>UEXR01000191.1_pt1 | contig 20476 bp, 13 predicted proteins | sample 4301101 | NCBI WGS metagenome assembly UEXR01 (sample SAMEA4773180, study PRJEB27434) | metagenome | biome: 2259; feature: agricultural soil; material: soil | place: USA | collected 2014-09 | depth 0.25 m
TACCCGCTGTGGAATCCGGACGGTCCGGCGATGACTCCCGAGGACTCCATTCGGCTGACGGAGAAAGTGCGTCTCCGGAACTCCGTCGCCGCAGACACCTCACCCGCCGCTGTATTTGCCCGCCGCCAGTTCCAGATCGACCTTCCCTACATTCTCAAGTCTGCCGGCGCCCTGGGCACGCTCTTCGATGGCTCGAAAGAGCATGCGCTCATGACCATGAGCGGGTCTCCCAATCGAATCTCGCCCTTGCCCAACATCGTGATCGCTCATGAGGACTACTCTCAGCTCGAGCGGTTGATTCATGCGGGAGTGACACCCCGATTCGAGGGCAAGGTCACCAACCGGATTGGGCAGACGCGAGTGACGCAGTGGAACACAGTGGCCGAGCTCAAGGGGAGTGGGCGGCCGGGCCAGGTGGTCATTCTCGGAGCGCACCTCGACAGCTGGGATCTGGGGACGGGGGTGACCGACAACGGCACTGGTTCAATGGTGGTTCTGGAGGCCGCGCGGGTCATCGCTCAGTCCGGTCTCAAGCCCAAGCGGACCATTCGATTCATTCTCTTCAGCGGCGAAGAAGAGGGTCTCCTGGGCTCTCGAGCCTATGCGGCGGACCACGCGGTTGAGGCGGACAGTATTCAAGCGGTGCTGGTTCTGGATAACGGCACCGGCGCGATCACGGGGCAGGCGCTGCAGGGGCGGGACAGTCTCGAGGGCTTGTGGCGCGATCTGCTGGCTCCGGTCAGCTCGTTGGGCGCCTCGAGCATCCGGCACGCCACCAAGTCAGGAACCGACCACCTCTCGTTTCTCCCCTACGGGGTACCGGCCTTCAACTTCGACCAGTTGCCCCGAGGATACTCTCACACCCACCACTCGCAGAGCGACACCTTCGACAAGGCGGTCGAGGCTGACCTGAAGCAGGCTGCGGCGGTCATGGCGGTCACGGCGTACGAGTTGGCAAACTTGCCGGACCTGCTGCCGAGAGGTCCGAAGAGTGCGCCCGAGCGGGTGCCCAACCGGCCGAGCCAGCGAGTGACCACCGACTGAGCCGGCGTTGGGCCAGGCTACCGCCGCTGGGGCAACTCCACCGTGCAGGTGGTGTCGAATCCGCCGCGAGTGTGGTAAATGGTGGTCACCTGGAGGCGCTGAGGTCGGAGTACCTGAAACAAGTCTTCCGCGATCTTTGCGGTGGCGTGCTCCTGAAAGATCCCCACGTTGCGGTAGCTGGTGACGTAGTACTTGAGGCTCTTAAGCTCGACGCAACGATCCGATGGCACGTAGACAATCCGCAGCGTGGCGAAGTCCGGAAGACCGCTGTAGGGGCAGACCGGACTGAACTCCCGGGTTTCGGTGACGATCTCCTGGGCGGGCCCCGCGTACTCGAACGTCTCCAGCACGGCGGTGTCGACTGCCTCGGGTCCGACGAAAGGAAGGGTCCTGCCTTCAGCGGTGGGCATGGGGAGTCCTGTCTCGGGATAGAGTAAAGATAGGCGGAAGGGCGGAAACAGGGTGGAAACGGGGCGGAAGAGAGGGCGGAAAACAAAGGTGCGCTATCTCGGGATGACGAGACGAGCGGTCCGCGTGCTTCTCCACCCTGTCTTCCGACCTCTCTTCCGCCCCGTTTCCACCCTGTTTCCGCCCTCTTATGAAACCATCCCCCGCTCCATCCATGCGTGCTCGCCCCGCAACACGCCTTGCGCTAAGCGATAGGTAGACACGTCATCGTTGTCGAACACCGCCGCAAAGCGCTCCTCCACCCGCCGCCTGGCATGGCGACAGAACAGGTTCGCCAGCTCCACCGCGCTGCGCCCCTCCGACTCATCGGTGGGCGTAGCTTGCGAGGCGATGGCGTGCGCGCGGCTGCAAGCCGCGGTGATCGCCAGGAGTTCCGCGCCGATCTCCACCAGTCGCGCCAGGACCATCTGCCGCTTCTCCAGCTTGGGTCCGAAACGCACCATGCAGTGAAACAGCGTGCGAGCCAGACGGCGGCAGGAACGATTCACGAACCGCACGTGGGTGGCGAGTGGACCGAACTCCCCATAGCGCGGCCACCGACCCCAACCCAACCAGAGCTTCGGGTACCACGCGGCGTAGAACACCCCTGCCTTCAAGAGTGCTGGGATCTTCTTGGCCAGAGGAACCCGAGGGTCGATGAGGTCACCCGCCACCTTCATGTGGGTGTCTACCGCCTCCCGGGCGATGAACAGGCGCATGATCTCGCTGGACCCTTCGAAGATCAGATTGATGCGGAAGTCCCGCATCATGCGCTCGACCGCGTCCGGTCGCTCCCCGCGGCTCCGCAGGCTATCGGCGGTTTCGTACCCTCGACCGCCTTTGATTTGCAGGGTGTCGTCCACGATGCGCCAGCCGATCTCCGTGTTCCACATCTTGGCCATGGCCGCCTCGAGCCGGATGTCGGCATCGCCCCGATCGGCCAGCAGCGAGGCGAGATCGGAGACCGCCTCCATGGCGAAGAGGTCGGCGGCCATGCGACCAAGCTTCTGGGCGATCGCATCGTGCTTGCCGATCGGCTGCCCCCACTGCACTCGCTCGTTCGCCCACCGGCGCGCGATCTCCAGCGCCCGCTTCGATCCCGCTACGGCGGAGGCTGGAAGTGTCAGACGGCCCGTGTTCAAGGTGATGAGCGCGAGCTTGAGTCCCTTGCCCTCGCCCCACAGCACGTTCTCCACCGGGACCTTCACGTTGGTGAACCGAATAATTCCGTTCTCGATGCCCTTGAGCCCCATGAAGTGCAGCCGCTGCACCACCTCCACTCCCGGCCAGTCGGTCTCGACGATGAAGGCAGTGATCTTCTTGGAACCGGTACGTGCCATCACCACCATCAGCTCGGCGATCGTGCCGTTGGTGCACCAGAGCTTTTCGCCGTTGAGGATGTAGTGCTTTCCGTCCTCCGACAGCCTGGCCGTGGTGCTGAGCGCGGCCGGATCGGAACCCACCTGGTTCTCGGTCAGGGCGAAGGCGGAGACCGCACCGCGCGCCAGCCGGGGTAGATACCGCTCCTTTTGTTCCTCGGTGCCGAACAGCTTGAGCGGGGTGGGCACGCCGATAGACTGCGCGGCCGAGAGCAGGGCGGTGAGGCTTCCGTCCTGGCTGGTCACCATGCCGATGGCGCGAGTGTAGCTGTACTGGCTCAAGCCGAGCCCGCCATACTCCACCGGGATCTTGATTCCGAAGGCGCCGATTTCTCCCAGTCCACGAACCACCTCGGTCGGGACCTTGCCCTCCCGATCGATCCGGTCGCTGTCCACCCGCTCCTTCATGAACCGCTGCAGCCGCTCCATGAAGGGCCGAGCCCGCTCGAGATCGGCCGGATCGGGCGAGGGGAAGGGATGCACCAGGTCGAGCCGGAACGACCCTTCGAAGAGCTCGCGGACGAAGCTCGGCGACTCCCACTCTTTCTCGCGGGCGGCCTCGGCGACCTCTCTGGCCTCCTGTTCGGTCGCGAGTGGGGTACGCGGAGTGCGGGTGGGTTGGGCCAGCAGGTCAGTCATGGGTTGGCGACTCGGTGAGGGTGGAGGTGACCGGTGCGCTCATGCCCCGAAGGCCGTGCAGCACGAGCCTCACGACATGGCTCCTGCGGCGCCGAAAATCCTCGCTGTCTTCCAGGTTCACTCCGACGGCGGGGGCAACGGTTCGGGCGTGCACCAGGGGGAACCAACAGAGTGCGATAATGCTGAGCAGAAGCTGCGCGGCCTCGCCGGAAGGAGCATCGTCGAGGCCCAGCTCGGCGCTGATTGCCGCCAGTGCCTCCTGGCCGGCCGAGAGATGGTTGACTCCCTCCAACAGGCCTCCGCTGCCCAAGGCTTCGCGCTCGATCAGACGAACGAAGTTGGGGCGGGCCGCCAGGAAGTCGAAGTACTCGGAGACCGCGCCGGCGAGGATGGTTTCGGTGCTCTCGCCGCTGGCCAGCGCCCGGGCGCGGCCAGACCGAACGGCATCCCGCACCTCGGCGAAACAGCGGTCGAGCACGGCCTGGTAGAGCTCAGACTTGGAGCCGAAGAAGTATCCTGGAGTGCCTCGAGAGACGCCCGCGGCAGCGCCGACGTCGTGGAGGCTAGTAGCGTCGTAACCCTTTGTGGCGAATAGCTTTTCGGCGGCGTCGAGGATTGCGGCGCGGCTCCGTTCGGCGTTGCGTTCTTTGTCGGGGCGTCGGGCCATGGCAGCCGGCTCAGTCAGGGTGGTCTGCTTGCTTGCTGACTAGCAAGTTATTGATGGGTACATCAACCGTCAAGCGGGTGCGCTGCCCGTTCACATCGCTCAGGCCGGCGCACGCGCGTCCACCGCTTCGCGAGTCCGCCGCTTCGGCGTGTCCGCGCTTCAGCGTGTCCGCCGCGCGCGGCGCTCAGGCCGTCCGGCGGCTCACCAGCTCCTCTCGCTCTACCACCGAGGTCTGCAGATAGGCCTCTCGAGCAGCCGCGACCAGACCCGCCGCGCCTTTGGGGCTGACCTTGCGGAAGAGGGGCAGATAGTGCTCCCACTGCACCAGAATGGTCCGCGCACGAGGGCTCACCGTCTTCTCTTCGTGCTCGCGGATCAGTCGCCGAAGCAGCTCGACGTCTTGCTCCTCCATATCCGCGAGCTCAACCATGTCGGGGTTCACCCGGTTGGCAAACGTACCCGCTTCATCCAGCACGTAGGCCACGCCGTTGGACATGCCCGCGCCGAAGTTGCGACCGGCCCGCCCCAGAACCGCCACGATGCCTGCCGTCATGTACTCGCAGCAGTGGTTGCCTGCTCCCTCGATCACGGCCACTGCTCCGGAATTGCGCACCGCGAACCGGTCGCCGGCCTGGCCAGCGGCGAAGAGCCGGCCGCCGGTCGCACCATACAGGACGGTGTTCCCGATGATGAGGTGCTGATGAGACACGTCAGCGTAGGCTGCCCGCCGGAAGGGACGAATAGTGATCTCAGCCCCGCTCAGGCCTTTCCCGACGTAATCGTTGGCCTCGCCTTCCAGCTCCAGATGCATTCCACGGCAGCTGAATGCGCCGAAGCTCTGACCAGCGCTCCCGGTGAAGCGCAGGCGGATGCTGCCAGGCGTCAGAGCGGCGTCGCCGTGGCGGCGCACGATCTCGCCGGCCACGCGTGCGCCCACCGCCAGGTTGTGGTTGTAGATCGGATAGCTCCCGGAGAAGGGCAGTCCGCTTTCCAGATAGGGCCGAAGATCCGTCAGAATCTCGCTGTCCAGCGCGACCACACCGGGCCGATCATTTCGACTCTGGGTATGATGCAGCGCGCTGGTCGGGCGGCGGGGCCGGCCATCAGGGTTCGTCTGGGCGAACAGGACCGAGAGGTCCAGCATCTGGGCGCGAGGCAGCTCAGGATGCTCCAGGCGCTCGAGCAGGTCATTCCGCCCGATGATCTCCTCCAGGCTTCTCGCGCCTATGCTCGCGAGGATCTGGCGGACCTCCTCGGCGAGGAGGGTGAAGTAGGTAATGACCTGCTCCGGCGTTCCCTTGAACTTGGCCCGCAGGTCTGGCCGTTGGGTGGCGATGCCGGTGGGGCAGGTGTTGAGATGACATTGGCGCGCCATGGCACAGCCCATCGCCACCAGGGGCGCGGTGCCGAACCCGTAGCTCTCGGCTCCGAGCAACGCCGCGATGACGACATCGCGTCCGGTCTTGAGCCCGCCGTCGGTACGCACTTCGATCCGATGCCGCAAGCCGTTCCGAACCAGGGTCGCCTGGGTTTCCGCCAGGCCCAGCTCCCAGGGAGAGCCGGAGTGTTTGATCGAGGACAAGGGCGAAGCGCCCGTGCCTCCGTTGTGCCCAGCGATGAGTACGTAATCCGCGTACGCCTTGGCGACGCCGGCAGCCACGGTGCCCACGCCGACCTCGGAGACCAGCTTGACCCCCACTCGGGCGCGGGGGTTCACCGTTTTCAGATCGTGAATCAGCTGAGCCAGGTCCTCGATCGAGTAGATGTCGTGATGCGGTGGTGGCGAGATGAGCTGGATGCCGGGCACCGCATGACGCAGCCGCGCGATCAGCTCGGACACCTTATGGCCCGGCAGCTGCCCGCCCTCGCCCGGCTTGGCCCCTTGGACGATCTTGATCTCCAACTCCTCAGCCCGGATCAGATACTCGGTGGTAACTCCGAACCGCGCGGAGGCGACCTGCTTGATCCGATTGTCTGCCCGGTCTCCGTTGGGTAGCTCACGGTAGTTGAAGGGATCTTCGCCACCTTCGCCCGAGTTGGACTTTGCTCCCATTCGGTTCATGGCGATCGAGAGGGTGGCGTGCGCCTCGGGCGAGAGCGCGCCCAGGGACATGGCTGAAGAGATGAACCGGCGGCGAATCGACTCGGCCGACTCCACTTCTTCCAGCGAGATCGGATCGCCCTGACGAACCGTGACCAAGTCGCGAGGGCCGGCGGGGCGACGGGCGCCGTTCTTCACCAGGAAGCCGCCGTACGCCTCGGGACCCTGTGCCTTCACGGCCTGCTGCAGCGCCACTACGACTGGCGGAGCCCATCCGTGGTCCTCACCTTCCTTGCGGAAGCGGACCCGACCGTAATCCGGCAACGACGTCGATGGCGACTCCGCCGAAGCGTAGGCGGCCCGATGTCGGGCCAGGACGTCCTCCGCGATCTCCTCGAATCCGATCCCCCCGATGGGCGAGGCGGTCCCAGCGAAGCAGGTCGAGATCACCTCGTGTCCCAGGCCCAGCACCTCGAAGATCTGCCCTCCGCAGTAGGAGGAGAGGGTGGAAATTCCCATCTTGGACAAGATCTTGAGCAAGCCCTTCTCGGCAGCGCTGCGGAACCGCTGCCGTGCCACTTTGGGTTCCGGTCGAGGCTCGGCATCGGCTTGCTGGTCCCGGCGCGAGTGCTCCCGACCCTCGCTGAAGAGTCCCTCTATGCTCTCGAGCGCGAGCCAGGGGTGTACCGCTTCGGCACCATACCCGATCAGCGTAGCGAAATGGTGGATGTCGAAGGCATCGCCGGCTTCGGCTACCAGTCCCACCCGGGCTCGCAATCCGGTGTGCACCAGGTGTTGTCGGACAGCACCGCTGGCGAGCAGCATAGGGATGGGTGCCTGGCGCTCATTCGCCGCCCGGTCACTGATCACCAGGATGCGCGCTCCTCGCCGGGCGGCCCGCTCGGCGGCCCGGCGCAGCGCCGTCAACGCAGGGTGAAGGCCATCCACGCCCCGGCTCACATCCCAAACCGCGTCCAGGGTGACAGTAGAGAAGCCCGGAACGTTCCGCAGCGCGGCCATCTCTTCGGCCAGCAGCACGGGATGCTCCAGGCGAAGCATGCGGGCGTAGGAGGGCCGCTCCAGCAACGGCGAGCTCCGCCGACCGAGATGCATGCGCAGCGACATCACCATCGATTCGCGCAACGAATCGATGGGCGGATTGGTCACTTGGGCGAAGCGCTGGCGGAAGTAGGCGTAGACACTCTGGGGCACGGCTGAGAGCGGTGGGATGGGAGTGTCGTCTCCCATGCTCCACACCGGATCGGCCCCGCCACTGCCCATGGGATCCAGCACCAGGCGCAGGTCCTCGAAGCCATACCCGAAGGCCTGCTGTCGGCGGAGCAGGGCCTCACCCGAGTGCACCGGTGGCACCCGGGCGGGATCCGGCACCAGCGTTGCCATGTAGCGGGCGACCCAACGCGCATACGGCCGGCGCGCCGCGACCTCGCGCTTGGCGTCCACATTGCGGATCACCTCGCCGCGCTTGGTATCGACCACCAGGATCTCGCCCGGACCCACCTTGCCGCACTCCACCACTTCGCGGGGGTCGAGGTCCACCAGGCCTACCTCCGAACCGGCCACCACGAGTCCGTCGCCCCGCACTTTGTAGCGGCAGGGGCGGAGCCCGTTCCGGTCTACCGCTGCGCCTGCCAGCACCCCATCGGTAAAGGCCAGGGCAGCCGGGCCATCCCACGGCTCGAGAACGCACTGGTGGTATTCGTAGAACGCCTTTACCCCCGGGTCGAGGTCGGGATACTTCTCCCACGCCTGGGGGATCATCATCATCGAAGTGTGAACCAGGTCCCGGCCCGAGCGGACCAGCAGCTCCATCGCGTTGTCGAGGCTGGCCGAGTCACTGCCTTCTCGCCAGATGGCATCGCGGAGCCGCTCGATCTTCTCGCCCCAGATCGGTGACGATAGCATCGGCTGCCGCATGGTCATGCTGTTGCGGTTGCCCCACAGGGTGTTGATCTCGCCGTTGTGGGCCAGCAAGCGGAACGGCTGCGCCAGCGGCCAACTGGGAAGCGTGTTGGTCGAGTAGCGCTGGTGGAACACTGCGATCGCGCTCTCGTACTCGGGATAGCGGAAGTCGGTAAAGAAGGCGGGGAGATGAGTTCCGGTGAGGAGCGCCTTGTAGACGATGGTCCGACAGGAGAGGGAGCAGATGTAGAACCCGGGCAGCTGGCGCTCCGCCGCCCGGCGCTCCATCTCTCGTCGGGAGAGATACAGGGCGCGTTCCCACGCCTCCTCGTCGCCGGCGAGTGCGGGACGCCCGACCAGCACCTGCCGAATCACCGGACAGGAGTCCAGCGCCGTTCGACCCAGTGCGGCAGGATTGGTGGGTACGTCCCGCCAGCCGAGGAACGGAACCCCGTCGGTCGCCAACACTGCCTCGATAAGTCCGACCGACGCCGCGAGCGCCTCGGGATCTCGCGGGAGAAAGAATACGCCCACGCCGAACGGCAGCCCCGGCTGCAGGTGCAGGCCCAGGCGGTAGGCATCACGGTAGAACAGTCTATAGGGGATTTGGGTGAGGAGGCCCGCCCCGTCCCCCGAGCTGTCGGTCGAGGCAGCGCCACGGTGAGCTACCCGGGCGACCGCCTCCAGCGCCATCGAGACCACCTCGTGGGATCGCGCGCCCGAGGCACAGGCCACCAATCCGACACCGCAGGCATCATGCTCGCGAAAGGGATCGAGCGCACTCTCCGCCGTGGTGGCCGAGTGACGAGAGTCGAACTGACGGGAACCGGCCGGGTGGATCCGCTGCCCAATGGCGGCCATGGTGCCTCCTGCGGTGTGATACCCCAGCGGCCGGAGAGGCCGCGGCGGGGCAACAAAAAGGCCCACTCCTTGGGAGCGGGCCGGGAAATAGCGCAAACGCGCTCGCTTACCCGGTCGCCCCCTCGTGGCGGGCGAGATTAGCGGTGATCGGAAGAACTCGGGCGAGCGTCGCGCACTTCATGATTGTATTATTATGCATCGTGGCGCATCCGTCAAGCGGTCATTCCCACTTGACAGTGCTCAGGGCACACGCTAGCCTGAGGAGCGTTGCCGCACTCTTGAGGCAACCCCGTTGTTTTGGTCAACGGAACATCGCGATCGGACTCATGCTCCTCAAGCTCGCGCTCGTCGTCGTCCTCCTTAGCGTCCTGCTTACCATCCTTATTGGTAAGCCAGGGGTCCACGGCGTGCCGACCGGAGCAACGTGAGATAGCACCATCTCTCTGAATCCCCAGCGCCGCGGACCTCACAGTCCGCGGCGCTTTTTCGTCCCCGTTCACGAACCTGAAAGCGCTTATGGGCACCACGGACGTCCTCATCTTCGACACCACGCTGCGTGACGGCGAACAAGCTCCCGGCAATAGCCTCTCGGCGGAGGAGAAACTCCGCTTGGCCCGGCAGCTCGACGCGCTTGGCGTGGACGTAATCGAAGCCGGGTTCCCGGCCGCCTCGGAGGGCGACTACCGCAGTGTGCGAGACATCGCCAGCGAGGTGCGCCGTCCGGTCATCGCCGCCCTGGCCCGCTGCCACGAGCGGGACATCGATCTTGCGGGGGAGGCGGTGAGTCAGGCCGCCCGTGGCCGACTTCATGTGTTCATTTCCACCTCGGACCTGCACATCCGGGAAAAGCTGCGGATCACCCGAGACGAAGTCCTCGAGCTCGCCCGCAGTGCGATTCGTCGCGCCCGGCACTTCACGGATGACGTCGAGTTTTCAGCCGAGGATGCGAGCCGCAGCGACCCCGATTTCCTCTGCCGCGTGGTGGAGCTGGCGATCGCGGAAGGGGCCCGAACCGTCAACCTGCCGGATACGGTGGGCTATGCCCTGCCGCACGAGTACGCGGCGATGTTCCGGGATGTGCGGACCCGCGTGCCCGGCAGCGATCGGGTGGTGTTCAGCGCCCACTGCCACGACGATCTGGGGCTCGCCGTGGCCAACAGCCTGGCAGCCATCGAAGCCGGTGTGAGGCAAGTGGAGTGCACGGTGAACGGAATCGGAGAACGCGCCGGGAACGCCGCCCTGGAGGAGATCGTGATGGCCGGCCAGGTCCGAGCTTCCGCGGTCTCCTTCAGGTGCAATGTCGAGTCGCGCGAGATCTACCGGACCAGTCAGCTGCTTTCCTATCTCACTGGTGTCATACCTCAGCCCAATAAAGCGGTCGTCGGGCGCAACGCCTTCGCCCACGAGGCTGGAATCCATCAGCATGGCATGCTGCAGAACGGGCTGACCTACGAAATCATCCGGCCCGAGATGGTGGGGATTCCCCGATCGACCTTGGTCCTGGGCAAGCACTCGGGCCGGCACGCACTGGAGCGGCGGTTCCGTGATTTGGGCTATGACCTGGACGAGAGCCAGGTGAGCGAGGTCTACCGCCAGTTCATCACGCTGGCTGACCGCAAACGCGAGATCCTGGACGAAGATCTCCTGGCTTTGGTTCACGGCACCTTCCACGATGCACCCGAGGAGTACCAGCTTACCCATCTCGGGGTGGTGTGCGGCAGCGTGACTCCGGCGGCCGAGGTGAGGATGACCGGCCCCTGGACCGGGGAGCGCTCGGCTCACGGGACCGGTGACGGACCAATCGCCGCCGCCTTTGCCGCGATCAGCGAGATCATCGGCCATCAGGTCGAGGTACTGAGTCTGACCCTACGCTCGCTGACGCCGGGACGGGACAGCGTGGGACAGGTGTTCCTTCAGGCGAAGATCGACGGCAAATCGCTCTCCGGCCATGGAGCCTCCACCGACATCGTGGAAGCCAGCGCCCGCGCCCTGCTCCTCGCGCTCAATAAGGCGCGCCACGCTGATCGCCTGGAGGCGAGCTCGTTGAATTCGGTTTACCTATGGGGAGTCTGATGAAGGCCGTGGTCGTTGGGCCTTAGTCGTTGGTCTATCGACCCACGGCGGACCCTGGGGACCTGACCGGAGTGCGGCTGTCAACAGACCAAAGACAAAAGACCAATGACAAACGACCAGTTGACTGGCGCCCAAATTCTCTGCCGTGCCTTGCTCGAGGAGGGCGTCGAGATCCTTTTCGGCTATCCCGGTGGAGCGATCATGCCGTTCTACCACGCGCTCCCGGAGCACCCCGAGCTGCGGCACGTGCTGGTGCGCCACGAGCAGGCGGCCGCTCACGCAGCCGACGGGTACGCGCGGGCCAGCGGCCGCGCAGGCGTCTGTGTCGCGACCTCGGGACCTGGAGCCACCAACCTGGTGACTGGGCTGGCTACGGCGCACATGGACAACACGCCCGTGGTTGCCATCACCGGACAGGTGGCCCGGGCGATGATGGGGCGGGATGCGTTTCAGGAGACTGACATCATCGGGATCACTCAGCCGATCACCAAGCACAACTGGCTGATCGAGGATGCCGAGGAGCTGGCCGACGCGGTGCACGAGGCGTTTGCGGTGGCGCAAGAGGGACGGCCAGGGCCGGTGCTGATCGACATCCCCAAGGACGTGCAGAATCAGAAGCTGGACGGCGGTAAGGCGGTAAGGCGGTATGGCGGTAGCTCGGTACGGCGGTACGGCGGTAAGGCGGTAGATAGTACCGCCCTACCGCCCTACCGCTCTACCGCCCTCGCCGAAGCCGCCCACCTCATCGCCGAGGCCGAGCGACCCCTGATCATGGCCGGCCATGGGGTCGTGCTTGGCAGCGCCTACGAGGAGCTCCGCGCCTTCGCCGAGAAGACCGGGATCCCGGTGATTACCACCCTGCTCGGCATCAGCGCCTTTCCTGAATCTCATCCGTTGCATCTCGGCATGCCGGGCATGCATGGCGAGGTCCACGTCAATCGGGCGATTCAGCAGGCCGACCTCATTGTCGGCGTCGGCCTTCGGTTTGACGACCGGGTTACCGGCAACCTCGCGGGCTTTGCTCGCGGAGCCAAGGTGATTCACATCGAGCTCGACCCGTCGGAGATCGGCAAGAACGTGCCTGTCGAGATCGCGCTGGTGGGAGACGCTCGCGAGCTGTTGCAGCAACTGATCGACGCGGTGCCGGCACGCACTTGCGAGGTGTGGCGAGACGAGATCGCCGGGTTCGTGCGCCCGAGAGTGGAGAGCTTCCGTGGGGGACTTTCGCCCGAAGGAATTCTCGAAGCCATCGACCAGGCCTCTGGTGGGCGCTGCACGGTGGTGTCCGACGTCGGCCAGCACCAGATGTGGGTCGCCAAGCTCTTCCGCTACCAGCGTCCCAACACCCACATCACCTCCGGCGGGCTCGGCACCATGGGCTTTGCCGTGCCCGCGGCCATGGGTGTGGTGCTGGCCCGGCCCGGCGAGCCGGTGTGGGCCATTTCGGGAGATGGCGGCTTCCAGATGAACATGCAGGAGATCGCCACGATGGTGCAGGAGAGTATCCCGGTAAAGATGGCGATCTTCAACAACGGCTACCTGGGCATGGTCCGCCAATGGCAGCAGTTCTTCCACGGGCGCCGTTACTCGGCCACGCCGATCTGGAGTCCGGATTACGTCCGCCTGGCGGAAGCCTACGGGATTCCGGGCTGGCGGGTCGAGACCGCGGGCGAGGTCGAGCAGGCGGTGCAAGCCGCACTCGACCGGCCGGGCCCAGCCCTGGTCGAGTTCCTGATCGAGCAGGAAGCCAACGTGTACCCCATGATCCCCCCGGGTGCGTCTCTTTCCGAGCCGATCGAATCGGAAGCGGGGTCTCCGCGACTCGCGCCAGTATGAGCGGGCCCCACGCTGTCACGGTCCTGTTGGAGGACCGGCTGATCACGCTCACCCGCGCCGTCGGCTTGCTGCGCCGGAGGAATTTGCCAGTGCGGAGCATAGCCGTGGGACCCACGGCCACGCCTGGACTATCGAGGCTCACTATCATGATTCAGTCAGACGACACCGCCGCGGACCGGGCGGTGAAACATTTACAGAAGATGATCGGGGTGCGTGAGGCAACCGCGTTCGCCGCGCAGGACGGTGTGGCGCGAGAGCTCGCCCTGGTGAAGGTCCGTGCTCCGGCGGAGCGGTACGGCGAACTGCTGGACGTGGTCCAGCTGTACCATGCGACGGTGATAGACGATTCCCCCGAGGCGATGATCGTGGAGCTCACCGGTTCCGAGGCCTTCGTGCTCTCCTGCATCCGCGCGCTCGAGCGGTTCGAGATTCTCGAGGTGGCACGCAGTGGAGCCGTCGCGCTGGAGGCGGGAAGTCACGGGTCGCGGGTCGCGGGTCACGAGTCGCAGGCTGCGGGTGTCCCCGGCTAAGAGCACAGCCCGAGGCCCGAGACCCGCGACTGCCACACTTACGAGGATTCCAATGCCTGATCCAGTCCGCATCTACTATGACTCCGATAGCGACCGCAGCCGCCTTGCGGGGCGCACCTTTGCCATCATCGGCTACGGCAGCCAGGGCCACGCGCACGCCTTGAACCTTCGTGACAGCGGCGCCCGTGTGGTCGTCGGGTTGCGACCGGGCAGCGGCTCGTGGGACCGAGCGCGTGCGGCCGGGCTCGACCTGCGAGCCGTAGCCGAGGCCGCCGCGGCCGCCGATGTGATCATGATGCTCGTACCCGACCAGGACGCGCGTGCGGTCTACGAGAGCGGGATCCAGCAGGCGCTCCGGCCGGGAAAGACCCTGATGTTCGCCCACGGGTTCAACATCCATTTCAGCGAGATCGTGCCGCCTGCCGGCGTGGATGTCACCATGGTCGCACCTAAGTCGCCGGGTCATCTGGTGCGCAGTGAGTACGAGGCGGAAAGGGGAGTCCCCGCCTTGGTGGCGATTCATCAGGATGCAAGCGGGCAGGCGCTGCCCAATGCCTTGGCCTATGCCTCCGGGATCGGCTGTACCCGGGCGGGCGTGATCGAGACGACCTTCCGGGAAGAGACCGAGACCGACTTGTTTGGCGAACAAGCAGTGCTGTGCGGTGGGGTGACGGCGCTGGTGAAAGCGGGATTCGAAACTCTCACCCAGGCGGGCTATCGACCGGAGATGGCCTATTTCGAGTGCCTCCACGAGCTCAAGCTGATCGTGGACCTGATGTACCGCGGCGGCATGCAATTCATGCGCTACTCCATCAGCGATACCGCCGAGTACGGCGACTACACTCGCGGTCCACGAATCATCACCGAGGAGACCCGGGCGGAGATGCGACGGATCCTGGACGAGATCCAGAGTGGCTCCTTTGCGAAGGAGTGGCTCGCCGAGAACCGGGCGGGGCGGCCCAACTTCGAGCGGCTTCGCAAGACCGACAAGAGTCACGAGATCGAGCGAGTGGGCGCGGAGCTCCGGGCCATGATGCCCTGGTCCGAAGAGGGAAAGCGCGCGGCCGCAACCGCCTCTCAGCCAGCGCCGGAGAAGCCCGGACGCAAGCCGGTGGCCCAGGGGTCGCCAGCTCGGGTTCCCAGCTGAGCCATGGCGCCTCGTACTCTGTTCGAGAAGGTCTGGGACTCGCACGTGGTCCACCAGGCACCTGATGGCCCCGCGCTGCTGTACGTGGACCTGCATCTGGTGCACGAGGTGACCTCACCCCAGGCGTTCGAAGGTCTGAGGCTGGCGGGCAGGCGAGTGCGCCGTCCAGAGCTCACCGTCGCCACGGTGGATCACAACGTTCCCACTGGTGATCGCCGGCTCCCCATCGCCGACAGGACCGCCGCGCTCCAGCTGCAGGCGCTGGAGCGCAATGCCCGCGAATTCGGGGTGGAGCTCTTTGATCTCAACGCCCCCGAGCAGGGCATTGTCCACGTGATTGGGCCCGAGCTCGGCCTGACGCAGCCGGGGATGGTCATTGTCTGCGGCGACTCTCACACCTCGACTCACGGAGCGTTCGGAGCGCTGGCGTTCGGGATCGGCACCAGCGAGGTGGAGCACGTCCTCGCCACCCAGTGCATCGTCCAGTCTCGACCCCAAACCATGGAGATCCACTTCAGCGGGCGTCCTGCCCCTGGCGTCTCGGCCAAGGATCTCATCCTCGCGCTGATCCGCCGAATTGGGACGGCGGGCGCGACCGGTCACGTCCTCGAATACACCGGCGAGGCCATCCAGGCCCTTTCCATGGAGGGCAGGATGACCATCTGCAACATGTCGATCGAGGCTGGCGCCCGTGCCGGGATGATCGCTCCCGATGCCGTCACCTTTGCCTATCTGGCCAGGACCTCACGGGCGCCCAAAGGGGCTCAGCGCGAATCCGTGCTTCGCGCGTGGCACGAGCTCCATACCGATTCCGGCGCCGCGTACGACCGCTCCGTCTTTATCGACGCAAGCACGCTGGGCCCGCAAGTGACGTGGGGAACCAGTCCGGGCATGACCGCCGACATCACTGAGCGAGTTCCCGATCCCTCCGATGCTCCGTCCGCAGCGGAACGCGAGTCGTATCGGCGCGCGCTGGAATACATGGACCTGAGGCCGGGCACTCCGCTCGAGGGACTGCGCGTGGACCGAGTGTTCCTCGGATCCTGTACCAACGGCAGGCTGGAAGATCTCCGCGAAGCAGCCGCTGTTGCGCGCGGCCGCAAGGTCGATCGCCACGTACGCGCGATGGTAGTACCCGGCTCGCAGTCGGTCAAAGCAGCGGCGGAGCGTGAGGGCTTGGATCGCATCTTCATCGATGCAGGGTTCGAGTGGCGCAACCCCGGCTGCTCGATGTGTCTCGGCATGAACGAGGATATCCTCTCGCCGGGAGAGCGTTGTGCGTCGACTTCGAATCGAAATTTCGAGGGGCGACAGGGCAGGGGAGGACGCACCCATCTGATGAGTCCAACGATGGCAGCCGCTGCCGCGATCGCAGGATGTCTGGTGGACGTTCGCACCCGTATGCGGGGATAATTCTGGCGATATGCGGTTGCTGTTGCAGCTTATGCAGCCTCACGTTGTATCTAATCTGTGATAGTTAATTCCTTACATAGCAATAGCTTGTATAACACCATTTAAAGTCGCTCCTTAGCACAGACCGCCGGATTCGTCGCATACTTATCGAGAGGCGTATGCAGCCCTTCGAAATTCACGTCGGACGCGTGGCCGTGCTGCCCAGAGCCAACGTCGATACCGATCAGATCATTCCCAAGCAGTTTTTGAAGCGGATCGAACGCACTGGCTTCGGCCCCTGTCTGTTTTTCGATTGGCGCTACCTCGCCGATGGTTCTCCGAATCCCGAGTTCGAGCTCAATCGGCCAGTCGCCGCCGGAGCGAGCATCCTGATCACCGGACCGAATTTCGGTTGCGGCTCCTCGCGAGAGCACGCGCCGTGGGCGCTGGCCGATTACGGTTTTCGCACCATCCTCGCCCCATCCTTCGCCGACATCTTCTACAGCAATTGCTGTCAGAACGGTTTGTTGCCCGTGGTGCTGCCGGAGCTCGTCACCGCGGAGCTGGGCCGGCGAGCGGCGGCCGCGAAGGATGGCTACGAGCTGACGGTGGACCTCAGAGCGCAACGGGTAAACGATGAGTTGGGATTCGAGGCTCGGTTCGAGATCGATCCCTATCGTCGGGACATGCTGCTTCAGGGTCTGGACGAGATCGGCCGCACGCTGCAACTGGAACCCAGCATCGCGGCGTTCGAGCAACGGCGTGCCGCTGCCCGATCGGTACCAGCCTCATGAAACGGTTCTCGCTGGCGGTGCTGCCTGGTGATGGAATCGGACCCGAGGTCACCTCCGAGGCGGTCCGCGTGCTCCAGGCGGCGGCCGATCTCTTCGGGTTCGTGATCGACACGCGGGAATACGCGATCGGCGCCGCCGGCGTGGCGCAGGCTGGGGAGTCTTTGCCGCCCGACACGCGGGATGGTGTCACCGATGCCGACGCTGTGCTCCTCGGCGCAGTCGGGGATCCCTCGCTCAGCCAGGCCGAGGGCAAGCGACGGCCCGAGGCTGGGCTCTTGGCGTTGCGCAAGCTGCTCTGCGCCTATGCCAACCTCCGCCCCGTCGCTGTTCATCCTGCGCTCCGCCACGCGTCCCCTCTCCGCCCCGAGCGGCTGGAGGGTGTGGATCTCCTGATCGTCCGTGAACTCACCGGCGGGCTGTACTACGGCGAGCCCCGTGGTCGCGAAGCCCATGGGGCGGTGAACACCCTGCGCTATAGCGTGGAGGAGATCGAGCGCGTCGCGCGGGTCGCGTTCGAGGCGGCCAGGGAGCGGCGGCGGTTGGTGACCTCGGTGGACAAGGCGAATGTGCTCGAGGTCTCTCAGCTCTGGCGTGAGACGGTGAGCCGGGTTGCCCCGGACTACCCCGACGTCCAACTCGAGCATCTCTACGTGGATTTCGCCGCGATGCGGTTGGTGTCCAGCCCTGCCGCTTTCGATGTGGTGCTCACGGAGAATCTCTTCGGGGACATCTTGAGCGATGAAGCCGCGGTGCTCGCCGGGTCGTTGGGCCTGCTCCCCTCTGCCTCCATAGGAGACGGGCCTGGCCTGTTCGAGCCGGTGCACGGGTCTGCCCCGGATATCGCGGGCCGGGGGATCGCCAACCCCATTGGCGCGATCGCAAGCGCGGCCATGCTGCTGCGATATGGGTTCCGTCTCCCCGAGGCCGCGACCACGGTGGAGCAGGCGATTGGAGCGGTGCTGGCGGCCGGCGCCCGTACCGCCGACATCGCCGCCGGTGCGACGCGGACGCTCAGCACTCGCGAGATTGGCGAGGCGATCGCTCGGCTGGTTCTTCGGGGACGAGCGGCGGAGCCCGTGATCGAGCGTTAGGCGAACATCAGAGTCTCAGCATCCATCCCACGCTCAGTGCAGCACCGAGCAGAAGGCCTCCGATTACATCGGTAGGGTAATGGGCGCCGAGGTAGACGCGGGAGAAGGCGATCGCCAGACAGAGGCTGACCGCCAAGAGCACGGCTCCCACGCGTGCCTCGGTGCGAACCCACTTCCGGGTCCACAGAATCGCGCCGACGACAAACACCAGCGGAGCGAGCATCGTGTGCCCGGAGGGATAGGAGTACCAGCCGGCATCCTGGGAGAGATGAGGGATTACCTGAGGCCGGGGGCGCTGTACCACAACCTTGGTGAGCCCGTACAAGGCCCAGCTGCTTAGCGCGGCTGCCGCGTAGCTGTATGCCGTGAGCCTCGGCCCTCGGGAGAAGAGCCACCAGAGCAGGAGCAGGGCAATCGGGATCTCCACGGCCCCGGAGCCCATCAGGCTCACAATTTTCATCCACCAGGTGATGGGCTCCGACCTCAACCGGGCAACTGCGAGCATCACGCTCTGGTCCCAGGCGAGAGTCTGCTGCGCTGCCACCGCCAAACTCAGCCAGCCGAACAGCAGCAGCAAGGCGAGCGCGACCAGTCCAAGGCTGAGCTCCCGGCGCGAAGGCCTGGCCGCGGTTGCTGCTAAGGGGCTAGAGATCGGTTACCGCGCCGAGGCTCGCGCTGGAGACCAGGCTGGCATACTTGTGCAGCACCCCTCTGGTGTAGCGCGGCGCGGGGGGAGCCCAGCGGTTCCTGCGGCGTTCCAACTCGTCCTGGCGGACCTCAACCTCAAGCACCCGGCGCTCGGCGTCGATGGTGATCACGTCGCCCGGTTCCAGCAGTGCCAGCGGTCCGCCGACCGCAGCCTCCGGTGCCACATGGCCGACGACCAGGCCATAGGTCCCTCCCGAGAAGCGCCCATCGGTGATGAGTCCTACGGAGTCCCCCAGGCCCGCCCCGATAATGGCCGACGTAGGCGCCAGCATCTCCCGCATTCCCGGGCCCCCTCGAGGGCCCTCATAGCGAATGACGATCACATCGCCGGGGCGGATTCGACCAGCCAGGATGGCTTCGAGACAGGCTTCTTCCGACTCGAAGATCCTGGCCGGTCCGGTTATTCGAGGTGACTTCACGCCGGTGATCTTCGCGACCGCCCCCTCCGGGGCCAGATTGCCCCTGAGAATGGCGAGATGACCCTGAGGGTAGAGGGGGCGCGCCCAAGGCCGGATCACCTCCTGATCCGGCGGAGGTTCCTCGGGCACGTCGCGCAGCGCCGCTGCAATCGTCTGGCCCGTGATGGTGAGCCCGTCGCCGTGCAGCAGTCCGTGGGACAACAGCGTCTTCATGACCTGGGGAATGCCACCGGCGCGGTGCAGATCGACGGTGACGAATCGGCCCGATGGTTTGAGATCGCAGAGCACCGGCACTCGCGCCCGGATGGTCTCGAAATCGTCCAGCGATAGCGGTACCTCTGCCGCATGGGCGATGGCGAGCAGGTGCAGGACTGCATTGGTAGACCCGCCGAGCGCCATGGTCACACTGATGCCGTTCTCGAAGGCGGCACGGGTGAGGATCTGGCGAGGTAACAGGCCGCGCCCCACCGCCTGCACCAGCACCTCGGCCGATCGGGCGGCGCTGTCGGCCTTCTCCGCATCTTCGGCGGCCATGGTGGAGGAGTAGGGCAAGCTCATGCCCATCGCCTCGAACACCGAGGACATCGTGTTCGCGGTGAACATACCGCCGCAGGAGCCCTTCCCCGGACATGACCGGCGCTCCACCTCTCCCAGCTCCCGATCGTCGATCTTTCCGGCACTGTACTGGCCCACGGCCTCGAAGGCACTCACCACGGTGAGATCCCGCCCGGCGTAGTGTCCCGGCTTGATGGTGCCGCCGTATACGAAGATTCCGGGAATGTTCATCCTGGCGATCGCCATCATGGCGCCGGGCATGTTCTTGTCGCAGCCGCCGATGGCCACAATCCCATCCATGCTCTGGGCGGCACAGGCGGTCTCGATCGAGTCGGCGATCACCTCGCGGGAGACTAATGAGTACTTCATGCCCTCGGTGCCCATCGAGATCCCGTCGCTCACGGTGATGGTCCCGAAGACCTGCGGCATCGCACCCGCGGCCCGGGCCGCGGCCTCCGCCCGCTGGGCCAGGAGGTCCAGGCCGGCGTTGCAGGGCGTGATGGTGCTGTAACCATTGGCCACCCCGATGATGGGCTTGCCGAAGTCGGCGTCACCGAAGCCGACCGCGCGGAGCATCGCCCGGTTGGGCGCTCGTTGAACGCCCTGGGTAATGGCCTTGCTGCGGAGATTGGGGGGCATGGCGGGGAAGCTATAGGCTCTAGGCTCTAGGCTCTAGGCTCTAGGCTCTAGGCTAAGGCCAAATGCTGGTCCGAATGCGCTCGACCCTCCGATGAGACCATCGGAGGGTCGATTCGCGTGGAGTCGCCTATAGCCTAGAGCCTAGAGCCTAGAGCCCCTCAAGTGTCGTAATACAAGAAGAACTCGTACGGATGCGGCCGGAGCGTGACCGGGGCGATGTCCTTGGTCCGCTTCATGGTGATCCAGGTCTCGATCACGTCCGGGGTAAACACCTCGCCCTTGAGCAGGAATTCA
>UEXR01000633.1_pt1 | contig 20188 bp, 17 predicted proteins | sample 4301101 | NCBI WGS metagenome assembly UEXR01 (sample SAMEA4773180, study PRJEB27434) | metagenome | biome: 2259; feature: agricultural soil; material: soil | place: USA | collected 2014-09 | depth 0.25 m
GTGATCGCTCCGGCAATAGAAGTTGTCCGGGTGGCCGTCGGCATCGTAGGTATAGTCAAAGTCCAGGCCGTGCTTGTCCTCGCGGTTCACCGCCTCGACCAGATCACCCAGTTCGGTGGAAAGCCGGCGTGAGCCGATCAGCTGCAGATATCCAGGGCCTCCCTTGGCCTCATCGGCCGGCCCGCCGCGGCCGATCATGTCGATATTGATCTGGGACACGATCGAATCGCGGGGAACGGTCGGATGGTCAGTAAACCAGCGACTTCCCTGCAATCCAGACTCCTCGCCGGTATGCCACACGAAAAGCACCGACCGTTTGGGCCGTGGTCCGGCGACCAACTTTTCGGCGATCTCCAGCAGGGCCATGGAGCCAGAGCCGTCATCATCGGCCCCGTTCACGATGGAGTCCGGGCGCGCCGCACGTGATTTGCGGAGGCTGTCGAGCAGCTCGCGAATCCGGCCCCACTGCTCGGCGGACGGGTTCCCCTCGGGATCGTTGGCCCCTCGCCGCCGCATAATCGAGTTGTAGGCGCGCAGCGAATCGTGGTCCATCGGAGTTACGATACCGATGGCGTCGTTGTGCGCACCCAGGGCGACGTAGGAACCCTTAAGTACCGGATCGCTCCCCTCCACGATGGCCACCACGTTGGTAGCAGGTAAATCGGTCGCCTCGAAGCTGATCTCGCCCTCCAACGCCGGGGCAGTATCCCCAGGCCGGAGGGAATCGAGCGGTTTACCGAAAAGCCGGGCTACCGTGCGCGTCGGCAGAAACAGCATGCTGGGCTGAGTGATGCCTTGAGGGAAGGCTCTTGCTTCGCGGACAACCAGATGAGGAGTCCGGAGGTACTGGTCGAAGCTGGAGAGCAGCTCATCGATGTGGGTCACCGCGATCCCGGCGATCAGCCCGAGCCGGCCCTCGGGACTCAAGTCGGGTGCTCCGAGCGAGGGCCCTGCAGCGTCGCTGTGGAAGACTACGACTTTGCCCCGCAGTGCCTCGCGTTGGGGCAGGCTGGTGGAGTCACTCAGACTGCCGATATACAGCAGGGGCGCACCCCGAATAGAGCGGGCTGGTAGATCGAATTCGGCTTGATAGGGATAGTAGTCCTGAAACGGGCTGAGACTCTGGGAGCCCGCACGCAACGTCGCCCTGGCGGGATTGATCGCGTAGCTGATCAGCGGCACTCGTTGGAGATAAGTTCTCCCGTCTCCAGCGGGCTTGAGTCCCAAACGGCGCAGCTCGGCGGCAATGTAGGCGTTTCCCCGCTGGTTCCCCAGCGTCCCAGCCCTCCGGCCCTGCATGGAATCGTCGGCGAAGATGTTCTCCCGTAACCGGAGATCCGCCTCAGTGATTGCCGCTGTGGTGCCGGCTGTAGGAGCAGGAGTTCCGGAAGGATGGGAGCCGGCGCAGGCGCCGGTAAACAGGACAAAAGGAATCAGCCAGGTGCGATCCATGAGGTGCCCGGGTTGAGGGAGATCGATTGGGATTTATCTCCACTACCCCGGGCAGCGGTCGAGAGTTTCAGGGCGAGTCCGCTCTCGACCATGGAGTCGTATGGGGGCAGTCTGAGCGACGCACGTACCTGCGTGTCAGGAGAACCGTGCCGGCACCACGTCCTAGGGTGGGAACTCCGCTCGGCTGCAGAACCTCTCCGATCTGACGACCGTTCCGGTCGAGCACCTCGTAAACCGTCATCGGCTCGCACCACCTCAACTGTACCATTCAACACCTCGGGCTCAACGTCTCGTAAGGAAGCCACGTCCGGTGAGATGCCGCGGAGGCGGGAAAGGTTGCTTGGTAGGCTATAGGCTATAGGTCGTAGGCTATAGGCTGCTCCTCGGACCCGACGGCCACCTCGACTCAACTCTAGCCTTTAGCGTTTAGCCTACGACCTATAGCCTATAGCCTACGACCTATAGCCTATAGCCTCGCTGCTTCGCAGCGGACGCAACCCTTTCCCCCTGGCCGTTGTCACACAACCGGCTCGAACCCGCTACCCCCACGCACTGGAGCCTGTGAACGACCGCGAACTAATCGGCCGAGTGCTGGCAGGCGATCCCAGTGCCGAGCGCGCAATGTATGACGCGCACGTGGACCGGGTGTTCCGCCTGGTCTTCCGGATGGCGGGAGATCTGGATCGAGCCCAGGACTACACCCAGGAGGCGTTCATCCGCGCGTTCCAGCGGCTGAAGGAGTTCCGGGGCGAGGCGTCCCTATCCACCTGGATCTGCTCCATCGCGGTGTCGGTCACGCTCAACGGCCTCCGCAGGATTCGGAGGGCTCGGGAGCGGGAAGTCGCGCTGGACGATGCACCTCAGATCGGGGTTGGCGCCCGGGAAGCAGAGCCGGACCTGAAGGTGCGACTCTCACGCGCAATCGATGACTTACCCGAAGGTTACAGGACGGTGTTTCTGATGCACGATGTCGAGGGGTATACCCACGAAGAGATCGGCGCCACCTTGGGCGTCCGCCCCGGGACCTCGAAGGCGCAGCTGTCTCGCGCCCGTGCCAAGCTGCGCACAGCCTTGGCCGACTTTGTCAGGAAGTGACCGATGCACGACGATGACGAGCTGGACGAGCGACTGAAGCGGGCCGCGGCGGAGTACCACCGGCCGCCGGAGACTCCACGTGAGGCGATGTGGGAGGCGATCCAGCGTGGCCGTCAGGCCCAGGGCCAGCCCGAGCGTGGCCGGGTATTGGTGTTCCCTCGGCGCTGGGTGCCCTGGGCAGCGGCCGCGGCCGCGGTACTGGCGGTCGGCATTGGAATTGGCCGGCTCACGGTATCGCGGTCGCCGACCGGCACTGTCGCCAATGCTCCCGAGGCGCCTCGCAAGCGGGAGACAGCCTACGCCCTGGCCACCGTGGAGCACCTGGGCCAGGCCGAAGCATTCCTTACCCTCTTCCGCGCGTCGGTGCGGAGCGGTGGAGATGAGCGGCTGGCATCGGCAACGGCTCGCCAGCTGCTCGCGAACAATCGGTTGCTGCTGGATTCGCCCGCCGGGCAGGACCGGAAAACCCGGCTGTTGCTCCAGGACCTGGAGCTGGTGCTCGCGGAGATCTCCCAGCTCTCACCCGAGCCGAGCTCGGGCGATCTGGAGCTGATTCGTGAAGGGATGGAGCGAGGCGGCGTGTTGACACGCCTCCGGACCGTCGTGCCGGCCGGTGCGACCTTAAGGCAAGGAGCGTTGTGATGTGGAGGCTGCCACTGGGGCTGGTGTTGGCCGCAGCAATGGGTGTGAGTCGCTGGCCGCCGGCGCAGGAAACGGCAGTGGGAGTGAGGGCTGCTGCCGTCAGCTTGATCGTAATCCAGGATTCGTCCGGGGCGGCCGGGGCCGCGGCACCCGCACCTTGGCTGCAAGGCGATCCGGCCGATTCGCTCTATCGGGCGGCGCGCGAAGCGCTGAACGGAGGTGACTGGAGCCGCGCGGCAGATCTCTTCGGCCAGTTGCCGACCCGCTACCCCCGTTCGGGCTACGTCGCCGACGCGTACTACTGGCGCGCCTTCGCGCTGTATCGGCTGGGCGGGACCAGCCAACTTCGGGAGGCATTGGAGGCTCTCCGTCAGCAGCGGGACCGCTATCCCACGGCCGCAACCAAGGGCGATGCCAAGACGCTCGAGCGTCGCATTCAGGGCGAGCTGGCCAGGCAAGGCGATCCGGGTGCCGCCGCGGAGATCAGAAGGGAGGCTCAGGCCGCGGCCACGGCGCCGCCCGTCCCTCCTATACCACCGGAGGCTCCACAGCCGCCGGTCCCGCCGGCGGCGCCTGCACCGCCTGTAGGAAAGGGAAGTGGTTGCGACAGCGATGAGGACGACACCAAGCTCGCCGCACTCAATGCGCTGCAGCAAATGGACGACGAAAAGGCCCGCCCCATTCTGCGCCGCGTGCTTGCCCGGCGTGACCCGAGCTCGGTCTGTCTTCGGCGCAAAGCGGTTTTTCTCATCGCCCAGGAAAGCGCTCCAGGTGCCGAGGACATCCTGCTCGAATCGGCCAGAAACGATCCGGACCATGAAGTGAAGGAGCAGGCGGTCTTCTGGCTTTCGCAGGTCAGCTCCGATCGGGCGGTGCAAGCCCTGGATTCAATCCTGCGCGGGTCTACTGATCGCGCCATTCAGGAAAAGGCAGTGTTCGCGCTCTCCCAACATGAGGGTCCACGTGCGCAACAGGCGCTCAGGGCATACGCCGAGCGGGCCGATCTTTCCGAGGATCTCCGGGAAAAGGTCATTTTCTGGATCGGCCAGAGCGGGGGAGCGGAGAATGAAGCCTTCCTCCGAGGCCTGTTCAGCCGGCTCAAGAGTGAAGAGCTGCGCAAGAAGGTGCTCTTCTCGGTGTCGCAGGCGGGCGGTCAGGAAAACGGGCGCTGGCTCCTGGGGATAGCCCGCGATGGCAACCAACCACTCGAGGTCCGCAAGCAGGCGCTGTTCTGGGCGGGTCAGGGTGGAGCATCGATCAACGATCTCACTTCGCTCTATACCACGATGACCGACCGCGCGATGCGGGACCAACTCATCTTCGTCTACTCCCAGCGGGACGAGCCGGCGGCGGTGGACAAATTGCTGGACATCGCCAAGCGCGATCCCGATCCGGAGCTGCGGAAGAAAGCGCTCTTCTGGCTGGGACAGAGTGACGATCCCCGCGCGGCCAAGGCGTTGCAGGACATCATCGAGCAACCGTGAGGGCGAACGCTATGCGACGACTTATCGTCTCTTCCGTGCTGCTGCTGGTTCTTCCCACAGGCATGGCTGGGCAGGACCTGGTCCATCGGGTTGCGGGGCTGACTGAGGCCAACCTGCGGCTCAGTTTCGCGGCCCGTCCCGGGGTCTGCGCCAATGGCGACAAGGGCATCACCATTCTGGATAACGATGACAGTGAGGATTGGGTCGGCGATTGCGAGCGGGGGCCGGTTCGGGTCTCGCTCCGAGTTCGCTCGGGTCGGGTGATTCAAGCCAGCACCCACGTTGGAGGTCATTGGCGTAGCCTTACCTCCGGCACGACCGATCTCGGAAACCTGCCTGCGAAGGAGGCGGCGAGCGCCTTACTGGGTCTGGCGGAACACGCGGAGGGGGATGCCGAGAATCTCATTGTTGCCGCAACCCTGGCCGATAGCGCCATCGTCTGGCCCACCCTTATCCAGCTGGTGCGCAATCCGACGCTGCCGACCGAGACCAGACGCCAGGCTGTGTTCTGGCTGGGTCAGGCGGCCGGCGCGGCGGCGACCCGGGGGCTCGATTCGATCGCAGCAGATACCAGCGGCGATCTCGAGGTCCGCAAGCAGGCGATCTTTGCGCTCTCCCAGCGGCCGCCAGACGAAGGAGTGCCGGCGCTCATCAACATTGCCCGGACCAATCGACACGCCGAGCTTCGCAAGACGGCACTTTTCTGGCTGGGTCAGAGCGAGGACCCCAGAGCCATCGCGCTGTTCGAGGAGATCTTGAGGCAGTGAGAAGTGAGACGTAAGAAGTGAGAAGTGAGGGTTAAGCCTATAGCCTACAGCCTAGAGCCTAGAGCTCTTAGCCGTTAGCTGTCAGCCGTTAGCTCTTAGCTGTCAGCGGTCAGCTTCCCGCAGTTACATTACCCCCATGTTCGCCCTCCGCCTCCCGCTCACCGGCGCTACTGCGCTGGTGCTGTTGGGCTGCTCCGGACCGAAGCTCGCCGCCCCTGTGGTTGAGTTGCCCAACTCCCCAGACACCGCCTCGGCTCCGTATGCGGAGGTCTCCGAGGGGGCCTGGCTGGGCGGGGAGAGATGGGCCGTGTTGGCGCCACCCGACGAGACCGTCGGCATCGTGGACTTCGCCAGCCGGAAGGTTGCGCCGCTGGGAGGCCCCAAGTCGCGAGACATTCGGAATCCCGCCACGGCCTTTCGGCAGCGGGACACCTTGTATGTCGGAGATTGGGGTCTCCGCCGGACCACTCTTTGGACGCTCGATGGTCGTCTGGTCCGATTCGTTCCGGCCGCAGACGCGGCCCGCGGGGTGCTGCCTCGGGCTCGCGATTCGGCGGGACACTTCTACCTGGAGATGTCGCCGCGTCCCGGAGCAGACGGCAGTGGCAACCGCGATTCTGGCGCCGTGGTCCAAACCGACCCGGAGTTCCGGCACCTAGATACCATCGCACGGCTCGCGCCGCTGGATATCGCTGAGGTCGTGGGAGACGCCGGACGCCGGTTCGAGCGGCGAATCTTCAGCGGCATCGACCGCTGGGGCGTGTTGCCCGACGGGTCGCTTTGGATCGCTCGGGTGTACCAAAATCGGGTGGATTGGCGAGATCCTTCTGGCCGATGGATTCGTGGCGAGGCGCTGCCCGATCGAGTGCTGGAAGTCACCCGCTATGACCGGGAGCTCTTCCTGCGGAGGTTTCCACCCGAGCTTCGGCCCACCGCTGAGCAGCTTCCATTCGCAGCTCTGAAACCGCCGTTCGAGGCGGGATTCACCGCGCCCGAGGGGGATGTCTGGCTGGAAAAGAGCCGCGCACCTGCCGACTCCTCCCGCAGGTATCAGGTGGTAAACCGCCAGGGACGCATCCTCCGGGAGATCCGGGTGCCTGGTCGCGGACGTATCGTGGCGATAGGCCCGAACACGGTGCTGGTAGCGGAGCCCGCTCCTGACGCTACCCGGCTATTACGATTCGCGATCCCCCAGACAGCGGATTCTGCGCACCTCTCTTTCGGTAAGCCCAGGAGATCACCCGGATGAAGTTGGTCGATTTGCTGAGTGCCGCCCCCATCTTGTGCGTTCTGGCGTGCACTCGAGCCGAAAGCGAGGGTGGTCTGACGCTCGAGGCCAAACTTCCGATGGCCTTCGCCCAGATAAGTAATGTCGTCGAGCTGAGCGATGGTGGGGTGGCATTCGCGGACACCAAGCAAAAGCTCTTCTTCCGAGGCGACCTGAAGAGCGGCAAGCTGGACACCCTCGGCATGCGTGTCGACTCCATCAGACGCGATGCCCCAGCTGCTCAATACAAGTTTCCCGGGTGGGTAGCGCACCTGGGTGGCGACACCGTGGCTTTGGTGGACTTCAGCGCCCAACGAACCACCCTGTGGAACGAAAAAGGACAGCCTCTTCGGGTGCTGCCGCTTGCGCCGGTATCCGGTGCCGCTCCCGTGCTGCTCTATGACACCGTGGGCCACGGGTACAAGATCGACTATCAGGCGGTGATCGGTGGGGGAGAGCCCGGCCGGACCTTCCGGCCGGACAGCATCCCGGTGCTGCGCATCGAGCTCAAGGCGGGCGCGGTAGACACGGTCGCCAATCTCGCGGCGCCTGAGTATGGCGATGCAACCTTCGGAGAAGAGGTCCAGGAAGCGGTCAAGGTGTTCGCCCCGAACGATTTCTTCGGCGTGCTCCCCAACGGCACTGCCTGGGTTGCCAGAGGCAAAGAAAACCGGGTGGACTGGCGGGCACCGGACGGCCACTGGACGGTGGGCCAATCCCACGACTATAAGAAGCTTCCGGTCACTCAAGAAGATCGCGACCGGGTGCTGGCACAGGTTCGGGAGCACGGGAAGTCCTACGGTATGCCGCAGAACATGAGGGTCGAATACCCCTTCGCTGAAACCAAGCCACCGTTCGACCTGGCGCTCGGCCGGCCCGACGGCGAGGTCTGGCTTCAGCGTCCGCGCGGCCGGGAGGACGAGCCACTCACGTACGATGTATTCAATGAGAAGGGGACCTGGCAGCGAGAAGTGCCGTTTCCTCGCGGGACGTCGCTGGCCGGCTTCGGGACGAAGGGAGCGATCTACGGCACGATCAAGACCAGCGACGGTGGGAAGACGGTGGGGAGGTATAGACTGAAGTGAGAAGACAGCAGTAAGCAGTAAGCAGTAAGCAGTGAGCAGTGAGCAGTGAGGGGTAACGAGTGAATAGATGTCCGTCACCCCGAGCGCTGGCGAGGGATCTGGCGGCGATTATTACCCCTCACTGCTCACTGCTCACTGCTGTTCAGTCCAGGATCGGCGGGTCCTCGCCCGGCGGGACATTGGGCCCCTGCCGATCGGAGCGCCGGCGGTCGCGGCGCTGGCCCTCCTCGTACCACCGCCGGGTGATCTCGCCGGCCAGTTCGCGGTTCCCCAGCCCAAAGGCCAACCCCACGGCGAGAGCGACAGCGCCAAGAATAAGAGTGAAGGCGGCGGTCACGATCTCTTCCGCCACTCCCACCTGCTGCAGCGCCATGAAGATCGAGATGAGAATCACCGCGCTCTTGGCCAGCTTGGCCACCGTCGGGACGCCGGCCACGCCTCCGGCCGATGCCAGGATAATTCCCCGTACGAACTCCCCGACAATCATGCCGAGGATCACGATGACGATCGCGGCCATGAGGGTGGGGATGAAGGCGAGCATCGCGCCGAACATCTGATTGATGCTTTCCAGGCCCAGCGCAGTACTGGCGAGCAGAATCACCACCAGCATCACCAGCCAGAAGATCAACTTTGCCAGCGCCCGAACCGGATCCAGGCGTGAACCGGTCCGCCCGACGACCTCGTCCAGACCGCCGGCCGCGGCAACGCGGTTGAAGTTGAGCCGCTTGAGTGTATCGTCCGCCCACCGCTGGATCTGCCGCGCCAGGAAGTAGCCCGTAAGCAGAATGACGATCGCGCCCACCAAAGCCGGCACCACGGTGCTGATCTGCTCGGCGCCCATGCGAAGCCGATTCCACAGTTCGTTCACGGCGACACCTCGATCACGAGTTTCCCGCTCTGTCCCCCCTCTTGCATTCGTTTGAACGCTTTCAGCCCCTCGTCCAACCGGACCACCTGGTCCACCAGTGGCACCAGCTTGCCCTGATGCGCCAATCTCACGATCTCGGCGTATTCACGCCGGTTTCCCATGGTGGACCCCAGAATGCTCCACTGATGCCAGAACAGCCGCCGCAAGTCGAACGAGGCTGAGGGTCCGGTCGTAGCGCCGCAGATGACCAGCCTTCCGCCACGCCGGAGCGCCCGGAGCGAGTTGGGCCAGGTGCGCTCACCCACGCTATCGACCACCACGTCTGCTCCCCGTCCACCGGTCATGCGGCGGACCTCCGCGACCACGTCGGTCTCGGAGTGTTCCAGCGTCTCCGCCGCTCCCAGCCGACGGGCTGCGTCCAATTTGGCCTGTGAGCCCCCGGTAACGATGGTCCGCGCACCAATCAGTACCGAGATCTGCAGCGCCGCCTGGCTCACCCCGCCTCCACTGCCCCAGATGAGAACCGTCTCTCCTGGACGGAGCCGCGCGCGCGTCATCAGCATGCGCCAGGCGGTCAGGGTCGCCAACGAGAATGCCGCCGCTTGGGGCCAGGACATGGCAGCCGGCACCGGCGCCAGGTTTTCCGCTGGGACCACGACGAACTCGGCAGAGGTCCCGCCTACATGTTCGCCCAGAATCCGGAAGTCGGAGCAGAGCGACTCCTCCGCCTCTAGACATGCCGCGCAGCGCCCGCAGGAGAGACCCGGGTTGAGCATGACCCGATCGCCGGGCCGCACCTGCCAGACCTGAGTCCCTACCTCCTCGACCACCCCTGCACCATCGGAGCCGACGATGTGCGGGAAGGCGGGACCCTTACCCGGCAGCCCGTCGACCACCCAGAGATCGAGGCGGTTGAGCGCCGCCGCCCGAATCCGCACCAGGACGTCGCTTGGCGAGGTGATCGATGGTTTGGGCAGTTCCTGCAATTGCAAATGGTCGAGCCCGCCGGTCGCCGTCAGGGTGAGGGCTTTCATCGGTCGGGCCGAACCAAGATCCTGCTCAAAACGATGGACTCAGGACCTGCTCGCCGGGGCGGAGCGCGACAGGGACGGCGGCGCTGCGAGATCCCAGACTCTGCAGGAACAGGCGGAGCTGCGCCTTCCCCTTTCGCACGTCCGCCATTTTGCCGACCGCGTACGCGATCCGATCACCGGTGCGGGACACACCCAATGACGCAATGGGTTGCTCGGTCTGAAGCAGGACCACTCCTTCGGACGCGCCGGCAGGCAGCCGCATGAGATTCGAGCCCTTGGAGTGCTCGGCGACATACAGCAGGTCTCGGTTGGCAAGGAAATGGGGACTGGATTCGCGCCCTGACGTCTTGGTCAGCCGGCGCTGATCAGTGCCGTCGATTGCCATCTGATAGATCTCGCTGTTGCCGTCGCGTCGGGAGACGAACACGATGCTGCGACCGTCGCTGGCCACATCCGGCGAGATGTTTCCTCCAGCTGAGGAGGTGAGCGTTCGCTGGTCGGTGCCGTCCGACTTGATGCTGAACAGCTGGGCCGGGTTGTCACCCTTTGGAGTCCAGGTGTATACGATCCGGGCCCCGTCCGGTGTCCAGGCGGGCTCGCCTTCGTCACCCGGATCGGTAGTAAGCCGGCGCAGGTTACGGCCATCGGCGTCCATCACGTACAGATCCCAGCTCCCGTTGCGGCTGGAGCTGAAGGCGATCCGGGTACGGTCCGGAGAAAACGCCGCCTGGATGTCGGCCGCACTATCGACCAGAATGGGATAGAGGGAGTCGGGAATGGCCCAGCGGAATTGATAGATGTCGAAGGCGCCCCGGCGGTTGGACGAGATCAGGACATCCCCTACCACGAATACATCCGCGGTTGCGCTCTTTGCCCAAGGCGCCGATGCCGTGATCAGAGCATGTCCCGGGCTTACCCCATCAACCATCCCAGCGGGCGTGACCGCGGCGATCTGGGGCAGCGTGCTCGTCCAGGTGAGATTGGGTGCCGGCCCGATCATCTTTCCCTGGTCGTCAACCAGCGTCCCCGCGATGGTTGCCCGTTCGCCCACCGCTACTCCAATCCGGGTGCGGTCCAGTGCGAGCAGTCCCGGGATGACGTGGATGGTCCACACGACCGGCTCGAAGCCTCGGAGCCGAGATGTAAGCGTGGTTGTTCCCGCCGCTTTTCCGCTCAGGGTGCCATCGGCAGCGTTGAAGCTGGCCAGCGCCGTGTCACCGGTTTCCCATGTAATCAGGGCCTCGGGAACGGGGCTTGAATCGGCCGCCTCGGCCATCGCTGTAAACCGTCGGTTACCCCTGATGGGAAGCTCGATGGGGGTGTTTCCCGGCCGCGGGGACACGACCAGCCGCTGGGCGAGCTTGTGTACCACTACAGTGGCACGTCGTTCCTGGGAGAACCCGGCGGCGATGATCTCGGCCTGACCGGGAGACCGTCCGGTAATCACACCGGACGGATTCACGGCGGCTACCGTCGTGTCGGTCGATCGCCACAGGATTCCGTTCCGCAGGGTCCGATTGCCCTGAGAGGGCACTAGGGCCTGGAGTGTGTCGCTCTCGTCCGGCCCCAGCACGACATTGGTTCGGGGCAAGGCGAAGTCGGCCTGTTCCACCTCCACCCTCGCGGTGGTCATCAGCCCGGTCGCGGTGGACGCCTGCACGATGCTGCGGCCGGGTGCCACCCCGCTTACCAACCCACCGGTATCCACAGTCGCGACTTCGGACCGGAGCGATTTCCAGGTGACCCTGCCGGTGGGGGCGGGGGTCTCGTCCTCTCGCAAGGCCTGGGGTGTAATAGTTACGCTCTCGCCGGGGAGCAGGGTGACCGAAGCGGGATCCAGTGTCAGCACCGTGCCGGAGGGAGGGACCCGACGGCCGGCGGAATCGGCGCCCGGCCCGGTCCCGTTGATCAGGACGGCCAACGATGCCCGCCGGCCCTGTAGCCGGGCCTCTATCTTCGCCAGTCCGGGGCTTACGCCCAGAACCGTGCCATCCTTCTGAACCCGAGCTATCAGAGTGTCCGAGCTCCAGAACTGGAACTTGGCGGAAGGAATGAGGTTGCCCTGGCGGTCATAGGCGGCCGCGAAGATGGTTTGCCGCTGTCCGACACCCAAGGTCATGGTCTCCGGGGTCAGTTGGACCTCGGCGACGCTCTGGGCCCGTACTGGAGCCGCTCCCGCCAGGAGGCCGAGCATGCCAAGGAGCCGCAAGGCACGGAGGCTGGGCCCATGCCTGGTGCGGACCGGAGGGGTGCGTGGTAAGCGCACGATGCGGTGAATATCCGAAGAATGAGGTGTCAGTGGGCTAATAATAGTGTCGGGCTTGCCCGTCCGCATAAGAAGGCAATGCGTCGCGCGGAATGACCTCGATCGAGGCTTGCACATGAGTTGAAGATGTGCAAGTTATATCCTGTCCCATACAGGCGCGCGCGCGCTTCTCGACCAGCGGCGGGTTACGCCGCATCTGCGTTCGGAGGGAGCGAAGATGGCCGAACTTCATTATATGGAGATGGGCTGGTCCGGCTCTGGATGGATGGATCCGTTGCCCGTGGAGCCAGCCCCTGCTCCTCCACCCTCTCCCGCAGCACCCGCCGCCGCTCCTCAGTCCAGTCCGACCGCGCCGACTCCAACCCGGCCTCGCAAGGCGGCCAAGAGAGCCGCCCGGCCGGCCGCCAAGAAGGCCCGCAAGTCGTCCAAGAAGGCGGCGAAGAGGGCCGCCAAGAAGTCGGCTAAGAAGGCTGCCAAGAGGGGTGCCAGGAAGACTGCCAGAAAGGCGTCCCGTCGTCCGGCGCGAAAGCGGGCAAAGAAGTCGGCCAAGCGTTCCGCGCGGAAGCGCAGTCGTCGATAAGCATTTCAATGAATCAGCGAGCGCCCCGTGTCGCGGGGCGCTCTTTCATTTTACCTTCAATCATCCTCTCCCCACCATCGTTCATGCTTCTTCGGATCTTCGGCGCGGCCGGGCTCCTGTTGCTAGGGTTCGGCCTGATAGCGGGTTGCGACAAGAAACCCCCCGATGGCCTCGCGCTGGTCGGCGCCACCCTGATCGATGGCTCCGGCGGACCGCCTTTGGCTAACGCGGCCATCGTGGTGCGCAAGGGAAAGATCGAGTGGGTGGGTACGCGGGCGGCGTTTCAGCTCCCGCCGCGCACGACCCAGATCGATCTGACCGGGCGTTGGATCATGCCGGGGCTGATCGATGCCCACGCGCATACCTCGGTCTGGGCCCTGAAACGCTACCTGGCCTGGGGAGTCACCTCAATTCGGGACCTGCACGGCTCGCTCGATACGATCATGGGACTGCGCCGGACGGTGAACTCGGGGCGCGCGTTGGGGCCCAGGATCTACAGTGCCGGTGCGATGATCGATGGAACCCCGCGCACCTATCCCAGCGCTCTCGCGGTGACGAGCCCCAAGGACGCCCGGAAAGCAGTGGACCGGTTGGTCAGCTCCGGGGTCGACTTGATCAAAGTGTACACCCGAATCGATCCCCCCCTGCTGGACGCGGTCCTGGACGAGGCCCGCACCTTCAATATCCGGGTGACCGGCCACCTGGGCCTGACCGACGCGGTGACTGCAGCCCGGTCGGGGATCTCCTCCATCGAGAATCTGACCGGCATTCCCGAGTCGGCCTCCCCCGATTCCGTGGCTCTTTTCACCGCCCATGCGCGGGGCTTCCTCCCCGGCTGGACAGCGTTCGAGCGCAGCTGGAGCGGACTCGACTCGGCGGGTCTGAGCCGGGTTGCCCAGGAGCTGGCCCGACGCAACGTCACCCTGGTGCCCACGCTGGTGCTGCACGAGACCTTGAGCCGATTGGAGAGCCCAGCGCTACTGGAGGACCGCGCCTTCCAGGCAGTGCCCGCGGAGGAGCGGCAGCGGTGGAACGTGGCGGAGATGATTGACCGCGCCGGCTGGAAGCCGGCTGACTTCGCGACTTTTCGACGCTCGCGGTCGGTGCAGGATCTGTTTCTGCGGGAGTTCGGTGCCTCCGGCGGCCGGATCGCGGCCGGCACTGATGCCTCCAACCAGCTGCTGGTGCCAGGGTATAGCGAGCATCAGGAGCTCCAGCTGCTCGTCGCGGCGGGATTCCAGCCGCGAGATGCACTTGTGGCCGCCACCCGGAACGGTGCGCTATTGCTGGGGGTGGACTCACTTGGGTTGCTCGCTCCCGGCAAGGTGGCCGATCTCGTCATCCTCACCCGGGATCCGCTCGAGGACATCCGCAACACCCTGGCGATTGACCGGGTCATGAGCCGGGGTCACCTTCTTTCCCCCGATTCACTCCGCGCAACCTGGTAACACCCATGAAGAGCCCAGCGCTCGAGCGCCTCGCTCTCTTCTTCGGCCCCGAGCAGACCCGTCAAGGACTCCTGGCGCGTGCCGCATTGGGACAGCCGGCGGCAGGAGATCCCGAGCTGGCTACCGCTCTGCTGAATAGGCTGCGGTCCGGAATCCGACCCGATGGGAGCGTGGGCGGCTCCGCCATAGCGACGATCTGGCGTTCGCACGAGCTGATGGATATCGCCGTTGGATCCAAGGCAGTTGTAGAGCCGGTTATCAGATGGATGCTGACGTTGCAAGGAAAGCCGGGAGCGTTCGCGGAGGGCTGTGATCGCTTACGGCACGCGCAGAGGGTCTGCGAGCACTTCGTCACCGGCTTTTTTGCCCCGGCACCGCCGGAGCAGCGACTGACACCGATCACTTTGCCGAATGGCAAGGTCTTTCGGGCTGAACCGGCTGCCCGATTCGCACTCAGCTGTCTCGCCCTGCGGGCCGCGATCCGCGCGGGGCACCAGAGTCGCCCCATGATCCAACAACATCTGCAAAGTCTCGTCCTGCTGGCGGATCAATGGAGCGACTGGACCGGCTACTTTGCTCCCGACGTCATCCTGTCCGGCCTTCACGCACTCGGCGTTGCCGGTCCCGCCTATCGGGAGGTCGTCGAGCGGCTGGTGGAAACGGTTGCGGCCAACCAGGACCCCGACGGCAGTTGGCCGCACGCTGATCTCTTCCATGCCCTGGAGGCGCTCCGCGCGACGAACTTGGCTATTGCCCGGAAGAGTGTGGAGCGGGCAGTGCCGGCCCTGACCACGCGGCAACGGGCGGATGGTACGTTTGGCGCCATGGCGCAACAGGAGCGGGCCTTGATCGGTCTCATGGCACTGCTCTGGGTGGAGCGCGGGTTATGATTAGGCGCGCGAGCCATTTAACCTCGCTCGGGTGTAACTTCCGGGCCACCCCAATGCCCAGGGTAAGCGCGCTGTCGTAGCACATCCATCGTGAAGGGACCATGGCCGAGCCTCCCATCGACCAGAAGCCCAGAATCCGGCTGACCTCGCTCTCCCACGGCGCCGGCTGAGCCTGCAAGCTCGGCCAAGCCGAGTTGGCGCAGGTGCTGCGCCATCTGCCCGGGATCGAGGACCCGCGAGTTCTCGTGGATGCCGTCACCCGCGACGATGCGGCGGTCTTTCGGATGACCGAGACCCGCGCCCTGGTGGCGACGGTAGATTTCTTCACCCCAATCGTGGACAATCCCAGCGACTGGGGGGCCATCGCCGCAGCCAACGCGCTGAGCGATCTCTTTGCCATGGGCGCGACGCCGCTGTTCGCCCTCAATCTGGTGGGGTGGCCCCGGGACAAGCTGCCCTTCGATATGCTGGGGGAAGTGCTTCAGGGAGCGGTCGATGTGGCGCAGCGCGCCGGCTGCCTCCTCCTCGGTGGGCACTCGATCGACTCGGTGGAGCCCCTCTTCGGCATGGTGGCGATGGGCGAGGTTCACCCCGACCGAATGCTGACCAACGGCGGCGCCTGCGCCGGCGACGTCGTGGTGCTCACCAAGCCCCTGGGGACGGGCATCCTGGCGACTGCGCTCAAGCGCGACGCTCTGCTCGAGGCAGGGATGGCTGAGGCGGTGCGCTCGATGACTACACTCAACGACGGAGCCATGCGCGCCGCGCTCGAAGTCGGAGTCAGCGCCGCAACCGATGTGACCGGATTCGGACTGGTGGGACATCTGACGCAGATGTTGGATGCCAGCCAGGTCGCGGCGGAACTGGCCTACGAGTCGCTCCCCATCCTATCGCATGCCTGGAACCTGGCCTCACGAGGCATTGTGCCCGGTGGAACCCAGCGCAACCTGGAGGCCGCGGACCGGGTCACCTGGTCGGACGATCTGACCCCGGCCGACCGGCTCCTTTGCGTGGACGCCCAGACCTCAGGTGGGCTTCTCCTGGCCGTACCGCCAGAACACGAGGCGGCATTACTCGAGGCGCTTCACCGCGAGGCCACGCCAGCGGCCGCCGTGATCGGGCGGGTGACTAAAGGAGAGCCGGGCAGGATTCGGGTAGTCAGGAGGGGTGAAGGGTGAAGAGTGAAGGGTGAGGGGAAACAGCGTGAACCGTGATAGGTGAAACGTCAACCGGCCGCCCCCATCCCTATTCAGCCTCACGTTTCACGCTTTGCGGTTCACGGTTCACCGTTCACGTTTCACCTTTCACGCCTCACCTCTCACCCTCGACCCCTCTTGCCTCCTCTCCGCTGGACCGCTGATCGAATGGATCAACTGGAGCACGCCGCGCGGCTCGGCCTGCGCGTGGCACTCACCCGTAGGGGAACCGAGTACGTCGTGGTGGCCGTGCGCATGACTACGGTCCAGGGTCGAGATGCCTTGGTCGGCCGGCTCCCAATGACCGGAGAAGAGCTGACCTTCAAACTGGACGAGATCGACAGTTTCCAGGTAATCGAATGACCCCGATTGCCATTCTGCACCTGGACGAGAGCTGTCTGGGCAACGGTCGTGAGGGAGAAAATCCTGGCGGAAGCGCCGGGCTCATCGAGGCTCGCACCGGGAGCGGGAAGATCGAACGGCGAGACTATTACATCTCCTCTCCCGCCACCACAAACAATCGAATGGCCTTGAGCGGCGCCATCGCGGCGCTTCAGTTGCTGGCTCGGAAGAAGACTCGGATGCGTGTCCTGGCGGTGTCCGATTCCCAGTACCTGGTGAAGGGAATGCGGGAATGGGTACCGGCTTGGCAGGCAAGGGGGTGGAGCCGCAAGGGTGGTCCGATCGAGAATCTCGAGCTCTGGCGCGCCCTCAGCGCCTCGGCGCGGCTGCACGATGTGGAATGGACCTGGGTCCGGGGGCACAAAGGCCACCCGAAGAATGAGTACGCCGATCATCTCGCGGTCGCCGCGGCCCGAGAGCAGAAGACTTCAGAGGGAATCGTGGACTCGGGGTTCGATGAGTGGCTCGCGACCCGGCAAGGTGCGGGGGCCTACCAGGGCTACGATGCCAATGCGGCGTTTCTCGAGTTGGAGCGGAAAGTGGCGTCGGGGGAGCCGTTCCCATTGACCGAGGAGCGCCCCACCTAGACACAGCCTCGATTCCAGACTATGGGCTTACTTGGTGCCGCCAGCCAGCAGCTTTTGAAATCGAGGATTGGAGCCTAGAGGAGTCCAGACCGTATCGATGCGGAGCCAAGCGGCCGTGACCGGCGGCATGTGCGGTACGGCCATCAGTCGCTCGAGCCGCGCCAGGGCGCTGTCGGTCTGTCCGGCCGCCGCATAAATCCGAGCTAGGGTATATGAGAGCGAGCTCCCATCCAGAGCGTCCTTACTGATAGGGCGTAGCGCCGCGGCCGCCTCCGCCTCATGAATCGCCTCAGATGCTCTGCCCTGGTTCAGGTAGATCTCCGCCAACTGCATGCGGTAGACCGGCTCGTCAGGCCGACTCTTGAGAAGGGCCCGTTGGTATACCAGGGCGGAGTCCAGCAAACGCTTTTGGTCCGCCCGCCGGCCCTCTCGTTGTGCCACCCCAGCCCGCAGGCTATATCCTAACGCGCTGTCCATGGTGGACTCTCCCAGAGATGCACTGCGCAAGCCGGCGAGCGCGGAATCGGAAAGAATTACGGGCAACAAGCCCCACGCTCCCAGCCCTGAGCTCACCCGCATCATCTGGGACACTCCGGCGGCAGCGAGTCCGCGACTTATGGCAGCCTGAGCCGAAGGGCGATCTCCCTTCGAGGCGATCGCCACTATGGCCTGGCCCACGTAGCCTCGGGGTTCGCCTGGAAAGATCGCGATCGCCTGCTGCAGCCACTGTTCCGCCTGGTGGTAGCGGCCCAAGACTGCCGCGTTCGTTGCCCCTTCCACATAGCCTCGAGCGGAGCGCGGATCCAGCTCGATCACCCGAGCCAGGGCATTGTAGGACTCCTCCCACTTACCCTGCCTGCGAATCACGAAGGCCAAGACCGATAGGATCTCAGCATCGTTGGGCCGAGCCCGTCGGGACAGCTCCAACTCCTCCAGAGCTCGGTCATAATCCAATTGGCCGTGGTAGTGGTAATAGGCCATCGCAACATGGGCTTCGGGCAAGGCAGGCTGCAGCTGCACCGCCCTATCGGCGGCTGCCTTTTCTCGGGCTAACCGGTCCTCGGTGCGGTCGAAGTAGAACCAGTACAGCCAGTCGTTGGCCCGGGCCAGATCGGCGTAGGCGAGCGCGAATGTGGAATCGAGCGCCACTGCCTTTTCCAGCAGGCTGACTGCGCTGAAGAGATCAGGGCCACTGTAGTCACGCTCTAAGTGGGCATGACCCTGGAGGTAATAGTCATACGCTTCCTGATTGGCCGTCGGCCGCATAGCCATGGCCTGTTTCTCCGGCTCGGCCAGGGCGACGTGCAGGGCATTCGCCACTTCCTCCGCGATGTCCGATTGGACCTGGAACATTCCGGACATCACCGCGTCATAGCCGTGAGCCCAGACGTTGGTCCCGTCCGAAACCCGGATGAGCTCAGGGCTCACTCGCACCCGGCTGGTGCTGTCACCGGTGTGCTCCCACCGGACCGTGCCCTCCAGTATGTACCCCACTCCCAGCTCCTCGCCGATCTGCCGCAGAGGTTTCTGGGTGGCCTTGTACTGCTTGGCACTGCTTCGCGCGATCACCTTGAGCCCGGTGATGCCGGTGAGGCGGTTGGTGATCTCTTCGGTGATGCCATCGGCGAAGTACTCATCGCCGGCGCCGCCGAGGTTCTCGAAGGGCAGCACCACGACTGTCTTGTCGGCACCCGCCTCCTCGCTTGCTCGACTTCGGTATCGCGTCACGCCCCACGCCAGCACCAGGGCCAGCACCACGCCGAGTCCGAGATACCCCGCCCTTTGCCAGCGAAGCGTTCTGGCACCAGCCGGGCTCGACACTGCGGCCGTGGTCGGTCGAACCGCCTGAGTAGGCTCGGTACCGCCGCTCGGGGTCGCCATCGCCTCGAACTGGTGCAGTAGCTCATCGGCGGTTTGCCAGCGGTCGGCCGGGCGCTTTTCCAGGCATCGCATGATGACGGCGGCGAAGGCCGACGGCACTGACGCGCGAAACCGGGTCACCGGTTCGGGTGCCTGAGTGACGTGGGCGGCCAGCACCGCTTGGGGAGTCGGTGCCACGAATGGCGGGCGACCGGCCAACATCTCATAGCCCAGCGCGCCGACCGCATAGATGTCGGCGCGGTGATCCACATGGGCATCCCCCGAGGCCTGCTCCGGTGCCATGTACGCCGGAGTGCCCAGGGCGACACCTACCGATGTTAAGGCGGTGGGACCGGTCGCTTCGCTCAGGGCCTTGGCCACACCGAAGTCGGTCACCAGGGCGTGATGACGGGTGATCAGGACGTTGTCGGGTTTGATGTCGCGATGAACCACGCCGTGCTCGTGGGCACAGCTCAAGGCATCGACCACATCACGGAGCAGGCGCACCGCTTCGCCAATGGGCAGCTCGCCCTCTCGAGCCAATCGAGCCCGGAGCGAGTCGCCCTCGATGAGCGGCATGGTGTAGTACAGGAGTCCGTCGGCTTCGCCGGCGGCGAACAGGGGAACGATGTTGGGATGGTGGAGGCTGGCGGCCAGCTGGATCTCCCGCCGGAACCGGTCGACGCTCAAGCCGGCGCCCAGCTCAGGCGGGAGCACTTTGAGCACGACCTTACGTCCCAGCGCCGTCTCCTCGGCGACGAACACCCGGCTCATCCCGCCACCGCCGAGCTCGCGCTCGAGGTGGTAGGCCGCACCCAGGGCAGCCTCAAGCCGCGTCAGGAGATCCGACATCGGGGATCCGTGAGTGGAGGGCTTAACAATACGGCTCCGCCAACGCTCCGGCCAGCGGAATCCAGGTCGGATCGCGTAGGCCAGCATCAACCGGCCGGTGACCGCGTCGGCAGGCGCCGAGTAAATCTCGCCGCTCAATCCCAGCCGCGGGAGGGAACCGAGGTCCCACCGCCAATAGCACCCCGCGGGTGAGGTTGACCGCTTTCACCATCCTTCGCGACCTTACGCTGACTGCGGATGGCGAACTCTGCCGTTCCCCGGCCCCACGATTTCCGGCGGGTCGCCCCCAGGCCGCATTGTCCGGCCGAGCTGGCTGCGATGCCGGTGTGACGGGAATACTGCTCGCGCTGGTTCCGTCTACGTAGCCATACCGTCTGTCGCGCGTTGCTGACGCTCCAGACGACAGCGAGGAG
>UEXR01000294.1_pt1 | contig 20017 bp, 14 predicted proteins | sample 4301101 | NCBI WGS metagenome assembly UEXR01 (sample SAMEA4773180, study PRJEB27434) | metagenome | biome: 2259; feature: agricultural soil; material: soil | place: USA | collected 2014-09 | depth 0.25 m
CCCGGAGCGCGTGGCCATGGTCACCCGCGGCCGGTACATCTATTCGGTGGCGTCGTGCGCGCTGTGTCACAACCCCAACGGTGCTGGAGGTCTCAAGGTGAGCTGGAAGCCAATGGGGACACTCTGGACCAGAAACATCACGCCGGACAATGAGACTGGCATCGCTCAGTGGAGCGATGCCGAGATCTCACGGGCGATCCGGAGCGGAGTGAGCCGAAATGGCTACCAGCTGCACTGGCAGGGCATGATCTGGGACCACGCGAGCAACTGGGACGAGGAAGATCTGCGCGCGGTGATCGCCTACCTGCGGACCATGCCGGCGGTGAAGAACCAGGTGCCGATGGACCGTTCACCGGCGCCGGACGATTGCGAGATCTATACCTTCTGGACCTCCGCGTCGCACCAGCAGGGCTGCCGGTAGCGATCATGGTCTACCTTCTCGCGATCGCATCGGCCGTGCTTTACGGGGCTGCCGATTTTACCGGTGGGCTCACCAGCCGGCGTGCCGCCACCATCCCGGTAGTGATCCTCTCGCAGCTCAGCGGCTTGGCCTCGCTGGCGGTAGCTCTGCCACTTCTGCCCCATGCGTCTCCTACCGGACCGGATCTCTTCTGGGGTGGCGTTGCCGGATTGACGGGCGGTATCGGGGTTGGGCTGCTGTATCGTGCGCTCGCCATCGGGAGAATGTCGGTGGTGGCCCCGACGACGGCGGTGTGTGCGGTCGCCATTCCGGTCGTGGTCTCCGTGGTGCTCGGCGAACGTCCATTGCCGCTCGCGCTCGCAGGGATCATCCTGGGCATCGTGTCGATCGTGCTGGTGAGTCGACAAACGTCGCAGCTCAGTGACAAAATCACATCGTCAAGCCGGCCCTCGGGTGTCGGGACCGCGTTTGCGTCCGGCGTGGCAATCGGCTTCTTCTTTCTGGCGCTTGCCCGCACTGGATCAGACGCCGGCATGTGGCCGCTGCTCATCGCTCGCATGGTCTCGGTCACGCTCTTCGCCGTGGTCGCGATCGCCACCCGACGATCGATTCGAATGCCGGCAGACGTGCTGCTGTTGACGGTCGCGTGTGGCGTTGTCGACATGCTCGCCAATGCGCTCTACCTGCTGGCCTCGCGGCAGGGGCCGCTCAGCATCGTGGTGACGCTCTCGTCTCTCTATCCCGCGAGCACGGTGCTGCTGGCGCGGGTGATTCTCAAAGAGCGGCTCAACCTTTGGCAGGTCTCTGGCGTGGTCTGCGCCCTGACCGCCATCGTGCTCATCGTAAGCGGCGGCCGGCTCTCGGCGCAGGCAACCGCAACAGACCCGGTGGATACCGCCGCACTGCAGCGCCTGCTCACCGCTGAAGACGCGCGTGGCACCGGCCCGGAGGGTCTTGCCCCGCTGCTCGACGCAAGCAAGGGTCAGGACAGTCTGCTCCGCCGGTTGGCCATCAGGGGACTTGGCCGCTTGCAACGGCCGGAAATCGGCCGGCGGCTGCTCGCTGCCCTTGATGATCCGCTCCCTTCGGTGCGCGCCGAAGCGGCCAACGCGCTCGCCCAGTCGATGAGCCGGGCGCGAAGCGACTCGACCACCAGAGATACTACAGGGTTGACCGTGGGTCAGGCCGCGGTTGCGCTCACCCAGGCACTCTCCCGTGAGAAACAGGCCCACGTCGTCGATGCCCTGGGAGAATCGCTGGGCCGGCTCCCCTTTGCGGATAGCGCCGCAGCTCGGGCCGCCGAGGACGCGATCAGAACGCGGCTGACGAGCCAGTCCACCCCTGGCCTGGTCCACGGCCTGTATACCCTGGCGAGAGCGCGTCGCGCAACGGGCAACCTGGTCTCCAGCAGCCTCATCCAGTTGCGCCATGCCGCTGTCGGCTCGCCGGACACGGCGGTTCGGCGTCTCTCCCTACTCACGTTGGCCGCGGCTGATGGCCTCGACAGCGCAACCGCAACGCGGGCGGCCCGAGACCCGGACGAGGAAGTGCGGCGGACGATGCTCCGGGGCACGGGCACGCTTCCCCCGGCTCACCGCGCGGCCCTCGTCCGCCGAGCCCTCACCGATCCGAGCAGGATTGTTCGGATCCAAGCGATCATTGCCGCCAGGCTCGGTGCCGGCACTCCGGACTGTTCTCCGATCCTGGCCGGCACCAACGATCGGGATCCGTACGTCGCGCTGACCGCCATCGATTCGCTGGGCGGCGGATGCGCCGAGCCGAAAGCAGCCGTGGAGCGGTTGCGGCGACTGGCCACCGAGACTGTTGCGGACGGGCCGGCGGATCATCGGTGGCAGGCGAATGCGCATGGCCTCTTGGCACTCGCGCGGCTGGATCGGACTGCAGCGTCCGAGCTGCTGCCTCGCTTTGCGCGGTCGGAGCGGTGGGAACTGCGACAGTACGCCGCGCGAGCGGCCGGGATGGTGGGCGATCAGCAAGTGCTTCTCCGGCTCTCGCGCGACACCGAGCGCAATGTGCAGGAGGCTGCGATCGCCGGACTGGCGGCGTCGGTGTCCCATGAGGCCGATAGCGTCTACCTGCGTGCTCTCCGCTCCAGCGGTCACCAGGTAGTGCTCGCGGCAGCCACGGCGCTCAAGGGATCGGCTCACCCTCGCGCTCCCGCTGAGTTGCTCGAGGCGTTCGACAGCCTGAGCGCACGGCGAAGCGAGAATGCCCGCGATCCCCGGATGGCCCTGCTGGAAAGGATTGGCGAGCTGGCGCCGCCGTCGGCCGCCCCGCGGCTTCAGGCCTATCTGGCCGACTACGACACCACGGTCGCCGCTAACGTCGCCACGATTCTGGGCAAGTGGACCCGCAAACCGGCAGTCGCGCGCCCTGTCCCGCTCTCGACTCGACCCGAGCCACTGGCACAGGTCTTCCTTCGCCGCGAGCCACGTTTGCTGGTTACCATGGCGCCATCGAGTGGCGGCGGAAGCTTTACGCTCCAGCTCTTTCCTGATGAGGCGCCGGCCACGGTGGCGAGGGTGCTGCGATTAGTCGAGGAAGGATTCTACAACGATAAGGTCTTTCAGCGGGTGGAGCCGAACTTCGTGATTCAGGGCGGCGGGCCGGACGCCAACGAGTACGTGGGCGACTCCCGCTTTATGCGAGATGAGTTGGGGCTCAGGACCCACGCGCGGGGAACGCTCGGCATCTCGACCAGGGGCCGAGACACCGGTGACGGTCAATGGTTCATCAACCTGGTGGGCAATCCGCTGCTCGACCATGAGTACACCATCTTCGGGCGGATCGTCAGCGGTCAGGAGGTGGCGGAACGGATCCTCGAGGGCGATCGGATTGCCCGGGTGGCCGTCGTGCAATCCACGCCAGGCCGGCAGTGAAGGCGATCACCAGTCCCATCTCCAACCAGCGATCCTGCCGAGCCAGCGTGCCAGCTGCAACGCCCATGATGAGGCACAGGAGGAGGACCACGTAGGAGGCGAGCCAATTCCGGCATCGAACTGATCGGATCACGGCTTGCCTTGCCCACCGTGCTTGCGGAACAGGAGATCGAACACCGGCTTCCAGGTCTCGCCACCGTCGGTCGAACGCTCGGCAGTCTCTCTCACGCCCGCCCCGTCGCGGCGCCAAATCCCCCGCAACAGCGACGAACTGCCGTCCTTTGCCCTTTCCGTTCCGGTCAGCACCATGCGATCGCCTTCCAGGCCGCCGTCCAGCAGGAGCAAAGTGCCTCGATTGGTGACCCAGCTCTGATGCCACTGGCGGTGGGCCGCGTCGTACAGGCTAAAGCTCTCACCCACCAGGCCGTCGTTCTGCCGGTAGACCTCGCGCAGGACACAGCCATTGAGAATGATCGTCACCTGGTTGCGGGCCACGATCTTGGTGGAATCGGCGACGTCGTAGGTATCCCAGTCCCCGGCGAAGAAATCGAATTGTCGAAACTCGGCACCGGCACAGGCCGGCGGCGGCGCGGGCTTACTCCTCGGAAGAGCGAATGTCGAGAACACCAGAAAAACAGCAGGTAAGCCGGCGGACACGAGATGCATAGAGCTCCTCGAGAGGTTGCGTCGCATCAGAGCACACTCCATCATGAGGCCATGAACGGAGACAGGCTCGCCGATTTCGGACCTGGAATCCGACCCGGGCGGAGCGGTCAACCAGGTGGATTGGATGTCCGAATCCGGCGAGCCCGCCCGGTCCACCGCTGGTAGATTCGGGCTCGATGGCAGACTCCAGCATTCGCCGACCGATGCTCGACGCCGACATCTGCGGCCGCGCCCTTGCTTCTCGCGATCCGCGGTTCGACGGAGTGTTTTTCGTCGGCATTCGGACCACGATGATCTACTGCCGGCCTGTCTGCCCGGCTCGGGTCTCCTATCCCGAGCGCCGCCGGTTCTTCGAGTCGGCGGCAGCTGCCGAACGAGACGGCTTCCGCCCTTGCCTCCGCTGCCGACCGGAGCTGGCGCCGGGCCGGGCACTGTGCGACGCGGTCCCTCGGGTGGCCCAGGCAGCGGCACTGCGCATTGCGGCCGGGGCGCTCAACGGCCGTGGGGTATCGCAGTTGGCCCATGAGCTCGGTGTGAGCGACCGTCACCTGCGTCGGGCCCTGGAACGGGAACTCGGGGTATCACCGGCCGAGCTGGCGCAGACCCATCGGCTGCTGCTGGCCAAGCAGCTGCTGGCCGACACCTCACTCCCGGTCACCCGGATCGCCTTCGCCAGCGGGTTCCAGAGCCTGCGCCGGTTCAACTCCGTCTTTCGAGAGCGTTACCGCATGAGTCCGAGTGCCCTGCGCCAGCGCCGCCGTACTCCGACGCGCGCGGAGGTGCCCGCTGGTGCCACGGGCGATTTTGTCAGGCTCACCTTGGGGTATCGCTCACCGATGGCCTGGGACGCGCTCGTCGGAGTGCTGGCGGCGAATGCGACGCCGGGCGTCGAGCAGGTCGCTCGATCGCGCTACTGCCGAACGGTCGAGCTGAGCGGCTGCCGGGGGTTGATCTTCGTTGAGGATGCCAGCGCCCATGTCACCGTAGATGTCTCCGCGTCACTGATACCGGTGCTCATGCCGCTCCTGGCTCGGGTGAGGCACCTCCTCGATCTCAACGCCGAGCCGGCTGTCATCGACGTTCATCTCACCAACGGGGGGCTCGCTTCGCTGGTGGCGCGGCTCCCGGGTCTTCGGATGCCCGGCGCATTCGACGGGTTTGAGGTGGCGATACGAGAGCTGCTCCGACGCCCGAGCCAAGCGAATACCCAGGTGGAACAGCTGATCGAGGCCTTGGGAGAACCGATGGAGACGGGAATCCCGACGCTCAACCGGCTGACCCCGACCGTCGAGCGGGTTGCCAATGCCGGCGCAACGTTTCTCAAGAGGCTCGGCATTCCGGAGCGGCGAAGCGAAACCATCGTGTCGATCGCCGCCGAAGTGGCCGATGGGAAGTTGCACCTGGAGCCTGGTGCAGATGTCCAGACAACGCTCAGGGCCCTTAAGCAAATTCCAGGAATCGGAGAGCGCAGCGCGACCGCGATCGTGGTGCGTGCGCTGCACTGGCCCGATGCATTCGATGCGAATGACCTCTCACTCCAGCATGCCGCGGGCGTCACCGGTTCGCGCGCCCTGCTCCGAGTGGCGGAGCGGTGGCGCCCGTGGCGGGCCTACGGCGCGGCCCATCTCTTACTGCACCACGCCTCGAGCTGAGCGCCCTCTCGAGATGAACCAATTCTTGAAAGCCGCCCTGGATGAGGCCCGGCTAGGCCTGGAGGAAGGCGGTATCCCGATCGGCTCGGTGCTCGTATCCAACGGTCGCATCCTCGGGCGAGGGCACAATCGCCGGGTGCAGCATGGCAGCGTTGTGCTCCACGCAGAGATGGATGCCCTGGAGCGAGCTGGGCGGCAGCCGGCCTCGGTCTACCGCGACTGTACGCTCTATACGACGCTCTCTCCCTGCGCCATGTGTAGCGGTGCGATTTTACTCTACGGAATTCCCAAGGTGGTGGTCGGCGAGAACCGGACGTTCATGGGGGAGGAGAACCTGCTACGAACTCGCGGAGTCGTCATCGAAGTACTGCAAGACCCCGACTGCGAGCGGCTGCTGGCCGATTTCATCCGCGCGCGTCCGGAGCTGTGGAACGAAGACATCGGGCGGTAGGCTACAACTTCGTCAATCCCACGTAGGTCTCCGGCCGCCGATCCCGGTAGAACTGCCAGACGTTCCGCACTTCGCGGATCTGATCGAGATCCAGCTCCGCCGTCACCAGCTCATCCTTATCCCGTGCCGCTTCCGCCACGATCTGCCCGCGCGGGTTGCAGAAATAGCTTTGCCCGTAGAACTCCCCGATCCGCCAGGGGTCCTCGTAACCCACCCGGTTAATCGCCGCGACGAAAAAGGCATTGGCCACCGCGTGCGCCGGCTGCTCCAAGCGCCACAGATATTCAGAAAGCCCGGCCACCGTGGCCGAGGGGTTGAATACGATCTCAGCGCCATTCAGGCCCAGCTCGCGGGCGCCCTCGGGGAAATGCCGGTCGTAGCAGATGTAAACCCCGACGTCGGCGTACTGTGTCTTGAAGACCGGGTACCCGAGGTTGCCCGGACGGAAATAGAACTTCTCCCAAAATCCCGGTGCACAATGCGGGATGTGGTTCTTGCGGTATTTGCCGAGGTAAGTCCCGTCGGCGTCAATCACCGCCGCGGTGTTGTAATAGATCCCCGCCCCGTCCTCCTCGTAGAGCGGCACAATGATCACCATCTGGTGCTGTCGGGCGATATCCTGCATGAGCCGAGTGGTGGGGCCATCCGGGATCGGCTCGACCGCGTCGTACCAGCGCGCGCTCTGCTCGGCGCAGAAATAGGGACCGGTGAAGATCTCCTGCATGCAGAGGATCTGGACGCCCTCGCGGCCGGCGCGCTCGATCAGATTCAGGTGCTTGGCGACGTTGGCCTCGCGGATGGTTTCGAGTTTTTCGGAGGTGGAGCAGGCGTGGGTGGCCTGGATCAAGCCGCACTTCACAACTCTCGGCATGTCGTCCTTCCCCTGATTTCTGAAAGATCATTCACAGCACGGCTACACGCTTACAAGAACGCATTAACCACGGAAGCCACGGAACACACGGAAGACACGAAGAAGAGCAGGAAGCTGTGGGTATGCTGTACACATTCAAGCGGTTTTCCGTGGCTTCCGTGGTTTAAGCAGTTGGGTTGGGCAGGGAAGCTCTGGGGCGGCGCATGAGCGCAAGATACACCACGAAACTGAGGCCGAACGTCACGAACCAAGCGTAGGAATAGAGCCGGTCGAAGAAGTTTGGATCCGCCACGGTGCCGCCTGGGGTCGCCGCCGCCCGGAGGAACCCCGGCACGACCGGGAGCACCGCGATCACGAACGCCGCTACCGCCCGCGGGTTTATGCCGCGCCGGTAGGTGTAGGTCCCTTGTTCCCTGAACAGGTCATGGAGGACCAGCTGCTGACGCCGGACCACCCAGTAGTCGGCGATCAGGATCCCTCCCAACGCGCCCATCAGGCTGGAGTAGCCCACCAGCCAGGTGAAGATATACGCCGCTGCGTCGGCGTAGAGCTTCCAGGGCATCATCAGGATGCCGATAATCGCGGTGATCAGTCCGCCGGTGACATAGCTGATCCGTTTCGGGCTCAGATTGGAGAAATCGTTCGAGGGCGAGACGACGTTGGCCGCCATGTTGGTCGTGAGCTGGGCCGCGAGTACTACCAGAGCCGCGAAAACGATCACCAGGGTGCCGCCAATTCGGGATATCAGGGCCACGGGGTCCCAGATGGCCTCGCCGAACCGCACGATGGTCGCGCTGGTGACCGCCACTCCAATGAAGGCAAAGGCCGTCATCGTGGTCGGGAGGCCGAGTGCCTGGCCCAGCATCTGGGAGCGCTGGCTGCGGGCGTAGCGGGTGAAGTCGGGGATATTGAGACTCAGCGTGGCCCAATACCCCACCGATGCGGTGAGCGCCGAGGGAAACAGGGCCCCGAATGAGGCGTTCCCGCTCCGCAGCCGCTCCGACTGGGCCAGGAGATGACCCAGCCCGCCCCCGGCGCGGATGGCCCAGATAAGAAGGATGGCACCACCGCCCAGCAACAGTGGCGCGGACCAACTCTCCAGCAGCTTGATTCCCTCGGTGCCCTTGAGGATGATGGCCACCTGGATCAGCCAGAACACCATGAAGGAGATGGCGGTGTGGCCCGGCACTCCGGTCCAGCCGGACCAGGCCGCGCTGCAGAGCGCGTCGAGTGCGAGCCCGCCGATCCAGGTCTGGATCCCGAACCAGCCGCACGCGACGATTGCCCGGAGAATGGCCGGGAGATTGGCGCCGCGCACCCCGAAACTCGCCCGGCAGAGCACGGGAAAGGAGACGCCGTACTTGGTCCCGGCGTGCGCATTCAACACCATCGGCACCAGCACGACCGTGTTGCCCAGCAGGATGGTGAGCATCGCCTGCCACCAGTTCATGCCCTGCTGCATAAGGCCGGAGGCAAGCGTGTAGGTCGTAATCACCACGCTCATCCCGATCCAGAGGGCGGCGATGTTGTAGGTGGACCAGGTACGCCGCTCGGGAGGAGTCGGGGCCAGGTCCGGGTTCCAGAGCGGGCTCCGGGTGATGTCCTCCGCCGCGGAAACTTGCTGGCGCTGGGTGACGCTCCCAGCGGGGGTGGTCACCGCGCCCCGACGGGCTCGGGACGTGGCCGTGGGACCTTGCTCTGCGTGTCAGCCGTGGGAGGCGGTGGCGACGGCATCCGGGCTGCCTGGAGTCCCGCGGTCGTGCGGGGAAGCCACTGGCCTCGCCCCTCGCGGCCGACCACGGAATACTGATCCACGATGACTTCGCCGCGCGACAGCGTGGTCCGGGCAAAACCCGCCAGCTGCCACCCCTCGTATGGCGACCAGTCGGCGTTGGTCTCCATAGATGAGGGGGTGACCGGGAGGACGGCGGTGGGATGGATGATCGCCAGGTCGGCGTCCGCACCCACGGCGATTGCGCCCTTCTTGGGGTAGAGGCCCATGATCCGTGCCGGATTGGTACTCAGTTTCAGGCTCATCTCTTCCAGGGTCATCCTCCCACCCAGGACGCCGTGGGTATAGACCAGGGGAAGCAGGGTCTCGAGACCGGGAAGCCCCATCGGAATCTTGGTCCAATCGCCATTCCACATCGCCTTCTGTTCGCGGGTGAAGGTACAGGTATCGGTGGACACGACCGAGACCTCACCGCCGCGGAGCCCCTGCCACAGCCGCTCGACGTCCTTCGGCTTCTTGACCTGGGGGCAGCAGGCGAAGAGGTGCCCGTCCTCCCGCTCGAAGACCGAGTCGTCCAGCACCAGATACTGGGCGCAGGTCTCGGCCAGGACGGGCACGCCCCGCGCCTGTGCCGCGCGGACGATGTCGGAGCCCTCGGCGGTGGACATGTGCACGATGTAGAGCTGGCCGCCGGTCACTTCGCACCAGTGCACCACCCGCTCGATCGCCTCGGCCTCGACGAAGTTCGGGCGGGTCATGGGGTGCAGCCGCGCGCCGTACCGGGCCATGAGCTCGGGCGTGTGGTTTCGCGCGATCAGCTCGTCGAGCACCCGGGCCGACTCAGCATGTACCAGGAGCATGGTTCCGTGCTCCCGCATCTGCTCCAACGTGCCGAAGAGGGCCCGATCGTCCGATTGCCACCCCTCCGACTCGTAGATCATGAACTCCTTGAAGGTGGTGAAGCCTCGGTCGATCATCCCCTTGATCTGCGACTTGTGCTCGTTCCAGCGAGTGATGCAGATATGGAAGGTGTAGTCGATGAGCGACTTCCCCTCCGCCTTCTTCATCCAATTATCGGCGGCCTGGTCGAGGGAATCGCCGGCGTAAGGGATGGCGAAGTCGATGACGGTGGTAACTCCGCCCCGCGCGCCGGCGCGGGTACCGGTGCGATAGTCGTCGGCCGAAATCGTGCCGCAGAAGGGGAGTGCGAGATGCACGTGCACGTCGAGGATGCCGGGGAGCACATGGTGGCCGGTGGCATCGATGACCTGGGTACCTGGCGTGGCCTCGAGGTCGGTGCCGAGCGCCGCGATTTTCTCGCCCAGGATGCCGACATCCCCGGTGAATGTACCGGCTGGGGTGACCACGTTCCCACCCTTGATGATCCGATCGAATCTCATACGATTGTTCCTCTTTTCTGCCACGCTGTCATCGCCATCATCCCGAGCGGAGCGTACGGGTCGGTCAGCAGGATCGGGACGTAGTCGCAGCGGTCGGGGGAGTGGCGGCCAGGATCCCTCGCTCCGCTGGTGGGCGTAGGTGGATCTCGCCGCTCCTCGCGAACTTACGACGGACTCCGGCAGGGTGCAAACAGGAGGCCAGCAAGGCCCGACCCAGGTTCCGCCTGGCGGGTGATCCCCGGCCACATACCTTAGAGCGCAGCCCGAAGCACGCTGTGTACCGCGGTTCCCGCACCAATCCAAGGCAGGAGGCGTATGCTCCTGGAAGCCGCGTTGAACGGCGGCCGCTCGATAGCGGACCATCCGGCGATCCCGGTGGCGCCGGCCCAGCTCGCCGCCGCTGCCACCCAATCTGCCAAGGCAGGTGCTGGCGCGGTTCACTTCCACGTCCGAGGAGCGAACGGCAGAGAGAGCCTGGCTGCCTCCGATGTGGATCGGGCTGTCACCGAGGTGCGGAGGCACGGCGTGCCATTCGGCATCAGCACCGGCGCCTGGATCATCTCCGCTCCGGCGCGGCGACTGGCCGCGGTCGAAGAGTGGACGGCGTTCCCTGACTTCGTCTCCATCAACTTTGATGAGGCCGGGGCGGCTGAGCTGGGCGCTTTCTTCCTGCGGCGCAACGTGGGCATCGAGGCCGGCGTGGCGACTGCCTTCGCCGCTGAGCAGCTGGTGCAGAGTGGACTGGGCAACCGGTGCCTCCGAGTCATGTTCGAGCCCCGCGAGCAGGTCGCAGCCGATGCGATGGCGACGGTTGGCCGGGCGGAGGCGGTGCTCGATGCCGCCTCGGTGACGGTGCCGAGGCTGCTGCACGGAGTGGATGGGACCGCCTGGTCACTGGTGAGCGCGGCCCGAGCACGCGGCTACGATACCCGGATTGGCTTCGAGGACACCTTGACTCTTCCGGACGGCAGGATCGCCAACGACAACAGCGAGCTGGTGCGAGCGGCAATGGTTTTGCTGGCCGACATGGCCGCCAGGTAATGAGGAGCAGCGCATGTTGAACGCGGTGGGCACGAGCGTGACCCGGAAGGACGGGATCGGCAAGGCGACCGGGCAGGCCCGCTACGTTGATGACCTCCACTTTCCCGGGATGCTCCTCGGCCGGACCATACGGACGACGGTTCCCTGCGGCCGTCTTGCAGGTGTCCGCCTGGCTTTCGACCCCGCCGACTTCACCGTGGTGGACTACCGCGACATCCCCGGACGCAACTTCATCGCCCTGATCGCGGATGATCAGCCCTGCCTGGTGGAGCGCGAGATCCGCCACGCCGCCGAGCCGGTGCTGCTTCTGGCCCACGAGAACCGCGACGAGCTGCTCGGTGCGTCGGTGGTCCTCGATGAACAGACAAACACTCCCATTCTGGATCCCGAGCGCTCCCCAACCGCGTTCAAGACCATTCTGATCGAGAAAGGCGACCTCACAGCGGGTTTCGCTAAGGCCGATCATATCGTCGAAGGGACCTACCGCACCGGGCATCAGGAGCACGTGTACATCGAGCCCCAGGGGGTCGTCGCCGTCCCCGAAGACGGCGGAATGACGGTGTACGGCTCGATCCAATGCCCCTACTACGCTCAACGGGCGCTGGCCGTGGTGCTGGGCGACGCGGTATCCCGCGTCCGGGTGATTCAGACCGAGACTGGTGGCGGCTTCGGCGGCAAGGAGGAATACCCATCCGGCATCGCAGCCCACGCCGCACTGCTCGCGTTGAAGGCTCGGCGACCGGTCAAGCTCGTCTACGACCGGGTGGAAGACATGCTCGCGACGACCAAACGCCATCCTGCTATCGTGCGCCACCGCACCGGGCTCACCAGCGACGGGCGTCTGGTCGCGATGGACATCGAGGTGGTCCTGGATGGCGGCGCCTACACTACGCTCTCTCCTGTAGTTCTCTCGCGCGGCGCGATCCACGCGGCCGGTCCGTATCGCTGCGACAACATTCGCATCGCCGCGCGGGCGATGTTCACCAACACGCCACCCAATGGAGCGTTCCGCGGCTTTGGCGCACCCCAGACCCAATTCGCTGTCGAGGTTCATCTCGAGCGGGTTGCCGAGTCGCTTGGGGTAGATCCGGTGCGTCTGCGAGAACGCAATCTGCTTCGGCCGGGAGACACGACCGCCACCGGTCAGCGAGTGGGCGACGACTGCAATCCGCTCGAGGTGCTGCGGACGGCAGTACGTCGCTCGAGTTTTCGAAGAAAGCGAAAGGCATACGCCGGGACCGGGCGAGGGATCGGCCTGGCGATGTACTGGCATGGATCAGGATTCACCGGGAGTGGGGAGCTGAAGCTGGCCTCGCGTGCCACAGTCGAGCTCACCGCCACGGGCGCCCGGGTGCTCACCTCGAGCACCGAGATTGGTCAGGGCACCCGCACCATGCACGCGCAAATCGTGGCCGACACGCTCGGGGTGCCTTACGAGCAGATCGAGGTCGGCGTCGTGGATACCGGAGTGGTCCCCGACAGCGGGCCCACCGTCGCCTCGCGCACCTGCATGGTCGTGGGGCGCATCCTCCAGCGCGCCGCCGAAGAGATCCGAGCCAGGTTGGGCGACCTGACCCCAGCCGAGTACTACGCTAGGCATGGGCCGCTCGCGGTCACCAAGCAGTACGAGCAGCCGGACTGGATTCACTGGGACGAAATCAACTACCGCGGCGACGCGTACGCGGCCTATGCCTGGGGCTGCGACGTCGCCGAAGTCGAACTGAATCCCGACACCTGGGAGGTCCGGCCGCTCCGAGTCACGGTGATAAACGAGATCGGCAAGGCCATCCATCCGGCCCTCGCTCGGGGACAGGTCGAGGGCGGCACGGTGCAGGGATTGGGTTACGCGCTGCTCGAGCGGGTGGTGATGCAAGACGGTGCCATGGCCAACGCCCAGCTCACCAACTACCTCATCCCGACCACCATGGACACGCCGAAGCTGGACGTCGTGTTCCTCGAGCATCCCTACGCCGGCGGCCCATTTGGAGCGAAGGGCTTGGGCGAGCTCCCGATCGACGGGCCGGCTCCCGCGGTGGTGAACGCCATCCGCCACCTGGCCCTGGACCTGCGGTCGATACCGGCGGTTCCGGAGGCCATCAGGGAGGCCGCTTGCGCTTCACACTGAACCGGAGCGAAGTCGAGGTCGACGTCCATCCGATGGCTCGGCTGCTCGACGTGCTGCGGGAAGATTGCCGGCTCACCGGCACCAAGGAGGGATGTGGTGAGGGCGAGTGTGGCGCCTGCACCGTTCTGGTGAACGGAGCGGCAGTCTGCTCCTGTCTGGTGCCGGTGGCCCAGGTCGAAGGCGCCGAGGTAGTGACGATCGAAGGACTGGGCGATGAACACCCGTTGCAGCGGGCATTCATGGACGAGGTGGGGGCCCAATGCGGCATCTGTACCCCGGGCATGATCCTCACCGCCGTGACTCTGGGGCGTCGTCCGAATCTGGCGAAGATCCGCGAGGGCCTGGCCGGCAATCTCTGCCGCTGCACCGGCTATGAAGCCATCTACCGGGCGATCCAGCGGGCATCATGAGAACGGCCGTCTCTGGTCTGCAACTCCTCCAGCCGCGCACGGTGCAGGATGCCCTGCGGATGCTGAGGGATGAAGGTCCGCTGACGCCGCTGGCTGGTGGGACGGATCTGTACGTCGCTGTGAATTTCGGGACCCTGCAGGAGACCCGCTTCCTCAACCTTTGGGGTCTCGATGCGCTCCGCCGGATCACGGTGCGCGATGACCTCCTGAGTATCGGGGCGCTCGCCACGTACACCGCGATGATCCGCTCCCGCCTGGTGCGCCGCCGCCTCCCGATGCTGGTGGCCGCTGCCCGGGAGGTGGGCGGTCTGCAGATTCAGAATCGGGGAACACTGGGCGGCAACGTCGCGAATGGGTCTCCCGCAGGCGACACCCTTCCGGTGCTGGGAGCGGTGGAGGCGGTCGTCGTTCTGCGCAGCGGACAGGGAGAACGAAGGGTGCCGTTCAGCGAGTTCTACACCGGTTACCGGACCAGCGTCCGCCGGTCGGACGAGCTGATCGTCGCGTTCGAGATTCCACCGGTCGAGGGCCGTCAGTGGTTCCGCAAGGTGGGCACTCGGGCGGCGCAGGCCATTTCCAAGGTGGTCATGGCGGCGGTGCGGGGCCCGAGGCCCCGGATCGCGCTGGGCAGCGTTGCCCCCACGGTGATCCGGCTATCCAGGGTGGAGCAGGCGCTCGCGGCCGGCGCCGGCATGGACCACGCGGTGCGGTTGTTGGATGAGGACATCCATCCGATCGACGATCTGCGATCGACGGAAGCCTACCGGCGGGATGTCACGGCCAATCTCCTACGACGGTTCTGGGGGGAGACCGCAGACTCTGGTTGAGCCGCTACCACCGTCATATCCTTCGCTCACCATCACCAGGTTCTTCAGTGGCCGATCCCCAGGAGCGTCTCCAGACCGCTCTCGCCGACCGCTACCGCCTCGCGCGTGAGCTGGGCCGGGGCGGCATGGCCACGGTCTACCTGGCCCAGGACCTTCGGCACGATCGGCCTGTCGCCTTGAAGGTCCTTCACCCTCATCTCGCCGCCACGCTCGGCCCCGAGCGGTTCCTCCGCGAGATCCGACTGGCCGCCCGCCTCCAGCACCCCCACATCCTGTCGGTGCATGATTCGGGAGAGAGCGCAGGATTTCTGTGGTTCACCATGCCGTACGTCGAAGGCGAGAGTCTCCGCGAACGACTCACCCGAGAGCACCAGTTGCCGGTGGACGAGGCGCTGCGGCTCGCGCGAGAGGCCGCGCTCGCGTTGGACTTCGCCCATCGTCACGGCGTCATCCACCGGGACATCAAGCCCGAGAATATCCTGCTGGTCGACGGCCAGGCGCTGGTCGCCGATTTCGGCATCGGCCGGGCATTGGATAGCCCGGAGGAGGACGACCGTCTCACTCAGACCGGGATGGTGGTTGGTACGCCGGCTTATATGAGCCCGGAACAGGCATCGGGAGTAAAGGACCTCGATGGCCGCACCGACATCTACAGCCTGGGGATTGTGCTCTACGAGATGCTCGCCGGTGAGCCACCATTCACCGGGGGAAACATGCAGGCCGTGGCGGCCAAGAGACTGAGTGGCGAAGTCCCCAGCCTCAGGCGGCTCAGGCCGGCGATCCCCGACTGGCTCGAACGAGCCGTGATGAAGGCGCTGGCCACCCTGCCGGCGGATCGATATGCCACCCCGGCGCAGCTGGCGCACGCCCTTGAAACGCCGCTTCCAGCCACCACCGTCACGAGAGCGGAGCCGGGACGGCCACGGGTTCGGGTTCCGTCCTCGGTCGCTCTCGTCATCGGCGTTCTGCTCACGGCCAGCATGGGTATGCTGCTCTGGCAGCGGTCCCACCAGCAGGCCGAGCCGCCCGGCACCAAGATGCTCGCGGTGCTTCCGTTCAAAAACCTCGGTGCGCCTGGAGATCAATACTTCACCGACGGGCTCACCGAGGAGATCACCAGTCGCCTCGCCGGCGTGGCCGATCTCGGAGTCATCTCCCGCACCAGCGCCGATCAGTACAAGGGCACGAGCAAGACGATCAAGCAGATCGGCCAGGAGCTGGGAGTCGGATACGTTCTGGAAGGAAGTGTCCGATGGGAGAAGTCGCCCGACGGATCGAGCCGAGTTCGGGTCACGCCCCAGCTCATCCGGGTGTCCGACGACCGGCACCTCTGGGCGGAGCGCTATGATGCGGTGCTCGCCGAAGTCTTCCAGGTCCAGTCCAGCATCGCCGACCGGGTGATCACTGCCATGGGCGTCGCGTTGGGAGAGCCGGACCGGCGCAGCCTGGAGGAGCGTCCCACCAGCGACTTCGAGGCATACGACTTCTATCTCCGCGCGAACGAGTACTACGGCCGAAGCTATGCGCGGGAGGACATTCGCACGGCCATCCAGCTGTGCCAGCGCGCCATCGCGCTGGACTCGACCTTCGTCCGTGCCCATGGCTTGCTATCCCAAGCATACTCGTCGCTCTACTGGTTCTTTTACGACCGGAGCGACGTGGCGCTAGAGCATGCCAAGACGGCCGCCGATGTCGCAATTCGGCTCCGCCCCGATCTGCCGGACGGCCACATTGCCCTCGGCTATTACTACTATTGGGGCAAGCTGGACTACGATGCCGCCCTCAAGGAATTCGACCTCGCTCGGGCACGACAGCCCAACAATGGGCAGCTAGCGTTTGCCACCGCCGCGGTTCAGCGCCGACAGGGACGGTTGACGGAGGCGATTGAGACCTTCAGGAAGGCCGTCGAGCTCGACCCACGTTCCGGCGAGGTCCGATTCAACCTGGGTGAGACCTACGCCCTGGTGCGCGACTATCAACCCGCGCTGCGGTCGGTCGACGAAGCAATCGGAATCATCCCCGACTGGCCCCTTCCCTATCTCCTGAAAGCGCAACTCCTGCTGGCCTCGGGCGCGAGCGCCGCCGAAGCAAAAGCGGCTCTGACGCGCGCCCGCGCAGCCGTCCCCTTCGAGAAGCTGGCTGCCATGATGACCGGCGTCAGCTCGGTCGGCGACTTCGTAGTCATCCCGGTGTTTCTCATGACGGCCGATCCGGAGTACAGTCGTGCGCTCGACGCGCTTTCACTGAGCACATTCGAGGACACCATCGGATACTACCAGCTCAAGGCGGAGCTTTACCGGGCGAAGGGGAGGCGAACCCTAGAGTCGGCCTATCTCGACTCGGCACGCGCCGGTTTGGAAGCCAGAACCCGGGCGCAACCGAAGGAGGCCTCTTTCCATGCCCACCTGGGTCTCGTCTACGCCCAGCAGCATCGGCCTGCCGACGCGATCCGCGAAGGCGAAGAGGCGGTGAGACTCCTCCCCCTGTCGAGGGACGCATACCGAGGATCCAATCTGGCCGTGGCCCAGGCCCTGATCTACACGGTTACAGGCCAGCAGACGCTTGCCATCGACCGGCTCGAGTATCTCCTGTCCATTCCATCCATGGTTTCCCGCCCTCTCCTGCGGGTCGACCCCCGCTGGGCCGCCCTCAGACCCAACCCACGGTTCCAAAAGCTGGTCGCGAGCAATTGAGCGGCACGTCCGAGCCCGCGCTGATCGTTCGGGGAACTCGAATCGCGACACCCGAAGGGTTGCGCGCAGCCGCCATTCACGTCGTGGACGGCCGGATCGCGCGAGTAGCCAAGTTCGACGATATCCCCCGAGGCGTGGAGCTGGTCGAGGCAGGGGAATCAGTGGTCTTCCCCGGATTGGTCGACACCCACGTCCACGTGAACGAGCCCGGGCGCACCGAGTGGGAAGGATTCGAAACCGCGACCCGGGCGGCGGCGGCAGGCGGCGTGACCACCTTGCTCGACATGCCGCTCAACAGCATCCCGCCCACCACCACTATTGCTGGTCTCGAGACCAAGCGTGCCGCCGCTCGGGGCCGCTGCGCCGTCGACACCGGATTTCTCGGCGGCCTCATCCCTGGCAACACTGTCGAGCTCGCTCCCTTGCACGCGGCGGGGGTATTCGGTTTCAAGTGCTTCTTGTGTCCCTCGGGCGTCGATGAATTTCCTCCGATGTCGCCCGAGGATCTTCGCGCGGTGGCGCCGGCGCTCGCCGCACTGGACGCCTTGCTCATGGTGCATGCGGAGTGGCCCCCCGCGCTGGAGCAAGTCGACGAGCCGCTGGGGAATCCGCGCCAATACGCCACCTGGCTCGCGAGCAGACCGGTCCGCGCCGAGACCGAGGCGGTGCGATTCCTGATCGACCTGGCGCGCGACACGGGACTTCGGATTCACGTGGTCCACGTCTCGGCACCAGAAACGCTCGAGCTGATCACCGTCGCGCGCGCGAATGGCGTCCGAATGACGGCGGAGACCTGCCCTCACTACCTCGGTTTTGCCGCCGAGGAGATTCCGGACGGAGCCACGGAATACAAGTGCGCCCCTCCGATCAGAGAGGCGCGGTGCAGGGAAGCCCTGTGGGAGGCGCTGGCGCGGGGCCAGCTGGATGGAGTGGTGAGCGACCATTCCCCTGCTCCCCCGGCAACCAAGCTGCTGAAAGAGGGTGACTTTGTCCGCGCCTGGGGTGGGATCGCGTCGCTGCAACTGCGACTTCCGGCGATCTGGACCGCCGCCCGGGCTCGGCGCTACGCTCCGGCCTCGTTGGCACCCTGGCTCTGCAGCGGGCCTGCCCGACTGGCCGGTCTCACGGGGCGCAAGGGCGCGATCGCTCCCGGCCACGACGCGGATCTGGTCCTGTGGCGGCCAGAAGAAGAGTTCGTAGTGAACCAGGCCGAGCTCCGTCATCGACACTCGATCACGCCCTGGCTGGGCCGGACCCTCGCGGGCGTGGTGGAGGCCACATACCTTCGGGGCGAGCAGGTGTATGCCCGTGGCGCCGCGGACCAGCCGGTGCGCGGTCGGTTGCTTACCCGTCTCGACTCATGAGCCCATTCACGGAACTGGTCGACGTCGCCGCCGCGCGGCTCGGTGGCACAGTGTTGCTGGCCAACGATGAGTTCTTCGCGCCCAAGGAAAACCTGCTCAAGCCGGGAAAGCCGGTCTGGCGCGAAGGCGAGTTCACCGATCGGGGCAAATGGATGGACGGCTGGGAAACCCGCCGCCGCCGGACTCCGGGTCACGACTGGTGCATCATCCGGCTCGGAGTGCCGGCGCTATTGCACGGTGTGGTCGTGGATACCAGCCACTTCAAGGGGAACTTTCCCGAGGAGTGCTCTCTCGAGGGATGCGAAGTGGAGGGCGCCATCGATGCCGAGGCGCTCGCGGCCGGCAAGGGGGTAAACTGGCTCGAACTCCTACCGCGGTCCAAGCTGCAGGGCGATGCCGAGAATTCATTTCCCGTCATGTATCGCAGGCGCGCTACCCACCTGCGGTTCAACATCTTTCCCGATGGCGGCGTCGCCCGACTCCGAGTCTACGGGGAACCGGTGAATGATGCCGGACTCAAACCCGGCACCTATGCTGATCTCGCTGCGCTCAAGAACGGCGGTATGGTTGTCGGCTGCAGCGATATGTTTTTCGGCCACCGGCACAATCTGATTCTTCCGGGCCGCTCGAGCCATATGGGCGACGGATGGGAGACCAAGCGCCGCCGTGGCCCCGGTCATGATTGGGTGGTGGTGCGGTTGGCGGCGCGTGGAGTGATCAGCCAGGTCGAGATCGAAACCGATCACTTCAAGGGCAATGCGCCGGAGAGCTGTTCGATCGATGTGTGTGATGTTCCGGAGCTGGGGCGGAAGCAGCACGCCGCCGAAGGTGCTCCCTGGATCAGTCTGCTTTCGCGCACGCCGCTACATCCGGATGCCCAGCACCGATTCGAGGTCTCGTCCGGTCCGGCGACTCACGCGCGGCTCGCGATCTATCCAGATGGTGGGATCGCCCGGCTTCGACTCTTCGGCAAGGTGACGGCGTGAAGCTCACGTTGACCCTGCTCAACGCGCTCGCACCGGCGGAGGCGGCAGAGCGGCTGCGCGCCTGTTGTGGGTCGTCCCGCTGGGTCGAGGCAATGCTCACCCGCCGGCCGTTCGCCAGCGTGGAGCAACTGCTCGCGGCCGCCGACGAGGCCTGGCGTGCCACGGGGCCGGAGGATTGGGAGGAGGCGTTTGCCCACCATCCCAGAATCGGTGAACGCCAGGCCGCGACCCCGGTGAGCGCCACCGCCCAAGCGTGGTCGGCAGGCGAGCAGGGCGCTGCCGCCAGCTCCGGTGCCGCAGCTCGAGCCGCTCTGGCAAAGGCAAACACGGCCTACGAGGAAAGGTTTGGCCGGATCTACCTGGTATGTGCCGCCGGCCGGAGCGCCGAAGAGCTGTTAACCGATATCGCCGCCAGAATGAGGAACGACCCCGAGCGAGAGCGTGCGGTGGCGGTGGAAGAGCAGCGGAAGATCACCCG
>UEXR01000553.1_pt1 | contig 19920 bp, 22 predicted proteins | sample 4301101 | NCBI WGS metagenome assembly UEXR01 (sample SAMEA4773180, study PRJEB27434) | metagenome | biome: 2259; feature: agricultural soil; material: soil | place: USA | collected 2014-09 | depth 0.25 m
AACCTGCCTGGCTCACGCTGGAGATGGCAGGGTCGCGCCAGGCCGCCCGTGCGAGAAGCTCACGAGTGGAGGGTTGAGAGCTGTGACCCTGCACGCCTGAGACAGGCCCGCATCGTGAGCTGCAGCGAATCGAGCAGCGGCGATGACGTTGCGCATGGTCGCGTTGTCGGCCGCTGTCCGGACGCCCGGCTTGGCATCGCTCGGAAGCATTCCTTGGAGCTTGGCCACGTGTAGGTCCGCGTCCCCGATCAGTGGATAGTTGACGGCAGGGCCCTGGCTCGCCTCGATGTCCCGTAGCCAGGTGGTGTGGCTGGTGACGGGGTCCACACTCAAGCCGATGATTCGGCAGTCACGGGCGAGCGAAACTATGGCTGGGCGGGGCTATGGCTCAGGTCGGCTGCCAGCAGCTGCGCAAACTGCGAGAGCTCGGTCGGGTTCAGATCCGAGATCGCCCAATACGCCATGCCGCCAGCCGCGCCATGCACCACATGGTACCCTCGCCGCGAGGAGGTGCTCGGCGCCGCTGTTGAATCGGGGCTGGGCCAGACAAAGAGATTGATCACATGCTGCCGCCGTCGGTAGACCAGCGCCGCGACCTGCCGCTCGCCCAAATAGTCGAGCCGCCCACCGGCAAGGGGGAACCCTTCAGCTGTGAAGTCCGGCACCGGGGGTGAGAAGTCGAGCTTCCCCGCAAACCAGGGCTTCACGGTGTGATGTTCGGAGGACCCGATGTCCGTGAGATGTGTACCCTGAAGCGAGCGCACATGGCTGGCGACCACCTCGGTGGTCAGATCCGTCACCTCGCGCCGCGAAGCCTGCCATGTCGTGAGCTGCCACCCACCGGCCAGGCCGAGGACCAGAGCCGCGGCGGTGGCGGCCCAGCTCGGGAGCCACGTCACCCGTCGCTGTCCCCGCGTGATCTGGGTCCTGAGCATAGCCCGAATATTCTTGCGCAACCGTTCCGACGCCCGGAGCGGCTGGAGGTGTGCCTGGACAGCGAGGCGGAGCCTCCGCTCCCGTTCGAGCCGGGTGGAACAGCTGACGCACTGGCGTAGGTGCGTCTCGACCTCAGTCATGTCCCGCTGGTCCAGCTCGCGGTCGAGATACCCGGTCAGCTTGTCGGCGAAGGTTTCGCAGGCCACGGTCAGTTCCTCCGGTAGTCCTCGATCGGGAGGGCGTGCTGAAGCCGCTGCCGCGCGCGCGACAGCCGCGACATCACCGTCCCAACCGGAATACCCACCACCTCAGCAATCTCCGCATAGGACAGCCCCTGCACATCTCGCAGGATCACGACCTCTCGGAACTCGACCGGGAGCTTTGCGATCGCCTCGTCCAGCGCCTCCCGCAACGCGCCGCGGAGCATCTCGGTTTCGGGGTCGTTCCCCATCCGGGGCTCGTGATGCACCGTCTCATCAAACTCCGTTGACTGGGTGTCCATCCGCTGTCGCCGAAGCCAGCTATAGCAGGTGTTCCGTACGATCGTGAGTAGCCAGGCCCGTATGTCTCCACCCCGGAATCCGTTGAAATGACGAATGGCCTTCAGGAAGGCGTCCTGGACCACGTCTTCCGCGTCGTGCTCGTTCCGCAGGAGATGCCGCGCCAGAGTGTACGCCGCATCCAGGTGAGGAAGGGCTATCTCTTCGAAGCTTGTCGCCGTGGTTGCGTCCACCCTGTCTCCAGATCCCTGCTAGCCCTTCTCAGGTGATGACTCAGATACCAGGCTTGCTATTCCCGTGAAGTTGGTAGAATGCCGAGCTTCCATTCCCGTTTCGATTGCTCACCTACGTGCCTGGTCGGCCCAGGGGCTGACAGTCCGACCCAGCGTGTCAGCGGCTCCCGGCGACCAGCTGAGCTTGCCAAACCCTGATCCAGAGCTGCAGCGGGGACTCACCCGGCTGCTTCAGCAATCTGCCGGCCCCAAGGTCAGGCCCGAGCTGCGACATGTCTGCCTCCGATCCAGCACTCCATTACCGATGCGGGCCATGACCGGCCCGGGCGACGCGGCTGCTCCTCGGCTCGCCAGAGATGAAGACCCTGGCACGGTCGGATCTATTCCGGTGAGCTACATCTGTGGGTGGAAGGCCTGTCGCACCGACGACAGCGAGCAGGCAGTCGTGCTCTCCTACCGGCCGTCAACGTTGAGCCCAAGCGCTCAGGGACCCACCGCCACCGTCTGGCGGCCGGCCTCTTTCCATGCCTTCAGACCACCCTCGAACAGCCGGACGTTGGTGTACCCTAGCACGGCGAGCTTCTCCGCCGCCGCGCGGCTCTGCGGACAGGAAGGGCCGCTGCAGTAGGTCACGACCTGGGTGTCCCTGGAAAGGCCGACGCGTGCGACCTCGCGTCCGACCTGGTCGAGCGGCACACGGCGGGAACCGGGGATCAGCTCTCCGCTGAAGTACTCGTCGGTAAGGACGTTCCAGAGCTCGGCGATGCTGCCGTTGCGGAGCTGCGTGGTCAACTCGTCGAGCTCTATGGCGGTGACTGTGGCGACCTGCGTCATGGTGTCGATCTCCTGTGCGTTAGTAGGGTCAGGCGGTGCGGGCGCGGAGGCCCTCGTGGCTCCCGTACCCGGCGCCCCTCGGGACCCGGAGCCGTCGAGCGACCCGGCCGTCCACGGAGAGGGCGCCGCTCCCCTCCAAGACCACCGTCAGGGCGAGCGCGATGGCGAGAATGTGGTACTCGAACCCCTCGCTGCCGGCTGGTAGTTTGGCGAACCAGTTCATGAAGAAGCCGTTGGCGACGTGGGTGCTGGCCGCGCCGAGCATGAGGCCCACAATGCCCAGTGAGGCGAGCCGTCCGCCGAAGCCGAGCAGTAGGGCAAAGGGTGCCGCAAACTCGGTGAAGAGGGCGAGCGCGGCGAGCGGACCCGGAAAGCCGAGGGTGCCGGTCATCCAGCCGAGCGTTCCGTGGAACCCGTAGCCGCCGAACCAGCCGAGTACGTGTTGGGCGCCGTGAGGGAACAGGACGAGGCCGAGGGTAACGCGGGCCAGCAACGGCGCGACGTCATCGGTAGTACGCAGGATGCGGTACAACACGGGTGTCTCCTCTGAACGACTATGGTCTAGGTATTCCTTCCAACTATTGTCCTAGCAACTAATAATTGCGAACCCTGCCCGCGCACCGTCTCATACCTCGGCTGGAATCTTGGCGGTCCGCGGCGCTCCCGACTCGGCGTTCTGCCGGCGGATGGCGTCCAGGGTCCCGATGAGCCGATCCAGCTCCGCCGCACCGAGCCCGGCGACGGCCGCCTCGTCAGCCGCGTCCACCTTCGGGTCCAGGCGGTCGAGGAGCCGGCGGCCTTCGCCGGTTACGTAACAGAGAACCTGCCGGCGGTCGGGGGTGCTCCGTTCGCGGCGCACCAGCCCTGCCGCCTCGAGCTTGTCGAGAATGCGGGTGATGGTCGTGCCCTCCTGGATCATCCGTTCGCGGACGGCGAGAGTGGGAATTCCACCACTACCGGCCCCGCGCACGATCCGGAGTGCGTTGTACTGAGCCAGGCTGAGGCCGGCCGGCTCGACCACACGCTCCAGCATCCGGCTCACGATGGAGGCCGTCCGTAGCAGGGCGACCGTGGCCTCCTGCTTTGGGGAGCGAAAGGGCCGTGTTTGCCGGATTTCAGTCTGAACGGCGCTGGGCTTCAGTGATGGCACAGGTCCCCTCCTCAAGACACTGCTGAATGATGCTAAGCCAACTGTTGCTATGATAACAATAGTGTCGGTGGAACGCAAGCCCGATTCGTCCGCCCAGGATGACGATCCTGGTCAGAACTTGGCCGGCCGGATCCAGGGGGCCGAGGCGATGGTAGCCAGATTCAGGTCGGCCAGCTTGGCCCGCAAGTCGGCCATGTTCTTTATCTGTTCATTCAGCAGAAAGGACTGGGTTACCAGGACACCGGGGAACACGACCTGATTCTTGCCGAGTTGACCGGCCAACTGGAGGGCCAGGGTGCGGGTGACGGCGGCCCCGACCGCGCTCGGATCGGTGGTGGCGGTCGCCTTCCAAGGGCTGTCCTTCTTGGTCATCAGCTCGATGTCGGCGTCAGAGATGTCGATCCCGTAGGCGGCGACCTTGGAGCCCAGTTGGTTCTGCTCGATGGCCGTAACAGTGCCCTTGGTCAACTCGTCGTAGGGAGCGAAGACGGCCTTTACGTCGGGATGCTGCTTGAGCGCGGCGGCCGCGAGCTTGGCGTTGTCGTCCGCCACGTCGTGGCTGAACTTGCCCACGGCGAACCTCCGGTTCCACTTGTGGTCGGCGACGAACTTCTTCCACACGACATCACGCCGCTCGAGCGGGGCGATGACCAATGGGTTTACGTAGCCGATGGGAACGCCGTCGCCGATGTCCTTGGCCATCTGGGTGAGCACCAGAGTGGCGAGATCGACGTCGTTCTGCGCGGTCTCGACTGCCTTGGGGGCACAATCGAGGACTTTGACGTCGTACACTACGACCGCGATGCCGGCGTCGGTGGCCTCGTTGATCAGCGGGCACATCGTGGGGGATCGACCATGGTCCACGATGATGCCGGCCACGTGAGACTCGATCGCGGTCTTCATGTCGGCGGCCTGTCTTGCATCATCGGCCTTCGCGTCGTAGACCTGCATGGTGAAGCCGACCGGGTCGGCCTGCTGCTGGGCGCCCTTGGTCCATTGCTGGAAGTAGTCACCGGCGCCGCTGTACTGGACTAGGGCGATCTTCACCGGCCCTTTGTCGAACGGAGCCGGCTTCGCGGCTGCCGTAGCGCCAGCGGCGGTATCAGCCGGTCTCGGTTGATCGGGGTTGCGGTCCTGGGAGCAAGCGAGAAGCAGGAGAGCGGTGCACAATCCGTAGGCGGGAACGGGGTGGCTCTTCATTTGATTCCCCTATCTAGACTCCAAAGCCATTCGTAGTCGAAGCTGTGGAAGAATGACGCTGCAAGCTACCACATCTGAGCGAGTAGAGGAGTACCTTCCGGCTGCACCGAGAAGAAGGAGATCGAAGCCCATCGCAATCACCGCCGACGCCGTTGGAGGATCCATGGTTCGAAAGATCGCCTATTGGGCCAGCACCGCGATCGTTGCAGCGGCGCTGCTGGCTGCACTCAGCTATCTGACCGGAAGTGAGCAGGTGGTCTCCGGGTTCGCCAGAGCCGGTTATCCGCAACACCTCCGGATAGTTCTCGGGATTGCCAAGCCAGTGGCCGCCATTGTCCTGCTGCTACCGGGGTTTCCTCTGCTGAAGGAATGGGCATACGCTGGCGTGGTATTCGCGTGGATAATGGCGTTCATCTCGGCCTACACGGGCGGAGAGCAAACCTGGCCAATGCCGCTGGTGCTCCTGGCACTGCTGGTCGTCTCCTATGTGACCAGGCCTGCAAGTCGTCGCTTGATGCCGCTGCCAGTGGGCGCGTGACCTTACCGACGGGGAGTCGGTGCTTCGCGCGAGCGCTGAGATGCAGTGAGCCCAGACGGCCACACGCGGCGCCGCTCGATCAGGCCTGGTACTGGCCCTTTTTGTTCTATCGTAATGGCGAGTTGCGCCCCCGAGTAGCCGGAAAAATCGAGAAGGGGTTGTGCGCATCATTCGTATTGTGATCGAGCTGCGGCGCAGATGTCGAGGAGGATAAGGAGCATGCGAATCGGCATTCTCGGGTCGGGGCTGATGGGGGGCAAGTTGGGGACGATCTTCGCCCGGGCCGGCCACGAGGTGGTCTTCAGCTACTCCCGTCGCCGGAAAAAGCTGGAGGAGCTGGCGAGAGACGCCGGGGGCAAGGCGCGGGCGGGCACCCCAGGCGAGGCCGCGCGGGACGCGGAGGCGCTCCTGCTCGCCGTGCATTGGTCCCGGGTGGATGACGTACTGAGACAGACCGGTGACTTGTCGGGCAAGGTGCTGGTGAGCTGCTCGTTGCCGATGAACGAGCACGACACTGAGCTGGTAGTGGGGCGAAGCTCCTCGGGGGCGGAGAAGCTCGCGCGAAAGGTTCCCCGCGCCGGAGTCGTTTCCGCCTTCGGGACCGTGCCCAGCGAGGTGCTGTTCGGCGTCTTCCAGGCCCGGGGCCGGGTTCCCCCTCCTAGCCTGGTCTACTGCGGTGACGATGCAGACGCCAAGGAGGTCGTCGCGACCCTGATCCGAGACGTGGGGTTTGACCCGGTGGACGCTGGTCCTCTGCGGATTGCCCGGTACATCGAGCCCTTGGCCCTGCTCATCGCGCAGCTCGCCTACGAGGGAGAGGGCGGCCCCGAGCTGGCGTACCGCTTCGAGCGGCTCGGGGCGTAGCGTTTAGGGCAACGCCGGCGCGGGGGTAGAGACCGGCTGTTCAGCGAAGGTCGCCGTCGACCGCAAGATCGCAACCTCGTCGGCGGTCATGTCCACCGGGATATCGGCGAACAAGGGCGTCGTGAGATATCGCTCGCCGGTGTCAGGCAGCATGCAGAGGATCGTCGAGCCCCTGGGGGCGCCACCGGCTATCTGCATTGCGGCCGCGAAGGTGCCACCTGCTGAGATGCCGACGAAAATCCCCTCCTGGGTTGCAAGCTGCCGGCTCCATCGAACGGCGTCCGCTGCAGTCACCGTGATCACCCGGTGGACCTGCCCAGCATCCACGGCGTCCCCGGCGAGCTTGGGAATGAAATCGGGGCTCCAGCCCTGAATCGGGTGCGGTTTCCACGCGGGGTGCCGGGCGGCCGGCGTGCCATCCGGGTTGCGCTCCTGCGGTGTGCCGCTGGATACCAGAGGCGCATCCGAAGGCTCCGCGAGGACGATCAACGTCTCGGGCCGCTCCTTCGCGAGCACGCGGGCGACACCTTTGAGCGTGCCGCCGGTCCCGAAACCGGTGACCCAATAATCCAGCCGCTCACCGGCGAAGTCGGCGACGATCTCGCGTGCCGTGGTGCGCGAGTGAAAGTCGGCGTTCGCCTCGTTCTCGAATTGGCGGGTAAGAAACCAGCCGTGCGTCTTCGCGAGCTCGATGGCCTTGATCACCATCCCGGTCCCGCCGGCCGGCGCCGGCGTGAGCACGACCTTGGCACCCAGGAAGCGCATCAGCTTGCGACGCTCCACACTAAACGATTCCGCCATGGTGACGACGAGGGGATACCCCTTCTGGGCGCACACCATGGCCAAGCCGATGCCGGTGTTGCCGCTCGTGGCCTCGACCACCGTCTGACCGGGCTTGAGCATGCCCCTGCGTTCGGCATCCTCGATCACACCGAGCGCCAAGCGATCCTTCACCGATCCGAGAGGATTGAACGCTTCGTTCTTGACGAAGAGGTCGATGCCCGCCGGTGCGAGCTTGCCGACCTTGACCACCGGCGTATTGCCGACGGTCTCGAGAATGTTCGCGAATTTGGCCATGTCGTGACACCGCCGGACAGAGTGGTGGCGAACCGCTGGACGAGGAAATCTAGTCGCGGCTGGATCGGTCGTTACTAACGTCCGGCTCCCTCAGCGTCGATGCGGAAGCGGCAGCGGGGGCGGTCGCTTCGATCGCAGTCCTCCATCACCACCTCCCCGGTGATCTCCTCGATGAGCGCCTGGGCCAAGCCGCAGACCTGGGGATGCTTCGCCGTCACAGCCGAGAGCGGGCAACCGTATCCCTGCAGCACGTAGCCGTGCTCGGTGCGCTGGACCTCCACATCTCCTCCCAAGCCGCGCAGCGCCGCGGCGGCGGCAGCGACGCGCTCCCCCACATCCGCGGGCGCGGCGGCGCCTGACCCCACCCGACGGCCGACCGCATGCAGCAACGTCGCCGCTCGGTCCCGGCCTTCCGTGCGCGCGATCTCTTCGACCAGCTGTGCCAGCACAAGGGCGTACGCCTTAGGGAACAGCTCTTCGCCCTCGGCGGTCAGAGCGTAGACCCTGGCAGGCTTGCCGCCGGTGTCCCGCTGCGAGCCCACCTGTTTCACGACGCCGTCCCGCTCCAACCCGGCCATGTGGGTCCGAACCGCATTGTCGGTAAGGCCCAAGGCGTCCGCGAGTGCGGTGATGGTCTGGCGGGACCGGCGTAGGAGGCCGAGGAGCTGCGCTCGGGTCTCTCCGGCGAAGCGCTCTACCCAGTTAGTCATGCTCCGTCCTGTGGCAACGCCGGAACCTACATCGGCAGCTGGGCTTAGGCAAGTAACATAAGAAACTCATTGACAAAGTAGAGCAAGTTGTGTAACATGGCTCTCAGGAAGGCAATAACCTCATCGAACCGGGAGCAACAATGTCACAGCCTCTTAGCTACCTGCTGCCCTCACTTCTCCTGACACTTGCCACCTACACCGGCGCCCAGGCCCAGTCCACTGCGCCAGACCTATCCGATCCGGAGGTCGCCCACGTCGCGGTGACCGCCAACAACATCGACATCGAGTTCGCAAAACTGGCCCAGTCGCGGACCCGGAACCATGACGTGAAGCAGTTCGCGACCACGATGATCACCGACCACAGCGCGGTGAATGCGAAGGCGAAGGCCCTCGCGGCCAAGCTCCACGTGACCCCGAAAGACAATGACATGAGTCAGTCGCTCCTCAAGGGGGCGGCCGAGGCTCGCGCCAAGATCGAGCCGCTCAAGGGAAAGGCGTTCGACCAGGCCTACATCGACCGTGAGGTCGCGTATCACCAGGCCGTGCTCGATGCACTCGACAAGGTCCTTATCCCCACGACGGAAAACGCCGAGCTCAAGCAGCTGCTGGTCGACGTGCGACCGGCCTTCGCGACCCACCTGGAGCACGCGAAGCAGTTGCAGAGTCGGTTGGTCGCCAACAAGTGATCGGGAGCATGCCGCGCCTGGCTCGAGGGATACTGGCCGCCGCAGTCGCGGCGGCCGGATTCCTGGCTCTGGGCGGGACCACGGCTCTCCGCCGTGATCCGCTTCCCGTCCCGCGGCGCCACGTCGTGGAGATTCGGGGCATGGCATTTCACCCGCAGCAGCTGGAAGTGCAGCGGGGGGACACGATCGTGTGGATCAACCGGGACATTGTTCCGCACACAGCGACCTCCACCCGGAAAGCGGTGTGGAACACCGGCCCCCTGCCACAAGGAAAGAGCGGCCTATACGTGGCGCGCCACGCGGGTGAGTATCCCTACGTCTGCCAGCTCCACCCCGTGATGCGCGGCGACCTGATTGTGCGCTAGAGGGCAGTGGAACAGATCGCCGTTCGCCATCGGCTCTGCCACTACGAGAATCAGGGAGGATTAGCCCGGGGTGGATCGCTGCGGGATGCGGCGGAATGCCGGGCAGTCGTGAAGAACGTCTCGGGGTTTTCCCGGCAGCGCGGCGGGACGGATGGGCCTAGAGTTTGGAAGTGGCTTCAGGGAGGAAGGTTATGGGCATGGTCTCCCCGATCGCGGGCGCTGTCGCCACGACCACGCTTCCGGACGGCGAACCGATCCCGGTGCTGGGGCAGGGCACCTGGCACATGGCGGAATCCCCCCGCCGCCGTCAGGGTGAAATCCAGGCGCTCCGGGTTGGACTCGACCTCGGGCTGACGCTCATCGATACGGCAGAGATGTATGGTCAAGGTGCAGCCGAGGAGCTGGTAGGGGAGGCGATTGCGGGACGTCGGGACGAGGTGTTTCTGGTGAGCAAGGTGCTGCCGGAGCACGCCACTCGGCGAGGCACGATTGCGGCTTGCGAGCGAAGCCTGCGCCGTCTCAGAACCGACCGGCTCGACCTCTATTTGCTGCACTGGCGCGGCGACATGCCGCTGGCGGCTACGCTCGAGGGGTTCGATTCACTCACTCGTGCGGGCAGGATCCGTTACTGGGGAGTCAGCAACTTCGACGTGTCGGACATGGCTGAGTTGGAGCGGCTTCCGGGGGGAAACAGGGTCGTGACCGATCAGGTGCTGTACAACCTGTCACGGCGAGGCATCGAATGGGATCTCCTTCCATGGTGCCGCAGCCGGCGGATCCCGGTCATGGCGTATTCGCCGATCGAGCAGGGGCGGATGCTCAAACACCCCACGCTGAGAAAGGTCGCTTCCGGTCATCACGCGACAGCCGCCCAGATCGCCTTGACATGGCTCCTCCGCCAGGCGTTGGTGGTAGCCATCCCCAAGGCGGGGACGCCGGACCACGTGCGGGAGAACCGCGCCGCGTTGGAGATCCGGTTGACCGACCAGGATCTCGCCGACCTGGACCGCGCCTTCCCACCACCGGATGGACCCCGGCCATTGGAGATGTTGTGAGGCATTCACTACCACAGCGAGGATCTGATGACATCCACCACCGCGCCCAGGGTCGCCACATCCATCTGGCAGCTGGACCCTGCCCACTCCAGTATCGAGTTTTCCGTGAAGCACATGATGATGACCACCGTCCGGGGACGCTTCAAACAGTTTCGAGGTTCGCTCAAGGCTGACGAGGAGCATCCCCAGGGCTGCTGTGTCGATGTCGAGATCGACGCGGCGAGCATAGATACAGGCGCCCCCGACCGCGATGCCCACCTCCGCTCCCCCGACTTCTTCGACGCGGAGCGTTATCCCACGCTCACGTTTGGCAGCACTCGCGCGGAGGGGGAGTTCGCCAAGGAAGGCGATCGGTTTCGGGTTCCCGGGGAGCTGACGATCCGGGACACCACGATGCCGGTCGTCCTCGACTGCGTGTACCAGGGGCGCGGTAACGATCCCTGGGGCAAGGAGCGCGCCGGATTCAGCTGCTCGGCGGAGATCGACCGCCGAGAGTGGGGATTGAAATGGAACCAGGCGATCGAGACCGGCGGTGTTCTGGTCGCCAATAAGGTGCGGATCGAAGCGGAGGTCCAGTTCGTGAAAGCCTAGCTAGTTGCCCACTGCCTCAATCGCGCAGGTAATGGCAGCTGTAGCCGCCCGGGTTTTTGCGCAGGTAGTCCTGGTGATACGCCTCCGCGCTGTACCAGGTTGAAGCAGGCTCGATCGTGGTTGTGATTGGCCGCTTCCACTTGCCCGACGCCTCTACCCGCGCTATGACCCGCTCCGCCGTGCGCTTCTGCTCCGCGGTCTGAGGAAAGATCGCCGAGCGGTACTGGGTGCCGACATCGTTGCCCTGGCGGTTGAGCGTGGTCGGGTCGTGCAGCCTGAAGAACCAGTTTTCCAGCAGGTCTTCGTAGCTGAGCACCGAGGGGTCAAACACCACCCGGATCGCTTCGGCGTGCCCGGACTTGCTGTCATGGGTGTCGTGGTACGTCGGATTTTCCAGCCAGCCGCCGGTGTAGCCTACCTCGGTGTCGATCACCCCGGGTATGTCGCGCAGGATCTCCTCCACACCCCAGAAGCAGCCACCGGCCAGCACAGCCATTTCGGTCTGCTGCGCGCCGGCCACGGCGGAGCGAGCCTCTCTCTCCTGCTTGTTCATGTCGGTCTCCCAATCAGGTCTAGCGGTGGTCGTGGACTGAAAGATAGTCCGGTCCCGCGGCGTCGGGGCGGTAGCGACGCCCCCTTGTGTGTCTCCCCCCGAGCCCGGCAAATTGGCCGGTAGTCCCCATCCGGCCCGGCCATGGGCGGTCCCCAATTAGATGTCGGCGAAGTCACGCGGCTGTTGCGGGCCGCGCACGCGGGGCAACCTGCGGCGCTGGAGCAGCTCGTCCCCCTGGTGTATGCCGACCTGCGGCGGCTCGCGGGGCGGCAGCTGGCAGGCGAGTACGGCGAGCACAGCTTGAACGCCACGGCCCTGGTCCACGAGTCCTACCTCAAACTCGGCCAGGGAGCCATGCTCGCGCAGGACCGAGCGCACTTCCTTGCCATCGCCGCCCGCGCCATGCGCCAGGTTCTGGTAGATCATGCTCGCGACCGGAAAGCCGTCAAACGCGGCGGCGGGTCATGGGAGCGCACCACGCTGACCGACGGCGCCTGGGTCGGAGAGTTCGACGTAGACGGCATGCTCGCGCTGAATGAGGCGCTCGCCGAGCTCGAGCCACGTCAGCGGCAGGTCGTGGAATGCCGGTTCTTCGGTGGGATGGGAGAGCAGGAAATCGCCTCCGCTCTTGGCGTCTCCGAACGCACCGTGCATCGCGACTGGGTAAAGGCTCGCGCGTGGCTCTATCGTTACTTCTACCCTGACTCCCCGGCGTGACCTCGTCTCTCGAGCAGCAGATCCGCTACTGCACCACCAGCGATGGCGTGCGCATCGCCCACGCGACCATCGGGAGCGGGCCGCCGCTGGTCAAGGCGGCAAACTGGCTCAACCATCTCGAGTTCGACAGCCGAAGCCCGGTCTGGCGTCACTGGATTAGAGAACTCTCGCGTCACCATACCCTGGTCCGCTATGACGAGCGGGGCTGCGGCCTCTCCGAATGGGCAGTGGAGGAGTTCTCCCTCGACGCCTGGGTGCGCGACCTGGAAACAGTGGTGGACGCCTTGGAGCTGGAGCGATTCCCGCTGCTCGGGATCTCCCAGGGTGGCCCGATTGCCATCGCCTACACGGCTCGTCACCCGGAGCGGGTGAGCCAACTCATCCTCTATGGGTCCTACGCCCGCGGCCGCTCCCATCGGGAGGGGTCCGACCGAGAGCGCGAGGAGCAGGACCTCCTGCTCCGGCTGATCTCGGTCGGGTGGGGCCAGGACCACGACGCCTTTCGCCAGGTCTTCACCAGGCTTTTCATCCCCGACGCCACCCCCGAGCAGGCCCAATGGTTCAACGAGCTCCAGCGGGTCTCGGCTACGCCCGAGAACGCTTCCCGAATGCTGGCGACGTGCCATTCGCTCGACGTGCGCTCGCTAGCCCCTGGCCTCCAGATCCCGACCCTCGTCCTCCACGGATCGGGCGATCTCCGCATTCCTTTGGAAGAAGGCCGGCTGCTGGCCTCGCTCATTCCCGGTGCGCAATTCGTATCTCTCGACAGCCGCAATCACATCCTGCTGGAGAGCGAGCCCGCCTGGCCCCGATTCCTGCGGGAGATCCGAGTGTTTCTGGGAGTCGAGCACACCCGCTCGGCGGCCACCTTTCGCCAGCGAGTCGAGGCGGTGTTCGACGAGGCGATCGAATTGCCTGCCGCCGAGCGCCCGGCGTTTCTAGCGGGCGCGTGCGCGGGCGATCCCAAATGCGAGCGAGAGGTTGAGGTGATGTTGCGGCTGGCGGAGCAGACCGGAGTGACCGCGGCTCTAGTCGGCGCGGTCGCCAAGTCGGTCGTGTCCCGACCCGCCACGAGCCCGGGCCAGACGGTGTCGCAGTACGATCTGGTGGAGCATCTCGGCGGAGGCGGGATGGGTGTGGTCTATAAGGCCCTGGACCGTCGGCTCCAGCGGTATGTGGCCCTCAAGTTCCTGCCGCCCTATCTCGGATCGGAAAAGGAGCTGAAGGCCCGCTTCCTGCGCGAGGCCAAGACAATCGCCTCGCTCGACCACCCAAACATCTGCACCCTGTTCGGGGTCGAGGAAGCGGAGCATGGTCAGCTTTTCATGGTCATGCCCTGCTACGAGGGTGAGACTCTGAGGCAGAAGATCGCGCGTGGAGCCCTGGAGATCGAGCGGGTGCTCGACTACGCACCGCAGCTGGCTGCCGGACTCGCCCACGCGCACGAAGCGGGCGTGGTGCATCGGGACATCAAGCCCGCGAACATCATCGTGACCCCCGAGGAGCAGATCAAGATCCTGGATTTCGGGGTGGCCAAGCTGTCAGGCGGCACGATGACGGAGCCCGGGGCAGTGCTGGGGACCCTCTCCTACATGAGCCCGGAGCAAGCCTGCGGCGATCCGGTCGATCACCGCACCGATCTCTGGGCACTCGGGGTGGTGCTCTATGAGATGCTCACTGGCAGGCCGCCGTTCCAGGCCGACACTCCTGAGGCGCTGTTCTTCGCCCTGCAACACCGGGATCCCACCAGCTTGAGGTCACTCCGGCCGGAGATTCCGGCGGGCCTCGCCACGATCGTGCATCGCCTGCTGGAAAAGAACCCGGCCCGCCGGTACGGCCAGGCCCGAGAGCTGGTCGCCGAACTGGAGCTGTTAGCTGTTGGCTGATAGCCGCCCCCGCCCATGTCTGTTCTGACCTGATTCCTCCGCAGACACCTGATGAGGACATCTATCTACCTCTTCAGGAGCCAAGATCATGGCACGTCTGCGTCCCGATCCATCCTTCTATGCTTCTCCCAGCCTGGCCACCGAGGCTCCGCCCGAAGAGCTGGCCTACGTCGCGCTGCTCGCCAGCGGCGGGAACGGCCACCGCGATGCCATCGGTGTGGTGGACACCAATCCCAGGAGCGCGGCCTATGGCCGGGTGGTAGGCCGCACCGACTTTCCCCACGGCGACAACGAGCTGCACCACTTCGGCTGGAACGCCTGCAGCTCCCATCTGTGCCCGTACGCCCCGCACGCCCACGTCGAACGGCGCTATCTCGTCGTTCCTGGAACTCACTCATCGCGCATCCACGTCCTCGACACCAAGCCCGATCCTCGACAGCCCGCGCTGGTGAAGGTGATCGAAGGTGCGGAGGTGATGGCGAAGACCGGGTACGCCGCGCCGCACACCGTGCACTGCGGGCCCGACGGCATCTACATGAACGCCCTCGGCGCGCCCAACGGCGACGGCCCCGGCGGCATCTTCATGCTGGATCACGAAACGTTCGAGGTGAAGGGTCGGTGGGAGCAGGACCGCGGCCCACAGTACCTGGCCTACGATTTCTTCTGGCATCTCGGTCACGACACCATGATCACCAGCGAGTGGGGCACGCCTAACATGGTGAAGGACGGCGTGAACCCGGAGTTGTTGCTGGGCGGGAAATACGGGCGCAAGCTGCATGTCTGGGATCTGCGCAAGCGCACTCATGTCAAGGAGATAGACCTGGGGGCCGAGCAGCAGATGGTGCTCGAGCTCCGCCCGGCCCACAACCCGACCCGCGCCTACGGCTTCGTCGGGGTGGTCGTTTCGTTGACCGACCTTTCCAGCTCGATCTTCCTCTGGTACCTCGACCGCTCGAATGGCAACGGAAAGGGCGAGTGGAAGACCAGGAAGGTCATCTCGATCCCCGCCGTGCCGGCGGATGAAGCAGATCTGCCACCGCTGTTCAAGGGCTTCAAGGCGGTGCCGCCGCTGGTTACCGACATCAACCTGTCGGTGGACGACCGCTTCCTCTATGTGTCGTGCTGGGGAACCGGCGAGCTGCAGCAATACGACGTGAGCGACCCCTGGAATCCGGTCTTCACCGGCAGTGTCAAGCTCGGCGGGATCGTAGCCCGGAGCGCTCACCCGTCGAATCCGGCGAAGCCGCTGAACGGCGGTCCCCAGATGGTGGAAGTCAGTCGCGACGGCCAGCGGGTCTACCTGACCAACTCGCTCTACACTCCGTGGGACGCGCAGATCTATCCCGACGGCATCCGCGGATGGCTGGCCAAGATCGACGCGGCGCCCCAGGGAGGACTGTCGCTGGATAAGCGGTTCTTCGTCGAGTGCGAGGACGGGCTTCGCCCGCACCAGGTGCGTTTGCAGGGGGGCGACGCGTCCTCCGATTCGTTCTGCTTCGCATGACCTGGACCTGGTTGGCCCTCGCGGGACTGGGGGCGGGACACGGGCTCAATCCCGGAATGGGATGGCTGTTCGCGGTCGCGCTCGGCATGCAGGAAGGGCGAACCCGCGCCGTGTGGCGAGCCCTGCCACCGCTCGCGTTAGGTCACGCAGTCGCGGTCGCCGCCGCAGTTCTGGCGGCGGCCGTGCTGGGCCGGCTCCTGCCACCACATGCACTGGTGTGGATCGTGGGCGGGATGCTCCTCGGGCTTGGAGCTTTGCGTTTGGTGCGCCACCGTCATCCGAGGTATGGCGGGATGCGCGTCGGCTTTCGGGAGCTCACCATCTGGTCATTCCTGATGGCGACGGCCCACGGGGCTGGGCTCATGGTACTGCCGCTGCTGGTCGGCGGCTCCGGCGCGAGCGCCCCCGGCCTGTCCAGCACCCATGCCATGCACCTGGCTCACGCGTCGATGATACCGATGTCGGGCCCGATGGCCACGGGTCTCTGGGCCACGGCGATGCACAGCGCCGGCTACCTGTTCGTCACGGGGCTCATCGCGGTGGTGGTCTACCGCAAGCTCGGCCTTCGCATGCTGCGGACGATGTGGATCAACCTGGACCTGATCTGGGGTGGGGCGCTCATACTGACGGGAGCCGTGGCGCTCCTGGGATGATTATCCCACGCTCTGGTGCTGGCCGCGAACCGACGCCGCCGCATCGAGCAACTCGCGCACCTTGTGGGCGAGGTCGTAGATCGTGAACGGCTTCTGGAGGAACGGGCGCCCCTGCTCGAGCAGCCCGCGCCGGATGACATCCTCATCGGTGAATGCCGACATGTACAGTGTTGGGATTCCGGGACCCATGTTCGCCAGCCGCTCGCCGAGGTTGCCGCCGCTCGATCCGGGCATGACTACGTCGGTAATGACGAGATCCACTTGGGCGTGCTCTCCCTCGAGCTGGCGGAGTGCCTCTCCCGCGTCGCGGGCTTCACGGCAGGTGTAGCCCAGGCTCCGGAGCGACCGGAGGGCGAAGGCGCGCACGAGATCCTCATCCTCCACAATCAGTACCGTTTCGTTGCCGCCCTCGAGCACGGTAGGAGTTACCATCTCAACGATCGGCTCGGGCCCGACAGGGATTTCAGGCCAATACACCTGGACGCTGGTGCCGCGACCGGGCTCCGAGTCGGCCCACACGAAACCCCCGCTCTGTTTGACCGCCCCGTGCACCGACGCAAGCCCGAGACCTGTGCCCTGCCCGGGCGGCTTGGTCGTGAAGAACGGCTCCCAAATGCGCTGCAAGGTGGCCGCGTCCATGCCGTGCCCGGAGTCGGTTACCGACAGCATCGCGAAGCGGCCGGTGTGCTTGGTTTCGTCCTCATCGCTCCAGACGCCGAAACCGGGTCCGAGTTGGACGGTTCTGGTTTCGATAGTGACCCGCCCACCCTGAGGCATCGCATCCCGGGCGTTGAGGACGAGGTTCAGCAGGATCTGCTCGACCTGGCGCGCATCCGCGTACACCGCGCCGAGGTCTGCCGCGAGCTCCAGGACGAGCTCGATGTTCTCTCCGAGAATCGGCGGAAGCAGGCCCTCTGCGTGCCGGATGACCGCGTTGATGTCGAGCGCGCGGGGCTGGATCAGCTCGCGTCGGGCGAAGGCGAGGAGTTGCCGGGTGAGCCGGGCGGACCGCTCGGCGGCGCGGGAGATCTGCTCCACGTCTGCGATCCGGGGATCGTTGGGCTCGAGGCTTCGGCCGAGGATCTCACCAAATCCCAGAATCGCGGCGAGCATGTTATTGAGATCGTGCGCGATGCCGCCGGCGAGCCGGCCGACCGCTTCCAGCCGCAGCGTTTCCTGCAGACGCTCTTCGGCGCGGCGGCGCTCGGTGAGGTCGAGCACGACGCCGGTGAAATGGAGCGGTGTCCCAGCCGCGGGATCAGCCGGGCAACGGCCGACTGCCATGATCCAATGAACGCTGCCATCCGGCCAGATCACCCGGTACTCGGCGGAGTACGGCGTCCGGTCGCGCACTGCGCGTTCCCAGCGCTCCAGAGTGCGCTGGCGATCTTCCGGGTGGATGGTACCGGCCCACTGGCCCTCCGCCACCGGCTCGTCGGCAGGCCAGCCGAAGAGGGCTTTGGCCCTCGCGTCCCAGTGCCCTTCGCCGGTGGAGAGATCGTGCTCCCAGGTGCCCAAGCCTGCCGCCTCGAGCGCGAGCTCCAAGGCGTACTGCTTTCGGGAGAGCTGTTCCTTGACTTGCTTGTTCTCCGAGAGGTCGCGCAGCCGGCGAGCAAACCCCAGCAGGCGTCCTTGCCGGTCGTGAACACTATTGGTAGAGATCGACCCCCAGAAACGGCTGCCGTCTTTGCGCACCAGCCATCGGTCCACGGTGAACCGTCCATGCTGGACTGCCTGTGCCAGGTCCGCGGCCGGGGCACCGCTCTCCCGATCCTCCGGCGGATAAAGGTCTGAGGCGGAGAGCTGGAGAAATTCGGCCCTCTCGTAACCGAGGACGCTGCGGATACCGGTGTTCCAGCTGGTCGGCTTTCCCTCGGCGTTCAGGAGGATGATGGCGTAGTTCTGAACCTGGTCGAGCGGTGTCCGGAAACGCTCTTCCCTCCGAGGCCACTCTTGCTCGGCATCCTGCAACTTCGCCAGCTCGCGCTCGAGCTCCTCTGTCCTGGCAGTGGCCGACCGCGCCGACGCGGAAGCTCGTGCAAGCGCCCGACGCTGCACGACGAGGAGGCACGCCACACCGAAGGCTATGAGCAGGGAGAGAGCGGCCGTTGTGCTGCCAATGGCCGCCAGCGAAAGCAGGGTGGACTGGACGAGAAGCACGGTGCGTGTGCCCGAGAAGGTACCTGGCGCCAAACACTGCACCGACGAACCACCATTACTGATCGACCTGACCCCACATATATAGGAATCTGCAGTGTGGCCGACAAGCAGGCCGGTACGCACAGGTCTGGTGACGCAATCGAGCATCCTGTGAGAGCAGAAGCGACTGAACAGGTACCGTTCTGACTTCTTCGCGGCAGGTTTGACCGTGGACGCGACATTCGACCCCCGCCAACGGAGCGGGTTTGCCCTGGAGACGCATTTCCCGGACTCACCCAACCACCCAAGTTCCCCCTCCACCATCCTGCGACCGGGGAGGAAGTATCGGTCGCGGACCATGTTCGCTTTCGGGGTGGCGCATTAGCAGCGGGAAGCTCCAATCAGCGAGCCGTCAGTCCCTCCAACGAAATCACGTATTCCGCAGCGGTCGCATCCCATTTTACGCTGTAGCTGGTCGGATACAGACCTGGCTCTGCGAAAGATTCGGGAAGCTTGATCGCCTGAGTGAAATCCGGCTGCGTCAAGAGAAAGGCCACTGTCACCATGGGCTCGAGATGGATTGCGCGACCCTCATAGAAACCGTAAATCAACGTTGCCGTGAACGGCTGTCCGTTGAACTCGGGTGACGTCGGGTCGCTCCAATGGGTACCGTGCCCCGGGATCGCCACCGGGTCAGGCACATAGTCGGGAGGAGTCTGCTCCGGCGGCGGCGCTTCAGCCCCCTTCTGCTCGAAGTCCGGATCAGAGGGCCCGATGGCGGTGACGTCCTGCTCTGTAATCAGGAAGAAATGAAAGTCGAAGTGCGGCTTATCATAGATCCCCGGCGGCGGATGACCCTGCGGGTTGAAGGCGACCCTGATGAAATTGAAAGGGGTCACCGCCCCCTCATTCGGCAGCGCGAGAATCGCTTCCGTCATAGTTGTCGGTGGACTGGCGAGTACACTCCCTGAAAGCCGAACCCCCAACGCGGTGAGATCGCCCGCCGGGTTTAGGTTTACGAACGTCCGCGCCGTTCCGCTGCCGAACGCCTGGGTCGGCCCACTGGCCGTTCGCCCTTCAGCTCCATTGCTACTGGTACCATCTCCACAGCCCATGGCTGCTGATAGAGCGAGTAGGAGCGGGAGGACGAGTGTTTGGTTTCTTCCCCCTAGGCTGTGCGTGTGGCTTGTCATGGCGTGTCTCCGGAGAGGGGTGCTTCATTGGCTAGCGTCCACATCACCTCCGCCAATGAGCAACGCCCCAATCCGGCAAAACACCCCTCACTCGGAGCGCCACGTCAGGTACCCGACGTGGCGCTTTCGGTGGGCCCTTTCTGCCGGCCGCGATGGACTACTGACGCCCGGGTTCGGAGATCCGCTCGACCATCCGGCCGACCTCCCGATCGCTCGCCGCCTCGCTGCTCAAGGCCAGGTCGGCTTGCGCAATCATGCCGACGCACCGGTTTTTCGCGTCCACCACGGGAACCCGGCGGACTTGCGCCTCGATCATGACCTGCTCCACCGCTGCGACATCATCCTCCGGGTGGCAACATTGGGGTTTGGTCGTCATGATCTCGCTGACCGGCGTGTCCGGGCTCTTCCCCTCGGCCACGCAGCGGCAGGCGATGTCGCGGTCGGTCACTACCCCGACGAGCCGCTTCGACTCTCCCTCGACAACCGGAGTACAACCGCAGTCGTGATCCCGCATCAGCTGCGCTGCTTCGCGCACC
>UEXR01000617.1_pt1 | contig 19909 bp, 15 predicted proteins | sample 4301101 | NCBI WGS metagenome assembly UEXR01 (sample SAMEA4773180, study PRJEB27434) | metagenome | biome: 2259; feature: agricultural soil; material: soil | place: USA | collected 2014-09 | depth 0.25 m
TCAAGGTGGATCGGCTATCCAGGCAGGGTGAGCGATACGTCCTGGCCGCTGGCAACCAACGATTCGAGGCCGACCACGTCGTAGTGGCGATGGCGACGTATCAGAGTCGCCGAGTGCCTGCTTTTGCTGGGAAGCTCGACCCCGGCATCGTCCAGCTGCACTCACTCGATTACCGCAACCCGTCGCAGCTCCGGCCGGGCGGTGCCCTGGTGGTGGGAGCCGGCAACTCGGGCTCCGAGATCGCGCTGGAGCTGGCCCGAGTGGGCCACAAGGTCTGGATCTCGGGGCGAAGCACCGGGGAGGTCCCCTTTCGGATCAATGGCTGGGTAGCCCGGCATTTCCTGGCCCGCCCGGTATTTCGCTTCCTCTTTCACCGAGTGCTGACCACCGACACGGCCATCGGCCGGAGGGCCCGTCCCAGGATCGTGGCGAAGGGGGCACCGCTCATTCGGGTCAAGGCTCGGGACCTCGCGGCCGCCGGTGTCGAGTGGGTGCCCCGGACCGCGACAGTAAGGAATGGGCTGCCGGTGTTGGAGGACGGTCGCGTGCTCAACGTCGGCAACGTGATCTGGTGCACCGGATTCCATCCCGGGTTCTCCTGGATCGATCTCCCGGTCATCGGCGACGGGGGCGAGCCGATGCACCATCGAGGGGTGGTCGCGAGTGAGCCGGGCCTCTACTTCGTGGGGCTGCACTTCCTCTATGCGATGTCGTCCACCATGATCCACGGCGTGGGGCGGGACGCAGAGTACATCGCCGGTATAATTGCCGATCGAGTGCGTGACCGAGCCGCGGAGGAGACGCCCGCACCTGCGTTGCTGGCTGCAGGCTAGACGTTATCAGTGCGGTCCGTGCGGGAAGGCTTCCCTTGCCCTCCCTGCTCAGCCGCCCTAGGTTTTGCCCGCGCGCGCCGCATCCAAGCGGCGCGCGTCTCAACATGCACCCCCAGAGGCCCCCGTGCTCCTGCTCGGCGTCCTGCCGCTGCTCGCGGTGATTCAGCAGCAGCCCACCCAACTGCCGCCCTCACCCATCAAACGCATCGAGGTTCGCCCCTCGACCCGTATCATCACCGCGGGCGATTCGGTGCAACTCGATGTGCGCCCCCTGGATGCCAACGGCGCTCCGGTACGCGGGGCGGTGCTCTACGCCAAGATGCTCGGCGGCGAGGGTGAAGGAACCATTCGCCCGGAAAGCTTCTGGCTGGTCGCCAGCTCAGTGGGCAAGTTCCCTCTCGCCTTCAGCGCGCTGGTCCCCGGGACCTTGCCGTTCGTGGACACGACTTCGGTCGAGTTCGAGGCCGTCCCCGGGCCGACGGTGCGGCTGGAGCTGAGTCCCAGCGCGGTCACCATCGTCGACGGCCAATCGCTTCGGCTGAGTGCGCTGCCCTTTTCCAAGGCCAACGATCGCACCCGGGACGCGGTCCGGTGGAAGTCCAGCGATCCCAAGGTGGCATCGGTCGATTCGACCGGCGTAGTCACCGGATTCAGGCCGGGACACGCCCGCCTCACCGCGTCGGCAGGCACCGCCAGGACCGAGGTCGATGTGCGAGTGGTGCCGGCCAGCTTCGGCAGGCTCACCCTCAAGCCGGCCAAACCGGAAGGGCGCCAGGGTGACGTGGTGGCCTTCACCGTTGAGGCAAGAGACGCTGCCGGCAAGATCGTGAGCGACCTCACCCCCACCTGGAGCTTCTCGCCAGGCGACGGAGAACTCGGCTCCGACGGTCACTTCGTGGCGTACCGGCCCGGTGTCTACACCGTCACCGCCACGATGGGTCGTCATGCCGTGAGCACGACCGTCAACGTCCGCGAGCGCGATGTCCGTCGCTCAGTGACAGTGGTCGGCCGGCTCCCTCGTACCGGGTTCGCCACTTCGGAAGTCTGGATTCACCCCAACGGGAAGGTGGCCTACCTCGGCACGCACCAGGGTGGTGACCGGGTGTACGCCATCGACATCAGTGATCCCAGCAGGCCGGTGGTGGTGGATTCCATCATGGCGAATACCCGTCTGGTGAACGACATGCAGACCACGGCGGATGGGAACTACATGGTCTTCACCCGGGAGGGCGCTGCCGATCGCAAGAACGGCATCGTGATCGCGGACACGCACGATCCGCTGCACCCCAAGGAGCTCTCCCAGTTCGTCGATGGCGTGGCCGCGGGAGTCCACTCAGTCTACATCTACGAGAACCCGCAGTACGGCAAGTACGTGTTCATTACCAACGACGGAACCGGTGCCATAGATATCGTGAACATCACCGATCCAGTGCATCCCACCCGCGCCGGGGAGTGGCGCACCGATCGTCCCGACGCCTCACGCTACGTGCACGACCTCGACATCGTGGATGGTGTGCTCTATGCCAGCTACTGGAACGACGGGCTGGTGATTCTCGATATCGGCAACGGCAAGTGGGGCGGTCGGCCGGATAAGCCGGTGCTGGTCTCTCAGTTCAAGTACAACCTGGATTCGCTCTACCAGGATGTGGAAGACGTCAGTCGTCCCGGATTTACCCGCGGCACCCACACGGCTTGGCGCCAGCGGGGCGGCCACTACGTCTTCATCGCGGACGAGGTGTACCTGAACGGTCAGGTCGAGGGCGCCAAAGACGCCTCTTCCAGCAGGATGTTCGGCACGCTCCAGGTGGTGGACGTGAGTGACATCGAGCATCCCAAGGCAGTGGCATGGTATACACCGGAGATGGGTGGGGTGCACAACGTCTGGCAGGTGGCCGACACGCTGTACCTGGGCGCGTACGACGCGGGCTTCCACGTCTTCGATATCTCCGGTGAGCTCAAGGGCGATCTCCGGGCACAGCATCGGGAGATCGCTTCGCTCAACACCGCCGACATGGGTGGGGTGGTTCCCAACGCGGCGTTCGATTGGGGCGTCGTGGTGAATCCCAAGGACGGACTCGCCTACGTCAACGACTTCAACAACGGACTTTGGGTGGTGCGGGTCAATCCGAAGAAGGCAACCGCGCCGATGATCCCGTGACCCGCTTCCCCCGCCCGGTGGGCGCCATGTTCTCGCTGGTGTGTCTGACACTGGCCTGCGCGCCGGCTCCCCATCAGACCACGGCCTCGGCGACACCGGTGAAATCGTCAGGCGCACCGATGCCTCCCGACCGCGACTACTTCGTCTTCGTGGCGAGCGAGGGCAACGATCAGATCTCGCTGGTCGAGTTCGGTCCCGACGGTGCCCGGGTGGCTCGAGAGCGGAGGATCGGCACCAACCCCACCGAGCTGGTGGGGCCGCACGGCCTCTACGTGTCGCCCGACGGCAAGTGGTACTACGTCTCGACGGCGCACGGAACTCCTAACGGTGCGCTATGGAAGTTTTCTACCGCGAACGATGAGCAGGCAGGCCGAGTGGAGCTGGGCCGCTTTCCCGCTACGGTACAAGTCGCCCCTAATGGACACTACGCCTGGGTGGTCAACTTCAATCTCTACGGCGAGATGGTGCCGTCGTCGGTGTCGGTGGTGTACACCGACCAGATGCTCGAGGTGCGCCGTATTCCGACCTGTGTGATGCCCCATGGCTCTCGACTCTCTCCAGACGGGAGCCGGCAGTACTCGGCCTGCATGATGGACGACGAGCTGGTGGAGATCGATACCGGAAAGCTGGCGGTGTCCCGCCGTTTCATGCTGCGGAAAGGAGAGGAGCGCGGGATCGATGGGGCCCCGTCCGCCTCGTCCGCCGCCGTAGGCGTTTCCGCCGGCGCAGCCGTTTCCGCCGCTCCCGCCCAGCACGGACACGCAAACGTCCCCCCCAGCTGTTCCCCCACCTGGGCCCAGCCGTCGGTCGATGGCCGCACCGTCTGGGTCGCGTGCAGCAAGGCCAACGACCTGGTGGAGATCGATGTCGGGTCCTGGACCATGCGCCGGCGGATTCCCGCGGGGGACGGGATCTACAATCTGGCGGCGAGCCCGGATGGACGTTTGCTGGTTGGGACCAACAAGCGGGGCAAGTCGGTATCGGTCATTGAGACTGCCAGTGGCCGTGAGCTCGCCCGCATCCCCACGACACGGCGCGTGCCCAGCGGGTTGGTGATCTCACCCGATAGCCGGTATGCCTTCGTCACTCAGGAGGGAGTGGGTTCGGAGCCGGGCGCAGTGGATGTGATCGACCTGCACGGCCTCAGCCGGGTGGCGAGTGTGGACCTGGGCCAGCAGGCGGGCGGGATTGATTTCTGGAAGGCCGAGGCACCCCAGCACTGACGCTTACGCCGATCACGTCCCGAAGATTGGGACTTCCTCTTCAGCAAACGCCGCCGGCATAGTCAGCAGCGGAAATAGTAGCCGACGGTGGTGGATGCAGCCCAGTTCTTGGGCTGGAACGCTAAGCCGGAGCGGCCGCGTTCTGAATGATTGTCTCCAGTTCCTCCGGATCTCGCCTGCGACATTCCCGCTTCAAATCCTCGATGTCCGCCGACAGGAACTGCCCTAGAAAGGAGTCGTTGGCGACCTCGAACGCAGGAAGATCCTTCTTGGCGGCCGTGTTGGAGTAGAGTGCGATCACCGCCCGTTCATCGAACCGGTAAAACGAGTAGGTGGGATATCGGTTGAACAGCCAGATCCCGATGGGCTTCTGAAACTCGCGCGACTGCCGAGCGAAGTAGCGGTAGGCATCGATGACCAGGCTGGGAATCAGCGGACCGTCATCGAAGTGCTTGGAGAGCGAATACATCAGCTCGTGGTTTTCCAGATCGGGGAGAAACACCTCCAGAGTGGAGTTCTCCCTACCTAGAAAGGCCTTGACGGATGCCGCGTGGTTTTCCCGCCAGCGCCGCGAATGGATGAAGTAGAGGATCATCTGGTTGGACGCCGCGATCAGATCCTCGAAGCGCTGCACGAATCCGGCAAACGGGGCGACCCGGATGATGCCGGGCAGGGGCTCGAGGCCGGAGGTCATTGGGTATGCGTAACCGATTTCCGCTGGCTTCACAACCCGGGGCTGCCCCCGCTCACTGGGCGCAGACCATAACCCGGTGCCACGCGTTGTTACTGTAACCTTTGACGTTCCATGCCGCGCTGAGCGTATCCGGCTGGGTGTTGCCCGCATCGTCGATGGCTCGCGCCGCCAAGGTGTGCCGGCCGGGCGCCAACTCCAGGCGCGCTTCCCAGAAGGTCCACGTCCAGGCTGAGCCTTCCACCGAAATTTCTGCCGGTACCCAGTCGTGTCCCGCATTGGAAGACACCTCGACCGCCGTGATCGGCCGGCCGCCGGCGCCCATCGCCCAACCGCGAACCTCCACTCGACCGGGCGAGACCACCTGCTCCCGAGTCGGTGCCAGGATGATGGCGTTGAGGGGTACGCCACTCAGGGCGATACCCGCGCTGACGTCGCGGGCATCTCGCGGATTGATCTCGCGCTGCATCCGATACGCGCGGCTTTGGAAATAGTTGGGTGATGGTTCATCCAAGAGGGTGATTCGCCCCAGCCACTTGACGCTCCGAGCACCGATCCAGCCAGGGACCACTGCTCGGAGAGGAAAGCCGTGCGCCGGGGTCAACGGGTCGCCGTTGAGCTCGCTCGCGAGAATTACCTCGTCGCTCCGCGCCTTGGCGAGCTCAATCGAGGCCCCAAATCCAAAACGTTCACCCTGGCGCTCCACCAGGTCCAGGCCCACGAATTCGACGTGACGAGCCCCATCCGTCGGCCCCACCGCCTGGAGCAGGTCGCGCAGGGCGAACCCGGTCCATTGGCCGGTGCTGGCGGCTTCAGGACCCCAGGGAAGCTCGCCCGGCAGCGGACCCAAAGAGAGCAGCTCATCACGGCGGAGGCCGGCGCACACCAGGGTTGACATGACCTGTCGTCGCGGAAAGGTGCGGCTCAGCTCCTCGAAGGTAAAGCTTCTGGGTCGCTCCACTAACCCGCCTACCTCGAGTCTCCACTGCGCCGGATCGATGTGAGGCACAGCCGCGTGGCTGCGGGTAAAGAAGAAATCGACGGGAGTGATGAAATGATCAGCCCGAACCGGCCAAACGGCAGTGTTGAGGCCGTCCGGATCGTGAACCAGTCGTCTACCTGGTGAGGTCATGGGCAGGTTGTGGGTTCCTGGGTCTCGATGTTCTGCGCTTCAAGGTACAGGGTTGCACTGCCCCAGAAAACTGCCGGGCGACCGGACACGATTGCTCGCTCGAGCCGGTTCCCGGGACAATTTGTCTGGCCACCGGTGGCAGACACTCAGCGGTCCAGGGCCCAACGAGAGCTCAGCCGCAAGGGCACAGTGATTGCCAAACTGCCTTTCATGACTCTCCTGCGTCGTGGACTCACCCTGATTGCCCTGACCGGTCTTGCTACCGCGGGTCGCCGTTGCGCGGCCCAAGCCCCCCCACCACATGACCTGCCTGGCATCGAGGGTCTCCCGTTGGTCGAGGTTCCCGCCACCGTTCCCTCCGGCTCGCTCCTGGCCGTGATTCTCAGCGGTGACGGCGGTTGGGCTGCGGGGGACAAGCAGATGGCTGCGGCGCTGGCTGAAAAAGGGATTCCCGTCGTGGGCCTCGACTCGCCGTCATACCTCGCGGTCCAGCGCACGCCCGATGGAGCGGCCAATGATCTCGACCGCCTGCTCCAGCACTATCTGTTGGTCTGGCACAAACAACGGGTCCTGCTGATCGGGTACTCCCATGGAGCCGACATGGCGCCGTTCATGGTCTCGAGGCTGAGCCCGGTGCTGCGGAACCGGATCAGCCTGCTGGCGCTCTTGGGATTGGAGGAACATGCCAGCTTCCAGTTTCACCTGGCCGACATCGTCACCACCTTCCACCACCAGGGTGATCTTCCGGTACTCCCGGAGATGGAGAAGCTCCGAGGGATGGCGATTCTCTGCCTTCGGGGATCGGACGAGAGCAAGTCGCTTTGCTCCCAGCTGGACCCTGCGCTTGCTCGGGTCGAGACCCACGCCGGCGGGCATCGAATCGTTCGGAAGGAAGGAGACGACGTGGTCGACCTGATCCTGTCGGCCGCTCGTGGGTCGGGCTCGTGAGTTCCTCTCCCCTATGGGCTCTCATCGTTCCCGCCGTCATCGCGGCCGGGACTTCTCGACCTCCGGCGTGGCACGCCGACTCGATCGACGTGCTTGGCCTACCTCTCATCGAGCTCCCCGTCCGCTCCGGTCGGGGCCTGCTCGCGGTGCTGCTCACCGGTGACGGCGGATGGGCCAAGGGCGCTCGGTCCATGGCCGAGGCGTTCCGGTCGCGCGCGATCCCGGTGATCGGCTTTGTCTCTCCCTCCTACCTGCAGGTTCCCCGCACTCCAGAGATAGTCGGACGAGATCTCCGCCGGGTGCTCGAGCATTACTTGCGCGAGTGGCACGGGGAGCGGGTCATTGTCGCCGGCTACTCCCGCGGCGCCGACCTGCTGCCCTTCATGGTCTCTCGGCTTCCCCCGGATCTTCGCCAGCGCCTTGCTTTGGTTGCCATGATCGGACTGTCCGATGAGGCCAGCTTTCAGTACCGGCCCACCGATATCTTCGCGGACGGATTGCGCTTTACCGACCGTCCGGTCGAGCCTGAAGTGGAGAAGCTGCGAGGGTTGCGGATGATCTGTATTTCAGGCGAGCGAGAGGGTGACTCACTCTGTCCCCGACTGGATTCCTCGCTCGTCCGGATCGCCACCCACGCCGGCGGCCATCGCGTGACTCAGCGGGTCGCGGCTTCCGTGGTGGGGCTCATGATGGAGGCGGCGCAGCCCGGCGATACACCAGATCCGCGCTGACCACGTCTTCGACCGCAACGCCAACCGACTTGAAAAGGGTGATCTCCTCGGTCGTCGTCCGCCCCGGCCGCATGCCGGTAATGACCTCGCCGAGCTCGGCGGACACGTGACCGGCGGCGATGACATCGCCGGATTCTCGGGTGGCGGCCTCCCGCGAGTCTACGAATAACTTTGCCCGGCGGAGAGCATCGTCGTCCAGCTCTCTCCAGTCCGGGCGCGTGGCGCCGACCGCGTTTACATGTGCTCCGGGTGACAACCACTCGCCTGACAGTACCGGAGTAGTAGAGGTCGTCGCCACGGTGACGACGTCCGCATCGCGCACGGCCTCCTCTGCCGACCTCGCCGGCTGAACTCCAAACTGCTTGGCGAAGCTCTTGGCGGTTCGCGGACTCCACACCCGAACCTCTCGGAACGAGCGGACCTGTCTCAGCGCCTCCAGGTGACTGCGAGCCTGCACGCCAGAGCCGAGGATCGCCAGGACCGAAGCCTCATGGCGGGCCAGGAGCTGGGTCGCGACCGCTGATGCCGCCGCAGTGCGCATCTCGGTGATCAACCGCCCATCCATGATTGCCAGAGGTTCGCCGGTCTCGGGCCGGAACAGCACGATCAAAGCGTGATGAGTGGGGATCCCCTCGTTGTTGGGATAGAAGGTGACCAGCTTCGCGCCGAGCGCGCCGGCGTAGGCCGGCATGACTCCGAAGAATCCCTGATGCTCGGTAATCGAAAGCATTGCGCGAACCGGCTGCACCACTCTTCCGGCCGAAAGATCGGCCAGTGCCCGCGCCACGGCGGGAATGAGGTCCTCCATCCGCAGCAGGCCACGAACCTCGGCCTCGTTCAGCGTAAGGCTCATTGTCCGGGGTGGTACTCCCGCTCCAGGTAGCCCTTGAGGTCCTCAGGGTAGAAGTACACCTCGCGCAGATTGCCGGTGGCGTACCGCTCGGCCTGATCATTGAAGTGCGGTGACTTGGGGTCGCCGCTCTCACCGCCGGCGGTGATCGCCCTGGCCCGTACCCTAGGGCCGAACTCTACCACCGCCACGAAGGTATTACCGTAGGAGCCGTAGATCCGCTTGCTTCCGTTGTAGGAGCGCGCCGCGAACGCAGCGAGCGATCCCCACCGGGAAGAGGTAAACGGCACCGGAATGCTGGGCTCGCTGTCGCTGAACTGCTCATCGATGTCGTCGCTGAGGCGCTGAAACCGGTTGATCTCGCCCCAGGGGACCTTCCAGCTCCCGAAATCCGCGACCAGCTGGTCGGAAGCCCGGGCCAGCGCCTCGAGCCGCTGTTCCGCGGTCGTCTTCCTCGCCATGTAGACATACGGCCACATCTGCCCTGAGTCCGGGTCCGCGGGCACCAGTCGGGAGAGCTGATCTCCCCAGTAGACCGCCAACGATGTAGGGATCGAGCCAACCGACCAGCGCCGATCCCACTTCCGGAGCGTCGCCACCTGCTCCGTCAGCTTTACCTTGAGCGAGTCTGCTGTGGGAGCTTGGTCGTAGGCCTCGAACAGCGGCGGCAGCAGGGTATCAAAGGCCGTGAGATAGGTGTCGAATGCGGAGGCGATGAGGGACTCCAGAGTGAACCCGGACTGGCTGGCGAGCACCTGCTGGGCATGAATACCCCGCGGGCTTTCTCCCGCTCGATCCACGTAGGAGGGATAATCCTCCTTCTTCGGACTGTTCGGGCCGGCCGCCGAGTAGGGCCAGTCGTTGGTATTCTGGATCCAGCCATTCGGAGGATTGAGTAGCCCAGGGGTCTGGTCGACCGAGTAGAGCCCCTTCCACTCGGTGGCGGGATTGCTGCCATCCACTGGCCGGGTCCAGTCGAAGCTGGTATCCCGTTTGGGAATGAAGTTGGCGTGAAAGTAGGCGATGTTGCCGCTGGCGTCGGCGAAGACGGTGTTGTTGGTGGAGTTGGTGTGCAGCTGCATGGTCCTCTTGAACGACGCATACCCCGTCGCCTTGGTGCGCAAATAGGACTGCATCAGCGCCTTCACCGGCTCCTCCATCAGCCTCACGGCGATCCACTTTCCACCGGCCTCTCGCACGATCGGGCCGTGATGGCTTCGGTATACGGTAAACTCTCGCTGGGCCATGCCGGCTGCAGTCTTGTAGGGAACCGTGATCCGGCTGGTCTTGAGCGCCCGCATCCCACTGCCATAGCGGTAGTACATCCCGTCTCTCTTCTCGACCACGGTCTCGGCATACTCGTCAATCGCGTCGGCGCCGGTGGAGCAGTGCATCCAACCCGCATGTTGGTTGAATCCCTGATACACGAAGAACTGCCCCCAGGTGACCGCACCATACGCGTTCAGGCCTTGGTCACTCGTAACCTGTACCTCAGCCCTGAAGAAGAATGAGGTATGGGGATTGATCAGCAGGAGAGCGTATCCGCTTGCGGTCCTGGAGGGAGCTATGGCAAAGCCGTTCGACCCGGAGGGCTCCTCATCGCTGCGGAATCTCTCGGAGACTTTCTTGGCCGGTCCCTTGCCATAGAATGACTCCAGCCCATCCAGCGAAATACTCTCGATATCTCCACCGATGCTCCCCTCGGTGAAGCTCAGCGCCATCCAGGGCTCGAATCGCTTGATCACCCGAGGCCTGACCTGCGGGTGGGTGAAGAGGTAGTAGTTCAGGCCGTCGGCCCAGGCGTTCATCAACTGCTTCAGCCAGTTTGGGCTGCTTCGATACTTCGCCCGCAGGCTGTCCGGGTCGATGAACAGCTTCATCCTCAAGTCCCGATAGAGCTCGGCTTCGCCTTCGGCTTCAGCCAGCCGTCCCATGGCGTTGAGGTAGTTCACTTCGATTCGATTGAAGTCGTCCTCGGCCTGCGCGTAGATCAGGCCGAACACTGCATCGGCATCGGTCTTTCCGTGAACGTGGGGAATCCCCCAATCGTCCCGGCTGATACTGACGGCCTGTGCCTGCTGTTTCCACCGCAACGTGTCAGGTGGGGTCGTCCGCTCGCCCGCGAAGGCAGTGGAGGTGACGCCCAGAAACAGGATGAGAGCAGGAAGCATCATCTGATTGTCAGAGCCTTCTGGATCAGGCGGGTGTGCCGTACTTCGTGCTGAGCTACGAAGAGCACCCACTGGTAGAAGTTCAATGACCCGAGGATCGGATGGGGGAAGCTGAGCGAGCCCACCGCCCACCCATCGGCCTGAGTCATGACCTCGATAAGATCCGCTCGGCTCTGCCTCAGACCTGAGAGAGCCGCCTGGCCGTCGGCGCCCGGCTGAGGCTGGACGAACACCGGGGCGGGCACGCGGCGGCGTACCTGCAGTAGATCGAACTCATCGATGGCGCCCATGGTGGAGGAGGTCTCGCGCTCCCGGCCCAGCTGATTGAGATCGGTCTCTCGCAGCAGCTTTCGCAGAACCTTCACTATTGACGATTCGGTGAGGCGGAGGTGCTCCAGGGTCTCTCCGGGCGACCAGACCTCCTCCGCCGGCCGTCGCTGAAGCTGCGCGGCAGTGAGATCACTCACGGTGGCCAGCAGCCCTTGGCGAGCCTCGGTCAGATAGTCCTGAAGCTCGTGAAACCGAGGATGCATAGCTAGACCATCACCGCGCCGCCGGCCACGTCAACGACGATCCCGGTAATCCACCCCGCGTCCTCCGAGGCAAGAAAGAGAGCCGCGCGAGCCACATCCTCGGGTGTGCCGAGCCGCTTCAGGGGATGCATGTCGACCAGCATCGGCTTCTGCGACTCCGGTATGCGTTGTTCATTGCGCTCTGTGAGTATGGTCTCGGGCGCGATGCAGTTCACTCTAATCCCAAAGGGGCCGGCCTGCGCGGCGACATCCTGGGTCAGGATTTGAACGCCGGCCTTGGCCGCCGCGTAGGGAATCGGCGAGTTGGGATGCGGTCTTCGAGCAGCGGCGGAGGACATCGTGATGATGGTGCCGGACTTCCTCTGCTTCATGCCCGGCAGAATGCTTTTGATGGTCAGGAAGGTTGCCGTCAGGTTGTTGTCCACCGAGTCATGCCAGCCCTCCTCGCTGGTTTCCTCCAAGGGCCCAGGCCGGGTAAAGCTGCCTCCCGCGTTGGCCACCAGGATATCGATCGGCCCGAGCTCCTGCTCAACCTGACGGCGCATCGCTTCGATCTCGCTGAACTTCTTGATATCTGCTCCGACCTGGATGGCTCGGCCCCCGGCCTGCTCGATCTCCCCTCGCACCCGCGTGAGCGCCTCCGCATCCCGCCCATGCACCACCACCTTGGCGCCGTGCTGGGCGAACAGCTTGGCAATCGCGGCCCCAATGCCTCGCGAGCTGCCCGTAACCAATGCCACTTTCCCCTGTAGTGCGTTCATGTCTTGCTCCCAAATTCCTGGCAGAGTCGCTCGCATGCGCTCGGAAACACTCACTCCATCCTTCGCGTACGTCCCGGGAAAGCTATTTTCCCCACGTCCGAACCTCAGCGACTCATGCTAGCACTGCTGCTGCTGATCCAAGGTGCAGTCATCGAGGGCAAGGGGTCTCCAACCGCGGATATCCCCCGCCTCGAGGCGTCCGCGCAGGTCGATGGTCAACTCGATGAGCCGGTCTGGTCGCAGGCCACCCGGCTCACGGGCTTCTGGCAATATCAACCGGTCGATGGGCGCCTTGCAGAGGAGCAGACCGAAGTCCTGGCCTGGTATGCGCCGGACGCAATCTACTTTGGCATCATTGCTCACGATCGCAACCCTGCCGCGATCCGGGCTACGGTGGCCGACCGGGATAACATCGACAACGATGACCACGTCCTCATCGATCTCGACACCTTTCACGATCGTCGCCGCGCATTCTTCTTCGGGGTGAACCCGCTCGGATCCCAAAGCGACGGCGTCCGGAGCGAGGGCGCCGGCCAGGTCAGCAGTCTCATCCCGGGAAGCACCGACAAGAACCCCGACTTCGCCTGGGATTCGAAGGGCCGGATCACCAGTCAGGGTTACCAGATCGAGATCCGCATTCCCTTCAAGAGCCTTCGTTATTCGGGGAAAGGGCCTCAGACCTGGGGCTTCAACGTCACCCGCGTAGTGCAACGCACCGGTTACACCGACACCTGGACCGACGTGCGCCGGGCAAATGCCAGCTTTCTCGGCCAGGAGGGCGCCATCTCCGGCCTGCATGACTTGAAGCGCGGCATCGCTATCGAAGCACAGCCCTTCGTGACGGCCACCGCCGAGGGACGGCGCGATTCGCTGAACGGAGATTTCACCCGGGAAAGCGTGGACCCCGACGCCGGACTCAACCTGCGCCTCGGCTTCACCAGCTCTGCGGTCGATGCGACGTTGAATCCCGACTTCAGCCAGGTGGAGAGCGACTCCGGACAGGTCACCGTGAATGAACGGTTCGCGCTGTTCTTTCCGGAGAAGCGTCCCTTCTTCCTGGAGGGCATCGAGCTCTTTGGCAGTCCCCAGACGCTGGTCTATACCCGACGGATCGTGAACCCAAAGGCCGGTGCCAAGTTCACCGGGAAGTTGGGCCAGCTAGGGGTGGCTCATCTCACGGCCGTCGACCAGACGGATGACAGTGACGCCTGGTTCAACATCAGCCGGTTTCGTCGCGATTTCGGCCGCAATTCCATCGCCGGGCTCACCTTCACCAATCGGGACCAGAGCGGATCTCACAACCGGGTGCTGGCCGGAGATTTTCGTTACGTCTGGAGCCTCTATTACGCCCAGTTTCAGTACGGTGCCTCCTGGACCAGCGATGCCGCCGGCAGCCGCACCGCACCGATCTGGCAGGCGGAGTATGACCGGACGGGCCGGTCGTGGGGGTTCAATTATCTGTTGAAGGGTCTGGGCGCTGGTTTCGACGATCAGGCGGGCTTCGTCAACCGGCTTCGCAGCAACGTGGTGAACGGACATGCCTTCAATCGCTACACACTCTATGGAGCGCGCGGTGCGCTGCTGGAGAACCTCACCTTCTTCGGAGGTCCCGAGCGCACCTGGCGCTACGACAAGTTCGGCTTCAGACCTGCCCTGGAAGGGGACGAATTCCTGGACGTGACGCTGCAGCTTCGCGGCGGATGGAAGCTGAACCCGCGGCTCGAACGCAACTTCGTCACCTTCGAAGACAGCAGCTACGCCGATTACACCATCGGGAGCGCCACGGGCCCGGCCTATCAGCCGGCTCAAAACTTTTCCGGGTTCGCCTGGCAGGCCGAGGTCACCACGCCAACCTGGCGCCGGCTCGGGGCCAACCTGACTTATCGCCGAGGACGAGCCGCAATCTTCCAGGAGGGAATCACCGGGCGAGCATGGGTGCTGACCGGCGGGCTCGATCTGCGTCCCGTATCTACCATTCGGGTGGCCGTGACCGGCACGGTGTTCCGGCTCTTCCGCCTCGATGGCAGCGAGTTCGCCCGCTCGACGATCCCCCGACTCAAGGTGGAGTATCAGCCCAACCGGGCGCTGTTCTTTCGCGTGGTGGGCGAGTACCGCTCCGAGCGCCAGGCCGAGCTCCTCGAGCCTGCCTCCGGCGATCCACTGTTGGTAGGTGGCGAGCCCCAACCTGCTACCAGCTTCAACGGGCTTCGGGTCGACGTGCTGGCTTCGTTCGAGCCCACCCCCGGGACAATCGCCTTCCTGGGCTACGGCAGCTCGCTCGAGAGTGACCGGGAGTTCAACTGGTCCCGGCTTCAGCGGATGAGCGATGGGTTTTTCCTGAAGCTGGCGTATCAGGTGAGGCCGTAGGACCGGCTTGCCCCCATCGCTTGTCGGGCGGGGGTACATCGGTGTTGCGCAACGGTGGAATCCTGGTGTTGAACTGCACGCCGGTTATCCGGTCGGTGTTGTCGTCGCGCACTCGGTACGCGGCCGGAAAGTCCCCCGACCGTTCCATCCACTGCTGTAATACACCGGCGAGTTGGCGCACTTCCTTTGCATAGGCTGGCTTGTCGGCGACGTTCTGCAGCTCCCATGGATCGGCCTTCAGATCGTACAGCTCGAGCCGCGCCCGCGGCACCTCGAACAGGCGGCGCTGGGCCGCGGTGAGCCGGCCGGCCTTTGCAAGCGAGCGAAGCGCGAGAAAGGATGGGCTGGCTCCGATATCCGCGGCGGTGCAGAGCGGCAGGTCGGTGTACGCGTCGGTGCGGATCAGTTTGTAGCGACTGGTGCGCACCGCGCGCTGATGCTCGTCGCAATCATGCCAGTTGCGCTCGCTGAAGACATACTCCCTGCCTGCGTAGGTGCTCGGTGTGGTGACCAGCTCGCCGAAACTCCGCCCCTGCATGCTCTCCGGCGGCTTGCCTCCCGCCAGCTCCAGAATCGTCGGGGTCAGGTCGACGGTGCTCACCAATCCGCGGTCATAGGTCGTCCCTGCCGGAATCCGCCCACGCCAGGAGAGGATGAGTGGCGTACGCGTGCCTGGGTCGTACAGCGTGCCCTTCTCCCTCGGGAACGGCGGCCCGTTGTCACTGAGGAAGACAATGAGGGTGTGCTCGGTGAGATGCCGCCGGTCCAGCTCCGCCATCATCTCACCGATCGCGCTGTCCATGTGCCCGATGGCGTCGTAATAGAGAGCCAGGTCCGCCCGGGTCTCCCGAGTATCGGCGAGATATGGTGGTACCGTCACTCGCGAGAGAGAGTGCGGGTGGGACACGGTCCCCGCTCGGTAGGGCCGGTGCGGCTCGTGGAATCCGACCCACAGGAAGAAGGGCCGAGTGCCGGCCGAATCGAGGAAGGCCGGGAACGCGGTGACGGTTTCGGGAGAGTACCACTGAAACTGCCGCTCGCCGTTGGGACCGTAGTGGGTCTTCGCCATGTCCCCAGTGAAGTAGCCCAGATCCCGGAGATATGAGGGAAGGAGGCGCTCGTTGTCAGGCAGCGGTGTATGCAGATCCTCGGTCAAGGTAGCGTGAGGGTACTTGCCGGTGAGCATGCTGATGCGCGAGGGGCTGCACTGCGGTGAAGTGCCGAAGGCGTACACGACCCGAAGGCCAGAACGCGCCAGCCGATCGATGCTGGGGGTGCGGATCCCGTGGTTTCCGTACGCCCCGGTGTCGCGCCATCCCAGGTCATCGGCCAGGAACACCACCACATTGGGATGCGCCTGCGCTGCCATTTGCGCGGTGGCGAAGGTCGGGGCGGCTACCATCCCAAGCGCCAGCGCGACTCTCCAGCCAGCGCGGGTTAGGCCGTCTACTCGCTGGGTCATCGATGCTCCGGTAATGGTCACTTTCAAAACCCCGCCTCCGCTGACTAACTCCTTCTCCCACAACGACAAACACCGCTTAAAACTGCACGTACGCAACCGGGGAGGCGGATTGCACCCTGCTGTAGCCCATCGTATGTTGACGACTACAGCCCACTGTCGAGCCAGCGCCGCTTCGCCGACCAAGCCACCTCTCGAGCGTGTGTCGTGCTCGCCTGGAGAAGCCATGAAGTATCCTGCCATTTCTAACTACCTGAACGGATCGTTCGTTACGGAAGACCTCCCCACCCTCGACGTATACGATCCGAGCGTGGGTGAGGTCATCTCCCGCGTCCCGCTCTCGTCCCCCCGTGAGGTCCACCAGGCGGTCGAGAGTGCTCGGGCCGCGTTCGCCGACTGGTCCAGCACGCCAATCAAGGAACGGGTCCAGGTCTTCTATCGATACAAGGCGCTGCTCGAGCGCCACATCGACGAGCTCTCGGCCCTGGTCACCGAAGAAAACGGAAAGATCGCGAGCGAGGCTCGTGCCGAGGTGCTCAAGTCGGCCGAGCTGACCGAGTTCGCCTGCTCCTTGCCGCAGATCGTCCCGGGCGAAGTGCTGGAGGTGAGCCGGGGCGTGGAGTGCCGAATCGAGCGATACCCGCTCGGCGTCGTGGCGGCGATCACGCCGTTCAACTTTCCCAACATGGTGCCGAATTGGTCGATTCCCAACGCCTTGGCCCTGGGCAACTGTCTGATCCTCAAGCCTTCGGAGCAGGTTCCTCTGAGCGCAGGGAGAATCGCGGAGCTGCTACGCGAAGCCGGGCTTCCGGATGGGGTGCTGCAGATCGTGCACGGGGGGAAAGAGGCGGTGGAGGCCATCTGTGACCACCCCGGGATCGAGGCGATCAGCTTTGTCGGGTCCACCAAGGTCGCCAAGATCGTCTATCGACGCGGCACCGCCACGCTCAAGCGGGTGCTGGCTCTGGGCGGCGCCAAGAACCACCTCATCGTCATGCCGGACGCAGATCTCAACATGACCGCGAGCAATGTGGTGGCTTCTATGTCCGGCTGTGCCGGCCAGCGCTGTATGGCAGCCTCGGTGATGGTGGCTGTGGCCAAGACCGACCATATCATCCGCTGTATGGTGGAACACGCAAAGCGAATGGTCCCTGGCAAGGACCTCGGTCCGGTGATCTCGGCGGAATCCAAGGCCCGGATCGAGCGCTACATCGCCGAAGCTGAGGCTGGTGGAGCGGAGGTTCTGGTGGACGGTCGGAGGGCAACGGTGCCGGGCCGTGAGGGCGGTTACTACCTGGGACCCACCATCATCGACCGGGTGACTCCCGATATGCGGATCGCGCAGGAAGAAGTCTTCGGTCCTGTGCTGGTGATCATCCGGAGCCGTGATGTAGACGAAGCGCTCGCGGTGGAGAACGCTTCTCCTTACGGCAACGCCGCTTCGGTATTCACCGAGAGCGGGGGGATCGCCCGCTACGTTATGGAGCGCGCCAGCGCCGGGATGGTTGGGGTGAACGTAGGAGTGCCGGTACCGCGGGAGCCGTTCTCCTTTGGCGGGTGGAACGAATCCAAGTTCGGAGTGGGTGACATTACCGGCCGCGGGTCGATCGAGTTCTGGACCCGGTCGAAGAAGATGACGACCAAGTGGAATCAGGAGGCGGGGGTTAATTGGATGTCGTGAAGCGGGGTGTAGTCGGCCGCAGGTTGAGGGTCTTTGGTCGTTGGTCTTGAGTCTTCGACCCCTCGCCTTGAGTCGCGGGTCGGCAAATCACGGGTCTGGAGCGCTGCGGCCAGACAACAAAGACCAAAGACCAAAGACTAAGGACTCTTTACGGAGATAATATGCCGACTAGAACAGTCACCTTCACCGGGCTTCGCTTCGAGAACCCCTTCCTGCTCTCCTCGGCCCCGCCGACCGAGTCGGAGAGCAATATCCTTCGCGCGTTCGAGGCCGGCTGGGCGGGCGTCGTCACCAAGACGATCGGACTTCACCCAGTCGTGAACGTCGTCGGAGCCAAGGCGAAATTCATGCGCACCACTCCCGACGACGCCTACGTCTCCATGAAGAAGCGGCCCGGTGCGGCGCTGCACTCCTCCTGGAACTGGGAGCTCATCTCCGACAAGACCCTCGACTGGTGGCTCCCTCGCATCCGGCGGATCAAGCAGGCGTTCCCCCACCGCGTGCTCATCGCCTCCATCATGGCCGGTTCCGGGAACGATAAGGAGCTGCAGAACTGGCAGCGCCTCGCCCGCGACTGCCAGGACGCGGGGGCGGACGGCCTGGAGCTCAACTTCTCCTGCCCCCACATGGACCGGCGTGACATGGGGTCAAACATCGGGAAGGACGAGGGTCTCTGCTCCGTCGTCACCGAGGCGGTGAAGGAGGTTGCCAAGGTGCCCGTCTGGTGTAAGCTGACCCCGGTCACCGCGGAGATCGAGGTCGAGGCGGGGGCCTGCTTCCGCGGCGGAGCCGACGCCATCGTCTCCTCCAACACCTTCCCTTCCATCCCCTTGATCGACTCGGACACGCTCGAATTCGAGATCAATGTCGACGGCTTGGTCTCGAGTGGGGGCCTGGGCGGGCCGGCGATCCTTCCGCTCTCCCTGGCGAAGATGGCCCAGATGACCCGGGTGTTCCCCGACAAGAGCTTCTCTGGTATCGGGGGGGTCTCCGACTTTCGCCAGGCGCTGTCCTATATCCTGTTAGGCTGTGGCACCGTGCAGGTGTGCACGGCCGCGATGCTCGACCAGGCGGTGGGACCCAACGTGATCAAGCGCCTGCTGGCTGGGCTCGATGCATTCCTGGAGCGCCACGCCGCCGACGGTTGGACTGGCGTCGAGGATTTCCGCGGGCTGCGCCGCGACCGTATCGTCGAGCAATCCGAGATCAGGCGCCCAGAGGACACCGAGTACCACTCGGGGTACGAAGTGGCCGAAGGCTACGCGCCAGCGGTGGAGGGCTAGGAGCGGACCAGCACGGCCTCGATCCGGCCGTACGGCTCCCGAGTTGCCACGAAGATCTCGTTGGGATTGTCCAGCCCGAAGGGAGCCAGGTCGACCAGAAGATGATGGCGGTTCGGTAAGACGAGTCGGATCTCACCGATTTGCCCACAGCAGCCCAGCGCCGCTTCCCCCATCGCATAGAGCGTGTGCTGCACCGATGCCGATTGGTGCCGGGCAAACGTCTCGATGAGAGACGCTCGGACCGCGTTCCAGGCTGCCGAATAATCCCGGACAGGACGGGCGTACGTCCAGCGGGCCTCTACGGCAGTCGCGAGAATGCGCTCGTCCGTTTCCTTGAGCGTGGTGAACCCATCACGAAGGAAATCGGCGAAGGCCGAGCCCCTGGTCTTGAGCAGGCCCAGTCCATCCAGCCCCGCTTCCACAGCCAGCCCTGGCTCGTCCATGGTGACGGTCGCCAGCCGTCGTTCCGCCGGTCCCTGCACGAAAGTGTGATCGTGATCGCCGCCGGCTACTCTAGCCCGATCCCATCGGTGAACCGAAAGTTCGACGACGGCGCGCCGGGCAGCTGGACAGGCGACGAGAAAATGCCGAGCCAGGCGCTCGCCGAACTCTTCCGGTGGGTCCACCGGCCCCTGCCGCCCCAGGGCATACACCGTGTTCTTCATGGTGTCGGTAGGCAGGACCTGCGAGTTGTCGCCCGCGGTATGCGCCGGGCCGAAATCCCCCTGGAGCTGGACCGCTACCGTCAGGTCGTGCAGCACGTGCGCCGCGGCACCGCGATCCACTTTCACCAGGCGCACCTCCGCCTTGCCGTAGCCGTTCCAGGCCAGTCGCGGCGGCATGGTTCAGCTCCCCCGGTAGGTTGAGTATCCGAACGGCGAGAGGAGCAGCGGCAGGTGGTAGTGCGGCACTCCGTCCTCCACCTCGAATTCGATGATCACCACCGGGTAGAGTGTGTCTCGCCTCTCAGCCCGGAACCAGGCGCCGGTCTCGAACACCAGCCGGTAGCGACCCGCAGTCACCCCTGCTGGAATCCAGTCGCGGATCCGGCCATCGGCATCGGTCGTGGCCGAAGCGACCAGAGCCGG
>UEXR01000570.1_pt1 | contig 19806 bp, 15 predicted proteins | sample 4301101 | NCBI WGS metagenome assembly UEXR01 (sample SAMEA4773180, study PRJEB27434) | metagenome | biome: 2259; feature: agricultural soil; material: soil | place: USA | collected 2014-09 | depth 0.25 m
CGCTTCCCATTCAGGAGGACGAAACCGCCCTGGTCATCTGGGCCCTGGGCGAATACTTCGATCTGTATCAACGCATCGAAGAGACCGCGCCGTTCTATCGGGGATTGGTCACCCGGCCTGCCGACTTCCTGGTGAGCTACGTGGACCAGCGAACCGGACTTCCGCTTCCCTCGTACGATCTATGGGAGGAGCGCTGGGGCGTCCATGCCTTTACCGTGGCCGCCATCATCGGCGGCCTCCGCGCGGCCGGCAGGCTGGCCGAGGCATTCGGCGAGAGCGAGCGCTCGGCCCGCTACCTGGTCGCGGCGGAGCGAATGACCGAGGGCGCCCGCGCTGTGCTGTGGAGCGAACAGCAGCAGCGCTTCGCTCGCATGGCCACCCCGGCTGCCAGCGGGTATACGCTCGACATGACGCTGGACTCGGCCCTGTTCGGGCTGGTGTTGCTAGGCGCCTTGCCGGCCGACGACCCCCAGGCAGTCGCCACCCTGGAGCAGGTGGAGAATGGCCTATGGGTCAAGACCGATGTCGGCGGGCTGGCCCGCTACCAGAATGACTACTATCACCAGGTGGAGCAGAAGGACGTGACCCGCGTGCCCGGGAATCCTTGGTTCGTCTGCACTCTCTGGTTGGCCCGCTATCGACTGATGCGGGCTCGTACCCTCGAGGATCTGGCCTCCGGGCTCAAGCTTCTCGAATGGGCCGCGGACCGAGCCCTTCCTTCGGGCACGATGGCGGAACAGCTGCATCCGTACACCGGCGAGCCGCTCTCGGTCTCGCCGCTCACCTGGAGCCACGCGGAGTACGTGCGGACGGTGCGGGAATACATCGACCGACATTCGCAGGCGAACATCTGTGCGGCCTGCGGCCAGACATTGCGGCCGGCAGCCCGCCGCAGGGATTCCATTCCAGTACTGATGGGCGAGGCATGACCGAGTTAGTCGTGGTCGCCCGTTCGACCCAGCTGGCTCAGCCTGTGACCGAGTGGCTGGAGTTGGAAGTGAGCAGGGCCATTGCCGAGCGAGGCAGGTGTGCCCTCGCCCTTTCCGGTGGCCGGACCCCGGAGCCGGCCTATCGCGAATTGGCCCTGGCCCCGAGCATCGATTGGACCCGGGTGGAGATCTTCTTCGCCGACGAACGAGGGGTTCCGCCCGACCACGTCGACAGCAACTACCGCATGGTGCAGCTCGCGCTGCTCTCTCGAGTGCCCATCCCGGCCAATCAGATTCATCGCATGGAGGCCGAGCGGTCCGACCGGGACAGTGCCGCCCGAGAATACGAGCAGCTCCTTCCCTCGGCACTCGACATTCTCGTGCTCGGCATCGGTCCGGACGGACATACCGCATCGCTCTTCCCCGGCTCCGCGGCCCTGGATGAGCGGCAGCGCCGGGTATTGCCGGTGATCGGCACGAAGCCGCCGCCCGAGCGGATGACCATTACGCCGCCGGTCATCGAGACCGCCCGGAAGGTGATCGTGCTCGCCTCGGGCGAGGACAAAGCTGCGATGGTGGCGCGTGCCCTCGAAGGCCCCCCCGGGCCCAAGGCAGTGCCGGCTCAGTTGGCGCGGCGGGGGACCTGGTTCCTGGATCAGGCAGCCGCGGCGCGGCTCACCGCGACGAGGATCACGGCATGAACGTGCTGGCGGGCGACGTCGGCGGCACCAACGCACGGCTTGCGATCGTGGACGTGAGTGGACGCACCGCGCGGATCGTGAAGGACACCAAGTACCCCAGTCGCGACTTTCCCGGGCTCGCCCCGATCGTACGCCGGTTTTGCGAAGAGACAGGCAGCCGACCCGACCGCGCCTGCTTCGGCATGGCCTGCCCGATGGTGGGCGACGATTGCACCGCGCCCAATCTCCCCTGGACCACCAACGTCAAGAAGCTCGCCGCCGATATCGGAATTCCTCGTACCAGGATCATCAACGATTTCGTTTCAGTAGGATATGGTATTGAGCTGTTGGGTCCAGCAGACCTGGTGACTCTTCAGGAAGGTGTCGCGGTGGAATACGGGCCCATCGCGCTGATCGGTGCGGGAACCGGTCTGGGCCAGGGATTTCTCATCTGGGACGACGATCACTACGAGGTGTTGGCGTCAGAGGGCGGGCACAGCGACTTCGCTGCCCGCGGGAAAGCCCAAGCTGGCCTGCTTCATTTCCTGGAGGCGAAGTTTCATCGGGTCTCCTGGGAACGGCTGCTTTCGGGTCCCGGTCTGGTCAACATCTATCACTATCTCGCCGAATCAGGCGTATCGCCCGAGCAGGCGACCGTGAAGGACGAGATGGCACGGGAAGACCCCGCGGCGGTGGTCGCCGGACACGCGCTGGCCAAAACAGACTGCCTTTCGGATCGGGCGCTGGATCTGTTCTGTGAGGTCTTTGGGGCCCAAGCGGGCAATCTGGCTCTCACTGTGGTGGCGACTGGCGGGGTGTATCTCGCCGGCGGCATCGCGCCCAAGATTGTCGAGGGGCTCAAGGCCGGCGGGTTCATGGATGCGTTTCGCGACAAGGGAAGACTATCCGAGCTGCTGTTGCACATCCCGGTGCACGTGGTGATGAACCCCAATGTGGGTCTGTTGGGATCAGCGGCCGTCGCAGGGAGGCTAGGAGCGTGAAGTTGAGCTAGGTGAAAGGAATTCAAATGGACAGACGAGCTACCCAAACCGCCATGCATGCGCTGCTCGACCTGGGGCAAAGCGTGTGGCTGGACTATTTGCGCCGGGGGATGCTGCGCTCCGGGGAGTTGCAATCCCTGATCGACGACGGCCTCCGCGGCATGACCTCGAACCCGACCATCTTCGAGCACGCCATCGGCGGCAGCAGCGACTACGACGACCAGCTCACCACCCTGGCGAGCTCCAACAAGAGCGACCTGGAAGTCTTCGAGCAGATCGCAGTGGAGGACGTGCGCCAGGCCGCCGATCTCTTCCGTCCGGCATACGATGCGACCCAGGGGGCGGACGGCTTCGTGTCGCTGGAGGTCTCCCCCACGCTGGCCCGCGACACCGACAAGACCATCGCCGAGGCTCGGCGGCTCTGGGCGGCGGTGGATCGGCCTGACCTGATGATCAAGGTCCCGGGCACGAAGGAGGGCTGGCCCGCGATCGAGCGGCTTCTCACCGAAGGCATCAACATCAACATCACGCTGCTGTTCTCGCTGGAGCACTACCGCCAGGTCGCGGAGGCCTATCTCCGCGCGCTGGAGGCTCGCATCCGGGCCGGGAAGCCGATCGATCGACTCGCCTCGGTGGCCTCGTTCTTCGTCAGCCGAGTAGACACCGAGACCGATCGCCGGATCGACGCCAAAGGCGGCGCGCTGCTCGAACTGCGAGGCAAGGTCGCCATTGCCAACGCGCAGCTGGCGTACATCTGGTTTCGCGAGTTGCTGCAGAGCCCTCGCTGGCAGAAGCTGGCCCAGGCCGGCGCGCGTCCCCAGCGCCTCCTCTGGGCCAGCACCGGCACCAAGAACCCGGCCTACTCCGACGTCCTCTACGTGGACACCCTCATCGGCCCCGATACCATCAACACCATGCCGCCTGCGACCCTCCAGCTGTTCGAGGACCACGGCACGATTCGGCGAACCTTGCCAGAAGACGCGAGCGAGGCCCGTGCCATCATGAACCGCCTGGCGGCTGGGGGGATCGATTTCGACGATGTGACCCGCGTGCTGGAAGACGACGGGATCGAGAAGTTCGCCAAGTCGTTCGAGACCCTGCTGGGCGTGATCGGCACCAAGCGAAAGGCGCTGGCCGAACAGGCGCCGCCCACTCATTCGGCGGTCTTCCGGGCGGTCGATGCCTCCGTCGCCCTTCGGCTCCATGCCATGGACGAGGCCCAGATCCCCAAGCGCATCTGGGCCCGTGATCCCACCGTCTGGAAGAGGGACCCCAATACTCCCGAGATCAAGGATCGCCTGGGCTGGCTGACGGTCGGGAAGGCCATGGCTCAACAGGTGAAGGACCTCAAAGCCTTCGCCGATGAGGTTCGGGTGGAGTTCCGCCGTGTGGTGTTGTGCGGGATGGGCGGCTCGAGTCTGGCTCCCGAGGTCATGTGGCGCACCTTCGGCGCGGCCCCGGAGCATCCCTCGCTGCACGTGCTGGACAGTACCGATCCTCGTGCCGTGCGCCAGGTAGAACAGGGCGGCGATCTCGCCAAGACCCTGTTCATCATCTCCAGCAAGTCGGGCACCACCCAGGAGAGCGATAGCTTCTTCCGCTATTTCTGGGATCGCACCGACAGCCAGGGCCGGCAATTCGTCGCCATCACCGACCCCGGCACTCCGTTGGAGCAACTCGCCCGAGAGGGTGGCTTCCGCCGCACCTTCCTTAATCCATCCGACATCGGCGGACGCTACTCGGCGCTTTCGTTTTTCGGGCTGGTGCCGGCTGCCCTGATCGGGGTCGACGTGAAGACTCTGTTGCATCGCGCGCACCGAATGGCGGAGTGCAGCGCCGCCTGGGTACCCGCGTTGGAAGACCCAGCAGCGTGGCTCGGTGCCGCACTGGGCGAGGCCGCGCTTGCCGGGCGAGACAAGGCCACCTTCGTGCTGTCCCCCGGAATCTCCAGCTTCGGCTTGTGGGTGGAGCAGCTGATCGCCGAGAGCACCGGCAAGGAAGGCAAAGGAATTCTTCCGGTGGCCGATGAGCCGCTGGGATCACCTCGAGTGTACGGTGACGACCGGGTGTTCGTCTCGATGGCCCTGACCGGCGAGACCGACCCGGCGACCGATTCCCGCCTGGCCGAGCTGGAGAACGCCGGACACCCGGTCGTGCACCTGCGGCTGGAGGATCGCTACGATCTGGGGCAGGAGTTCTTCCGCTGGGAGTTTGCCACCGCCGTAGCTGGCGCGGTGCTGGGCATCAACCCTTTCGATCAGCCCAACGTCGCCGAGAGCAAGGCCAACACCAAGGCAGTCCTGGCGAAGAAGAGTCCGCTTTCACCGGCCGCATCCGCCGGAGAACTGGAGAAGTTTCTGGCGGCCATCAAGCCGGGTGACTACCTCGCCATCATGGCCTATCTCCCACCGACGCCGGAGAACGATCGCCGGCTCGCTGCTATCAGGCTCCGGCTGCGCGACCAGCTCAAGGTCGCCACGACATTGGGCTACGGTCCGAGATTCCTGCACTCCACCGGTCAGTTGCACAAAGGCGGGCGATCCATAGGGCACTTCCTCCAGATCACCCAGCCGGTTCAGGAGGATCTCTCCATTCCCGGCGAAGGGTTCACCTTTGGACAATTGGAGGCCGCCCAGGCCGAAGGCGATCTCCTGGCGCTCCGCTCGCGGGGGCGGCCGGCCATCCGCATCGAAGATCTCGGGCTGCTCGAGCGGTGACCATCACCCATGTTTTCTTCGATATCGGTGGCGTCCTCGGCACCAATGGCTGGGATCGGGAACAGCGCAAGGCGGCGGCGGAACATTTCGATCTGGATCTGGAAGAACTGGAGGATCGGCACGACGAGAGCGTCGCCACGTTGGAGCAGGGCAAGATCAGCTTGGACGAGCATCTGAAGTGCGCCGTCTTCTACCGGCCTCGTTCCTTCTGCATAGAGGAGTTCAAGCAGTACATGCTGAACCAGAGCGTGCCGTTTCCGGAGACGATCGAGCTGGCTCGAGCGCTGGCCGGTACCGGACGCTACCGGCTGATGACCATCAACAACGAGTCGGACGAGCTCAACCGGTATCGCCTGGAGCACTTTGGACTGCGGGACATCTTCATCACGTTCTTTTCCTCCTGCTGGGTGGGCGTGCTGAAGCCGGCGCGGCGGATCTACGAGGTAGTACTGGCGATGTCGCAGGCCGAGCCGGAGAGGTCGGTGTTCATTGACGACCGGGAGCGCAATCTGGAGCCGGCCCGCACACTCGGCATGCGAACGATCCGGTATACCGATGCTCCCCAGTTGCGCCGGGAGCTGGCGTCACTGGGCGTGCAGACTTGAGAGGAGATTTGAAATGCAGCTCGCCATGATCGGGCTGGGGCGAATGGGTGGGAATATGGTGCAGCGGTTGCTGCAGGGTGGCCAGCAAGTGGTGGTGTTCGATCGCAACGCGGCGGCGATGAAGCCGCACGTTGCCCTGGGAGCGAGCGGAGCGAAGGACCTGGCCGATGTGTGCCGCCAGCTACCCACGCCACGAGTGGTCTGGATCATGGTGCCTGCCGGTGCCGCGGTCGAGGGCACCATCGATGAGCTGCTGCCGAATCTCTCCCGGGGCGACATCATTATCGACGGCGGAAACTCCAACTACAAGGACTCCATGCGGCGCGCGGCCCGGCTCAAGGAGAAGGGCTTCGAGTTCATCGATGCCGGCACCAGCGGTGGCATCTGGGGACTCAAGATCGGGTACTGTCTGATGATCGGGGCCTCCCCCGAGGCATTCAAGCATTGCGAGCCGATCTTCAAGACGTTGGCACCCGCGGATGGCTACGCCCATGTGGGTCCGCCGGGGGCAGGGCACTACGTCAAGATGATTCACAACGGGATCGAGTACGGGATGCTCCAGGCCTATGCCGAAGGCTACGAGATCCTGCACGCCTCCAAGGACTTCAAGCTCGACCTCCACCAAGTTTCAGCTGTATGGAATCGCGGCAGCGTGGTTCGTTCCTGGCTCAACGAGCTGGCCGAGCGCGCCTTCGCCAAGGACACCGAGCTCGCCGCGCTCAAGGGCTACGTGGAAGACTCGGGCGAAGGTCGCTGGACGGTGCAAGAGGCGATCGATCTGGACGTGCCGGCGCCGGTCATCACCCTCTCACTCCTCACCCGGTTTCGCTCCCGGCAGAGCGACTCCTACGGTGCCAAGGTCATCGCGGCGCTACGCAACGAGTTTGGCGGGCACGCGGTGAAGACCACATGACCGCGCGAGTCTCGACCGGCGTCACCACCACGACGCTGGAGCATGCGATTCCGGGGCGTAAGCTCCGAAAGCCGGAGCCGTGCACCATGATCATCTTTGGTGCGGGCGACCTGCTGCACCGCAAGCTGATGCCCTCGCTGTTTCATCTGATGGGTGATGGGCTCCTGCCCGACGACTTTGCCGTGATTACCGTGGCCCGGGAGCAGCTGGACGAGGCCGCGTTCCGGGGGCGGGTACGAGATGCCCTGAAGACCTTCGGGCCCGATGGCGCTCCGTTCGACGCGGCCGCCTACGAGCGCTTCGCGGAGCAGCTGCACTACGTCTCAGGTGAGCTGAATGACTCGGCGACCTTCGACAAGCTGCGACAGTGTCTGGCGGAAACCGACGCAAAGATGCCACGTGGGCGCGGACGCCTGTTCTACCTGGCCCTCCCTCCCAGCCTCTATGAGGGGACCATCAACCGGCTGGCGGAATCCGGCATCGCGCCACGCATCGCGGATCCCAAGCAACGGCCCTGGGTCCGGGTCGTTATCGAGAAGCCGTTCGGCCACAGCCTGGGGAGTGCCGGCGCGCTCAACGCATGCGTCCGCCGAGCCTTCGCCGAGCATCAGGTCTACCGCATCGATCACTATCTCGGTAAGGAGACGGTTCAGAATCTGCTGGTGTTCCGCTTCGCCAACTCCATCTTCGAGCCTCTTTGCAACCGGCAGCAGGTGCATCACGTGCAGATCACCGCTGCGGAGAGCGTGGGCGTGGAGCACCGGGGCAAGTATTACGAGGAAGCTGGGGTGGTGCGGGACATGTTCCAGAACCATCTCCTCCAGCTCCTCACCATCATGGCCATGGAACCCCCGGTCACCTTCAGCGCCGATGCCGTCCGGGACGAGAAGGTCAAGGTGCTCCGTGCCATCCGGCCCATCACGCCGGCCGTCATGCACGACTACGCGGTGCGGGGGCAGTACGGGCCTGGGACGATCGACGGCAAGCCGGTTCCAGGGTATCGACAGGAGCCCAATGTCGCGCCGGACAGTGCGACACCCACGTATTGCGCCATCCGGTTCATGATCGACAACTGGCGCTGGCAGGATGTGCCCTTCTATCTCAGATCAGGCAAGCGCATGCCGCGCAGGGTGTCGGAGATAGCCATCCAGTTTCGCAAGCCGCCGCACCAGATGTTTCCCATTCCCGATGATTATGCCATGGAGCCTAACGTCCTCGCCATCCGGGTGCAGCCGAAGGAAGGGATCTCGCTGCGGTTCGAGGTCAAGGTTCCGGGTGTGGAGGTGAAGATGGCCTCCGTGGATATGGATTTCAGCTATGCCGAGGCCTTTGGTGAAATGGACCACGAGGCGTACGAAACCTTGTTGATCGATGCCATGCTGGGGGAGGCGACGCTCTTTACCCGGGCCGACGAGGTGGAGGCGGCCTGGGCGGTGGTGGATCCCATCATCGACTACTGGAGCAACAAGCGGCCCGACCACTTCCCCAACTACGCGGCGGGGACGTGGGGGCCGGAAGTGGCGGATGAGTTCATTGCGCGGGAGGGGGCGAAGTGGCGGGAGCCTTGACTGCAGTGAGAAGTGAGAAGTGGAGCAGTAAGCAGGGAGGAGTAAGGCCCTCCCAAGGAGGCTCTGATGGAATACCCCCCAGGCTGGACCTGCCAAGTCGTCACCCTGCGGCTGGAGTATTACCTCCTCAATACCGTACCGCGCGTCGAGGCGCTCGCGATAGCCGAGCACGTCGAGGCTTGCGAGCCATGTGCTCACGATCTCGCCCGCTTGAGGCCTCTTGCCGGCGGGCGCCGTGGCTGAGCACCACGTCGTCGCCTTTGCTGGAAGCCTGCGGCGCAACTCCTTCAATCGTGCTCTGGTCCGGGCGGCGGAGGAGCTGGCGCCCGAGGGCCTGAGGATCGAGGCGATCGAGATCGGCGGGCTGCCGTTTTACAACGCAGACGTCGAGCTCGAGGGGGACCCTCCCGCTGTTGCGTCCTTCAAAGCTTCGCTGCAATCAGCCGACGGGGTGCTCATCGCAACTCCGGAGTACAACGACGGCATGCCAGGAGTGCTCGGCAATGCCTTGGACTGGGGGTCGCGGCTCCCAGGCCGCTCTCCCTTGGTGGGCAAGCCGGTAGCGGTCATGGGAGCTTCTCCGAGCCAGACCGGCACCGCTCGGGCGCAGCTCCACCTGCGGCAGATCCTCAATCACGTGCAGGCCAGAATCCTTCCACCACCGGAGCTCCTGGTGGCGCTGGCCCATCAGCGCTTCGATGCCGATCTGCGGCTCACCCACGAGCCCACGCAGGCAGTGTTGAAGCAGCTGCTGGAGCGGTTTGTCCGGTGGATCGAACGCGAGCAAAACTGCAGTGAGCAGTGAGACGAGGGCGGAAGCGGCGGGTGGCTTCGCCGGCGCGAGCGGCGCGGCGCCACCCTGTCACCTGTCACCTGTCACCTCCTTCTCACTTCTCACTTCTCACTCCTCACTGCTCTACTCCCACCTCACCCGATACCGACACACCTTGCCGCCCTTGGCCCGGCACTCCTCCTCCACGATCTTGACGCCGGGCACGCCGCACATCTCCAGCGCCTTCTTGTACCACCCCACCACCGTCAAGCAGTCGGGGGCGCTGAACGTCTCGGCGTCATACGTGGTGAATACCCCCTCCTTGGGGCCCGTGGGGGTGTACTCCCGCCGACCGGCCTCGTAGTAGAGTGAGTAGACTGATGACGATTTGGCCAGGAATCCGTGCGCATCGCCCTTGGTGAGAAAGCCGCTGTGCACGGTCGCGAGGTTCTTCTCTGCCGACGCCGCGCCCAGTCGCTCGAAGAACTCGAGCTTGCCCTCGCCGAGCACGCGGACAATCGCGTCATCCAGCCCCTTGCCCAACTCGAAAGGGTACCAGTTGGAGGTGAACAGCATCTTCAAGGTGCGCTGGTCGTCCTGGGGTAGGGCCGCAAGCACCCGCTGCACACCATCCTTGCCGAAGTTGTGCTCCACGAAGGCGAGACGAGACTTGAGAATGGCACCCTTGATCTGCTGCACGGGGGCCTCCGGAGGGTGGAGTCAGAACGTAGAGCGGCGGTTGGGCGCTCGCAAGCGAGCCACTCTGCCGACCGACACCCGCTCGCGGTAGCTTAGGTCGGCTTCTTTTCCGGATGTGCCGATGCCGAGTGAGGGTTCGCCGGGCTGGTTCACCTCGGGGCCGCTGGTGCTCCGTGATGCGGCGCTGTTCACTGATCTCTACGAGCTCACCATGGCGGCGGTCTACTACCGCCGGCACATGCATCAGCCTGCCACCTTCAGTCTCTTTGTGCGTCGCCTTCCGCCGGAGCGTGCCTTCCTGGTCGCCGCAGGGCTGGAGGATGTGTTGGAATTTCTCCAGACCTTCCGTTTCTCCGGGGGGTCGATCGACCGGCTGGGCTCGCTCGGGCGCTTCCAGAAGGACTTCCTGGATTTCCTCCAAAGCCTCCGGTTTTCCGGCGAGGTTCACGCGGTGCCCGAGGGGACCGTGCTCTTCGCCGACGAACCCTTTCTGGAGGTGACCGCGCCGATGATCGAGGCCCAGATCCTGGAGACCGCGCTGATCAACTTCTGCCATTGCCAAGCCCTGATCGCGAGCAAGGCAGCACGCTCGGTGATCGCGGCGCGAGGCCGGCCCATTGCCGAGTTCGGGCTGCGGCGCACACCCGGCACCGACGCGGGCATGAAGTCGGCTCGGAGCGCCTTCATCGCGGGCTGCGATCTCACCAGCAACGTGCTGGCCGGAACCGAATACGGCATCCCCCTCACCGGTACCATGGCCCATTCCTATGTGACCGCCTTTTCTCGGGAAGCAGACGCGTTCGAGGCCTTCGCCGAGAGCTTTCCCGATTCTAGCGTGTTGCTGCTCGACAGCTACGACACCATTGCGGCGGCCCACAAGGCCGTGGCAGTCGCGCGGCGCCTGGCAGAGCGGGGACATCGCCTCGCGGGGGTACGCCTCGATAGCGGCGACCTGGTGAGCCTCAGCCGCAAGGTCCGGGAGATCCTCGATGCCGCGGGATTTCCAGGGGTACAGATCTTCGTGAGTGGTGGGCTGGACGAACTGGCGGTCGAGGAGCTTCTCTCGTCCGGCGCACCGATCGATGCCTTTGGAATCGGGACCCGAATGAACGTGTCGGCGGACGCGCCTTCACTCGATATGGTGTACAAGCTGGTGGATTATGCCGGGCGCGACGTGCTCAAGCTGAGCGAGGGCAAGGAGACCTGGGTGGGTGCCAAGGCGCTGTATCGCCGTCGTGGAGCGGATGGACGGTTCGAGGGCGATCTTCTCGCGCTGCGAGATGAACCAGTGCCGGATGGATTTGGTGACTCGCTGCTCGAGCCGGTGATGAGCGGCGGCCGCTTGCTACGGCCGCATCCAGCGCTAGGCGAGATCCGCGACCGCTGCGCCGCACAGATTGCCGCCCTGCCCGAGGAGCTCAGACAGTTGCGGACGGCCGGCAGATATGCGGTACGGATCAGCGACGCGCTGCGAGTCAGGCAGGAGAAAGCAAGAAAGACGGTGAGCAGTGAGAAGTGAGAAGTAAGAAGTGGGGAGCGAGGAGCTTGCACTCTTCAGTACCCACTTCTCACCTCTCACTTCTTACTTCTCACTGCAGTTCAGAACGTCGCCGTAATCCCGCCCAGCACCCGCCGCCCGATCACCGAGCCGCCGTAGAGTTGGAACCGCTCCTGATCCAGCAGGTTGGTCGCCGTCGCATGAACCCGGACGAAGTTGTTGATCCGGTAGCCCGCACTCAGGTTCACGAACTCGCTCGACGGGACGTAGCCCTGGAAGATGCCGGCGGCCCATGGGTACCCATCCACCAGCCTCACCGAGACGTTGGCGTCCAAACCCTGCTGCCCGGCGTAAGTCACCGAGAATGTGGCCTTCTTGCTCGGCGTGTTGGGCAGCAGTTGGTCGCCGACCACTTGCGAGTTGACCGTGAAGTCGAATCCGGTGAATGACGCATCGGCCCGGATCTCGGGTGTGAACTGATATCCTGCGCCGATCTCGATCCCTCGCTCGGTAACCCTGCCCGCGTTGGTGTAGGAGAGCACCACCGCGCGGCTGCCGTCGGGAAGGGTGGCGAGGGCGTTGGCACCCTCGATCTGGGTGGCGGTCGAAAGCTGGGCATAGCCGCCCAGGAGCACGGGAATCGGCGCCCTGAGCGCGGCCGCTTGCTGGGCGCTCAGCTGACCTGACTGCTGCAGTTGTTGAATCCTCTGATCCAGCGCGGTCAGCTCGGCCGGCAGATTCACCCCGGTGGTCAGGCTGAATGAGGGGAACGCCGGATTGACGCCCGGCAGCAGATCGGTAACGAAGTTGGTGAGCCGGTTGATGTAGCCGTCGACCGTCACGTACGCCTTGTTGGTAATGTCACCCTTATAACCCAACTCCCACCCGGTCACCTTCTCCACGTCGAGGGCCGCGTTGCCCAGCGCGAGCGCCTGGGTTTGGGCCGAGAAATTCCAGGGGAGATTGCTGGTGATCGTGAGGCCTTGCAGAGCCTGGGGCGGCAGGCTGGCCTGGACTTGGGCGTAGTAGGTCTCGACTCCGCCCTCGAGCGTGCGGGGCAAAGGGCTGGGTGCCGCTACCGGGACCCGGAGGAAGAATTCCGAGTAGTTCGGCGTCTGGAAGGCGCGATTGACTGAGAACCTGAACGAGTGGTGCTCATTGGGACTCACTACCAGAGCCCCCTTGGGCGACCACTGGCTGGAGAAGAGGTCTCCGTCATCGAACCGCAAGGCGCCCACCACTCGGACCTGCGGAATCAGCTTGTACTCGACCTGGCCGTACACGGAGTACATATCGTCGCTGCGGTCGTCGTTCAGCGGATCCATCAGCGTGCCGTCGGTGTTCTCTCGGGTATTGCGGTAGGACGCTCCCACGACCGTCCGCCCCCGCTCAGCCAGAAAATTCCAGTTGGTCTGACCCTCGAAATGGAAGACGTCGGAGCGATCTTCCAGCGCGAGCCCGGAGTTGAGCGAGAACTGAGGATCGATGGAGGTGCGGCCCTGCCAGTATCCAAAGATGTTGTAGCGGTCGGCGGCGAGTGCCACGCGGGTGTACGGCTTGACTGCCTTGCCCACCTGGACTCGACCGATGCCGGTGACGAGGATCTCGTTCTCCACCTGCGAGGCCCCGCCGTCCACCGTGAGCACCGATCCGTTGTTGGCGTAGTAGTCCACTCGGCCCGACCCGTAGAAGTTCACCAGCGGGTCACGGTCGCCCACCGGGTCACCGGTGGTAGCATCGACCGTCTGCCCGTTGAGTGGCCGGACTTCTCGGGTGAGAGGCACGGGCTCATCGGTCGCCGGGGCATACTCCCGCTGGAGCGAGGTGCCGTCCAGACGGGTACGCGACCGGGACCAGGTGTCGCTTCGATTGTAGCCGCCGTTGAGGCGGTATCCGAACCGATCGCCGGCGAAGAGACCGGCGTGGCGGAAGTCGCCGCGGAAGGTCTCCAGCTCGCCGGCCGCGAACGTGGCCTTGGTGCCAAGCACCTCGCGGGCTGTGGGAGTGGTGATGTTTACCACGCCGCTGAACGCGTTGGCCCCATAGAGCGCCGAGCCCGGACCCCGCACCATCTCGACCTTGCCCAGGTCCTCGAGGGACTGAGTCATCCCGTTCCATTCCTGCGAGCCCAGAAACGCGATGGCGAGATCCCGGCCATCCTGCAGCACCAGTACCCGGCGATTGAGGGAAGAGTTGAACCCCCGGGCGTTGAGGTTGAAGTCGTTCACTCCGCTCTGAACCACGTCGACTCCGGGGACGGTCTGAAGTGCCAGCGGGGCCTGGCCGGTGATGGAGGTGTTTTGGAGCACTTCCGGCGGAACGACCGAGATTGCAGCCGGTGCCTCCACGATGCGGTCGGGCGCGCGAGAGGCGCCCTGTACCACGATCTCGCCAAGCGAAATTGTGACCGGTTCCAGAGCGGCATCCGCGGTCACGGTCGCGTTGGCCTGGACCACGACCTGAGCTTGGGTTGGGCGATAGCCCAGCCAGCGGAACACGACCGTCTGGGGTCCGGCGGGGACTCGTCTCAAGGTGTAGCGCCCGTCATTCCCGGTGACGGTGCTCTGTCCGGTGCTCTGCACTGAGACCGACACGCTGCTCAGGGCGCCGCCCTCCATAGCCCGGGTCACGGTTCCTGTGATGGTGCCGGTCTCCTGGGCGACAGCTGGTCGGAGCGGAATGATGAGTGCGAGGATGAAGCCAAAAAGAACAAGAGCGGGAAGCGAGCCGGACGAGTTTCGTCTCATGACGGCGCCCTCGTGTCAATGTCGCGACAGAGCTGCCGCCCGGCGGATGGCGGCGCGCGGGTGAGGCTGAAACGAATTTCGAACTACAGGGGGTCAGTCAACATAAGGTGGGATGACGGTAGGGCGGTAGGGCAGTAGGTGCGGTAAGGCGGAGGAATGAAAGACCCGGGTATCTTCCTTCATCGTTTCTATCCTACCGCCTTGCCGCCTTACCGCCTTACCGCCGGAGACCCAGATCGTGTCCGCACGGGGCGAGCCCGGGTTGCTCGATCAATTTATTCCTCACCCGGATATTCGAAAGCGTCACCAGATCAGGATCCGGGCGCCGGCTGCGTTCGTCCTTCACTGGGCCCGCGAGCTCGACATCCAGTCGATCCCCTTCGTGCGGGCGCTGTTCTTGCTTCGGGCCAGGCTGCTTGGCGCGAAGGTATCTCCGAGCCGACCGGCGGGTCTTGTTGCCGAGATGGTGAGTCTGGGCTGGGGCTGTCTCGCGGAGCAACCAGAACGCTTCTTTGTGGCGGGAGCCGTATGTCAGCCGTGGCAGGCGAACGTGACCTTCAGATCCATCGCCCCCGAGCAGTTTGCCGGGTTTGCCGAACCTGACCTGGTCAAGATCGCCTGGACCCTCGAGGCTGAGCCGCTGATGGGTTAGTGGGCTATAGGCTCTAGGCTCTAGGCTCTAGGCTATAGGCTAACAGCCAATAGCGACCGGTTAACCTTTAGCTGACGACCTATACCCTTTAGCCTAAGACCTACAGCCTTTAGCCTACGACCTATAGCCTTTAGCCTTTATCCTCCCACTTCCAATCCCGAACCTCCGGCAGGTCATCCCCGTACGTAGTGACATACTCGGTGTGCTCGATCAGCTTGTCGCGGATCGCCTGTTTCGCGTACGCTGCCAATGCACTCAGTTTCGGCACCCGATCGTACACGTCCGCCATCAGGTGGTAGCGATCGATCTCGTTTCGCACCGCCATGTCGAACGGAGTCGTGGTGGTCCCCTCTTCCTTGTAGCCGTGGACGTGGATGTTTTCATGATTGGTGCGCCGGTAGGTGAGCCGGTGGATCAGCGCGGGGTAGCCGTGATACGCGAAGATGACGGGCTTGTCCTTGGTGAAGAGCTCGTCGAAGTCGACGTTCGAGAGGCCGTGGGGATGCTGTTCCGTCGGCTGCAGCCGCATGAGATCGACCACGTTGATGACCCGCATCTTGAGCTCGGGAGCCTGCTGACGCAGGAGGCTGACCGCTGCCAGCGTCTCCATCGTCGGCACATCGCCCGCACACGCCATCACGACATCCGGCTCGGTGCCTCGATCGTTGCTGGCCCACTCCCAGATACCGATGCCCGCGGTGCAATGCTTGATGGCGGCGTCGAGCCCGAGATACTGCAGTGCCGGCTGCTTGCCGGCCACGATGACGTTGACGTAGTTGCGGCTCCGGAGGCAGTGATCGGTTACCGAGAGCAGCGTATTGGCGTCGGGTGGCAGATAAACCCGAATCACGTCCGCCTTCTTGTTGACCACGTGATCGATGAACCCCGGATCCTGATGGGAGAATCCGTTGTGGTCCTGCCGCCACACGTGAGAGGTGAGGAGGTAGTTGAGAGATGCAATGGGCCGTCGCCAGGGAATCTTTCTCGTCACCTTGAGCCACTTGGCGTGTTGATTGAACATCGAGTCGACGATGTGGACGAAGGCCTCGTAGCAGGAGAAGAAGCCGTGCCTGCCTGTGAGCAGATATCCCTCCAGCCATCCCTGACAGGTGTGCTCGCTCAGGATCTCCATCACCCGGCCATCCGGACTCAATTGCTCGTCGTCAGCTGTCGTCTCGGCCATCCAGGTCCGCCCGGTGACCTCGAAGAGCGCATCCAGCCGGTTGGAAGCGGTCTCGTCCGGGCCGAGGACCCGGAAGTTCCGCCGCTGGAGATTGCGCCGCATCACATCTCGAAGAAATCCGCCGAGCACACGGGTTGCCTCGCCAATTACCGCTCCGGGTTTTGGCACGTCGACCGCATAGTTCTGAAAGTCCGGTAGCGCGAGATCCTGAAGCAGGAGGCCGCCGTTGGCATGCGGGTTGGCGCCCATCCGCCGGTCACCTTTCGGAGCCAGCTCCGCCAGCTCCGGGATCAGGGTCCCGGCTTCATCGAACAGCTCCTCCGCGCGATAGCTCTTGAGCCACTGCTCCAGTTGCCTCACGTGGTCCGGCCGGGTGGCCATTTCAGCGAGCGGTACCTGATGGGACCGCCAGGTGCCCTCCATTTTCTTGCCATCGACCTCCCTAGGCCCGGTCCATCCCTTCGGACTCCGCAGGATGATCATCGGCCACTGAGGTCGCTCGGGCTGACCCTTTAAACGGGCCTTCGCCTGGATCGCGCCGATCTCCCGAAGGACCGTGTCCATGACCGCGGCCATCGCCTGGTGCATCCTCTCAGGATCGGAGCCTTCGATCAGGTGGGGCCGATAGCCATAGCCCAGGAAGAGCTGCTCCAACTCCTGGGGGCTGATCCGGGCAAGCAACGTCGGGCTCGCGATCTTGTAGCCGTTGAGGTGCAGGATCGGTAGCACTGCACCGTCGCTGATGGGATTGAGGAACTTGTTCGAGTGCCACGCCGTGGCCAGCGGCCCGGTCTCAGCCTCGCCGTCACCTACGACGCAGGCCGCGATCAGGTCGGGGTTATCGAAGACGGCTCCGTACGCGTGGGCCAGCGAATAACCCAGCTCGCCACCTTCATTGATGGAGCCGGGCGTCTCCGGTGCTGCGTGGCTGGGAATGCCGCCGGGGAAGGAGAACTGCTTGAACAGCCGCTTGAGGCCGGCGATATCTCGCGACACTTCGGGATACAGTTCGCTGTACGTGCCTTCCAGGTAGGTGTTCGCTACCATGCCGGGTCCGCCATGGCCGGGACCACAGATATAGATCAGGTTTAGGTCGTCGCGCCGAATGACGCGATTGAGATGGGCATAGATAAAGTTGAGCCCCGGGGTCGTCCCCCAATGGCCCAACAGGCGCGGTTTGATGTGCTTCAGGGTCAGCGGCTCTCGGAGCAGGGGATTGTCCAGCAGGTAGATCTGACCCACGGAGAGATAGTTGGCGGCGCGCCAGTAGGCGTTGATCGCGTGCAGCTCATCGGGGGAAAGGGGGGCTGTGTTCATCATACTCTCCGAGTGCGATTCTATGAGTAGCCGGGTCACGGGTCGCGAGTCTCGGGCTGCTCTCGATGCTGCAGAGCTCACCCATTCGTGGGGAGAGTCGGCCCGACAGGAATAGCCGGCGACCCGCGACCGGCGACATCTTGAAGCTAGTTATGCCCCATGGTTTCGGACGCCCACAGAGGCAGACGGACATGCGCGTGTTGGTAATCAACTGCGGGAGCAGCACGCTTAAGTACAAGCTGTTGGAAGAGAGCGATACCGGGCTCGTGGCGATCGCGGCGGAAGACCGCGACGTCACCAGCGGGTACCGCGCCGCGGTGGAGCGGGTGCTGTCGACGCTCCCCGTCGAGCCCGATGTCATCGCCCATCGAGTGGTGCACGGGGGAGGTCGCCTACCCGATGTGGTCAGGATCGATCAGTCGGTGCTGCGAATCCTCCGCGAGGTGACCCCGATAGCACCGCTCCACAATGGCCCGGCCCTCGAGGGGATCGAGGCGACATTGGGCGCCGGGGTTCCCCTGGTCGCGGCCCTCGACACTGCCTTCCACGACACGCTTCCAGCTCGGGCCTGGCGCTACGCCATCCCGGAGTTCCCCGGAGTGCGACGCTATGGCTTTCACGGTTGGTCGCATCGCTACGTCACCGAGCGGTACGCGGCGCTGACCGGCTCAATGGAGCCCACCATCATCACGCTCCACCTGGGCGGCGGTTGCTCTGCGGCGGCGATCCTACGCGGCCACTCGGTAGACACATCGATGGGGTACTCACCGCTCGAGGGCCTGGTGATGGGAACGCGTGCAGGAGACCTCGATCCGGGGATCCTGATCCATTGGCTGCACGATGGGATGTCGCTCAAGCAGCTGGAGCACATGCTGCAGCATGAATCAGGATTGAAGGCGCTGGCGGGGACGGCGGACGTACGGGAGCTCCAGAAACGAGAGGACCCGGCCGCGGAGTTAGCCCTGGAGGTCTTCTGCTATCGGATCCAGAAATACATTGGGGCCTATCTTGCAGTCCTCGAGCGGGCCGAGGCCATCGTGTTCACCGGGGGAATCGGGGAGCATGCCCCGGAGATTCGTCGGCGGATATGCGAGCGGTTCGCCTGGTCCGGCTTGACCCTCGACCCCGACCGCAACCGGCGCAACGAGCTTCGGCTCTCGACAGAGGGCTCGCGGCTCGCCGCATACGCGATACCCACCGATGAGGAGCTGATCATCGCTCGGGAGACGATCAGGAAAGTGAGAAGCGAGAAGGGGGCAGTAAGCAGTGAGGAGTGAGGAGTGAGGAGTGAGGAGTAAGGAGTGCATGGTGAGAAGGAGGCGATCCCACCCGCTCACCCGCGCTTCGGGAAACCGTCTCCAAGGTACCGCTTCCTTACGTCCTTACCGTCCTTACCGCCCTACCGCCAGCACTGCCGCACCGCGCACCTGCCCGGATCGCAGCCGCTCGAGCCCGTCGTTCGCCTGCTCCAGCGGCAACGGCTCCGCGGCCACGCGGAGCGGCACGCGGTCAGCCACCCGGAAGAATTCCTCCCCGTCGACCCGCGTGAGATTCGCCACCGACCGAACCACCCGCTCGCCCCAGAGGATGTCATACGGGAAAGAAGGGATCGGACTCATGTGGATCCCGGCGCACACTACCGTGCCACCCTTCACCACCGCACGCAGCGCCTGCGGCACGAGCGGCCCCACCGGCGCGAAGATGATCGCAGCATCCAAGGGCTCCGGGGGCGGCTCAGTCGAGGGGCCGGCCCACTCCGCGCCCAGCTCGCGAGCAAAGCCCTCACCCTCACGATCGCCCTCCCGGGTGAAGGCGAAAACCCTGCGGCCCTGATGCAGCGCGACCTGCGCCACCAGGTGGGCGGCCGCACCGAAGCCGTATATCCCGAGCCGTTCGGCCTCGCCTGCCGCTACCAGCGAACGGTGGCCGATGAGTCCGGCGCAGAGCAGCGGCGCAGCTGCCACATCGGAATAACTCGACGGCAGCGCGAAGCAGAACCGCTCGTCTGCCACGGTGTACTCGGCGTAGCCTCCATCGATCTGGTAGCCGGTGAATCGAGCTCGGTCGCAAAGGTTCTCTCGGCCGCTTCGGCAATAGCGGCACTCCCCGCAAGTCCAGCCCAGCCAGGGCACGCCAACGCGGTCACCCGTCCTGAAACGGGTCGCTCCCTCACCGCCAGCCACCACCGTAGCCACGATTTCGTGTCCCAACACCAGCGGCAGCTTGGGGTCAGTCAGCTCGCCGTCGGCAACATGCAGGTCCGTGCGGCAGATGCCGCATGCACGCACCTGGAGCAGGACCTGGCCGGGCCCCGGCCGGGGGTCGGGCACGTTGCGAAGACGCAGTGCCTCCCTCGGCTTCTCCAGCAGCATCGCGCGCATGAAGGGAAAGTAAGAAGTGACAGGTGAGAGGTGACAGGTGACAGGTGAGACGAGCAGTCGGCAGCGAACAGTTAAGCAGTGAGCAGGGACCAGTTGGCGGTGACTCGCGAGCAGTATCTGTCACCCTGGAGCGAAGCGAAAGGG
>UEXR01000565.1_pt1 | contig 19720 bp, 10 predicted proteins | sample 4301101 | NCBI WGS metagenome assembly UEXR01 (sample SAMEA4773180, study PRJEB27434) | metagenome | biome: 2259; feature: agricultural soil; material: soil | place: USA | collected 2014-09 | depth 0.25 m
CCCACTGCCCAGCCAGGCGCCCAGGCCGGACGCGACGATCATGGGAAGCAAGGCATCGGAAGCAACCGGGACAAGACCGATGAAGATGAACGCGGACAGCACGCCGGCGAGAGCGTGCCCGACGTTCAAGGTGCCGGGAATGAGCTCGTCGGGTATCAGGTGCCAGGTGCGGAAGATCGTCGTGGTCGTCGCGAAATTTCCGATACCGAGGGTTGTCGAAGAAGGTCGTGACGAAGCCGGTGGCTGATCCTGCGGCAGACGGTGACCACGTCTCAGCCGAACTCGCCTGGCGGAGGCGGATCAGCAAGGCCCGCAGAAACCACAGGCCCAGGAAACCGATGGAGACGAGGAGCGACCCTTGGGCCCTGGCTCGACACGGGTGCTCCACTGATGTAGCCGATTGGCCGTCAATAATGGGGGGCGGTACACCAGCGGGCTAGGCTGCTTCCGATCCACGGCAGGCCGGGGGCACATTCCAGTCGTCCCGACCCCATACCCTTGACCGCAGTCAACTCCCCGCTCGCCGCCGCCCTTGCCGGCCGCTGCGCCATCGAGCGCGAGCTCGGGCGGGGCGGGATGGCCACGGTCGATCGGCGAGGTCCCGCTATCGAAGACTGGCAGAATAAGGGGATGATGCAGTCGGGCGGCGATCCCGGTCTCCCGAGGAGAATACCTCAAACCTGCGCTGCCGTCCCGCGCGAAGCTGGGGACCTCGCGGCCGGCTGGCTAGGAACCCGCGGGAAGCCCGATCCGATGCACCAGGGCGCGGAAGCGGGGATCGGCGTGGAAGGGGTCGAAGTGCGGGTCCACCGCGAGATACACCAGGTACGGGACCCGTTCCCGGTATGCCTTTTCCAAATATTCCAATGTCTTGGTCCGGACTCCGAGGCCGGCGTAGACGGTGGCGATGTCGAACGGCGAGACGTAGTTGGAATCCGACCGCGCCTGTAGCTCCTTCAGCACCCGCAACGCCTTCTCCCGCTGTCCAGCTACCGCGTACGCGTGGCCCAGCGCCCCTCGGTACAGCGAAATCGGCGAGAGTACAACGGTCTTCTCCAGTTCCCGAATCGCATCCATCGACCGTGACAGCTGCTCGTAGGACAGACCCAGCCAGTAATGCGCCCGGTGAAAGGTCGAGTCCAACTCGAGGGTCTTCCGTGATTGCGCGATCGCCTCGGTGTATCGGCGGGCGTTGTAGTAGGGCCGGGCGATGGCAGCGTTGTGGATCGGCGTGAGCGGATCGAGCTCCTGCGCCCGCTTCAGCTCGGCGATGGCGTCGTCGGTGCGGTTCATCGCCGTCAGGAACAACCCATAGCCGTCGTGAGTATCGGCCCCTTTCGGATCAAGCTCGAGGGCCCGGCGGAACTCCCGCTCGGCGGCGACGAAGTCCCACTCATAGAAGAACTCGGTCCACCCTCGTGCGGCGTGGGCCTCTGCGAGCAGAGTGTCCAGCTCGAGGGCACGGAGGGTGGCGGCCCGAGCCTGCGGGAAGGCATCTGCGGGTGACTCCATACTGAGATAACCAAGCAAGTTGTAGCAAAGGGCGAGTCCGGCCCAGGCGGCCGCGTAAGCAGGGTCAGCGTTGATCGCCTGCTGGAAATAGCCGATGCCTCTGCGCAGATCCAGCTTGGTCCGCTTGCTTTCGAAGTACGAGCCGCGGACATACGCCTCGTAGGCGGCGGGGCTGACCGTGGGCCGTTCCGCGGTGAGCTGAGCCCGTTCCTGCCGGGTCATCGACGCCCCGATCTTGTTTGCAACCGACCGTGCGACCTGGGCCTGCAGATCGAGGATGCGGCTCAGCTCGCCGTCGTAGCCCTGGGCCCAGAGAGCCTGATTCGTGGAAGCCGAGTTAAGCTGGACCGTGATGTGCACGGCATTGCCGGCACGCTGCAGTGAGCCCGTCAGGACGCCGTCCAGGCTCAACTCCTGGACGAGTTGGGTCGTGACCTCCTTGGTGCCCTTCAGATTGATAACCCGCAGCGCACTGAGCTGAGCCAGGCTGGCGACGAGCTGGTCGGTCAGCCCCTGGGCGAGATAGACCTGGGCCGTGTCCCCGGTGAGGTTGCTGAAGGGCTGGACCGCCAGGGACTTGATGGGTGCTGTACCAGGCGTCCTCGAGCCACCGCTGCCTGAGCTGCGGATGATCGCGAGAAGCATGAGCCCGGTGGCAGCCGCGCCCGCCCCGGCCAAGAGCAGTCTGGAAGGTCGCCGGGCAGCGCCCAGCAATATGCCACCGTTGCTGAGTGCCGCGGCGAACTCTTCGGCGCTGGCAAAGCGGTCAGCCGGCACCTTGCTCAGTGCTCGCCGGATCACCCCCTCCAGCGCCGGCGTCACCGTCGAGCGCACCGTGCGCAGGCTCGGCACCGGATCGATCGCGTGGCGAGCGCGGATCGACTGCGAGGTGGTGCCGGCGAACGGTGGATGGCCGGCGAGCATCTCGTAGAGCACACAGCCCAAGGCATAGATATCCGAGCGGCCATCAATGCCTGCCTCGCCCGCCGCCTGCTCCGGGCTCATGTACGCGGGGGTGCCGAGTGCAAGCCCGGTCTCGGTCAGCCGCGCGCTTGCCGTGGCGTCGACCGCCCGGGCGATGCCGAAGTCGGCCACGATGGCGTGACCTTCCGAGAGCAGGATGTTCTCCGGCTTGATGTCCCGGTGGACCACTCCCTGCGCGTGGGCATAGCCCAACGCCTGAGCTACCTCCCCGGCAATCCGCACCGCCTCGCCTACCGACAACTGCCGCTCTCGGTTCACCCGATCGCGCAACGATTCGCCGGCGATGAACGGCATGGCATACCAGAGGCACTGGTCGGCCCCACCGGTGTCGGGCGCGACGGCGCCGCTGTCGAACACCGGCAGGATGAGCGGGTGCTGCAACCGGGCGGCGATTTCGATCTCCCGGAGGAACCGCTCGGGGCCGAGCAGGTGTGCCAGCTCGGGCCGGAGGACCTTCAGGGCGACGAGGCGGTCGTGTTTGAGGTCGCGGGCGAGATAGACCGTGGCCATGCCGCCGCGGCCGAGCTCGCGCTCGACCGTGTAGCGATCGCGAAGGGCGTCCGTCAGCGGGGCGGGAGGTGCGGTCACGCAGCCCCATGTGAAAGCAATGGCTCAAATCTGCGACCCCGGCGCACGGGAGGCTAGGGAGCAGTGAGCAGTGAGCAGCAGTAAGGAGTAAGCAGGGAGAAGTGATTCAGCCCTGCTGTCGCTTCCAAGACGGTAACCACGTGCACGCGACAGAATTCAACCCTATAGTGACGCGTTTCGCGGCCGAGTGCTCTGCCCGACGGGAGCAGCTGGGCTCTTGGTGCTGTGCCGCCCTTTTCTACCTCCTGGCGCGGCAAGCGTCTGCGCGCTAGCGTACTTCCTTCACCACGAGCAGTCATGATCATCCGCGACCTGCCCTTCTCCCGAGGAGGGCCTCTTGGCTAGAAGTACCACCGGACCGCCGCCTGGCGCTGAGCCCAACGAAGCAGAGCTCCTCGCGGAGTCCAACGAAGCGGCAGTCCACCCACCGGCAGTGCACCAACCGGCGCCTGGGTCTGAGCAATCGAGTGCGGCTTCGCAGAACGCCCCAGCGGTTCCACCGGACGATCGCTCGGTCGTGAGCCAAGCGGAAGCCGACGCAATCCGCGCGGAGCTCGAGCATAAAGTCTTCGTCCCCAGTACCAACCGGCTCCCCAATGAGGTGCTGCCAAACCCGGCGTTCATCACGATACTCGATCAGGGCCAGACGGCGATCAGTGTCGGGGCGGCGGTCGCTGCGGCTCTCAATTACCTGCGAGCGGAGCAGGGCGAGACCGGACTCGTCAGCCCCCACATGCTCTACCAGAACGCGCGCGCGCATGACGAGTGGCCAGGAGAGGACTACGAAGGCAGCTCGATCGGCGGGGCGTTGGCCGGGCTCTCGCGCCGGGGGGTGTGCCTGGAATCCGAGTGGCCGGCTGGCGTCATGCCGCGGGACGTGGCGGACCGAGCGCTGGAGCGGCGCCCGTCCTCGATTCGACGCATAGACAAGAACCTCGAGCACCTGCGAGCCGCCATCTTCGAGCGTCACGTCATCGTAGTCGGGGCCGTGACGCACTCGGGTTGGACCGACCCGAAGCGCGGGGTGATCCACTACTCGGCTCGGGTGGGGCCCGGCGTCATGGGTGGACACGCCTTCGCCGTCGTGGGCTACACTCCCGAGGGCTTCCTGGTGCAGAACTCGTGGAGCACCGCGTGGGCCGGGGTGGAGCTGCATGGGCAGACATACCCGGGCTGCGCCATCTGGCAGTACAAGGACGCCGAGAAGAATCTGACGGACGCCTGGGTGTTGCAACTGTCGGCGAAGCTGTTCCAGCCGCCGCTCGCGGGCTACGATGCCGACAACCTGGACGGTGAAGATCTCCTCGAAATCCGATCCGAGGTCAACGCGTTCAGCTACGTGCTGGCATCACGCACCATTAAGCCTCCGCTGGCGCTCGGCCTATTCGGCGATTGGGGGAGCGGCAAGTCCTTTTTTATGCAGGAAATGCAGAAGAAGATCGCAACGCTCGCCGAGCCGCGGGAGAAGCCAGAGGCCGACCAGGCGGCTGAGCCGATGTTCTGCTCCCCGGTAGTGCAGATCCGATTCAACGCGTGGCACTACCTCGACAGCGACCTTTGGGCCAGCCTGGTCACCGAGATCTTCGACAAACTCTTCGCGAGCATCGGCGGCAGGACCGACAGGCCGGAAGACAAGCTCCCCCAGCTCACCAAGGAGCTCGAGTCAGTCAACGGCGTGTACCAGCAGGCCAAGCAGCAACTCGACGACGCGGTCAAGGCCCGAGGCGCCGCGGAAGAGCACCTGCGACTCGCGATCGAGGCGCGTGAGCAGCGCGAGGGCGAGTTGACGACGCAGCTGAACGACATCGTGGCCCTGGTTCAGGGCGCGCCCGAAGTCAAGAAGGATCTTGACCGCCTTGCCGGTGATCTCGGGGTCCCGGAGTTGCGGAGCTCCTTCGAAGCGCTCGATGCCCGTGCCACCGAACTGACCACGTTGGGAAGGCGGTTTACGGCGCTGATGCAGGCCATGTTCACCACTCCATGGGGATGGGCGCGGCTGCTCTCGCTGGTGGGAGCCATACTCGCGCCGGTGCTTGTGGTGCTTGCAATCGAAGCCGGGAGGCGTTGGTTGGGAGTCCGGATCGATGACTTCCACTCCTTCGCAGTGCAGCTCAGCACGTTCTTCGCTGCCATCACGGCCTGGCTCGGGGTGCAGGCCAAGCGCGGCGCCCGGGTCCTGCAGACTCTGGAGGATACCCATCGGAAACTGGAAGTGATTCGAGATCAGCGCCGCCAGGCAGCCGTCGCAACCGAGCAGGCCACCTTACTAGCACTCAAGGAAAAGGAAGACGCCGCGCGGAAGAGCCTGCAGGATGCCGAGCAACACGTCCAGACGCTCAAGCGCGAGATCGAGGACCTTCAGCCGGGGCGGTTGATCATGCGGTTCATCGAAGAGCGGACCAAGTCTTCCGATTACCGCTCCCGGCTGGGGATCGTGAGCCTGGTGCGCCGCGACTTCGAGCGGCTGAGCGAGCTAGCCGACCCGGCGTCGGACAAACGCAACCCCGACCTCATGCCGGTCGAGCGGATCATCCTGTACATCGATGACCTGGACCGCTGCAAGCCGGAGCGGGTTATCGAGGTACTGGAGGCTGTGCACCTCCTGCTTGCCTTCAGGCTTTTCATGGTGGTGGTCGCCGTCGATCCTCGGTGGCTGCGCCGCTGCCTGGAGAAACACTATCCTGACCTCCTGGCGGTGCGAACCCAGGAGGTGGCCACCGTGGCGCACGTGATTCCCTCCCGTCCTGCCACGGCCCAGGACTACCTCGAGAAGATCTTTCAGATTCCCTTCCTGCTTCAGCCGCTCCGGGACGATGGCTATCGTCGGATGATCAGCGGCCTGACTGCCGGCAACGTGGTGGTCGAGCCCAAAGCCCCGGTCGGGGGAGCAGCCGGCGCTCCCCTTCCGAAGACCTCGGCTGACGGAGCCAATGTCATGGTGTCCGGACAAGCGCCCGCGCGAACCAGTACCCCGCTCAGTCCGGACGAGGATGAGGAAGCCGCGGATCGGGATGCCGCCGTCTCTCGTCTCTTGATCCGGGACTGGGAACTGGAGGACATGCGTCGGCTGGCGCCGCTCTTCCGGACGCCGAGAGCGGTCAAGCGTTTCGTCAATACGTATCGCTTCCTGAGAGCCGGTATCCGGCCGCACGAGCTCTCCATGTTCGAGGGAATCCGCGACGATCCGGGAACCTACCGGGCAGCGTTGGTTCTGTTGGCGATCGTAGTGTGCTACTCCAACGTAGCGCCCCGCTTTCTGCACCGCCTCCTCGACGACAGCCAGAACCCGACGACGTCTTGGGAGGAGTTCTTGAGGAAAGCCCGTGCCGAGACGCCGAGGGTGGTGGACCATTCCGATGGCGACGGGCTGGCGCGGCTGCCGGCTCGGCCTGCCGCTCGCAAGAAGGCTGTCAAGTCGGCGAAGCCGGAGCCAGAGCCGGAACCGAGCAACTGGGAGGAAGTCGAGTGGCAACAACTGTGTGACGCCCTGCTCGGTGCATCGAAGGACGGCTTCCCGGTCGGAAACATCGGAGAGCTCCAGCCCTGGGTCCGGAGCGTGGCGCGATACTCGTTCTCCTTGGCGGCGGTGGGGACGCTGGAGTCCTAGTCGGCTTCGACCAGGCGGTCGTTCCGCAAGTCCCGGGCGAGATCGACCGTAGCCATCCCCCCACGGCCAACTTCACGTTCGACCGTGTAGCGCTCACGAAGTGCGTCGTTCAACGAGGCGGGAGGAGCGGTCAGACTCACGGCGGTATGCCCACGCGGCGCACCAGGGCCGCATACCTCGGGTCAGAACGCAGGGGCTCCCACCGGGGATCCCGGTTGAGCCAGACGAGCCAATGGCTGCGTTCCTTGACCGCCCGATCGAGCCAGGCAAACGCACTATCGGGCTGAGCGAGAGCCACGTGCACCACGGCGACGGCGAACGAGCTGACGTACTCGCTTCGTGAGAGAGAATCGAGCTGTCGGAGAACGGCCAGCGCGTCCGCTCTACGGCCCTCGATGGCATAGAGGTTCCCGAGCCCGGCGACCGTTACCACCCATTGCCGCATCGGTCCGGAGAGCCGACCGTATTGCGCGATGGCGCTGTCCAGCTCCCCTTTCGCCTGCAGCACCCGCCCCAGAAACAGGCGACCAATCCCGAAGTTCGAGTCGGCTCGCAGAGTCTGGCGGAGGACCCGCTCAGCCTCATCCTGCCGATGGCTATAGTGGTACACCCAGGCGGTGGTGGCCGCGATCGCGCTGGACAGAGGGTCGAGCTCCTGAGCACGGCGTTCCTCTGCAATCGCTTCGTCGAAGCGGCCCATCGCGGTCAGAAAGAGTCCGTACCACTCGTGGGCGGTGGCATAGTTTGGGTTCTTCGCGATGGCGAGCTTGTAGCCCTGCTCCGCTGCCTTCCAGTCCCAGTCATAGTAAAAGCTGCAGTAGGCGAGCGTGGCCTGGGGCTCCGCCAGGGTCGAATCCAGCTCCAGCGCCTTGCGGGCCGCCGCCGCCGCTTTGGGGAAGGCGTCGTCGGGCGCAAGGTAGCTCCCGTAGCCAAGCTGGGCATAGGCGTCGGCCATGCCGGCATAAGCGGGCGCAAAGCGAGGATCGGCGTCGAGCGCCTGGCCGTAGTACTGAATCGCTCGGAAGAGATTGGGGCCGTTCCGCCGGTTCCACCAATAGCGGCCCCGAACGTAAGCGTCGATGGCGTCGGGATTCCCCTTGTCGGCGCTGGTTCGTCGCGGACCAACGGAAGCCCCCGTGAGTCGCTGAGCTACCGTCCACGCGATCTCTCGCTGGATCCGCAGAAGGTCGCCCCGGGTTCCACCGAAGCTGGCGGCCCACACCGCGCGATCACTGCCCCTCGGCGTAAGCTGGACAGTAAAATGCACGCTGTCGCCGATGCGCTGCAGACTGCCAGTGACCACCGCGTTGACCCCGAGCTCGCGCGCGATCTGCTGCGGCGTTGCGCCTTTGCTACGATATCTCTGCATCGCGAGGCGGTTGATCACCCGCAGATCTCTGATTCGCGCGAGGTCGGTGATCAGCTCCTCGGTGAGACCCTCGGACACGTAGGCCTGGGTGGTATCGCCGTCGAGGTCCTGGATCGGGATCACCGCAACCGAGGAGAGCCGTGGAGTGCCGAGCGCAACAGGGGTGAAGCGGAGATAGATCAGGACTCCGGCAACCAGAAGCGCGGCGACCGCGGCTGCGATTGGCCAGCGCCCTAGGCGGACCCTGGCCCGGGGCGTCGCGGGTCGCGGATGCCGAAGCCCGGGGAGCGTCAGGCTTTCGAGGAACTCGGAGGTGGTAGAGAAACGATTTCCAGGAAGTTTTGCCAGAGCGGTCAGGACAGCCTTCTCGACGTGCTCCGGAACGTCTGCTCGCTCCGGGGCGATCGGGGGAGGAGTATCCAGTTGATGCCGAGTGAACACCGCTCGTGGATTGGCCGCTGCGAACGGCGGATGACCAGTGAGCATCTCGTACACCACGCAGCCCAGGCCATAGACGTCACTTCGGCCGTCCGCCGGCTCGCCCACAATCTGCTCCGGACTCATGTACGCCGGAGTTCCCATGCCCCAGCCAGTCTCGGTGAGCTTCGAGTCTCCTGCGACCTCGACCGCTTTCGCGATACCGAAGTCCGCCACCAGCGCATGCCAGCCACCCGCCGCGCCTCCGTCGTGCGGGGAGTACCCGGAAAGGAGAATGTTCTCCGGCTTGATGTCCCGGTGTACCACGCCCTGAGCATGCGCGTAGGCCAGGGCATCGGCCACGTTCGAGGCGATCCGGATCGTGTCCTCTACTGACAACCGGCCTTCCCGGGCGAGGCGCTGCCGCAGAGACTCGCCCGAGACATACGGCATCACATAGTAGAGGAAGCCATCGACCTCGCCGGAATCGTGCAGCGGCAGAATGTGGGGATGCTGCAGCCCGGCTTCGATCCGGATCTCTCGCAAGAAGCGCTCGGTGCCGAGCCCGGCTGCCAGCTCGGGATGGAGCACCTTTACCGCGATGGAGCGGTGGTGTTTGAGATCGCGGGCCAGGTATACCGTCGCCATACCGCCGCGCCCCAACGGACGCTCGATCGGATAGCGGTCGGCCAGCGCCTCCCGGAGCCGCGCGGGGGCCTCAACCCGTCCGCCATCCGGAGCGGAGCTCATCCCTGGGCTCCTGGGGGCCAGCCCCTCAAGGGAGATTCCCAGATCTTGACCTCACGTGCCCGAATACTCGCCAACAGAGCCTCAGTCTCGGGTGAAGGCACTGCCTGGAACTCGCTCGCCAGGCGAAGGCGAAAAGTCTCATACGCGCTCAGCGCACCTGCCCTGTCTCCCCTCCGGTCGAGAATTCGCATGAGACGTCGTACCGAAGCCTCGTCATCCGGCGTGAGCTCCACGCCCCGACGGGCCAGGGGCGCCGCTGCCACCAGGTCTCCCCGACGCTCCGCATCGTCTACCGCTGACCAGGCCGCCTGCGTGGCGAGCCGTCGCAGCCGGCCTCGTTCGTCGTCGAGCCAGTGCTCGAACTCAGGCGAGATGTCCCCGATGAACACTCCCGCCAGCAGGTCTCCGCGGTAGAACTCGAGGGCTGCCTTCCAGTCGCTCGCTTCGCAGGCCTTCTCGAAGGCCATGGCGTCGCAACTCACCACCTCGCGATTTACGCCGACTTCCTCTTCTCCACGATTGACCAGTACCTCGGGACCAAGCTCTCCACGGAGAAAGCGCAACGCCTGTCGCAAGGACCCACGGGCGTGTTCCGCATCCTGCTCCGGCCAGAAGAGGCCGACCACGGCATCGCGTCGGCGAAATCGGCGATCGCCGGCGAGAGCGAGATAGACCAGCAGGGCCAGTCGCTTCGGCTGCACCAGGACAGAGTGGAACTCGCGGTGTCCGTCGAGGTCCAACAGGTCCAGGCCGCCGAGCGTCCGGAGCTGAATCATGAAGCCTGATGGTGTGGAGGAGGAGACGGAGGCCCGAGGCCAGATCACGGCTGGATCACGGCCGCCTCACGGCTGGATAACCGCCGGGTGATAGAGTCGGACCGTCCCCGTCAATTCGAATGTAACCCCGGGGCGCACACCCGCTACTCCTCACTCTCCGGAGGGTCTATGCGATCCACGTTGGGCATCAACCTGGCTCTGGTCTTTGGCGCACTCAGCGCGGCATGCGGCACCGACGGATCCGGTTCTCTGGGGCCCACACCGACTTCCGAAGGGCCCTCGGCTGGACCGTCATGGGAACCGGCTGTGGTGGCCACAGCCAACCTCGAAGTCATCCTGCGAGGCCAGGGCTTCGGGCTGGTCAAGTTCCGCCAGCCCAAAGACGCCGAAGCGATAATCTTCCTGGACACCTGGGTGCGTGACCTTGCCCCGAACACGGAGTATCTGCTGCAACGGGCAGTGGATCCGACGGTCGATGGGGATTGCACCGGAACCGCCTGGCTCACCCTGGGTAAGGGGCTGCAGCCACAGAGCATCGTAACTGACGACAAGGGGGTCGGCCGAGCGGAATTGTTCCGGGACGTGTCCGCGATACCGCCCGGGTCCGAGTTCGACATTTACTTCCGGGTGATCGATGCTCAGACTCAGGCAGTCGTGCTGCAAAGCGACTGCTATCAGTACCGAGTCACCCTGTGAAGCAGTGAGCAGCAAGCAGTGAGCGGTGAGCAGCAAGGAGTAAGGAGTAAGGAGTAAGGAGTGCAGTAGCATGTTGTCACCCTGGAGCGAGGCGGGGCGCCATGACAGCGCCCCGCCACTGCACCGGTGATACGCCTACTCCAACTCGAAGGCCTCACGACCCGCGACGTCGTGTGCCAGAGCCCAGGCTGCCACCTTGTGACCCAGCTCGACCCCGGTGTCGCAATCGAACCGGTAGTGAATGCCGCCGTAGAGGCGTGACAGCGCCGCCTCTTGAACCAACCCACTCAGCCGAGACTTCTCCGCCGGGAATGCCGCCCCCAGCACATCGGTCATCGCGGCCGACAGCGAGGCGTGGTTGGACGGATAGGAGGGGAAGTTGGGCAGTCCGATAGCCAGAACGATGGCCGGATCGGCTTGCGACGGGCGGATGGACCAATAGGTGTATTTGGCGTCATGGGTCGCAATGATGGCGTCGAACCCCGCCATGTTCATGAGCGCCAGGGTGTGCGCCGCCTCTCGTTCCTTCCGATGGTTCTGCATAATCAGCCGCGCCGCCTCCTCGTTCCAGTAACCGGATGGCGCGTAGGTGCCAACCGGAAAGGCCCAGAACTTCGCGCTCGAATCTTGCTGCGCTGTCCTCGTGTCGGAGATCTGCCGTACCTCAGCGAGGGCTGCGTTGAACTCAGGGGACCCGAATGCGAGCGGAGGTGGGGGCCGGAATTGATCACCCGAGGTCAGGAAGTACGGCGTAGCCTGGCCGAAGAGAACACCGACAGGCGGAGCAGGCGGGCTGGCGCTGCTGAACCAGAGGCCCGGTCCGGTCGGCACAGTGCCGCTCCATGGCGCGAAGAACTTGTCGGCCTGGGCGTGCGCCACGACTAGGGCGGCGGCCGCACGGCCCGCCGCCTCACCGGCTGCGATGTCGGTCTGACTCTCACCCGACCACACTGGGCTCGCGAGCTGCTGCTCGACCAGATCCTCAAGGGCGGTTGCTTCCGCCGGAAAGAGATACGACAGCACGACGACAGACGCGCCGATCGCTGCGGCCCGCGGCGAGGCCGGCAGACCGGTGGCGTTCTCCGCTGCCACAATCCCGTTGTACTGCGCGACGCTCAGCGCAGCGTATCCCCGGATCGCCTGAAAGGCATTGAACTTGGACTTCACGACCAGGTCCCGGGCGACCTGGTTCCAGTAGACGCTCGCGCCGCTCTCCCAGAAGTGGACCGCGCGGTCATTCGCTCCTCCAACCACCGCGCCGGGCTCGGTGCTCGGGTCGGCGCAGGCCACGAGCGCCACGCCTATGGCCAGCAGGCCAGGCAATGGATAACGCATGAGGCTCTCCTTGATAGAGGTGTGAGCCTCATGCTACTCGGCGCGCGTTCGGCCACCGTTCCTTCAGGATTGTAGCCTCTCACCGTGAGATACTCCTCGCCCATTCGCTCGCGACAACTTCTCCGGCGAATGTCGGCCGAGGTGCGGCGCATGCCGTGCGGGCGACCCCAACTCGAGGTCGGCAATTAGGGCGTGCCCCAGCTCGGCGCCATCCCGGGGAAGGGCCGAGCCCAGTAATGTCCGTCTTCCGCTAGGTCGATTGTCGCTAGCTCCCACCCGTAGGCTCCCTTCCGCGTCACGGTGATCCAGCGGCCGTCCGGTGTCCATGCAGGATCCTTGGGATTCCACGGATTATCGAACCGCTGGAGATTGGTCCCGTCCGGATTCACGAGATAGAGGCTGCTGTCCATGTCTCCGAGCCCGTAGTCGGCGCCGCGGACGAAGGCAATCTTGCTCCCGTCGGGCGACCACGCCGGGTCACGGTCGAATTCCCAATCGTCCGTCAATCGCAGCTGATGGGTGCCGTCAACGTGAATCACATAGAGATCTTCGGTGCTACTGGCGCTAATAGCCGAAAAGGCGATCCTCCCGCCATCAGGCGACCAACTGGGACTGAATGCGCCTCCACGAACGTTCGTAAGGCGGACACGATTGGTGCCATCCGCGTTCATGATATAGATCTGGTCAGCGACAGTATTGCTTCCGTGCACGAAGGCAATCCGCTGCCCGTCCGGAGACCAGCTCGGCTGAGCGTCGTGGCCATCGGAAGAGGAAAGGCTTACCAGGTTGGTCCCGTCGGGGTCGATAAGGCAAATCCCCAACGAACCACGTGTGAACGCGATCCGATCCCCATCGGGCGACCAGGCAGCGTTGGTGTCGATAGGATCGAGGTTATCGCTCGTCACGTCCCGATAAATCAGTCCACTGGCGTCTCCGAGATGGATGTCGCCGTCAGGGCCAGTGAACGCCAGGACTCCAAACCCAGGCTGGGGCGCCCGCACCGCGGTGCATACCACCGCGAACTCGATCGGCGCGACCTCGTTGGCGACAATGGTCACGGAACGGGAGCCGGCCCCCAAGATCGTGCAGTTCGGTGAAAGGCCCGTCAGGGCAAGCATCCGAGTTCCCGGATCGAGCTGGGTCAGCACCGTGCCGTTTGCAGGAACCGATCCCTCGTCGCTGCCGTCCACCACCACATGGTATCCATCAGGGTCGATATCCAGACCGGTCGTCGTCACCGTGATGCGGGCACCAGTCAGATGACAGCTGATCTCGTAGGCCACTGGCGTGGTGCTTTGCGGCGCGACATCCACTTCGAGCGTGGTTGTGGGGGCAACCGCGCAATGCTCTGCCACGCCGAGCAAGCTCAGCCTGTGTTGCCCGGCTGGGAGACCGATTTCGACAGTGCCGGTGGGGGCGAGGGCATGGGAATCGATACCGTCAACCGTGAGGAGATAGCCATCGGGGTCGGGCTCGTTGCCCCCGGTGGACGTCGAGACCACCAGCGTCCCATCCGTCGAGGGAGCGCCAGGCTCGTCCGTGGAAGGGCTGCCAGCGTCGGCACAGGCCGCAAGGGTGAGCCCGAAGGCTAGAAGAAGGGTCAGGCGCGTCCGCATATGCCGCCTCGGTGAGGTGTGAGCCCCACGCTACTCGGCGTGCGTTCGGCCAGCGTTCCTCAGGGATTGCAGGCTTTCCTCCGCCCGGCGGGCCAGCACCCTGGCACCCTGTGCCCGCGCCAGCTCGAGCGCGTCCGAGCAGGCTCGGCGGCTGGCGCCGGGCGGCGCACCAGACGCCTCCAGGAGGTCGCCCTTGAGGCGCAGCAGCTCGGCGTTCCAGAAGAGCTGGCCGGTCTCGCGGGCGACCGTGAGACCCTCCTCGATCGCGCTCAGTCCCTCAGCCATGCGCCCAGCGCTGAGACAGAGCCGGGCGAGGAGCCCCCGGTCATAGGGAACGATGATCCGCCAGCCCCTGGCGGCCCATTGTTCGGCAGCGCTCCGCATCATCGCAATGCCCCGATCGACCTCCCCCTCACGGCCGATGAGGTAGCCGAGCAGCGCGGCATTACGGATCGACCAACCCGAAAGGCCGTGAGCCTCGGCTACCTCGACCGCACCCTCGATCTGGCGCCTTGCCTCGGCTTCCTCTCCCAGCTCGATCAGCGCCCACGCCCCGAACTGGCGGGCGTAGGCCAGCGTGTGGGGATGTCCGAGGGTCTCGGCGCGAGCCAGGGCTTCCGTCAGGGCGTGCCGGGCCGGCTCGATCTGATCAAGCAGGCAGAGCGTGATCGCCAGTCGCACGCCGCATACGACGCCGGCGTCCTGGCCATAGGTCTTTACATGCTCGCCGGCCAGCGATGGTCGATAAACCTCCAGGCCGGCGCGAAAGTGTCGAGCTGAGGCCTCCGGATCGCCTCGCCAGAACGCCGAGACCCCGAGCACGTACTGTGCCTCCGTTAGAAGCACCGGGTCACCCGTAGCGGCGCCCGCGCTCGATAACTGCTCCCCGATCCGCCCGGGCTCGGCGATCTCCCCCTGCATGAGCAGCGCGATCGCGAGCGTGCGCAGGGCGGGCGGTCCCGGAGAGATTCCGGCACGCTTGCACAGATCATTGAGACGAGCGTACTCCTGCAGCATCCGGGGACCGGAAAACATCTCCAGGTTGACCAGAGCCACGCAGAGCGCGGTGCGCAGCTCGATCTCCTGCACCTTGTGGCTGCCGGAGGGAGGCAGTTGGGCAAGGAGCGCGAGCGCCTGCTCGTAATGGGCCACCGCCTCGCTGCCGGCGAAGATCCCGAGGGCGTGTTCCGCGGCCATCCGGTAGAAGGGAATCGCTCCTTCGAGGAACCCACCGCGCTCGAGGTGCTTCGCGATAGCTGAAGCCGATGCCGGGGCACTTCCAGTGGACGCGATCCGCGCCTGCGCGATGCCGCGATGCAACAGCCGGCGGCGGTCGGCACCCAGCCGGTTGTAGGCCACCTCGCGGATGCTGTCGTGGCTGAAGTCGTACGTGCCGGCCCCGCGCTCGCCGATGAGACGGCGTTCCAGCAGCTCCTCGACCGCGACGGCGGCCGCGGCCTCACTGGTGCCGCTGCTCGCTGCCAGCAGCTCGGTGCTGAACTCCCGGCCGATGACGGAGGCCACGCCGAGCACGTCGAGTGTTGCAGGAGTAAGGAGCGCCAGGCGTGATTCGATCGTCGCCATCACCCGATCCGGAAGTACTCGTTTCGCCGTGCTCCGGGCCGAGCCCGGGCTGGCGGAGCCCTCCGCGCTCGCCCGCGTCATTTCGACGATGTACAGCGGGTGGCCCTCGGTCTCGCGGTAGAGCTCTTCGGCAGCGGAGGCTTCGAGGGGTGCATCACCAGCGGCGGCGGCAAGCGCGGCAGTGTTAGGGCCATCCAGCGGCTCGACCCCGACGGCATCAAGGCGGCCGTCATGCCGGAGGTCGCGGAGCAGCTCCTCGAGACGGCCGTCGATGACTGGTTCACCGGCCCTTTGCGCTGCGAGCAGTAGGAGCGAGCGCGGCTCCTCCGCACCCATGAGGAAACGGATCCATTCCAGGGTCTCACGATCGGCCCACTGGATGTCGTCGAGCACCAGCAGCCGGGGAGGGGGTGCTGCGGCGATGGCCCGCACCAGCGCATCGAACAACCGCCGGCGGGATCCGGCGGCGCTCCCGCCCGGCGGCGTGACGGTCGCCCCGGGTATGTCGGGCAGGAGACCGCGGAGTTCGGCGCGCCACTCCGCGGGCATGCCGGCGACGGGGACGGTCAGCATCGCCGAACGCAACCAGTCGACTACTGGCGCGTAGGGCAGCGATCCCACCGTGCGATAGCAGCTCGACATCGCGACCGTGGCGCCCTGCCCTGTGGCCCACCCGGCGAACTCGGCGCAAAGCCGCGTCTTACCGATTCCGGGGATGCCGGACACGAGCAGGCAGCGCGGCGGTGCGCGGCTCGCCGACGACCAAGCCCGTGTCAGCACGGTCCACTCGGCCCCGCGGTCCACGAACGCAGGGTCTGCCTTGCTGGGCATCGGGGACATCGCCTCATACTCGGATGTGCGAAGCAGGCGATCACGCAGCTCCTGTAACGCCGGCATCGGCGCCGTCCCCAGCTCTTCCCGCAGTAGCGCCTCGGCGCGGGTGTAGTCGTCCAGCGCCTGCGCGCGCCGCCCCTGCGCCGCATGGAGCCGCATGACAGCGCAGGTAGCCATTTCGTCGAGCGGCTCGAGCTCGCGCAGCCGTTCGGCGTGCACCATCGCCGTCGAGAACTCCCGTCGCTCCTCGAGCAGGCCGATCACCCGCCGCAACGCACCCACGAGGAGGTCGCGCAGGCGGCGCCGGCTGGGCTCGATCCACTCGTCGTAACATTCCGGCAGCAGATCGCCGGCGTACAGTGCAATGCCGCCGGCGAGGGACCCGATGCTGGCCTCCGCGCTGCGGGCCGACCCCTGATGCGCGAGGGGATCGAGGGCCGCTTTGAACTGATCCACGTCCAGAATGAACGGCGCATCATCCAGCCACCGGACCTGTTGGCGTCCCGCCTGGATGAAGCGGTCTGCGTCCGGGATCGCGGCGCGCACATCGTGAATCAGCTGCCGCAGGTTGGTGAGAGCCTGCGCCTCGACCGAGTCGGGCCAGAGGAGAAAAGCGAGATGCCGCCGATCGACCGGCCTGTCCCGATGCAGCACGAGATAGGCGAGCAGTGCTCGCTGCCGGCTGCCGGGCAGGACGAGCCCGCCACCCGACGGTGTCGACAGGCTGAACCCCCCGAGCAGGCGGATATGCAGTGCCTGTCGCAGATCCCGGGATCGTGACCCCGAGTCGTGGACATCGCGTGGAACCGACATACGGGCAGCGCCCGGCGTTATGTACGGTGAACAGCGCTCTACTGAAGCGCACTTCTAATGTGCGTCCCGTAACTTCAGTTGGAAAGCGGTGATTGGTGCCCGTCACGTCTTATATCTGACCTCTTACCCTTCACGCCTCACCCTCGTCTGTTACTCGGGTCACAGCCGCACTACGATCTCCTCAGTAGCGTACCTCGCAAGCCGGGATCTGCTCCACCCAGACGGTCGAGGTCACATGACATACTCTGCCGCCGAGAACACCCTTTATGCCGCGTTGCTCGAACAGGTTCGGGATCACGCGATCTTCCTCATTGGATCGGACGGATACAACCGTACCTGGAACCTCGGCGTCGAGCGGATCCTGGGGTACAGCCGTGACGAGTTCATCGGAATGCACGCACGGGAGATCTTCACACCCGAGGACCGCGCTGAGGGAGTGCCCGAGCGGGAGTTGAGCTTCGTGCGCCAGCACGGGGGCGCCAGCGACGAGCGGTGGCTGTTGCGGCGTGACGGAACTCGCTTATGGGCGTCAGGCATGACCTACAGGCTTCAGGATGAAGCCGGACATCTCATCGGGTTCGCCAAGGTCTTTCGAGATCTTACCGTCGAGCGCCAGTTCGAGGATCAGCTGCGCCGGAGTACCGAGCGATATCGCCTGGCAACCAGCGCCGGCCATGTCGCCCTGTACGATCGGGACCTGAATACCGGGACCTTCACCTGGACCAACGGGTTCTCCGAGGTCTTTGGCTATTCGATCGGTGATATGGGGTCCAATGTGTCCTGGTGGGAAGAACGGCTGCACCCCGAGGAACGCTCCCGGGTGATCACCGAGCAGGCTTCGGCCATTGCCCGAGGGGAGCCGCGGTGGCGGAGGGAATATCGCTTCCGTCATGCACGAGGAGAGTATGCGGTGGTGGAGGACAACGCCCTGATCATGCGCAGCAGCGACGGCATCGAACTTCGAATGCTCGGTACTCTGACCGACGTGACCGTCCGGCGACGCACTGAGGAGCTGCTACGCCAGTCCCAGAAGCTCGAGGCACTGGGTCGGCTGGGCGGGGGCGTCGCCCACGATCTCAATAACATGCTCACGACGATTATCGGCTATACTGAGATTGTGGACCAGAGCTTGCCGCAGGAGGACGAGCGCCGGCAATACACCACCCAGGTGCTGGAGGCTGCCCACCGATCGGCGGCACTCACCAGGCAGCTGCTCGCCTTTGCCCGCCAGGAGATCACCCGCCCCGACTGGCTGGATCTGAGTGCGATCGTGACCGGGCTGGCACCCGCTCTCTCCTCGGCAGCGGGGGACCGCGTGAGTATCGACCTCCATCTCGAGCCCGATCTCCCTAAGGTGCTGGTAGATCGGCACCAGATCGAGCAGGTCATGCTTCAACTGGTTCTGAACGCGCGCGACGCCATGCCGGACGGAGGCAGGATCGTCATCGAGACCAGTGAGCACCAGCTCACCCCTCGAGGGATTCAGGAGCTTCACCCAGCGGTTGAGCTTCGTCCCGGCCCCTATGTCTGTCTCACGATCAGCGATACTGGTGTGGGGATGAGCCCCGAGACCTTGGAGCGGGTCTTCGAGCCCTTCTTCACCACCAAGCCGGTTGGGAAAGGAACGGGGCTAGGCCTGGCATCCGTGTATGGAGCAGTGAAGCAGAACGAAGGATATATCTGGGCGTATTCGGCACCCGGTCAGGGGAGCCGGTTTGAGATCGACTTCCCAGTGAGAAGGGAAAAGTGAGAAGTGACAGGTGATGACGGTCGGGAGTTCACCGCTTACTCCCTACTCCTCACTCCTCACTCCTTACTGCTTACTCCTAACTGCTTTTTCCGCGGCCTCAAGCACCTCCCGATCAATCCCATCGTCCTCCGCCACCAGCCGCGGGCCGCGGTAGCGGCGTTCCCGGAAGAACCAGACGACCAGAGCGATCAACACCGCCGCCGCCACCAGCAATATCCCCACCGGCTCGTTCAGGATCGGCATGCTAGCGGGTGTCCGGCCGGGACTCGACCCCGGTCGACGTGATGCGATGGCTGATGAGGGGCGTCAACGTACCCCGCTCCCGGACCGCGATCGCTTCGTCGAGCGCCGCGGTCCCGATGACGATCCCATCCTTGTCCCGCGCAAAGATCGACGCGATCGGCTCGCCTTCGTGGACCTCATCCCCTGGCTTTACCGTAATGACAAACCCCACGGCCGCATCGATCTGGTCCTCCAGGCTCCGTCGGCCACCGCCCAGCTCCACGATGGCCTGCCCGATCCGCCGGGGTTCGACCATGGCCACCACCCCGCCTTGTTGAGCCCGATACACCTCGACCGCTCCGGCTTGGGGGAGCACCGCCGGATCGTCGATCACCCCGGGGTTGCCACCCTGCGCCTCGATGATGCGACCAAATGTCTCCAGCGCGCGACCCGATTTGACCGCCGCCTCCAGCCGATCCCGCGCCTCGCTCGGGTCGCTCGCCGCTCCCACCAGCACCAGCATCTCGACTCCCAGGGCATAGGTGACCTCCATGAGGTCCACCGGCCCACTGCCCCGCAGCCCCTCGATCGCCTCCTCGACCTCGAGCGCATTGCCGCAGGCCCGCCCCAGCGGTCGGTCCATCGCCGTTAGAAGCGCCACCGTGGGACACCCTCGCGCTTCGCCGAGCGCGATCATGGTGCGAGCGAGCTCAATGGCCCGAGGTGGGTCCGGCAAAAACGCTCCGCTTCCGGTCTTCACATCCAGCACCAGTCCGCTCAACCCTTCGGCCAGCTTCTTGGACATGATGCTGGCCGAAGGGTTGAGCGGACTGGTGCTGGATGTGAAGACCGGAAGCGGAGCGTTTT
>UEXR01000014.1_pt1 | contig 19674 bp, 17 predicted proteins | sample 4301101 | NCBI WGS metagenome assembly UEXR01 (sample SAMEA4773180, study PRJEB27434) | metagenome | biome: 2259; feature: agricultural soil; material: soil | place: USA | collected 2014-09 | depth 0.25 m
GCACTCGACGCCGGTGGGCAGGACAACATCACGGTCGTGGTGCGCCGAGCGGTGGTGAAGGGGGGGTGAGCGAGACGCATACAGACGTCGGCGTGTGCAATCGCGTAGCAGAAAGGCATGCCAGAGACTGCCATCCGGCTTCGGTTTTGTCGCGCATGTTGAGGTTACAGGTCGAATGAATATTCCCGGCTTTCTGCCGGTAACGTGTAATCCGGTCAACACCACAGTCTCTGGCGCTCGTGCGATGAGCTACCTCCCGGCATTGCTTGGTAGCGCTTCACGCCCCGCGTCCAGACAGTGCAGTCGTAAACGCGTCCATGCTGACGAATCGATCTGCTGCCGACTTGGCGAGCGCTCGGCTGATTGCCTGGTCAACTGCTAGCGGTACAGTGCGTTCCGGCCGATTCGCAGACGGAATCGGCGCGCGGACGATGCGGGTGGCTAGCTCCATGAGGGACCGTCCGGTGTACGGCGGTTCGCCCGTCAGCATCTCATAGAGAATGCATCCGAGGCTGTACACATCCACTCGCTGGTCCAGGTCATGCTCTCCGCGGAGCTGCTCCGGGCTTAGGTAGAAGGCGGTCCCGACGATGAGGCCGGTCTGAGTCAGCCGCCGATAATCGGCCGCGCCGATGGCTCGCGCCAGCCCGAAGTCCGCAATGAGCGCACAGCCATCGGCGAGCAGGGTGTTCTCCGGCTTCACATCGCGGTGCAGCACACCCCGACTGTGGGCGTACCCGAGGGCTGCAGCGAGGTCGTGGGTGATCCGAAGCGCATCCTCCACAGAGAGCTGGCGCTCCCGCTGCAGGCGATCGAAGAGGGATTCACCCTCGACATACCGCATGACGTAGTACAGCAGGCCACCCGCGGTGCCGGACTCATAGAGTGGCACAATCAGCGGGTGTGTCATCGAGCGAGCGATCTCGATTTCACGGTAGAACCGCTCGGCGCCGAGCGCGTTGCCCACCTCCGGTCGCATGACCTTGATGGCCACATGCCGGCGATTGTACACGTCATGCGCTAGATAGACGATTGCCATGCCGCCCCGCCCGAGCTCACGCTCGATGGAGTAGCGCTCGCTCAGGACGTCCGCCAACTGGTGCGGGATGGTCGCTGGCTGAGGGGCCGACGTCATGGATGTGCCTGTGCCACGGGATACCGCAGTTGCGGCGCTGAGAAGGCGCTTTCGCCTCATGCATTCAACTACATTCTCGGTAATGCCACGGTCTTGTGGCATGCGCGCAATGGCACATTCGGCCGCAACGCTCCTCCCCTTTGCGACGGCGTGGATCGCGCGTACCCGGCTCGCGGCGCCCCCAGTCGCGTTTTACGCCGGACTGTTCGTGTGCATCGACCTTGCCTACAACACCTTCGAGCGCGAAGTATTGGCGCGCGCCGGCGGCACCCTGGTATCTGAGCGTACCCGGCGCTTGGCGAGGCGCCGGTCCCTGGTTGTCCTTGCGATGTTCACGGCCGCTATGCTGGTTGCGTTCGTCGCGCCGCGCGTCGGCTTCGGTCTGATATGTGCCGCGCTGCTCCTCCATTTGCGGCCGGAGGTTCCCGGGAGGCTGCCATGACGGCCATTCAATCGGAATCCCCGTCAGGCTTCACAAGTCGATGACGATGTCGCGACTCGGTTGTGAGCAGCACACGAGGGCGTTGCCCTCGGCCGGCTGGTCGAGTGGCTCCGGTCCGTAGACGACTTCCCCCGAAACCAGACCGCTCTCACAGGTGTGACACACACCGGTCCGGCACGACCAACGGACCGGCACGTCGCATGCCTCGGCCAGCTCCAGGATGCTCTGGTAGGCCGACGCCTTCCAGTGTGCGGCGATGCCACTGCGCGCGAACGATACCAGCGGACCGGTGTCGGCATCGTCCTGGGGCAAGTGCGGAGCCCGCGTCGCAGCGCGGACGACCCCAGGGGTTATGGACTCGCTGCCGTTGAACAGTTCGACGTGAATCCGCTCCGGCGCGACGCCCAAGGCTGCCAGCGCCGCTTTCATCTCTGCCATGAAGCCGGTTGGCCCGCAGAGGTAGACCTCCGCCTCGGGTGGGACGCCGACCTCGGCGAAGACCGGGCGCGACAGGTGGCCGGTAGCGTCGAAGTCCCGACCGATTTGGTCGTGTGAGCCCGGCTTGCTGTAACAGACATAGCTGCGGCCAAGCGTGAGCGCGCGCATGAGGCCGTGTACTTCCTCGGCGAAGGCGTCGTGCTGCCCATCGCGAGCCCCGTGCAGCCACAGGACCGGCCGAGTGGAGCGGGCCGCTGACAGCGCGTGCAGCATCGCCAGCACGGGGGTCGCGCCGATGCCCGCGTTGAGCAGTACGACCGGCCCCTCGCCGGCCTGCAGAACGAAGCTTCCGCGCGGCGAGCTGACTTCGAGAGCATCGCCCACCCGAACGTGCTCGCGCAGGTAGGTTCCAGCCTCCCCATTCGGCTCGATCTTCACACTGATTCGATAGCGCTCGGTCGAGAGGGGACCGGAGAGCGAGTAGCTGCGAAAGAGCGGCGCGCCGCCGGCGGCTCGTTGAAGACGCAAGACCACGTACTGGCCTGGAAGGGGCATGAGCAGCGGCTGACCGTCCCGGCTCTGCAGCGTCAGCGAGAGGACATCCGCGGACGCATACTCGATCGCCGTCACCGCGAGCGGTCGAAATCCGGGTGCAACCGCGTGCGCGGCCGCAGTAGGAGTGAGCCCCGCGTTGCCTCTTCCGGCTCCTGTCGTCTGCAGCAACGCCTCGAACGACGAGCGCCACCCCGGCGAAAGCGCTGCGATCCGCAATGCGCGCTCCAGTCGGTCGCGCGGATGATGGGGCGAATAAAGCAGCGCATTGATTTCTGCGACGGTCATCCGCTCCTTCGCCTCTCCCACCTTGACGATGTCGTCGCCGGCGCCCACCTCGCCTTCCCGGAGGACGCGGAAGTAGAACCCCGGGCGTCCGCGCGAGGTCAGCAGCGCCGGCATCTGCGGTTCGCGCATCCGGATGCCGACCCGATAGCAGGTCACGCGCGGTTGAGTGACCTCGAACAGCGCGCTGCCGATCTGATAACGGTCGCCGATGCACACCACATCGTCCGGCAGTCCTCCGATCGTGAAGTTCTCGCCGAACTGTCCATGCACGAAGTCGGTTCGCTTCAGCTGCTCTTCCCAATAGCGATACGATTCGATCTGGTAGACGAAAACGGCGCGCTGCTCACCCCCATGCCCGGCAAGGTCGCCTTGCCCGTCTCCGTCGAGCTTCAAGCGGCCGACCCGACAACGACCAGGCACAGGATCCTTCCAGATCCCGGTGTGCACCGTGCGCCCCTTCCACTCGATGTCGCGGGGAAGTCCGACGTTCACCGATATCAGTCGCGCCACATCGCTCTCGCTTTGGCTCGCAACCGCAACCGCTATCGCGATCCCGCCGTCGGGTGCTCGCTCACCGCTGTTGGAGGGGGGAGTGCCTCGGCGAGGGTGAGGTCGCGATCGAGGCCGTGCGGAATCACCGCCTGACCCGGCTCGAGACGGAGCTGGGTCCCATCGAGTTGTACCGAGACAACGTCCGGCTCGAACGACACCAGGTCGGAAATGCGGCCGACTTCGGGATAGGCCTCACGATACGACCATGCCGCACATTGGCGCTACGCCGTCCAGCGACCAGGGCCACCGACCGGGCAATGGCCATGGAACTCTTGAGTCACCTCGAGCCACTGCGACAGCCTAAAGTGGTCGCCGAATCAAAGCAAAGGCTCGATGAGGAACTTGAGCGCACCATTCAAGTGGTGCTCGGTCGGCAGTTGTCGCAGTCTAGGGCCAAGGGCCCCTCCGCTACACACTAGGAATTCCGGCTCGTAGCATCTACAAGTGTCTTTGAGTTGGTGGCAGCCTTTAGAGCTTCACCAACTTGATGCAATCGACTCCGATCCCGTAGCCGCTGCTGGCCGTTCTCTTGCCTGCCACGGTGAACCGGTACACGCGGTTGGCGGTGGTCGAGTAGGTCACATCACCGAGATCTGCCTCGGCATAGTGCGGATCGACGTCATACCCATCGGTGGTAGTTCCGGTACTCACGCCGTTGGTCGTCAGCTGCCAGATGGCATTGCTCGCCGAGCGCCGGAACCTGACGCGGAGCTTGTAGGATCCCGCCGGAACGTTCGTGGCCGTGAACTGGACATAGTCGTTCACGGCATTCAAAGTCGCCGAATTCGAATTCCCCCCACTGGCGTAATTGCTGGTGACGTCCGTTTGGGAGTCGCCTGCCGATACGGTAGTCGCTATCGATTCGGCCTCGTAGATCACAGCTGATGACGTGCCGGTTGTCGGGGAGAGATCGTTCATCGCCGTGCCGGCCAGGAGAAACGCTCCCACGCAGGGTGGAGTCGTGCTGCCCTCGTCGGGGTACGTGGGGTCGCTCGGCGGCACGGGCGCCAGACCCGTCCCCTGGCAATAACCCAGATACCCATCATTTCTGATGGAGGTGGCCACCATTGCATTCCACGCCTTTGCCGCAACTGGCTTATAGGTCGTACCGTCGAGTATGCCGAGATTGATACCTGTCGCCGTTGCGAACGTGATGAGCGCGGTGGCGCTGGTCTCGGGCGCCGGATGGTGGTTCGGGTCCGCAACATTCATGTTCCAGAAGCCGTCCGCTCGCTGGTTTGTGCGCAAAGCGTTCATCAGGTCAACGAACCTGCTTCTATAGGTCGCATACTCGGGCCGACTCGTCGGCAATTCCGAAAGGGTGATGGCGAGCCCGGCGGCGATCCAGCCTTCCCCCCGACCCCAGAAAATCTTGAGTCCGTTCGGACTTCTCGCAGTCTTGTAGGTTTGATCCCGGTACCAGAGCTTGGTGGTTGGGTCCTGAAGCCCCATCGTGTCGACCTGGTAGCTTTGCAGGTCTCTCACCCGAGTGAAGTAGGTGGGCTTGCCAGCATGCGTGCCCATGACAATCCATACCGGCAAGGCCATAAACTCGGCATCTACAGCCTTCCAGGAGAAGGTTCCGCTGGTGCCGGCGCAGCCGGGAAATCTGTAGTTGACCAATCCCGTGACCTCCGGCGAGATGGGCAAAGCGAGCTGCTTATCGAGGTTTTGGATGACGCTGGCGACGGTCGCGCCGGCTACGCCGCCCTGCAGAAGCCGCAGATAGGTGTACCCAGCCGTCATGCGGTTGTGCCAGTTACTTGATCTGTCACAGCCCGATGATAGGAGCTTCCAGGCATCTGCGGCCGCCCAGTCCCCTGCATACGTCTTGTAGCTCGCCGTTCCGTATTGCCGCCAGTGCTCGACGATTCCCGCCATCAAGACGCCACCGGTCCAGCTATTGTCGTTCGAGCCAGCTGGGTGCCCGCTCATCCAATAGTTGCCAACCTTGGCCCCGGCGGCCTGAATGTCGTCCTTTCGTGGAAGGGTTACGGATGTTTGTGCTTGCCCGGTGAGGAACGTACTCTGCGCTTGCCTCTCAGTTTCGAAGCGGTCCGGGTTTGCATGACTCGCTTCATTACTGGGCTCTGTCATACAGCCCACTGCGATGATGGAGAGCACCAAGGCGGCGCACTGCCCCCTCGCGTCTCGGTGCGGCGTGAGGCAGGGCCCTGGCTTGCGTATAATCGCTGCTGCCATCGTGTGCTCCGATTCTCTAACGTGCCCTCCGCCGTTCGTTATTGCGCTCCCTTAAGACCCCCAGGCCGGCTCACTCTCGAAGGCCGAGTTACTGGTGAGCCGGGTGATGCCCGAGCCGTCGGCGTTCATCGCGAAAATGTCGAGGTTTCCAGTGCGGTCGCTCGCAAAGGCGATTCTGCTGCCGTCAGGGGACCAAGTAGGAGACAGATCGTTCACCGAGTTGTTGGTGAGGCGGGTGACTGTGGCGCCACTGACGGTCACGACCTCGATCTCTCCGTCGCTAAAGCCCTCGCCCGGAAGGACGCGGGGATCGAAGGCGATCTTCCCAGTGCGTCCCCAGGCAAGCCTTGCAGCGAAGCCGGCATTCGTAAGGCGGGCGACGCCCGAACCGTTCGCGTTCATCACGTCAATGTCCTTGCTGAAGCAGGTCGTCTTGTGCAGGAAGGCGATCCTGCTCCCATCAGGCGACCACGTGGGGCTTCCCTCGGCTCCGCGGCTAGTTCCTCCGCATCCTTGAAACGGCAAGTTCGTAGTGAGCCGGGTGACCCCTGAGCCGTTCGCGTTCATCAGGTAGATCTCAAAACGGCCCGTGGCGGTGCGGTTGCTCGCAAAGGCGATCTTGGTACCGGTCGGTGCCCAGGCAGGATCCCGATCGATAGCGGCGTCGTTGGTCAGCCGGGTAACTCCCGAGCCGTTCGCATTCACCACGTAGATCTGATTGCTTCTCACGAAGGCGATCTTGTTGCCGTCCGGTGACCAAGCGGGTTGTCCGCCCCCGTTGGTGGTGATGCGGGTGACCGTGCCACTTCCGTTCAGCACGTAGATGTCACCGTTTCTCACGAAAGCGATCCTGCCGGTTATTGAAAGGCTGCTACCTGTCGAAGCAGGGACCTGGGGGTTCGAGCCAGGCACCTCAGGCAGTCCGGCTGACGGGTCGGTCGCATTTGGACCATTACAACCCGCTGCGAATAACAAGAGCCCTGCTCCGCAAAGCTGGGGGGAACAGGAAAGACTCACGGCCCTCATAGAGCACCTCGCCTCATTGCTCTTCACCGGCCTCAGATGGACTTTGATGACCCAATGATACCTGGCGGTGGTCATGCAGCAGTCATGTGGCGCTCTCTGAGCGTCAATTCGTATCTCGAAATCGCCCACATCCTTGACCTCGTCATTCCCCACTAGCACCTGAAATGCAAAACGCCGAGCCGCCCTGTCGGCAGCTCGGCGATCTTGGGTCCTTCGTGGCGTCCTAGAGTCCGGCGTCGCGGAGGAGGCGAGGACCCGTAGCTTTGCGGCCCCGGCTTTGGCCGGGTGTGCCTTTATCGTAGTGTGATGAGTGCGGATAGCGTACGGTTATGTACCGGATTCGTCAATAGGTTCCGTACGAGTCCAACACGACGCTGTCCAGGCGGGCTCGTGTCGGGGTAGGGAAGTGGGACTAGGCGGGCTGTGTCACGAGAGCGCCGTCATCGGTGAACTGCGCGTACCGCTGCCGAGCGGAGATCATGAGCTCTTGGAAGCGCGGCGCCGGGCGCAGGCTCTCCAGGAACCGGTCATGTTGGGTGAAGTACACGTAGTCCACCCAGCCACGGACCGTGACCGCATGCTCCAGCCAGGTCAGGGCCTGGTCCACCTCACCAACCAGCGCGTACGCTCCGGCCATGAGGTAGGACCAGTACTCGTCCGACTCCGCCATTGCGCGCTCCGCCCCGCTCGGCGACGACAGCACTGCCGCCCGGTCGCCGGCCAGCCCCCGGCGGAAGCGGACTGCGACCGCTGCCAGGGGATCGTCGGCAGGCTGGCGCTCCAGCCACTCGAATTGGCTTCCAGCCTCCGCCTCTCGCCCCGCGGCCACCAGAGCGACCGCGGCGCAGACCCGGCAAATGGTGCTCCGCGGATCCAGGTCGACCGCCCGACGATGCGAGGGTAGCGATCCGGGAGCATCGCCGCCCAGCGAGTAACTCAAGCCCAGCAGGCAGTGATTGCTGGCCGTGAGCGGGTCCTGCTCGACCAACCGGGTCAGCACTTCTCGCATGGGGCCGATCCGCCCGCCCAGCAGATACGCGCCGCCCAGCTGGTGCATGGCGTCGGGATTGTTGGGATCGGCGGCACAGGCCTGGGTGAGCAACCGGACGGCCTCTCCTGCCTGACCCCGGCGATAGGCGACCTGACCCATGATCGAAAGACCTTGCGCTGAGCTGGGATTCAGCTCGAAGGCGCGCCGGGCACAGGACTCCGCCTCCCGCAGCGTCGTCTCCTCGTCGCCGACGAGAAACGTCGGCGACCAGGCGTACACAGTGCCCAGGATCCCGTACAGCGCCTCGTTGGGGCCCACCACGGCGAGCCCGTGCTCGGCGAGCGCACGAGCCGCCACCATCCCTTCGGCCGTCAGCCGGTAATACTCCTGCCGAGCGCGCTGGTAGTACTCGAAGGCGCGGATATCGGCGATCGGCCGCTCCGCGAGCTCGCGATCCTCGGGTGGTGACAGCGTGATTTCGAGCGCCTCCACAATCTGGCGCGACAGCTTCTCCTGCAGGTCGAACACGTCGTCCACCGTGCCGGAATACTTCTCCGCCCAGAGATGGGCATCGGTCTCGACGTCGATGAGCTGGGCCGTAATCCGGAGCGCCGAACCGGCTCGGCGCACGCTGCCCTCCAGCGCGTAGCGGACGTTGAGCTCGCGCCCGATGCGCCGGAGGTCCCAGCCGGTCTCCTTGAGCTTGACCGACGAGGTGCGGGAAATCACGGTGAGTGCCCGAATCCGAGAGAGGTCGGCGATCACCTCTTCCATCAGCCCGGCCGCGAAGTATGCGTTGTCGGGATCGGGGCTCAGGTTGGCGAACGGCAACACCACGATCGCCTTCTTCGGCGCGGCTGCAGGCGCTTCGGGGGCTTCCAGAGCCGCCACGAACTCCGGCAAGGTCGCGAACCGATCCGCCGGAGCTTTGGAAAGCGCCCCTTCGATCGCGCGGCGCACCGACCCCGGCACCCCAGGACGGAGCGTGGTGAGTGGCGGCACCGGGTCGAGAACCTGCCGCGACAACACCGCATTCGCGGAAGGTCCGGTAAAGGGCGGCTGACCCGCCAGCAGCTCGTAGAGGACGCAGGCCAGGCTGTATTGGTCGGACCGGGCGTCGACGTCGTCCTCCCCCGCGGCCTGCTCCGGACTCATATAGGCGGGGGTCCCCATGCTCATGCCGGCCCGGGTCAATCGGTCTCCGGCCGCGACGCCGGCGGCGCGTGCGATTCCGAAGTCTGCGACCAGGGCGTGACCTTGCGAGAGCAGGATATTCTCGGGCTTCACGTCGCGATGTATCAGACCCTGCTGGTGGGCGTAATGCAGCGCCTCGCCGGTCTCCCGCACCAAGCGAAGGGCTTCCGGCACGGCGAGCGGGCCCTCCCGAGTGAGCCGGTGGCGCAGAGTCTCGCCGTCCACATACGGCATGACGTAGAACGGCCGGGGTGAAGCCTCGTCGGTGGTGCCCGAGTCGAGCAGGGCCAGAATGTGGGGGTGCTGCAGCCGGGCGAGGATCTGGATTTCGAGCAGAAAGCGCTGGGTGGCCGGGCCGATCACGATCTCAGGGCTCAAAATCTTGATGGCGACCGGGCGGTCGTGCTTGCGGTCGCGCGCCAGGTACACCACCGCCATTCCGCCCCGGCCCAGCTCTCGCTCGATCGTATAGCGGTCGCTCAGAACGACTGTCTCGAGGACGGCCTGATCACCTCGACGCAACATGCCTCAAAGCTAAGAGGGGACTGACTGTCAGGCGACCACGGGTTCAACGCACATACGGGGGGGAGCGGCCGACCCGGACGTGTGTAGTGAGTCAGTGTGGCAACAGAACCTCCTGCTGCGGGGCACGGCCCACACACAGAGTGCAATCCTTGGCTCCCCCTCAAACTGGTTATCGTAAAGGTTCTATGCACGCAAGCAGGGCCTGCCGCTCCGGTCCACATCTTGAGCACCCTTGTTTACGAAGCTGTTGACCCAGCTAAAACGGCGCCGTTCATAACTTCGCCAGGCTTCGGCCCCTCGCATCGCGACTGCTGCAACCTATCGCAGCAGACCTGAGTCCAGGTTTTGCAATAATGCGGTTTGCCCGCCGCCAGTAACGGCGAGGGCACACAATTGACGTCACCCGATAGAGCACACCCGGAGCGATCCGGGGCCGCAAAACCAAAGGTCTCATCGGTCCATCGATGAGATAGCTCGGTGCCGAAGGTGCACGATCTCGCGCCCTGAACGCGCGGTGCTCGCCCTCGGCCCTCGGAGTGAGCACCGCGTTTCACGTTCGGGATCTTGGGTTGTCCCGTTGTGCGGCCGGCGCTCTGCGAGGTGGCACTTACCAGTTGGAGGAGATCGGCATGGGCCGCATTCAATGGATTCGCGCTCTTACGCTCGCTATTGGACTCTCATTAACGGCCTGCGCCGACGGTGCGATCCCGACCGAGCCGTCGCACGCCGTTGGGCCGTCGTTCAGCAGCGCAAAGAGCGACTCGGCGCACGCGCGGCACGAGGCCCTGAAACACGAGCTCGAATCGCGTGAGCGCGAGTTCCAGGCGATGAGAGAGGCCGGCAAGGACAGCCTCAAGGTCGCCAGGGCAGAGTGGAAGGCGTGGAAGGAAAGCTGGAACGAGCAGTACAAGACCCAGAAGGAGCTTTGGAAGCGCCTGCACCCCGGTGCCAAGGGTGGCCCGGAGATTCAGCTGCTGCGTTGCGAACCCAAGCCATACGACGGCGACGCCGTCATCGTTGGACCGGCTGGCGGGACCCTGCACGTGGGCCCGCACGAATTCGTGATCCCGAAGGGCGCGCTCGATCACGAGGAGCTGATCGTGATGGAGGCACCGACCTCCTCCCTTGTCGACGTGCGTTTCCAGCCGGAGGGACTCCAGTTCCAGAAGCCGGCCCAGCTCACGCTCTCCTATAAGGGCTGCGTTGTCCCGTCCGCTCTTGATCTACTGGTCGCTTACCTGGGCCAGGGTAATCAGATTCTGGAGCTACCGCCTTCGCGCGATGACAGAATTGATGACGAGGTAAAGGCGGACATAGGCCATTTCTCGCGCTATGCAGTGGCCTGGTAGCGCACGGCGGTACGAACGGCCGTCGAGCGCGGAAGTTCAACCGAGGTCGTGATGTCGCCCGCCGACCTGCTCGAGCAGGCCCGGACAGTTGAGCGCGGCGGTGATGTCGCGGCTGCCGAGACCATCTACCAGGCAGCCTGTCGCCTCGCCGAGACGAACGGCGATCGGGCCACGCTTTCGCAGGGGTGGCGGCAACTTGCCTTGATTCAGCATCATCGCGGCTCAGCCGATCAGGCCCGGGAGCTGGGCCGGCGGGCCTACGACTGCGCTCTCGCGGCAGGCAACCGTGAGCTTGCCGCGCACGCCCTCAACGTGCTCGCAGGCTTCGCCTTCGAAAGCGGCAACCTGGCTGGAGCGCGGCGCACGTTTCGTGATGCGCTCGCTCTGGCCAATGGAAGCATCGCGCTTCGCGCCCGCATCGAGCAAAACCTGGGCATCATCGCCACAGTGCAAGGCGATCATGAGCAGGCGCTGGCGCACTACGGACGAAGCCTCGACGCCTTTCAAACTCTGGGAGACGAGCGCGGTGTCGCTCTGGCTTACCATAATCTTGGAATGATCAACGCCGACCGCGGCCAATGGGCCGAGGCCGATCGCTGCTTTCAGCACGCTTTCACCGGCGCCGAGCGGAACGGGGACCTGCACCTCCAGGGCCTTTGCCTCCTCAACCATGCCGAGGTGCGTCTCGCCAACCAGGATCTCAGCCAGGCCCGCGCCGACGTGGAGCGGGCCCTCGGTATCTTCGACCAGCTCGACGCACAGATCGATAAGGCCGACGCATACCGGATGCTCGGCATGGTCCATCGGGCCATGGATCAGCTCGACTTCGCCGAGCGACAGCTGTTACGGGCACGGGGGCTCGCCCAGCAAATGGAGTCGGTGCTGGGTAGTGCGGAGGCGTCACGTGAGCTTGCTCTGCTCTATCGGCAGCTCGGCCGCAACATGGAGGCGTTGGGGGCTCTCAATGCCGCGTATCGGCTCTTTCGACAGCTGGAGGCTCGAACTGAGCTGGTGGATGTCGGCCGGAAAATCAGCGATCTCGAGGGGACGTATCTACAGGTCGTCCGAGAATGGGGTGAATCATTAGAGTCAGCCGACAGCTATACGCACGGCCACTGCGAGCGCGTAGCGCAATACGGCCTGGCCGTGGCACAAGCTCTTGGGCTCGAGGCGGACGCTCAGACGACTCTTCGGGTCGGTGCCTATTTGCACGACCTCGGGAAGGTGCGCGTGCCGCACGAGGTGTTGAACAAGCCCGGCAACCTTACCGATGAGGAGCTCGCCCTGATCAAGATGCATCCGATCTGGGGGCTCGAGATGCTGGCGGACATCGATTTTCCGTGGGACATCAAGCCCATCATCCGGTGGCACCATGAGAAGCATGATGGGACCGGTTATCCCGATGGGCTCAAGGGTGAGGAGATCCCGATCGGGGCTCAAATCATCTGCATCGTCGATGTCTACGACGCTCTCACAACGACCCGCCCCTACAAGCCCGCTCTATCACCTGCTGAGGCGCTCTCGTGCATGGCGGAGGTGCCGCATTGGTGGCGGGTGGATGTTTATCAAGCCTTTCTCCGAGCCGTAGGCAAACCTGCAGTCGAGCGTCATAGAACCAGTGTGGTGAACAACGCCACCCGCGTCGCGGCGGCGTGAGTCCGTGGCGCCGGCGCGCCGGTTAATTCCCTCGGCCAGCCTGACGCCGCTCGAACCCGCTGCCTACCGTCGTTAGTCGCACGCGGTACAACGCCGCGTTGGCGGCGACAAAGAGCGTCGAGCCGTCCTCGCCCCAGGCGACGTTCCCCACATTACCTCCGAAGTCGAACCACCCCAGCAGGGTCGCATCGGGCGCGAAGACGTACACTCCTCCCGGTCCAACGGCGAAGAGGTTCCCGCGGGCATCCACTTTCAGACCATCTGCCGTGCCCGGCCGGCCAGCGAAGGTTCTGGTCCCGTCATAGAACACCCGCCCGGCGCCCAGGGTGCCATCTGCTCTCACCTCGTATGCCATCCACACCAGCCGCCTGGGGTCGGCGTTGGAGACATACAGGGTGCGTTCGTCGGGAGAAAATGCGATCCCGTTGGTGCCGCTTAGCTCGCCGGTGAGCAGCGTGAGCTTGCCATCCCGAGCGAGACGATAGACACCTTGAAAGGGAAGCTCTTTCCCGCGATCAGCGTATGCTCCAGGAAGGCCGAAGGGGGGATCCGTGAAATACAGGTCTCCGTTGGCCTTGAACACCAGGTCATTGGGGCTGTTGAGGCGCTTGCGCTGATACCGATCGACCAGGACGGTGAGACGCCCGTCCGGCTCGCGGCGCAAAATGCGCCGCTCGCCGTGCTGGCAGAACACCAGCCGCCCGTCGGGATCGATCGCCAGTCCATTTGAGCCCGGCTCGCGGCCGGCGAATGGCTGCCGACCGGCGTAGCCGCTCCGCGCCAGCAGCACGCTTTCCCCTTCGCCTTCCTTCCAGCGGTAAATGGCATTCTTCACCACGTCGGAAAAGAGCAAATAGCCGCCGTTACGCACCCAGACCGGCCCTTCGGTCCAGCCATGGTTGTCCACGATCTTTTCCAGGGCCGCGCCCGGTGGTACCAAGGCGTCGAATCGGGCATCGAGCCGAGTGATGATGGGATCCCGGGTGGGCTTGCGATGGAGTTGGGCATTCGCGGTGCCGGGCGCGAGGCCTGCGATGACCGCGCCTAGTACGATCACTCTGTGCCAGTTCAAGTGTCCTCCCCTGTTTACGACGTCGATGATCGGTCCAATGCGAGCCGCCGGTCAAAGGTTCCATTTCGCAGAGCGCCGCACGATCCCGCGCGATGATCGGCCCAGGCAGGCAGAGGTGGAACCGCCCAGCCGGCTTGCGGCATTTCACCTCACGGGCGCCGGTCATACTTCACTCTTCGAAGGGAGCAGGACATGTGGATCAAGCGAGGGTTGCCGCTCGGCGCGATCGCCGTGACCATGCTGTCGATAACAGCCTGGGCGCAGGATCCGGTGCCGATCTATCCACGGAACTACACGGTGCTGTTGGAGAATGACCGGGTACGAGTGATGGACTTTCGGCTGCGCCGGGGAGACACGGAGAGGTTTCACTCCCATCCAGCGCACGTGCTCTACGTGCTGGAACCCTTCAAGATCGAGTTCAAGCTTCCTGGGGGCGGAACTGCGATGAGAGAGGCCAAGGCGGCAGACGTGCTCTTCAGCGAGGCGGTGACCCATTCGCCCACGAATATCGGAGAGACTGACGCCCACGGTATCCTGATCGAGCTCAAGACCCCGCTGGCGCCGGATGTCGGCGATCTCGAGCGGGCGCTCACTGCGGTGACCTTCATCCGCGGAAAGCCCGGCCATGAAGCCGAGGTGAAGAAGGAGCTCCTCTCGCTCACGGCTCCCACCCGCGCCGAGTCGGGTAACGTCGCCTACGATCTTTATCAGTCCGTGGATCGGCCTGGCGAGTTCATGCGGCTCGAAGTCTGACGCGACCCTCAGGCACTCGAGCTCCACAAGGCGAGCCCTTATCTCAAGGCATCATTCGAGCGGCGGAAGGATCAGGGCTGGCAAACCGAGATCACGCGGTGGACGCGGGTGCCGGAAGACCTGGGACGAGAGCCGTGAGGCGAGGCCGGGCAGGAGCGTTCGACCACCCGGCCGCGGTCATGCGATTCGCGGGTGAAACGACCTCGCCTCGATGCTCGTAGTTGCTGGAATCCCGCCACGCTATTACCGAGGAGAGTGTGCGAAGATTCTGGCTCGGTGTCGGAGCGACCGTGCTCACCGGGGCGTTGGTCGTGCTCGGCGCGGCTTGGTCGGGGTTCGTCCCCGTGCACGCAAATGCGCGTCCCTCCTGGTTGGAGCAATATCTCGCCCGAACGGCACTCGACGCATCGGTCGCTCGACAGGCGCCCGTGCTTCAGAACCCATTTGGGGTGACTGAGGAGAGTCTCCTCAAAGGCCTCAAGGTCTATCGTAACAGCTGCGCGGGATGTCATGGTGGCCCGTCGAAAGATCCGGCGGTCTTTGGCCGGTCCATGTTCCCCCCGGTTCCGCAGTTCGTCATCCGCCCACCGACCAAGCCGGAGTGGCAACTCTACTGGCTCATCAAGAACGGCGTGCGACGGAGCGCCATGGCCGCCTGGAAACCGTTGCTGAGTGAGGAGGAGATGTGGGATGCGGCGGCGTTCCTGCACCGGCTGGACTCGCTGCCCCCGGTTGTGGTAGCGGAGTGGCACCGGCCGGGCTAACGAGGAGCGGCTACACCTCTGAGCCGCGCGGCCATCCTGACCACGTGGCCAGCTAGCCGGACCTCATCTTCCGCAACACCTTGCCCCGTTGTGACCTCACCGTGATCTCGCTGATACAAAGCTCGTTGGCGGTCTGCTTGTTCTAGACCCGGCGAGGATCAGACCTAAAATTTCGGACCCTTGCTACGCCTTCGAGCAAAGCCTGCGGATCCCCAGGAGGAAGGCATGAGCACCACCGCAACCCGTACTAAGGACGCGCCCACCGACGCGCGGGTCGGGAAGGTAGACCTGAAGCTCGAGGTGGTCACCATCCCCGTCTCTGATGTCGACCGCGCGAAGGAGTTCTATCAGAATCTCGGGTGGCGGCTCGACGCCGACTTCAGCGCGGGCGGCGGCCGCGTAGTCCAGTTCACGCCTCCGGGCTCCCAGTGCTCGGTTCACTTCGGCATGAATCTCACGTCAGCCGCGCCCGGATCCGCCCAGAGCTTGTGGCTGATCGTGTCCGATATCGAGGCTGCGCGTGACGAGCTGGTGAAGCGCGGTGTCGAGGTGAGCGAGGTATTTCACTTCGCCGGCTTCAACCGAGTCGACCCTGCCGGACGATTGAGCGGTCCAGATCCGGACCGGCGCACCTACGCATCGTTCGCGTCGTTCAGCGACCCGGACGGCAACACCTGGCTGCTTCAGGAGATCACGACGCGACTGCCCGGACGCGTCGCGGGCGACACGACGTACGCGTCGGTGCCCGACCTGGCGCAGGCGCTGCGGCGAGCGGAGGCCGCGCACGGTCAGCACGAGAAGCGGACGGGCCAGCGGGACGCAGACTGGCCCAGTTGGTACGCCGAGTACATGATCGCGGAGCAGGCCGGCAAGGAGCTGCCGACGTAAGGCGTCGAGCCATGCGGTCTGACATCACGCCCGGCGCCCGCTTTCCGGATTACGAGCTGCCCGATCACACGAGCACGCCCCGCAGGCTCAGCGAGCTGCAGGGCGATGACCCGCTGATCCTGACGCTCGCGCGCGGCCACTACTGCCCCAAGGAGCACCAGCAGCATCTGGAGCTCGCCGCGTTCTACCCCAAGATCGCGGTGGCCTACACTCAGGTCGCCACGATCTCGACCGACGACCACCACACGCTCCAGGAGTTCCGGGCGTCGGTCGGCGCCCAGTGGACCTTCCTCTCCGATCCGGGCCGAACGGTACAGAAGGACCTCGACATCCAGGAGTACACCGACGCCGAGCACGACCCGATGATCCCGCACACGCTCGTGCTCAAGCCGGGTCTCGTGATCCACCGGATCTACAACGGCTACTGGTTCTGGGGTCGCCCGTCGGTCGTGGACCTGTGGCACGACCTGCGCGAGGTCACGCGCGAGATCCGCCCTGACTGGGACCTGAGCACGCCCGGACTCCGCGACCGCTGGGACGCGGGCGACGTGTCGCCCTTCCACGGCTGGAACAAGCGGCCGGGTCAGAAACCGGCGTCGGTTTGACACAAGGAGCCATGATGACCGCCACATCCACACTCGCACCGGCTCGCCGAGCGCCGGCGCTGCTCGGGCAAACCGTGGTCGTGATCGGCGGCAGCGCAGGCATCGGGCTCGAGACGGCTCGCCGCGCGCGCGAGGAGGGAGCCAACGTGATCCTCACCGCACGCGACCGGGATCGCCTGCAGCGCGTTGGCAACGAGCTCGAAGCCAGCACCATGGCCTTCGACGCCACGGACTTCGGGCGGCTCAGGCAGTTCTTCGACGAGCTGCCCACGCCGATCGACCACGTCCTCGTCACGGGCCCCGGTCCCTATTACGCGCCGCTCGCGGAGTTCGACGTCGAGAGGGCCCGCCGCGACGTCGAGGCTCATCTCCTAATGCCGATCGAGGTCGCCCGGAGCGCTGCGGGTAAGGTCCGCCCGGGCGGGACCCTGCTGTTCATGGGCGGCACGGGCGGCCGCCGCACGGCGCCGGGTTTCGCGCTCATATCGGCGCTCACGGCCGCGGGTCCTGCGATGACGAGGAACCTCGCGCTCGAGCTCGCGCCCATCCGGGTGAACCTGATCGCAGCCGGCTTCGTCGACACGCCGCTCTCGGCGGCGATCCTGGGCGATCAGCTGGACGCACGTCGCGAGCAGCTCCGAACAACGCTGCCGATCCGACGCGTCGTCGGCCCGGCCGATATCGCCGCACTGGCCGTCCACCTTATGACGAACACGGCGGTTACGGGCGCGACCTTCGACATCGATGGCGGCCAGCAGCTGGTCGAGGAGTGAGCCCACCATAGGCGGCCACTTCGCTGCGTGGGAACAGCCGGAGCTGTTCATGGCAGAACTCCGCACGGGGTTTCAGTCGCTGCGCTGAATAAGACGGAGAAGACGGAGAGGATGGAGGCGGTGTATGACCACAATGACGGCAGTTGCAACGATGAAGACGGCGCAGGTTCCCCGCCCGGGAGCCGAGTTCCAGATCGTCGAGCGGGAGATCCCTGATCCAGCTCCAGGACAGGTGCGGATCAAGGTGCAGGCGTGCGGGGTGTGTCACAGTGACTCGTTCACGAAGGAAGGACTGTGGCCCGGCATTCAATACCCCCGGGCTCCCGGCCATGAAGTGGTGGGCCTCGTCGACAAAGTGGGTGCCGGGATTTCTGGGTGGACCAAGGGCCAGCGGGTGGGCGTCGGCTGGCACGGGGGACACGACGGAACCTGCCGGGAGTGCCGGCGGGGAGACTTCCGCAACTGCAGAAATCGCCAGGTTCCCGGGATCAGCTACGACGGCGGATACGAGCAGTACATGGTCGCCCCGGTCGAGGCCCTGGTGTCGATACCGGAATCCCTTTCCGAGGCCGAGGCAGCCCCACTGCTTTGCGCCGGCATCACCACCTTCGATGCGCTGCGCCGTAGCGGCGCGGCCCCGGGCGACCTCGTTGCCGTCCAGGGGGTCGGGGGCCTGGGACACCTCGGCATTCAGTTCGCGAGCAAGTTCGGCTGTCAGGTGGCAGCCATCGGGCTCGGGCCCGAAAGCGGCGCGCTCGCGAAGAAGCTGGGTGCGAGCATCTACATCGACAGCAAAGCCACGAACGCCGCAGAGGCATTGCAGCAGCTGGGCGGCGCTCGCGTTATTCTGGCCACCGCTCCGAGCTCGAAGGCGATGTCCGCGCTGATCGACGGTCTCGGGCCCAATGGCAAGCTCACGGTCATTGGCGTCGCTCCCGATCCCATCGAAGTCACGCCGGTCCAACTCATCGTCGCTAACCGATCGGTTGCAGGCTACGCCTCGGGCACGCCCGCTGATTCGGAGGACACGCTCCGATTCGCCGAGCTGAGCGGGGTGAGGCCCATGATCGAGACGTACCCGCTCGAGCAAGCTGCCGAGGCGTACGCCCGGATGATGAGTGGAAAGGCACAGTTCCGAGTGGTTCTGACGATGTAAAGCGGATCTTGCAACCGGTTGCTGGCATGACCTCACGTCCGCTCATGACGCTTCAGGTGTTCGTCGCACCGCCGCAAAAGGTCGGCGAGGTACCGCACGGAACGCGGGTGATCGCGCCCATTACGAGCGGCAGCTTCGAAGGCCCTCGGCTGCGCGGCAAGGTCCTGCCGGGCGGAGGTGATTGGACCCTTTTGCGGTCTGACGGCGTTCTCGAGCTCGACCTGCGCATCACGCTCGAGACTGAGGACGGCGCCTTGATTTACCTGACGTCCTTCGGACTCCGTCATGGCCCACCTGAAGTGTTGGCTGCGCTTGCGCGGGGCGAATCCGTCGATCCCTCCAAGTACTACTTCCGGACCGCCGCAAGGTTCGAAACCAGCGCGCCACAGTATGGATTCTTAAATCAATTGATCGCCGTCTCCTCGGGCGATCGCCGGGCGAGCGGCCCGATCTACACCATCGAAGAGATCCTCTAGCGATCATGACCGCCATGAGCTCGCGACCACTGATGACGGTGAGAATCGCCGCAGCTACGCCGCAAAAGCTGGGCACGGTGCCTCATGGCGTTCGGAGCATCGTGCGGGTCACGGGAGGTGACTTCGAAGGCCCGCGACTTCGCGGCAAGGTGCTGCCTGGGGGAGGGGACTGGTTGTTGCTGCGCGCCGACGGTGTTCTCGAGCTGGATCTGCGCATCACGCTGGAGACAGACGACCACGCCCTGATTTACATGAAGTTTCAAGGGCTGCGTCATGGCCCGCCTGACGTGATCGCCGCGCTCCGCCGTGGAGAAGTCGTTGATCCCGCGAGGTACTACTTCCGAACCCTGCCCAGTTTCGAAACCTCGACGGACAAGTACGCATTCTTGAACCGCATTATCAGCGTCGGCTTCGGTGAAGCTCGTCCGGACGGAGCGGTTCACAGGATCGACGAGATACTTTAACGACGGGCCCATCAAGCCCAAAGAAAGAGAAGATGTACCATGTCGCACCATTATTCTGGTCCCAACCTCGTGTTCCCTCGTGGGGACGCCCGCCTCGACTTCACCGATTTGTTTGCCTTCCCCAAGCCGGGAGATCCCAGCAGGTCGATCCTCATCATGGACGTGCACCCGTCCCTCGGCGTGAACCCGCCGGGACCGACTACGGCCGAGCCCTTCGCGCCCGAGGCGCTCTACGAGATCAAGATCGACACGAACGGCGATGCTGTCGCCGATATCGCGTACCAGGTGCGCTTCACGTCTTCCGAGGACGGGGCACAGACGGCGACGGTGCGCCGTTTGGAGGGCGCACAGGCCGCCGGGACGGGCGAGGGCG
>UEXR01000709.1_pt1 | contig 19464 bp, 16 predicted proteins | sample 4301101 | NCBI WGS metagenome assembly UEXR01 (sample SAMEA4773180, study PRJEB27434) | metagenome | biome: 2259; feature: agricultural soil; material: soil | place: USA | collected 2014-09 | depth 0.25 m
CTCTGATGGAGCGGAAGGTGAGCGCCTGGATGCAGAATCGCCGGGGACCCAATCGGGTGGGCTGGGCCGGCCTGCTCCAGCCCGCGGCGGACGGGGTCAAGAACATTCTGAAGGAAGAGACCTATCCAGCGGCGGCAAGTCCGTGGCTCTTCCTTCTGGCGCCGGCGATGTCCTTCGTTCCGGCACTCCTGCTATCGGGAGTGATTCCCTTCGCCGCTCCGCTCCCGGTCGATTTCGACTTCACGCTCCGGTTCAGCTTCTTCGGTCTGTTTCCGATCGACTTCGGGCGCTGGGTGCATCACGGTCCCATGCCCATGGTGGTGGCCGACCTGCCCATCGGATTTCTCTTCGTCATCGCCATTAGCTCGCTAGGCGTGTATGGCGTGGCACTGGCGGGGTGGTCCTCCAACAGCAAGTACGCCTTGCTGGGTGGACTCAGAGCCAGCGCCCAGATGGTGTCCTACGAAGTCGCTATGGGTCTGGCCCTGATCCCGGTGCTGCTGCTGTCGGGCAATGTCAGCTTTTCCGCCATCATCGCCGATCAGCAGAGGGGCCTCTGGTACGTGCTGCCACTGTTCCTCTCGTTCTTCACCTTCCTGATCTCGGGATTGGCCGAAACCAACCGGCTTCCGTTCGACCTGCCCGAGGCCGAGTCGGAGCTGATCGCCGGATACCACACGGAGTACAGCGCGATGAAGTTCTCCTTCTTCTTCATCGCGGAATACGCCAACGTGGTGACGGTCTGTGCCATGGTGACGACGCTCTTCTTCGGAGGGTGGGACATCCCGGGATCGTGGGACGAACGTGGCGGCGTGCTGCAGACGCTGGTCACCGGGTTGGTCTTCTTCCTCAAGGTGATGTTCTGGATCTTCCTCGTGATGTGGATCCGGTGGACGTTGCCGCGCTTTCGCTACGACCAACTGATGGCGTTGGGATGGAAGGTGCTGATGCCGCTGGCGCTCGCCTACATCATGGTCATCGCGACCGCGATCTGGTTTATCGACCGATTTTTGGGGATCACGGACCCGAAGCTCGCCGGGTTGGCGCTGTTCGGGGTCAACCTGCTCATCGGGTTCCTGATCTTCGGCGTGTTGGATAGCGGAATGTTCGTGCGGGGGTCGGTGCGGAGCCCGCAGACCCTGGAGGCGCGCCGCGCTCGCGCGTCGGTGGCCGGCTGATGGCGATCGGGGTCAAGGTGCTCAAGCGGCCCGAGCGACAGGTCAGCTACGTTCGGGCGACGCTCAAAGGCATGGCGCTCACCTTCAAGCACATGTTCGAGAAGAAGGTGACCATGCAGTATCCGGAGGAGAAGAGCACCGGACCGGAACACGGGATGCCGTCCTACAGCATCTCGTCGAGGTGGCGGGGGACGCACCGGATGCTGACCGACGAGCAGGGTCGCTCCAAGTGCGTAGCCTGTGGGCTCTGTCCTCAAATCTGCCCGGCGAACTGCATCAAGCTGGTGCCGGGTGAGGACGAGGAAGGCAACCGCTACCCCCTGATTTACGAGATCGACGAGTTCCGCTGCATCTTTTGCGGCTACTGCCAGGAAGTCTGCCCCGAAGAGGCCATTCACGTCGGGGTGCATTTCGAGAACTCGGAATACAGCCGGGGGCGGTTCGTCTACGACCTCGAGCGGCTCTCGTCTCAGACCCATCCGGTCTCGACTCTGTGGGATCCCTCCGACCCCAAGGGTGAGTAGATGACCAACGCGGTCTTCTGGTTCTTCGCGGTCCTCGCGGTCGGCTCGGCCGCACTTTGCATCGTGCAGCGAAACCCGGTTTCGGCCGCGCTCTGGCTGGTGTCCACCATGTTTTCGCTGGCGGCGATTTACGTCCTGCTCAATGCTCAGTTCATCGCTGCAATCCAGGTCCTGGTGTACGCCGGCGCCGTGATGGTGCTGTTTCTGTTCGTGATCATGCTGCTCAACCTGGGACACGCCAGCTCCGACATTCGAGGGCCGTCTTCCGTGGCGGCGGCGCTGGTGATCGTGGGGTTGCTGCTGGTCGAGCTGCTGACGCTGTGGCGCTACTCGCCGGGACGGCTTGCGGCTGAGGTGGCCCAAGCGCCCGGCATGCGCGATCCGGCGGCGGCTTTCGCTGCCGGCATCAGTGCCAGACAGGATGCGGTCACCCATGGCGTGGTTGGAAGCATCGCCGCGCCGTTGTTCCAGATCTATCTGGTTCCCTTCGAGATCACCTCGATTCTGCTCCTGGCTGCCATCATCGGAGCAGTCGTCCTGGCCAAGCGGAAGGTGTAATGTTCCTCGGACCTGCCCTCGGCCTCTCGGCCATTCTGTTCAGCCTGGGTGTCGCCGGCGTGCTCCTGCGCCGGAACGCGATCGTGCTCTTCATGTGTATTGAGCTGATGCTGAACGGAGTGAATCTGTCGTTCGTGGCGTTCTCCCAGCTCTATGGGGCCAGCGGGTATATCATGGTCTTCTTCGTGATGACCGTTGCCGCGGCCGAAGCGGCTGTGGGACTGGCCATCATCCTCGCCATCTTCCGGCACAAGCAGTCGGTCGACCTCCAGAACATCAACCTGCTGCGGGGCTGATGACGAACCTCGTCTGGCTGACCGTCGCCCTTCCGCTCGCCGGCTTTCTCTTCAACGGCGCCTTGGCGCTGCGCCGTCCCCAGGCCAAGAGCCTGGTGTCGATAGTCGGTGTCGGGGTGCTGTTCGCGGCGTTTGCCGTCGCGCTGGGAATCTTCGTCGAGCTTTGGCGCAGCCCCCCGCACGCGCCGATCATCGTCTCGCTGTGGAGCTGGCTGCCGGTCGAGCGCCTCCAGGTGGAGCTCGCGTTTCAGGTGGATCAGCTCTCCACCGTGATGCTGCTGGTCGTGACCGGCGTCGGCAGCCTCATTCACCTGTTCAGCGTGGGATACATGGGAGAGGACCCGGGGTACGCGCGGTACTTCTCGTATCTCAACCTCTTCATCGTGTTCATGCTGGTGCTGGTGCTGGGGTCCAGCTTCCCGGTCATGTTCATCGGGTGGGAAGGAGTGGGACTCTGCTCCTACCTCCTCATCGGGTTCTGGTTTTCCGAGAAGGTCAATGCCGATGCCGGCAAGAAGGCCTTCATCATGAACCGGATCGGCGACTTCGGCTTCCTGGTGGCAATGTTCTTCATCTGGCGGGAATTTGGCAGCCTGGACCTGGTGGAGGTCATGTCGAAGGCACCCCAGGTGCTGCTTCAGGGCGGGGCCATCGTCACCGCGATCACCCTGTTTCTGTTCCTCGGCTGTACCGGCAAATCGGCTCAGATCCCGCTCTACACCTGGTTGCCCGATGCGATGGCGGGACCCACCCCGGTATCGGCGCTGATCCACGCCGCGACCATGGTCACGGCCGGGGTGTATCTGGTTGCCCGCACCAATGTTCTCTTCGCCATGGCACCGGTGTCGAGCGGCGTCGTCGCCGGGGTGGGTTCGCTGACCGCGCTCTTTGCCGCGACGATCGGCCTCAAGCAATACGACATCAAGCGGGTGTTGGCCTACTCCACGGTTTCACAGTTGGGGTACATGTTCCTGGGCGTGGGCACCGGTGCCTATGTCTCCGGCATCTTCCACCTGGTCACTCATGCCTTCTTCAAGGCATTGCTCTTCTTGGGGTCCGGCAGCGTGATTCACGCGATGCATCAGGCCTATCACGCAACCCACTCCCATGAGGACGCGCAGGACATGCGCAACATGGGCGGTCTCAAGGAGTACCTGCCCGTGACCTTCTGGCTCATGCTGATCGCCACTCTGGCGATCTCGGGCATCCCGCCGTTCTCAGGCTTCTTCTCCAAGGATGAGATCCTGGCTGCCGCGTTCGCTCGAGGGAGCGAGCAGCCGATCTACTACGTCTACTACGGCATGGGCATCCTGGCAGCGCTGCTCACTGCCTTCTACATGGCCCGGCTCATGGCCATGACCTTCCTGGGAAAGAACCGTACGGGAGAAAAGGAGCGGGCTCACCTGCACGAAGCGCCGGCCATCATGACCGGACCGCTGGTGATTCTGGGTATCCTGAGTTTTGTGGGCGGCGCCCTCAACCTGCCCCCTCTCGCCGGAGGCAGCGCGGCGATGGAGCATTGGCTGGAGCCAGTCGTTGCGCCGGCGGAGCGGTTCTTTGCGTTGGAGATGCCTCACGGTCAGGTGGAGCTTTTCCTTATCGGCGGCGCTGTGGCCATCGGTCTGCTCGGCCTACTCGCCGGATTCCGGGCGACGCTCGCCCGCCCAATACGGCCGGCCCGCGAAGCTCCCCTCGATACCGGTCTGGCCAACATTCTCTACCGCAAGTATTACGTGGACGAACTCTACGATGCGTTGATCGTGCGCCCAGTGGTGTGGCTCTCCCGGGTGGTCCTCTGGAAGGCTGTGGATCAGGGCCTGGTCGACGGGGCGGCGGTCAACGGTTCGGCTCGACTGTCGCAGGGGCTGGGCTGGCTAGGCAGCCGGCTGCAGACCGGCCAGGTCGGGGTGTACGTCGTGCTGTTTCTGGTAGGCGCGCTCTGGGTGTTGAGCGCGGTCCTGAGGTGACCGGCGCATGACTTCCTTCCTGGAATCCCTCGGGTACGGTCACTGGATTCTTCACGCGCTGATTCTCCTTCCGCTGGTGGGCGTGATTCCCGTCCTGCTCGGCCCCGAGCGGAATGCGAAATGGACCGCGCTGGTCGTCAGCACCATCGAGTTCCTGCTTTCCGTCGGCCTGTGGTGGGTCGTGACTCCCGAGCATGCCGGCCTGCAACTCCTCTCGGATACGCCGTGGATTGCCAGCTGGGGCATCAGCTACCGCGTGGGTATCGATGGCATCTCCCTGGTGATGGTGCTGCTCACCACCGTCCTGATGCCGCTGAGTGTCCTGGCGAGCTGGCACTATATCACCACCAAGGAACGGGGATTCTATGCCCTGATGCTCACCCTGCTGACCGGCCTGGTAGGAGTGTTCATCGCCTTCGACCTGTTCCTGTTCTATGTCTTCTTCGAAGTGGTGCTGATCCCGATGTACTTCATCATCGGGATCTGGGGCGGGGCCAACCGACTGTACGCGGCCATCAAGTTCTTCGTGTACACCCTGGTGGGCTCACTGCTGATGCTGGTTGCCATCGTGGTCCTGGTGTGGAAGATCCAGTCCGTGACCGGCATCCTCTCTTTTGGCTACGAACACGTTCTGAACAACCTGGGTGCAGTGGGTGAGAGCGCACCCTGGCTCTTTGCCGCCTTTGCGCTGGCCTTCGCCATCAAGGTCCCCATCTTCCCGTTGCATACCTGGCTACCCGACGCTCACGTCGAGGCGCCGACCGCCGGCAGCGTGCTCCTGGCGGGCATCATGCTCAAGATCGGGACCTACGGGTTCCTCCGATTCGCGGTCCCGTTCTTCCCCCAGGTTGCGCTGAGCACCGAGGTGAGCGCGTTGATGGTAACTCTCGCGCTCATCGGCATCATCTACGGCGCCCTGGTGGCGATGGTTCAACCGGACATCAAGAAGTTGGTGGCGTACTCCTCAGTGAGCCATCTCGGGTTCGTGATGCTGGGCATTTGGGGCGGAACGATGCAGAGCGTCCAGGGCGCGCTCATGGTGATGATCAGTCATGGCTTCTCGACCGGCGCGCTCTTTCTTCTTGTCGGCATGCTGTACGAACGGCGGCACACCCGCCTGATCGAGGACTATGGCGGGATCGCGCGGGTCGTGCCGGTGTTCAGCCTGATTCTGACCGTGGTGGCGTTGTCCTCGATTGGGCTGCCCGGGCTCAACGGCTTTATCGGGGAGTTCCTGGTGCTGCTCGGCAGCTTTACCGCCTTCCCCTGGGCCACCGGGATCGCGACCACCGGGGTGATCTTCGCGGCCGCGTACCTGCTGTGGGCCCTCCAGCGTCTCATCTTCAACCGGCTGGACAATCCCGAGAACGAGCACCTGGTCGATCTCAGCCGACGAGAGCTGGCTGTCATGATCCCGCTGGTGGTCGGCATCGTGTGGCTGGGCCTCTATCCCGCGCCGGTGCTCCGGCGGATGGAGCCGGCTACGAAGCGGTATCTCGAGGCAGTCCGGCCCCGCCCGGAGCAGCCGGAGATGATCAAGGTCGGCGCCCGGCCGGTGGCGGAGCTCAGGCCATGACTCGACTTGATCTGAGCACGCCCCTCGGGATCACGCTGGCACTCCTCCCCGAGATCCTGCTCACCACCTGGGCCATCATCGTGCTCCTGGTCGTGAGCTGGCGACACCAGACCGAAGAGGACAGTCGCCTGGCTGGGTGGCTCAGCTTCGCGGGGGTCCTGGTCAGCGCAGCGGGACTTGCCACCCTGTGGGTGAACCAGGTGGTGCCCGACGGGCTGGCCCAGATGGTAGCGCTGGATCCCTTTCGATACGCCGCCTCGGCCATCGCGCTGCTCTCGGCTGGTGCCACCATCCTGCTGTCGCTCGGCTACCTGGAACGGGAACGTCTGCTCGCGCCGGAGTACTACCCTCTGATCCTGTTGGCCGCCGCGGGCATGATGTTCCTCGCCGGCGCGGAAGACCTCATTGTCCTGTTCCTGGGACTGGAGGTCATGTCGGTGGCGGTCTACGTTCTGGCGGGCTACAACCGGGCCAATGCGTTTTCCGCCGAGGCGGCACTGAAGTACTTTCTGATCGGTGCTTTCGCATCGGGTTTCCTGCTCTACGGCATCGCGCTCACCTATGGCGCCACGGGAACCACCAACCTCTCCATTGCTGGGGCGCAGCTCGCGGGGCGGCCACTACCGTTGATGGCGGCCCTGGGGCTCGGCCTGCTGCTGATCGGTTTCGCCTTCAAGGTCGCGGCCGTTCCCTTCCATATGTGGGCGCCTGACGTGTATGACGGCTCGCCCACGCCGGTAACCGGCTTCATGGCGACGGGGGTCAAGGCGGCGGCGTTCGCGGCTCTGGTTCGCGTACTGCTGGAAGCCTTCGCCTCAGCCGAACGGATCTGGCAGCCGATTATCGCCGGTCTCGCCATCGCGTCAATGGTGGTCGGGAATCTGGTGGCACTGGCCCAACGATCACTGAAGCGGATGCTGGCATACAGTTCTATTGCGCACGCCGGGTACCTGCTGGTAGCAGTCTGGCCCGCGACTCGAACCGGTGCCGGCGCGGTGTTGGCCTATCTGCTGGCGTATGGGCTCACCACGCTGGCGAGCTTCGGATTTCTCTCCGTGCTCGGTCGAGGTGGGGAGCGCGACGTGACCTACGACGATATCGCAGGCCTGGCGGCAACTCGCCCCTGGGTCGCCGCCGGGCTGAGCGTGTGCATGCTCTCGCTGCTCGGGTTCCCGGGCACTTTCGGGTTCATCGGAAAGTGGTACATCCTCACAGCAGTGGTGGCCGAAGGTCAGGTCATACTACCGGTGATACTGGTGCTGACCAGCGTGATCTCCGCGGGTTACTATCTCCCCGTAATCATGGCGATGTACATGCGGACGGCCGCCGCACCTGGCCGATTCGACAGCGTTCGTTTGACACCAGCGGCAGCGGGCGCTCTTGCGCTGTCGATCGCGGCGATCCTGGTGTTCGGCTTCTGGCCCGGAGACTTGCTGGACCTGGCCGGGCGGACTGCGCAAACCTTGACCCAGACGGGGATGCCGGTGGCGGGAAGGTGAACCTGAAACCTTCCACGTTTCACCGTTCACGTTTAACGCAGTTCAGGATCCGATGAACGTCCCTAAGTCCATCTTCCGCCAATATGATGTCCGCGGCATCGTAGGGAAGGAGCTCACCGGCCAGCTCGCCCGGGCGCTGGGGTGCGCCTTCGCGAGCGCCGCATGGGAGCGGCTTGGGCGTGGGCCCACCATCGCGGTGGGCCGGGACAACCGGCCTTCAGGGCCGGAGTTGTCGCAAGGCATCCGACAGGGGATCATGGATGCCGGGGCCACGGCCGTCGATGTCGGGATGCTGCCCACGCCAGCGCTCTACTTCGCCGTCTCGGCGTTGGGGACTGACGGAGGGGTGCAGGTTACCGGCTCCCACAACCCGCCCGAATTCAACGGGTTCAAAATGGTTCTCGGCGGCGAAGCCTTTCACGGTGAAGAAATCCTGGGTCTCTGGGAAATCATTGTCGCCGAGCGCTGGCGGAGTGGAGTCGGAACCGAAAGCGCGGACGGCTCGGTCCTGCAGAAGTATCGGGACGCCATCATCTCGCGGCATCGACTCGAGAGACCGGTCAAGGTCGCGGTTGATTGCGGCAATGGAGCCGGCAGTCTCGTCGCCGTGGCCACGCTTCGCGGACTCGGTGCTGAAGTCACGCCGCTGTTCTGTGAGTCGGACGGAACCTTTCCCAACCATCACCCCGATCCCACCGTGCCGGAGAACTTGCGTGACCTCCAGGTCGAGGTCAGACGCAACGGCGCCGAGCTGGGTATTGCCTTCGACGGCGACGCGGACCGCATCGGCGCGGTGGACGAGTCCGGTCAGATCATCTTCGGTGATCAGCTCTTGGTCATCTTTGGGCGGGATGCCGTCCGCCGCTACGGCCCGGGGACACCGGTGATCTTCGACGTGAAGTGCTCCGAAGTGCTCCCCCAGGCGCTCACCAGCGCCGGCGCCAGACCGGTGATGTGGAAGACCGGACACTCGTTGATCAAGGCCAAGATGAAGGAGCTGCACGCGCCGCTCGCGGGAGAGATGAGCGGGCACATGTTCTTCGGGGGTGATTACCTCGGCTTCGACGATGCTCTCTTCGCGGCCGCGCGACTGTTGGAGATCGTGAGCCGACAGCGCCACGGCCTGGCCCCACTCCTGGCCGACCTTCCCAAGACCTTTGCGACGCCGGAAATTAGAGTGGACGCACCCGAGGAGGAAAAGTTCGCTATCGTGGAGCGGGCCGCGGCATATTTTTCATCTCGTTACCCGGTGAATACCATCGATGGCGTCAGAGTCACTTTTCCCAAGGGATGGGGACTGCTCCGCGCTTCCAACACTCAGCCGATCCTGGTCATGCGCTTTGAGGCCACCGAGGCTCAGGCACTGGACGCCTACCGCGGCGAGGTCGTAACCTGGCTCGCCGGGCAAGGCGTGCGCGCGTAGCCCCCGTGGCCCGGCGCGGTGGGCGGCTCACCGCCGCGCTCGTGGCGCTGGTCGCACTGCTATTCGCGGGGCGATGGGTCGCCGCTCTGCTGGCTGACCGGTGGTGGGCAGCCCAACTTTCTCCCGCCGCGGCAAGCTTCATCACGGACTGGCACATCCTCCGGCTCACCCTAGCGGTTTCCGGCCTGCTGATCGCCGGCGCCTGGTTCGTGGGTCATCTGCTCCTGGTCTATCGCGCGGTGGGCTCGGTCCAGGTTCGGCGCAATGTGGCCAACCTGGAATTCCGGGAGGCGCTCACCCCGAGCATGCTGCTTTCCATCGCGGTCGCCATCGGAGCCGCACTGGGACTTCTGGTGGGCACCAAACCGGCCGAGTGGTGGCGCGAGGTCGCGCTGGCCTGGCAAGGCGTCACCTATGGCGTCTCCGATCCGCTCTCGCAGAATGACTTGGGAGTTTACCTGGCGCAGCTCCCGCTGTGGCGGGCTGCGCATAGCTACCTCCTGCTGCTGGTCGTCCTCGCCCTGGGCGTCGTATTCGGTCTCTACCTGCTGGTGGGAGCGGTCCGCTGGATCGAGGGTCGGCCAGCCATCAACACCCACGCACGAGCCCATCTCGGCTGGCTCCTTGCCGGCCTCGCGCTCATTCTGCTCTGGGGCTACCTGCTCGAGCCTTACGAGCTGGTTGCTGGCCTCGGCGATCATCCCGATCAGCAGGCCTGGCGCGCGACCATCGTGGCACCGCTTCTCGCTGGCGTGGCGCTCGCCACCGCGGGGCTCTCCGCGGCCTGGGCGGTGCGACCTCGCCATGCGCTTGCCGCCGCGGGTTGGATTGTTCTGGCGTCTGCCTCATTGGTGGGACATTGGATGGTGCCGCCCGCACTCGGCGGCGCTGACGAGCCCATCGTTCCCCCGAAAGCCCACGAGCGCTTCGACCGGTTGGCCTACGGCCTCGAGGCGCTGCGCGAAGTGCGGCTCACCCGTGGTGCTGCGACTGAGCCACCCATCTTACCTTCGCTCTGGAACCCGGCCATCGTCACCCGCGTCGCGGCGTCGGACTCCACCTCGGTGCTCACCGCCGATCCGGCGATGCTGGTGGTCCAGGGCAGGCCCCGCCCCATGTGGCTGGTTGCCCGAACTCTCAACGCTGGCCGCATCGCCGTCTCCGGAATTGCCGACGATCGCGCTGGGCCGGCAGGGGAGCCGCTCTTCTATCAGAGTGGCGATTCGCTCCCGCGACCGGTTCCTACATCCTTGCTGGAAGTTGGGACGCCAGCCTACTACGCGGAAGCACCGAGCTATCGGATCAATCGCTCGGACGAGCCCGGAGTTCCGGTCGACGATTGGCCCAGACGAGTCCTGCTGGCTTGGGCGCTCCAAGCCGGAAGCCTGCTGGGGCCGCTGCCCCAGGGCAGCCGGGTCGATTGGGATCTCTCGCCAACCGAGCGCGTCGAGAAGGCGGCCCCCTTTGCTCAGTGGTCGGCGCCGGTTCCGCGAATTATCGACGGGAATCTGGTGTGGCTGGTCGACGGATACCTCTCGTCCAACAGCTTCCCGCTCTCCACCCGGCTCATCTGGAAGCAACGCCGGATCGGATCCCTCCGAGCCGCATTTCTCGGGGTGGTATCGGCGGAGACCGGAGCCACGAGGATCTTTCTCCGGCCGGGAGCCGACCGGCTGGCCGAGGCGTGGGCTGCGATCTCCAGTGGACTGGTGGAGCCGTCGGGAAATATCCCCGAGACGGTGCTGCGATCCGCGCCATATCCTGCGGATTTATTCCGGGCCCAGGCACGGGTGCTGGAACGGGGCGATTGGCACGTGGGCACTCTGACGGAACGTCCCGTCCCCGATGCCGACGAGCTCCCTCGGGCCGATCTGAGCTGGGCTGCCGACAGTAGCGGCCCGCAGCTCACCATCACCTTCGAACGACCAGGGGAGCGCCGGCTGAACGCGGTGTTGACCGGGATTCAGGACGAGGGCCGAGATCAGCTACGGCTCTTCCGGCTCGATTCCGTGGCCACTCTGCCGGCCAGAGGTACGCTGGAGAGCCGGTGGTCCCGCTTTCCATCCTACGACGCCTTGAGTGATTCGATCCGTGAAGACGGGGGCCAGCTCGAACGCGGACCGGTCCGGGTCGATGCCGAGGCTTCCGGCATTGTGGCTTATCAAGCGCACTTTGCTCGTCGGGGCGAGCGGGGTATGGCACTGGCGTGGGTAAGCGTGGCAACGGATAACCGCCTCGGCGCCGGTCGCACGCTCAAGGATGCCTGGAGTAATCTCCTCGGCGCGTCGGTACCGGCGATTGCCGGCACGACGCAGATGAATCGTTTGGATGAAGCGCGGCGCTGGATGGAGCGGGCCGATTCAGCGCTGCGCGCCGCCGATTGGGTCGAGTTCGGTCAAGCCTGGGATGCGCTCCGCCGTACGCTGGGGTTACCGGTCGATTCCGCCGCGCCATGAGCTTGATCGCCCTTACGGCACGCGGTAGCTTGGAAATCTTTTTGAGCGGGGGGAGGCACTGAGCACCGCGGTGCTGGCACTCGGTGGCAACGCGCTGGCGCATCCCGGTGAGCCGCCTACGGTGACCAACCAATTCCGACGGGCACGCGAAAGCGTTGCTCCGATTGTCGAGCTGGCACGCGCGGGCTGGCGAATCGCCATCGTCCACGGGAACGGCCCCCAGGTGGGGGATGAACTGGTTCGCAATGAGGCCGCTCGCCGCCTGGTTGAGCCGCTTCCGCTCGGGGTGCTGGTGGCCGAGACCGCCGGCTGGATCGGCTACATGCTGCAGCAATCGCTGCAGAACGCGCTCGCGGTGGCCCGGGTGCAGCGCGAGGTGGTCACCGTGATCACTCAAACCTTGGTTGACCGATACGATCCCGCGCTCTCCCGGCCAACCAAGCCGGTGGGGCACGCGCTCTCCAACGCCGAGGCGGCTCGGCTTCGCGAGCTGGGGCGGGTGGTAGAGAAGGATGGCGCCGGCGCCTGGAGGAGGATGGCCACCAGCCCGCTGCCGCTCGGCATCGTAGAGTTTTCCGTCGTCCGGCGACTCCTGGAGCAGGATGCGATCGTGATCGCCGCAGGCGGCGGTGGTCCGCCGGTATACCAGGATCTTTTCCTCGGGCTCGAGGGAGTGGACGCGGTCGTCGATAAGGATCGCGTCTCCGCCATTCTCGCGACCCAGCTCGGAGCCGAAGTGTTGATGATTCTCACCAATGTCGATGCCGTCTTCGACGGGTGGGGCACTCCTGCCGCGCGTCCCATTCGCCGCATGGACGTGACCCAGGCGGAGGCCATGATCGCAGCCGGCAGCCTCGATGCCGGGGGAATGAAACCCAAGATGGAGGCTGCCCTGCAGTTCGTCCGCGGCGGCGGACGCGCGATCATCGCGCGGCTGTCCGATGGGCCCGCTGCGCTCCGAGGCGAGACCGGTACCACCATAGTGAGGGAAGGGTGAACCTGCACGAATACCAGGCTCGTACCCTGCTCAAGACGGCGGGCATCCCGATGTTCGATGGCGATGTGGCGTCTACGCCTACCGAGGCTGAGTCGATCGCCCGCCGCATCGGCGGGACGGTGGTGATCAAGGCGCAGGTGCATGCCGGCGGACGAGGCAAGGCCGGCGGGGTCAAGCTGGCCCGCGGTCCGGCCGAGGCGGCCGATTACGCCTCCCAGATCCTGGGCATGACGATCAAGGGGCTCACCGTCCACAAGGTGTTGGTGGTTCCCGCTGCCGACATCGTGACCGAGAGCTATGTCGGGTTGATCATGGATCGTGAAACCCAGCGACCGGTGTTCATGGTGAGCGCCGCCGGAGGAATTGACATCGAGGAGGTGGCGGCCAAGACGCCGGAGAAGATCATGCGGCTGCCGGTAGATCCCGTCTACGGGCTGCTGCCACACCAGGCCCTCACCCTCGCGTTTTCCCTGTACCGTGAGTTCGCCCACGTGCGGGCGGCCGCTCGGATCATGGAGCAGCTGTATACCGTCTTCACCGGTAATGGATCCTCGCTGGCTGAAATCAATCCTCTGGTCACCACGCCAGACGGACGGGTCCTGGCGCTCGACGCCAAGATTGTCATCGACGATAACGAGCTCGACCGTCGTCCTGATCTGGCGCTGTTGCGGGATGAGACCGCGGAGGAGCCGAGCGAGGTGGCCGCGCGGCGAGCCAACCTGTCGTTCATCAAGCTGGACGGTAACGTGGGGTGCGTGGTCAACGGCGCGGGCCTCGCCATGGCGACCATGGACCTGGTGAAGTACTACGGGGGCGAGCCGGCCAATTTCCTCGACATCGGAGGCAGCTCCAACCCCGAAAAGGTGATCAACGCGCTCAAGATCATCACCACCGATCCCAACGTGCGCTCCATCCTGTTCAACATCTTCGGCGGCATTACTCGAACCGACGATGTGGCCAACGGCATCGTGGCCGCGCTGCGCCAATTCAAAGTGAGTGTACCTATCGTCATCCGGCTGACCGGGACCAACGAGGCCGAAGCCATCCGGATCCTTGAGGGCGTGGGGATGCGCGCGCTGAGCGATATGGACCAGGCGGTCGAGCAAGCGGTGAAGCTCGCCCGGGAGGCGGCGTGAGCATCTTCGTGGATCGCACCACCCTCCTGGTGGTGCAGGGGATCACTGGCCGTGAGGGTTCCTTCCACGCGCGTCAGATGCTGGAGTATGGTGGAGGCAATGGCATTGTCGCCGGTGTGACACCAGGCAAAGGAGGCCAGCAGTTCGACGGCAAGGTTCCGGTGTTCAATACCGTAGCCGAGGCGGTGTCCCATACCGGCGCCAACACTTCGGTCATCTATGTGCCGCCGGCCATGGCCGCGGGAGCAATCATGGAGGCAGCCGATGCCGGCATCGCCCTCATCGTGTGCATAACGGAAGGCGTGCCGGTGATGGACATGGCCCGCGCGATGCCGTTCGTGCGCTCGCGCGGCAGCCGCCTGATTGGACCCAATTGCCCTGGACTCATCACTCCGGGCGCCAGCAAGGTGGGCATCATTCCGGGCAACATTTGCGCGCCCGGCCGGATCGGCTTGGTCTCCCGCAGCGGCACCCTGACCTACGAGGTGGTCAATCATCTCACCCGCAACGGCATCGGGCAAAGCACCTGCGTCGGCATTGGAGGCGATCCCATCATCGGCACCAATTTCATCGACTGCCTTCGCGCATTTCAGGACGATCCCGCCACGGATGCGATCGTGATGATTGGCGAAATCGGAGGGACCGACGAGCAGCGCGCAGCTGGCTTCGTGAGGGATCAGGTGAGCAAGCCGGTCATCGGCTTCATTGCCGGGCAGACCGCGCCCAAGGGACGCCGGATGGGTCATGCAGGGGCCATCATCTCCGGCTCCTCCGGAACCGCGGAGGAAAAGCTGGCCGCATTCGAGGCCGCCGGGATCGCGGTGATGCGCCGGCCGGTCGATGTGGTCGAGCTGCTGCGGTCGCGCCGGTGAAACTCACCGACCTCCTCAATCCCCGCCGGGTAATCGTGCCGCTGCCCGCGACCACGCTGGAGGAGGGCATGCGTCTCCTGATCGATGCCTGCAAAGCAGACGGCCGGGTGAGCGATCCCGAGAGGCTGGACGAGGTCATCAGGGAGAGCTGGCCGGAAGACACTATGAGCATCGGGCCGCACGCCTGGCTGCCGCATTTCCGCACCGATGCGGTCCCTTCGTTGGTGGTGGCTCTGGGGATCGCACGGGAGCCCATGACCGGACGGGAGCTCGGCACGGCCGCCCTGCCGATGATTCTCCTGATCGTGGCACCACCCGGTGAAGCGGCGGCGTACCTCCAGACGGTTGCGGCCTTTGCTCGTGCTCTGGCGCGGCCTGAAGTTGCCGAGGCGCTGCTGGCGGCAGGTTCGTCGGAGGAGGTTTTGTCGCTGCCAGCCCTCCGGGACATCGAGCTCCACGGTCAGTTGCTGGTGCGGGACATCATGACTGCTCGGATTCCAGCGGTGCACCCGGAGACTTCACTGGCCGAGGCGGCCCAGTTGCTCGTGAGCGGTCAGATGGGTGCGGTTCCGGTGGTCGCCGAATCGGGAGCACTCGTGGGCATGCTCTCTCATCGGGAGCTGCTTCGCTACCTGGTGCCCGCCTACGTCCAGAGGATCACGACGGGCGAGACGCCGGCCGGAGCTGGCCGAGCGAAAGCAGCCCCCGATCCGCAGACTACCCCCGTGCGAGAGGCGATGGCCCGAAATGTCCTCTGCGTTTCAGAGGATCAGTCAGTGGCGGAGGTCGCCCAGCTCCTGGCGAGCAAGGATGTGGAGCGGGTGCCGGTGGTGGAAGATGGCATCCTCCGCGGCTTTCTCACGCGGGCGGATATTGTGCGGAAGGTGCTTGGGGCCGGTGAATTGAGAGGTGAGAAGTAAGCAGGAGATTAGTAAGGAGTAAGGAGTGAGGAGTAAGGAGTAGATGACTCGGACCTTCGTCGACATCTTGGAGAAACCCGCACTCTGGAAACGCCAGGAAGATCCCTCGCTTCGTTAAGGAGGACGTATGTTCCAGCTGCCCACTCCTCACTCCTCACTTCTCACTCCTTACTGCTGACGGCTTACTTCTTACTTCTCACTTCTTACTTCTCACTTCTCACCTCTTACTTCTCACTTCCTCTGGGGGCTCTGCTTTGCTGACGCTCGGGATCGTCAAACCGGATGCCGTAGGTTCGGGTACCACGGGAAAGATCATCGCCCACTTGGAACAGGCGGGATTCAGCCTGCGCGCCGTTCGCCTGGTTCGGCTGAACCGGGCCGAAGCGGGCGCGTTCTACGAGGTGCATCGGGGACGGCCATTCTACGACGACCTGGTCGCATTCATGACCAGCGGCCCCTGCCTGCCGATGGCCTTGGAGCGGGAGGACGCGGTCAACCACCTCCGGACCGTCATCGGCGCCACCGACCCCGCGGAGGCGGCCCCGGGAACGATTCGGAAACTGTACGCGGAATCCAAGGGCAAGAACGCGATTCACGCGTCCGACAGCCCGGAAAACGCGGCCCGAGAGGTGGGGTTCTTTTTTAGTGAAGGGGAGCTGGCGGGACTCTGGGGATGAGGAGTGAGCCTTGGGTTTTGGCAAAGGTTGGGAGTCTTTGGTCATGGGGTCTCTGGTCTTGAGGGTCGAAGCTCCGCGACTTCGGACCAGAGACTAAGACCCACGACCGGTGACTTCTTTCACTTGATCTATCTCATTGTCGCCACTAGTTTAAGCGGCTATGCTGCGAGTGGATATCCGGGAGCTCCAGCGGGGGCCGGTCCGGACCAACGGCGAGTTCGCGCCAGACGATTCGGCGTTCGCCGGCTTGGACCTCGCGCTGGTCGGACCGGTAGCCGTAAGGGGGCAGCTGCAGGCCACGGGAGGGGGAGAGTACCTCTGGCGCGGGCACGTTCATGCCGTGGTCAGGGGGGACTGCCGCCGCTGCCTGGCCGAGGTGCTGAGCGAGGTTGATGTCGACGTGGATGCGGCGGTCTTCACCAGCGATCCCGACGCGGCCGAGGATCCCGATTACTACCCCCTCCCGGAGAAGGCGAAGGCTGTCGACCTCGCCGATGTGGTGCGAGAAGAGCTGGCCCTGGCGGTGCAAGGCCATCTGCTTCTCTGTCGTGACGATTGTGCCGGCCTCTGTCCCAGATGCGGGGCCGATCTGAACGCGGGGCCCTGTGGCTGCTCCCCCGCCGAACCTGTTTGAGGACCCCATGGCCGTTCCCAAGCGTCGCATGTCGAAATCCCGGAAGCGTCTCCGTCGAGGGCATCACTCGGCGGCCGGGCCGCTTACCCAAGCCTGTCCCCGCTGCGGCTCGCCCAAGCTCTCGCATCGGGTCTGCGACTCTTGCGGTTACTATGGGGGCAAGAAGCGGGTCGAGGTCGAGGACGCCTGAGCGTGATCCGCGTCGCGGTGGACGCCATGGGTGGCGACAGCGCGCCGCAGGCGGAGATCGCCGGCGTTTTGCAGGCGCTGAGCAGTCTCCCTGACGACTTCATCGTCCAGCTGGTCGGGCGCTCTGATACCATCGAGGCCGAGCTCACCAAGCACGTCGGTGCCGACCGTAGCCGCCTCGAGATTCACGAGGCGGCTGATGTTATCGGGATGAACGAGAAGCCGCTCACTGCCGTACGGCGCAAACCGAAATCGAGCATCGTCGTGGGACTGGGCCTCCAAAAGGCGGCGCGGTCCGATGCCTTCGTATCAGCGGGTAACACCGGAGCCACGCTGGCAGCCTCGACCGTGCTGCTGGGGCTGCACGATGGTGTCGAGCGGGCCACCGTTGCCACGCCCTTTCCAACCGGCTCGGATCCTGTGCTGGTGCTCGACGCCGGCGCCAACCTCGACTGTTCCCCGCGTGAGCTGGTTGGCTTCGCCTATCTCGGGACCATCTACATGCGGGACCTCCTCGGCCGGTCGAAACCCAGTGTCGGCCTCCTCAACATCGGTGAAGAAGAGGAAAAGGGGACGGCCGCGGTCCGCGAAGCTCACCAGCTGCTCAAGCAGGCGCCCCGGATCAACTACGCCGGCAACATCGAAGGCCGGGACATCCTGCCCGGACCCGAGCGGCGGATTCCGGTGGACGTGGTGGTGTGCGACGGGTTCGTGGGCAATGTGGTCCTCAAGTTTTATGAGGCGGCTGCTCGGGTGTTCGTTGGCCTAATGAAGGACCGAGCGCCTGACGTGTTCGAACGCGCCCCCGTCCAGGACCTGGCTCGGGTGCTGGATTACTCCGAGTACGGCGGCGCGCCGCTGCTCGGCGTCCGGGGTGTCTCCATCATCTGCCATGGCGCCTCCACCCCCAACGCCATCAAGAATGCCATCCGAGTGGCCGTGCAGGCGGTCAAGGCCGGCCTCAACCAGCACATCGCAGCCGAATTCTCCCAGCACGAACCGGTCACCCGGTCATGAGCCCGCGGCCCTTTGCCGAAGTAGCTAGCGTTGGCGTTGCTGTTCCACCTCGGGTGGTAACCAATCACGATCTCAGCCGCACGCTCGACACCTCGGATCAGTGGATCGTGGAGCGCACCGGTATCCGCGAGCGCCGCATCGCGGGACCGGAGCAATCGGTTGCGTCACTCGGACGAGAGGCCAGCGAAAAAGCTCTCGCGCAGGCGGGAGTTACCGCGGCCGATCTCGACACCATCGTCCTGGCGACCGCCAGCCCGGACCGGCTGCTCCCATCCACCGCATGCGATCTCCAGGCCCTGATCGGCGCGGACAACGCGGCGGCGTTCGATGTCGACGCGGCGTGTCCGGGATACATCTACGGCCTGACCGTCGCCGAGGGGCTGATCGCGAGCGGTCAGAGTGAGACGGTGCTCGTAGTGGGGGCCGAGAAGCTTTCCACCATCACCGACTTCCAGGACCGGTCGACGGCGATCCTGTTCGGCGATGGCGCAGGGGCCTCGGTGGTGCGCAAAACGTCCGGACATGGAAGAGGAATTCTCTCGGCCTTCATCAAATCGGATGGCCGGCTGGCGCCCCTGTTATATCGGCCCGGCGGAGGCGCGGCCGAGCCGATCAGTGAGAAGGTGGTGTGCGAACGGTCGCACTTCATGAAGATGGCCGGCCGAGAGGTCTTCAAGGCAGCGGTGCTCGCGATGGCGGATGCCTGCGATCAGGCGCTTCGGCTGGCCGGGGTCACGGCCGAGGAGATCGATCTCCTGGTGCCGCATCAGGCCAACCTCCGGATCATCGAGGCCACCGCCAAGCACGCCGGCATGCCCATGACGAAGGTGATGGTCAACCTCGATCGTTTCGGCAACACTTCTTCGGCGTCCATTCCGCTGGCGATTGACCAGGCCCTGAACGAGGGACGAATCCAGCGCGGATCGCTTCTCCTGCTGGTGGCCTTCGGGGCGGGCTTTACCTGGGGGAGTTCCGTCGTCCGGTGGTGATCGTCCTGATGTTTCCGGGCCAGGGCTCGCAACGGGTGGGGATGGGAAAGGATTTAGCAGAACGGTTTCCCGCCGCCCGAGACACCTTTGCCGCCATTGATGAAGCCCTCGGCGTCTCGCTCTCCCGCACTATGTGGCAGGGGCCGGAAGACGAGCTCACTCTCACTCACAACGCACAGCCAGCCATACTCGCCCACTCGGCCGCCGTGCTCGCCATCATCCGCGATCGTCTCAGGGACGTCCGCGCGGCGGCAGGGCACAGCCTGGGCGAATTCAGTGCCTACGTCGCTGCCGGTACCTTGAGTCCAGCCGATGCTGCTCGTCTGGTGCGGCGTCGAGGAGAACTGATGTACAGCGCCGGGCAGCGCCGGCCCGGCAGCATGGCAGCAGTGCTCGGCCTTGCGACCGCCGAGGTGGAGGCGGCGTGCAATGAGGCCTCGCACGAAGGTGGGATCGCGGTCGCGGCCAATCTCAATGCGCCCGACCAGACGGTGATCTCCGGCGATCCCGCGGCGGTCCAGCGCGCGGGCGAACACTGCAAGGCGCGTGGCGCCAA
>UEXR01000445.1_pt1 | contig 19291 bp, 16 predicted proteins | sample 4301101 | NCBI WGS metagenome assembly UEXR01 (sample SAMEA4773180, study PRJEB27434) | metagenome | biome: 2259; feature: agricultural soil; material: soil | place: USA | collected 2014-09 | depth 0.25 m
AGAAGTGAGAAGTAAGAAGTGAGAATCCGTGAGAAGTGAGGAGCAAGGAGTAAGGCGTAAAAGAATGGCTCCTCATCCCGAGCGCAGCGAGGGATCCTAGGTGTTTAGATCCTTCGCTTCGCTCAGGATGAGGACCTGTCACCTGTCACCTGTCACCTGTCACCTGTCACCTCTCACCTGTCACCTCTCACTCACTCTTCAAACCAGTGCAACCGCTCTCGGTCGAGCACGATCCCCACCGTCCGCTCGGCCTCTATGGGGAGCTCCGGGGGCGCCACCACTCGCAGCTCCTGGCCCGAGCGGTCGGGGCCCAGGCGCAGGTAGACCAGGAGCTCGCTTCCCCTGGGCTCGACGACATCTACCCAGGCGTCGAAGTCGCCCGCGCCACTGGCCACTATGGAAATGTCGTGCGGCCGAACTCCCAGGGTCATCCGCCGCGATGCCCCCTTTGAGGCCAGGCCAGGGACGCGCATCCCGCCCACGACCGCGGAGCCGTCCGGCTGGAGCTCGGCGCTCATGAAGTTCATCGCGGGCGAGCCGACGAACTCGCCCACGAACTTGTTCGCCGGGTGGCGATAGAGCTCCATCGGCGGGGCGACCTGTTGGAGATAGCCATCGCGCATCACGGCCACCCGACTCCCCAGCGTCATCGCCTCTTCCTGATCGTGAGTGACGTATACCACGGTCGCCCGCAGTCGCCGGTGCAGGCGGGCCAGCTCGGCCCGGGTCTCCACTCTGAGCTTGGCATCGAGGTTGGAGAGCGGCTCGTCGAAGAGAAAGACCTTGGGCTCACGCACGATCGCGCGACCGAGGGCGACTCGCTGCCGCTGCCCGCCGGAAAGCTGGGCCGGCTTCCGGTCGAGCACGGCCTCGAGACCCAGCGCGCGAGCCGCCTCGTTGACTCGCTCGCCGATGGTTCGCCCATCCACGCCCCGCATGCGAAGTCCGAATCCCAGATTCTGCCGCACGCTCATGTGGGGGTATAGCGCATAGCTCTGGAATACCATGGCGATGTCGCGCTCCTGCGGCGGGAGCGTGGTCACTTCCCGATCGCCGATCAGGATCCGACCTGCCGTCGGTGTCTCCAATCCGGCGATCATCCGGAGCGCGGTGCTCTTCCCGCAGCCGGACGGTCCGACCAACACCATGAACTCACCGTCCCGAATCTCGAGATCCAGCCCCTTCGCGGCCACGTGTCCGTTGGGATAGGTCTTGGAAACTCCCTGCAGTTGGACCGATGCCATGGATTACCCCTTCACCGCGCCGGCGGTGAGTCCCTGCACGATGCGACGTTGAAAGGCGAGCACGAGAAGAGTGACCGGCGCGGTCGCCACGATGGCGGCAGCCAGGATCTGGCCCCAGGGGACTTGGTACTGACCGCGGAAGAGGGCGATGGCCACGGGTACGGTCTGTCGCTCAGGACCTAGCGTGAACGACAAGGCGAACAGGAATTCGTTCCAGCTGTAGACGAAGGTGAGAATGGCCGTCGTCGCAAGGCCCGGCACCGCGAGAGGAATGATGACCTCACGGAATGCCCGGAGTCTGCTGGCACCATCGACCATGGCCGCTTCCTCCAGCTCCGACGGAAGCTGACGAAAGAATCCGACCAGCAGCCAGACTGTGAGCGGCATGGCGAAGGTCAGATAGGGCAAGACCAGGCCGGGGTAAGTGTTGATCAGATGCAGCCGGCGCAGCACGAGGTACAGCGGAGAAACCACCGAAATCTGCGGGAACATCCCAACGGCGAGCACAGCGCCGAGGAGCACCGTGCGGCCGGGAAATTCCAGGCGGGCCAGGGCGTAGGCGCAGAAAGCGCCCAACGCCACACAGAGGGCGGTGGTGCTGCCGGCCACGATCAGGGAATTTCGGATGGGGACCCAGAAATTCCGCTGGGTGAAGAGCGCTCGGTAGTGGTCCAGCACCAATTCCTTTGGCACCAGCGACGGAGCCTGGAACAGTCGGTACTCAGGAGTGAAAGAGGAGACGATGGCCCAATAGAAGGGAAAAGCACTCGCGGCGACCAGGAGCACCAGGACTACGATGGGCCACCAGCGCCGCTCGCTCACCGTCGCGCTCCGGTGAGCTCGGCGCCAATCAACTTGATGTACAGCAGCGCCAGACCGAACGTGATGAGAAAGACGATGACCGAGAGCGCCGAGCCATATCCAAAGCGGAGGTTCTGCAGCAGGGCATTGAAGGTGTAGAGCGCGATCGGCTCGGTGGAGGAGCCGGGGCCGCCGCCGGTGAGCGCGTAAATCAGATCGAACACCCGGAACGCATCGAGAGTACGAAAGATCAATGCCACCAGGATGGCAGGTCTGAGAAGCGGCAGAGTGACGTACCGGAATTGGCGCCAGGCTGAGGCTCCGTCGATACGCGCCGCCTCGTACAGCGACGCGTCAATATTCTGCAACCCGGCGAGGAGCAGTAGCGCGACGAAAGGCGTGGTCTTCCACACGTCCGCCAGGATCACCGGTACCCAGGCCGTGCCTGCCTGAATGAACCAGACCAGCGGCGCCCGCAACACGCCTAGCTGCACCAAGGCTGCGTTCACCACTCCGCTCTGCCCCTCGAACAGGAAGCGCCACAGCAGCGCCGACACCACGGTCGGAATGGCCCAAGGGATGAGAATCGCGGCCCGTACCACGCCGCGCCCCCGGAACGCCCGGTTCATCGCCAACGCCAGCCAGAGGCCCAGCAGCAGCTCCAGCCCCACGCTGGTCACCGCAAAGAACGCGGTGTGCCCCAGTGAGCCCCAGAATCGCGGATCGCGCAAGGCTTCGAGGTAGTTCGCCAGGCCGATGAACGGGCGGCCCAACCAGGGCATCTGGAGATTGTGCAGGTGGACCGATTCCCAAGCGGTCCAGAGCAGCGGGAAAAGCGCCACCAGCAGGATGGTGCCTACCGCCGGCATGACCAATCCCCAGGCCAGCCGGGCTTCCTCCTTCTCCACTGCTCGCTTCGCCTCAGCGGCTGGCAACGGTCTCTCCCGTGCCCAGGCCGACACTGTTCAGCAGACGCTGCATTTCGGTTTGCGCCCTCTCGAGCGCTGTGGCCGGGGCCAACTGCCCGGTGAGCGCCCGATGGAGATAGATCTGCAGGATTTCGGAGAGTTGAGTGTAGACCGGTGTCACTGGTCGGGGCACGGCATGCTCGATCACCAGCCGCGCTTCCGCCGGAGGGATCGGAAGCACTGCTGCCAGCTTGGGATCATCGTACAGCGTCGCTCGCGGCGGAAATTGGCCCACGACCCGGGCGCGCTCCAGCATCTGGGCCGGCTGCGTCAGATAATCGACCACCGCCCAGGCCGCATCGGGATGTTGGGTGTTGCGGTTGATGGCCAGCTGCGATCCGCCCAGGGCGGCGCTGCGGGCGCCTCCGGTAGACGCGGGCATCGGCGCGACGGCAAAGCGCCCGGCCACCTTCGAGGACGCGCTGTCCTGCATCAGGCTATAGGCATAGGGCCAGTTTCGCATGAATGCGGCTTCACCGTTCTGGAATGCGAAGCGGCACTCCTCCTCGTGCCAGGTGAGCGCGCTGGGCGGCACCACACCTTCCTCGTAGATCTGCTTGCGCATCTCCATGAGGGCCTCGAGTCCTTCCTTCGAATTCACCATCACGCGGTCCCGGTCCAGGATCTTGCCACCGAAGCCACTGAGGTACTCGAGGAACGTGGTCACCAGCCCCTCGTAGCGCGCGCCCTGCCACACCAGCCCATAACGGAGTCCGTAACGCCGCTGCGCGGCGATGGCGTCGCGAGACAGCTCGACAAAGTTGGTGGGCGCAGCGCGAATCAGATCGGTTCGCCAATAGAGCATCCCCACATCCACAAACCAGGGAATGGCAAACAGGGTATCCCGCCACCGGTTCGCGGCAATGGTCGTGGGGAAGAATGCTCCGGTGTCGGGGCGAAACCGGTCCAGCGGAAGGATCCATCCCGCGGCGGCGAATTCCGCGGTCCAGATCACGTCGACTTGGAGGATGTCGGGCTCGCTGGCGCCGGCATTGAGCCATTGCACGTAGAGCTGGTGCTTCTGGTCCGAGGCGTCCGGCGTCTCCCGCTGCACCACCCGAATTGCCGGGTGCTCCGCCATGAATCGTGCGAGTTGCTGGCGGAGTACCACTGCTTCCGCCCCCAGCATGCTGGTCGGAAGGGTGACCGTGACCGGACCACTACGCGGGGATCCGCCGCAGCCGATCAGCAAGAACAGCAACAGGATCCACGTCTGCCGCGGGCTCGAGGGGCCGCGATTGGCCCTGAAATTGCCCAACGGAAGCCGGTTCCCCTGCATCGAAATCCCCTATCACTCAAGTTCGGAGGACTCATGTCCGCTAAGCGGCTGACTGTGTTGACCCTGACAATTCTGGCCGGCTGCGGCGGCGAGCGTGGAACAAGTCTCGCGGCCGATAGCTTGAGCCGCGATCTGCAACGCGTTCCGGTTGACTCTTCGGCCGAGCTGAACGATCGGCCGGCGGACATGGGCGGGGCCAAGGTGGTGCAGGCCTCGACTCCAGCACCCAAGCCTGTCTCCAAGCCCAAGCCGAAGCCACAGCCGCGTCCGGCTCCCCCGGCTCCAAAGCCCGAAGCGCCGGCCTCTCTGTTGGCGGGAACTACGCTGGCGACCACGATCGACCGGGAGATCACCTCGCGGACTACCAAGCCGGGTGAAACCGTCATGGCGACCGTCGCTACCGACGTAAAGGATAATCATGGCCGGGTCGTTATCCCCGCCGGTGCCAAGGTCACCCTCACCGTCACCGAGATCCACGAGTCGGAGAACAAGGGTGACAAGACCGGCAAGCTGACCCTCACTCCCAACGAAGTCGAGATCGGCGGGAAGACCTATAGCGTCACTGCCTCGGCACAGGCGCTCGATCGCAAATTGGTCGATCGGAAGACCAACGCGGGTGACGTTGCCAAGGTTGGGGCCGGCACGGCCATCGGCGCGGTTGCGGGCCGGGTGATTGGCGGCAACACCAAGGGTGCCGTCATCGGCGGCATTATCGGCGGCGCGATCGGAACTCAGCGCGCCATCGAGACGCAGGATCGCGACGTGGTGGTTCCGGCGAATTCGAGAGTCGAGCTCACTCTGCAGGGCGAGTTCACTCGCTAATCTGGGCTTGCATTCTCTGTCGACGGGCCGGACCCTTCTGGGTGTCCGGCCCGTCGCGCTTTACGGGTTACCCAACGCGTTATACTCAGGTCATGTCCCGAGCCTTTGTCAATGAGGACGCCGGCGCCGAGCTCCCTGAGCGCTACTCCCTCCCAGACCGGAGCGAACCCGGCTTCAATCAGGCTGCTGCTCGCGCGCTTCTCCGAGGAGCCGACCGGGGCGATACCGCGGCGGCAGAGGCCGCAACCGGGTTTTATTGGGGCGATCCGGCGCTGGAGGCTGAGGTAGAGCGGCTCCGGGCCGAGGCGCAAGCGGACGGTGACGAACGCTTGGAGCAGCTGGCCGAACGGTTCCTCCGTCGCGCCGCTCAGGCCAACCGCCCCGATTGACAACCGGGGGCCCCCATTCCTACATTAACCCCCGCGCAAGAGGCGCCCGGATGGGCGTTTCGGGGACCAGTGAACATCCCAAGGGACCTGGCTCAATGCCAGGCCTTTTTTATGGTCCCGCGCATTCACCTAGTCGGCATACGGTACCACCGGACTCCGACGAACACTTAACACAGCAAGGAGTACGGCATGCGTACCACCGGCACCGTCAAGTGGTTTAATGACGCCAAGGGTTTTGGCTTCATTACTCCCGAGAACGGGCAGAAGGACTGCTTCGTCCACCATTCAGCCATCCAGGGCAGCGGCTTCAAGTCGCTGGCCGAGGGCGAGCGCGTGGAGTTCGACATCGTGCAGGGTCAGAAGGGCCCCGCGGCGGAGAACGTGAAGAAGCTCGGCTCCTGACGCCGGAACCGACGTCTTGAACGTCGACGGCGGGGTCGTCCATCGGACGGCTCCGCCGTTTCTTGCTATCTTGGGGAGGAGGCTACGCAGGAGAAAGGCATGCCAGACATCGATGAGGTCCTGAACCCTCACCGGGCCGAGGAGCAGGCTCGGGCCCGACAGCACGCGTTGGATCTGCTCGAGCGTCGTGGAGTTCGACTTACCGGAGGCGAGACCGACGACGAGCTTGCCAATCTTTGTCGGCAGTCGAGCGATTCGAGAATACGGTGGAGGCCCGCGGCGGCGATACCATGACGAATGCGGCCGATTCCGCCGAACCGGACAATCCACTTTTTGTGCTGCCAGAGCGGAATTCCGGGGAATCCACCGGCGACTATATCCGCAGGGTCCTGGCAGCAGCGGACCGGCTGACCCACTTCGAGCGCTCGTAGCGGCCTGTCGCGCACGAGGGACCCCAAGCTGGTTGTTTTGCGGTGAGCGGAATCACTCGAAGTGATGCGCCCCGAGGCTTGTCCGGCCGCGTACGGCTGCATATTGATAGGACATCGAAAGGAAGCCGGGCTCCCGGCCACCAGCAGGCCGGCCGGAGCCGCGGTTGGAGTGATATGAAGATCGCGATGATTTCTACGCCGTTCCTGCGGGTGCCTCCGCGGGACTACGGCGGGACCGAGTTGGTGGTGTACGAACTGGTTGAGGGGTTGGTCCAGCGAGGGCACGAGGTAACGCTGTTTGCCACGGGCGATTCGCATACCAGCGCCGAGCTCCGCTCGCTCTTTCCTGCTGCCAAATGGCCACCCGACACGCTCAGCGACCTGGACCACGTCTCCTGGGCGGTCCGAGAGGTACTCACCAGCGACGGGTTCGACCTGATCCACGCGCACTCGGCTGTGGCCCTGGCGCTCCGTCGTGTCATGCGACACCCACCGCTGGTGTATACCATCCACCACGCCAGGGACGAGCTGCTCTCGGAGTTCTATCGCAACTGTCACGATGCCGTCTTCGTCGCTATTTCCCACGACCAGGCTCGGCGAGAGCTCCCGCTGCCCCGGTTGTCGGTTATCCATCACGGCCTCGATCCCGCCAAGTACGCTTGTAGTGACCGGCCCTCGGACTATGTCTGCTTCGTGAGCCGCCTGGCCCCGGTCAAGGGTCCGCATACCGCTATCGACGTGAGCGCCCGCGCCAAGGTACCCATCCAGGTCGCCGGCGAGGTGCATCCGCCGGACCGGGCGTTTGCCGAGCGGGAGCTGTCCCAGCGGTTCGCGCAGCCCCACGTGAAATTTCTCGGGCCTGTCGGAATGGATGTGAAGGTGCCTCTTCTGCGAGACGCCAGGGCGTTGCTTGCGCCGATGGATTGGAACGAGCCCTTCGGCTTGATCCTGATCGAGGCCATGCTCTCCGGGTGCCCGGTGGTAGCCTTCCCCAGGGGGAGCGTTCCGGAACTGGTGGACGTCGGCGTGACCGGGTTCATTGCCCGAGACCAAGATGAGATGACCGCCATCATCCGTTCCGGAGGACCCCTGGATCGGTTTGACCGGCAGCAGTGCCGGCTCCGGGCCATCGAGCGATTCAGCCGCGAGCGCATGGTCGAGGAGCATGAGCGGCTGTACCTGCGCCTGTCGACTGGACGCCCCTCCGAGCGTCGCCGCCAGCCGAGTCGGGTGGCGTGACCCTAACCGATCGTCCACAGGCTCCCGCAACGACGGAGCCCGCTCTCATTCCCATCCCGATGGAGGTTGCCGTCGGGTACTCCGGGATCGACTGCGCCACCGAATCGCCGGGACCACGCGCCTTGGTCCTGAAGCAGAATCGCTTTTTCCTCCTCACCAACGAAATCGGGGAGATCGCCCCGCCTGGCCGGTGCGCGCTGGGCCTCTTTTGCGACGATACCAGGATCCTGAGTCATTACAGCCTGCGCTTCGCCGGCGGATCACCGTCCGTCCTGTCGGGCCAGGTCCGCCGGATGTTTCACGCCCAGATCGATCTCGCGATTAACGACCAGGCCTTCGGCGGCAACTCCTGGGATCCCAAGAACTGCGTACACATCCTCCGGGAACTGCTGCTCGATGGTGGTCTGCGCGAGCGGGTGACGCTGACGAACTATCTCACCCGCAGCATCGATTACTGGATGGAGCTGAGTCTCGCCTCGGACTTCGCCGACATCTTCGAAGTGCGCGGCTGGCACCGGGACGCTCGCGGCCAATACTACGCACCCGAAATCGACGACTTCAACATCACCTTCGCCTATCGCGGGCGGGACGGGCTGCTGCTGCGTAACCGAGTGCACTTTCTGCAGGCTCCCACCAGCATCGGTCCGCATGGGGCCAGCTGGGCGTTTCGCCTCGACGCGGCCGCCCAGCTCCAGTTCGAATGGGAGATTACCCCGGATCCATTTCCCGAGACACCGGTCATCACCGGTCGCCCAATCCAGGATCGCGTCAGCCGGCTGGAGAACGCCGGCGATCAGTGGAACCAGGCCTGTTCCAGTTGGCTGAGCGACGTGGCGGCCTTCAACGTTATGCTCACGCGGGCGATCGAAGATCTGCAGGCGTTGTACGTCTGGGCAGACGGCGCGGAGGTGATCGCCGCCGGCATTCCCTGGTATTCGACCGCGTTCGGCCGCGACTCCATCATCACCTCGCTCCAGACGCTACCGGTGAACACCGCTATTGCGGTGGACACGCTGCGCTTTCTTGCCCGGCGGCAGGGGCAGCGGGAGAACCCGTTCACCGAGGAACAGCCGGGCAAGATCATGCACGAGCTGCGCCGGGGAGAGATGGCCCGGAGCGGGGAGATTCCTCACCTCCCCTACTACGGCACGGTGGACGCCACTCCTCTCTGGCTAGTGCTGCTGCACGAGACCTGGCGCTGGACCGGAGACGACGCGCTGGTACGCGAGCTGTTGCCTAATGCGGAGCGTGCGCTCGCCTGGATCGATGGCTATGGCGATATCGACGGCGACGGCTTTGTCGAGTATCAGCCGAGCTCGGAGAAGGGGCTCCGCAATCAGGGCTGGAAAGACTCCGGCGACGGCGTGCCCAATCCCGACGGCTCCCTGCCATCCCCGCCGATTGCGCTGGTTGAAGTGCAGGGGTACGTGCAGGACGCCAAGCTCCGGATGGCCGCGCTCTTCGATGCCGTCGGCCGTACCAGCCAGGCTGAGCGCCTGCGGCAGGAGGCGGAGCGGCTCCGGAAGGCCATCGTTGACCGGTTCTGGTTGGATGACCTGGGGACGTTTGCGCTGGCGCTCGACGGCGATAAGCGCCCTGTTCCGACCGTCACCTCGAACGCCGGGCACCTGCTCTGGAGCCGGGTGCCCATGCCGGGACAGGCCGACCGCATGGTGGACCGGCTACTCCGGCGGGACATGTTCTCGGGATGGGGCATCCGCACTGTCAGCGCCACTCAGCCGGTGTTCAACCCGATGAGTTATCACAACGGGTCGGTCTGGCCGCACGACAACGCGCTGATCGCACTGGGCCTCGGCTTCTATGGCCGGCGTGCCGAGGCAGGCTGGGTGCTCGGGGGACTCTATGAGGCGTGCGCCCAGATGGAAGCCAACCGGCTCCCCGAGCTTTTCTGCGGGATGCAGCGAGAGTTCGGAATACGGCCGGTGCTCTATCCGGTGAGTTGCGTTCCCCAGGCCTGGGCTTCCGGCGCCTTCTTCATGCTGCTCCAGGGAGCACTGGGACTTTTTCCCCAGGCACCGGAGGGGGTGCTTCACGTTCGCAATCCGGTGCTTCCCGCATTCCTGCGCGATCTTACGGTCACCGGACTCAGCATCGGAAAGTCACGCCTCTCGCTCCAATTCCGCCGGCACCGGGATCGCACGCTGGTCAATCTGCTCGAGGCCGAGGGGCCGCCGCTTCAGGTACAGATCGAGCTCTCCTGATCCCGCTGAAGCAGCCCGCTGCGGCGATAGGGGAAGACGTCGACCACTTCGCCGCTCTCGAGACGGCGCTGCACGCCCTGCCAGAATTCCACCGTCAATAGCTCGCCGTGAGCCTGCAGGAATGCCTCGCGCAGACTTCCTGGTGGTACCAGAAAGGCTTGGAACTCCTCCGGAAAGACATCCTTCTCTCCCACGAAAAACCAGGGCTCGGCGGCGAACTCCTCCTCTATGGATTTGGGTTCCGGAAGATGGCGGAAGTTGCATTCGGAGAGCAGACAGAGCTCGTCATAGTCGTAGCAGATCACTCGACCGTTCCGAGTCACGCCGAAGTTCTTGAGCAGCATGTCACCGGTAAAGATGTCCGCCGCGGCCAGGTCCCTGATGGCGTTGCCGTAGTCGATGACCGCGTCTCGCGCCGCGTCCTCCTCGGCGTCGCGGAGATACAGGTTCAGCGGGGTCACCCGCCGCTCGGTATAGAGATGGCGGACCACGACGTGCTCTCCCTCGGCCCGGACACTATTGCCTGCGACCGAGCGGAGGTAGTCGAGGAGATCATCGGGGAAGCAGCGCCGGGGAAACTGCAAGTGCTCGAATTCCTGGGCATCGGCCAGCCGGCCTACCCGGTCGCGCACGAACACGAAGTGGTACTTGTCCATCACCACCTGGCGGGTGGTGTTCTTTGGGGCCCCGAAGCTGTCCTTGATGATCTTGAAGACCACGTTGAATCCCGGAAGGGTGAAGACGGCCATCACCATTCCCTCGTCGCCCTCGGCGAAGGCGAACCGGGCGTCGGGCTCTTCCAGGTGGCGCATGAGACTGCGATACAATTCGGTCTTGCCGTGCTTGTTGAAACCGATCGCAGTGTACAACTCGTCGATCCGCTTGAGCGGCATGATCGAGTGGAGAAAGGCTACCATGGCGCGGGGACGCGGTGCCTCGACTCGGAAATACGACCAGCTGAAGCCGAAGACGATGCTGACCTCGTTCTGATTCATCAGCACCGCGTCCAGCACGACGCCACGCGCCGCATGAATCAGCGGCAGGACCAGGGGCAGGATCATCTGGCCGCGGCGAATCCGTCCGACGAGGTACGCTCCCTTGTTGCGATAGAACACCGAGCGGAGCATCTCGATGGTTACCGGCGCTTCCCCAGGCAATCTCTCCAGTGTGGCCCCGATCAGCTCTGCGGCGACGCTGGCGTCCCGCTCCAGCTCGGCGTAGGGCACCGACCAGGAATAGGCTTCAAGCAAGCGGCGGAGCAGTCCCGCATCGACCGTGTTCGCCGAGTAGGAGTCGTAAAGCGAAGACTCGGCGCCGAAGGACGACGGCTGGATCTCGGGATCGAAGTACTCGATGGCCGGGTCGACACCTACTGTGCTGAAGACCCGCCGGGTGACCGAATTGAAGAACGTCTGTGCCAGTTCCGGGTCGAGCCGGGCCGCCGCTCCGATCGCGTGCTGGTTTCGCATGGCGGCCCAGAGGGTCCGCTCCATCACTCGTTCCTGCAGGATGTCGCGTACGTCCGCGACGGCGCCATCGACGTGTACCTTGTAGAGCGCCAGCCGCTCCGTCGCGTCGGCCTGAGCGCCCAACCATTCCCCCCGCTCGAACCGCCTCCGCGCCCTGAGGGTGATCTCCTCGAACCCCTGGTGATAGCGCTCGTACGCCGCGTGGATCGCGCCGATGGCCTGGGTCACGACCTGGTGCCGCGTGCGGTTGCCCTCCGCGGATGACCCCGCCAGATTCAGCGTCGATTCAGGTCCGGAAGACTTCATCTCGACAGATCCGAAGGACGTGGTCCCATGACAGCTTCAGTAACGCCCGCCTATCGCAACCTGCAGGCGCCGACCGAGGGAGACGCGATCACCCTCAAAGATGGCCGGCTTCAGGTTCCTACCCATCCCATCGTCCCATTCATCGAAGGCGACGGCACCGGTCCAGACATCTGGCGCGCCTCCCAGTATGTCTTCGACAATGCGGTGCAGCGCGCGTACGGTGGAAGCCGGCGCATCGTGTGGTTCGAGGTCCTCGCGGGCGAGAAGGCGAAGAACGTACTGAACAGCTGGCTCCCTGATGACACGCTAGCGGCGATCGATCACCATCTCGTGGCCATCAAGGGGCCCTTGACCACTCCCGTAGGTGGCGGATTCCGCTCGCTCAACGTAGCGCTCCGGCAAAAGCTCGATCTGTATGCCTGCGTGCGGCCGGTGCGCTGGTTCCAGGGAGTGCCCTCGCCGGTGAAAGCGCCCCAAGACGTCAATATGGTGATCTTCCGCGAGAACACCGAGGATATTTACGCCGGAATCGAGTACAAGGCCAAGAGCGAGGAAGCCCGGCGGGTCATCGAATTCCTCCAAAATCAGATGGGCGCCCAGTCGATCCGGTTCCCGGGTAGCAGTGCGATCGGGATCAAACCGGTCTCGGAGGAGGGCTCCAAGCGCTTGATCCGTGCAGCCATTGAGTTCGCACTCGCCCAGAAGCTCGGAAGCGTTACCCTGGTACACAAGGGCAACATCATGAAATTCACCGAGGGCGGCTTCCGCGACTGGGGCTATCAGGTCGCCAAGCAAGAATACGGCGCGGTGGAGTTCGACGGCGGCCCCTGGTGCCGGCTTCCCTCCGGCGTCGTGATCAAGGATGTCATCGCGGACGCCTTCCTCCAGCAGATTCTGACTCGCCCCAAGGAATATTCGGTGATCGCCACCATGAATCTCAACGGCGATTACATCTCCGATGCGCTGGCCGCGCAGGTCGGCGGCATCGGTATCGCGCCGGGCGCCAACATCAACTATGTCACCGGCCACGCGGTGTTCGAAGCCACCCATGGGACCGCGCCCAAGTATGCCGGCCAGGACAAGGTCAACCCCGGCTCGGTGATCCTCTCCGGGGAGATGATGCTCCGGTATATGGGATGGAACGAGGCGGCCGATCTGATCACATCTTCCTTGGAGAAGACCATCGCGCAGAAGCAGGTGACCTACGATTTCGAGCGGCTGATGCCGGGCGCGACACTGCTCAAGACGTCGGAGTTTGGCCGGGCGATGGTGGACAATATGTAGGGCGGGCGATACGCCGCTGTATCGACCGCCTCCTCACCTCCCTTTCAGCCGATCAATCACCCTCCGATCCCGCTTCGTCGGCCTTCCTTTCTCAGGCCCGAACGCCTGATGCAGCGCTTTGAGCTGAATGGCCAGCGCCTCCCGGCCTGCTCGGCTCTCCTCGGTCTCCTGATACAAACCCGCCGCCTCGACCGCCGGTCCACGCCGCGCACTCAGCTCCCGCACCACGACGGTGTGGCGGTAGGGTCCCTGTCGAATCTGGATCTCGTCTCCCACCTGCACCGGCCGAGCCCGCTTGGTCCGCTCGCCGTTGACCTCGACCTTGCCACCGGCGATCGCCTCGGCCGCGAGCGAGCGCGTCTTGTAGAACCGCGCCGCCCACAACCATTTGTCCAGCCGGACTCGGGAGTCGTCGGATTCGGGCACGTCTTAATATGGCGGTATGGCGGCAGGGCGGTACGGCGGTATGGCGGTATGCGGTAAGGGTGGACAAGGCGGACAAGCCGGACAAGGCGATTGACCGTCATCCCGAGCGAAGCCCCTCGGTCGCGTGCCGCCGTTCCCGCCGTTCCCGCCGTTCCCGCCGTCCTTACCGCCAACTGCACGACCCCGGGCACAATGTGGCACCCAGACTGGACCGAGGCGAGGCCGAAGCCCCGCCATCCCGCATCTACTGACAGGCGCGGGATTTGCGCGGGTTAGCCGCACTCTTTCCCACGGTGACCAAAGTAGATGGCCCTTCCGCAGCTCGGGTTGCTGCTGGCGCTCGCGAGTGCCCCGGTGCAGCTCCTCTCCGCAGGACCAACGGTTCCTCTCGCCCCACCCGGATCGGTCGACTCCCTGATCGCCGATGCAGGAGCGGAGCTGGCCCGCGGCCGTTCCTGGAAGGCCAGCCGCATGATGGCCCTGGTGGTCGAGGATTCCTCGTTGCGCACTCCTGCCGCCGTCTTGCTGGCTGCCCAAGCCGCGAGCCAATGGGGTGGATGGCCGGAGGTGACCCGACTGCTCCGTCGGGAGCCCTGGCTGGACACGATGTTTCGGGGCCGGGGCAGGATGCTCCTCGCCCGCGCCGCGCTCGAGCAAGGGTTGGACTCGGCTGCGCTCGCCTCCGCGCTCGCCGCAAACCGCATCCCCGGCCGGTTCGACGATGGAGAGCGGCTTTTTCTTCTGGCGACGGCTCTGGATCGGGTAGGCGCCCGCGACAGCGCATCGGCCACCTACCTGCGTGCCGCGGAACGTTTGCCGCTGATTGCAGATTGGCTGAACCTTCGCGCCGCATCTCTCACCGATGACAGCCTGGCCCGAGCCCAGATCTATTCCCAGATCATTGGCGACCTGGCCCGGCAGCGGATCGGGTGGGCCGAGGCATCCGCGCACGAACGGCGCGGCGATCTCGACGGGGCTGCCAGACGATATGCCGATCTGGGAGCGCGCATCCTGGCCTTTCGCCTGCGGGTCGCTCTCACTCCCGACAGTGCCGCACGCGCGACTGTGCGGCAGGACCTTCTCCAGTTCACTGTCGGACCAGCCGGGGCCCGCGAGGCGCGCGACGCCATCGAAATACTCGACAGCGTGTTCGCTCCGCTCCTGCCGTGGGAGGAACTGGTTGTCGCCCGGGCCGCGGGTCAATCTGGCCTGGCTTCCCGGGCGGTGGTGGGATACGAGCGAGCGCTCGCCGCTGGTGTCGGGACCTCAGAGGACCGCTTCAACTACGCCACCGCGCTCACCAAGCTGGGTCGCGACACCGAGGCTGCCTTTCAGTTCAACCTGGTGACCGAACCTCGTGCGCTTGCCGCCGCGGCAGCTTATCAACGAGCCCGGGCCATGGTGCGGAGCGGGCAGTTGGCCGAGGGAAGGTCGGCCCTGGTCCACATTCCCAAGAAGTTCTCCCGCGACACCATCGCCGCGTCGTCGGCGCTCTTCCTGCTGGCCGACCTGGCAGTCGACGACCAGGCGGATGCCAAGGCCCGTGGCTATTACCTTCGCCTGGCCAAGCGGTATCCTTCAAGTCGCTTCGCCCCCGCAGCCCGGTTCCGGGCAGCGATGATCGCGCTGATCTCGGGCAAGGCGAAGACGGCAGCTCGGGAATTCGATGAAGTAGCCAAGCGCTTTCCTCGCAACGAAGAGTTTCTTGCCGCGGTGTACTGGGCTGGACGCGCCTGGGCCGCAGCCGGAGACAGCACGGCTGCCCGGGCTCGCTGGGAGCGAGTTGCAGCCAGCGATCCTCTGAGCTACTACGCCGCCCTCGCCACCCGGCGGCTCGGCCTGCCGGAATGGGCGCCGCCCGAAGCACCGGACACCTTCGCGAGTGTCCCCGCCATCGACAGTGCCTTCGCCCGTGCGGCCCTGCTGAGCCGGCTGGGTCTGTCGGCCGAGTCCAAGTGGGAGTACGACAGCCTCGCCAACACTAGCGATACCTCTTCCGAGCGACTGCTTTCCGTTGCCAACGCACTGCGGGAGCACGGGCTCGCCTCCCAGGCGATCCAGGTCGCCCGTCGCGCAGTGGCCCGCGGGGCGCCGGCTGACGCTCGGACCTATCGCCTGCTCTACCCCGTGATCCACCAAGACGCGGTGCTGGCGGAAGCAGCCGAGCAGCGTCTGGATCCAACTTTCCTGGCCGCGCTGATTCGCCAGGAATCGATGTTCAACCCGGAGGCGACTTCCGTGGTGGGTGCCCGAGGACTGATGCAGGTCATGCCGGAGCTGGGGGAACGGCTTGCACGCACCCTCAATTTTCCGGTGTGGGATCCGGTCCTGCTGTACCAGCCGGACGTCAGCATCCAGCTCGGCTGCTTGCACCTGCGCGAGCTGGCCGAGCGCTACACCCGACCCGCCGATATTCTGGCAGCCTACAATGCCGGCATGAGCCGGGTGGAGCGCTGGTCCAGGAGGATTGGGGTGGAAGACCCGGAGGTCTTTGCGGATCGGATCCCCTTCGCCGAGACTCGCGGGTATGTTCGGGTCATTCAACGCAACCAGGAAGTCTATCGGCTCCTCTATGCCTGGCCGGTGGTCCTGACAGTTGGAGGTGAGAGGTGAGAGGTGACAGGTGAGAGGTGACAGGTGAGAGGGGCCTCTCACAAGCCCAGGCAACCCTGTCACGTCTCACCTGTCACCTCTCACCTCTTGAGGCTGGCACCGGCTATAGACCCGCCTTAGTTTGATCGCACTACCGCAAGGTGTTCCCACTTGCTCCACGCCGCAGGTTCCCTGGAGAGTCTCGACCGCATCGGTGAGGGCATCTTCACGCTCGACCCCGATGGGCGGTTTGCCTTCCTGAATCGGAAGGCTCAGGCTTTACTGTCCTCCCTTCTGGGCACCGGCGACCGCGACCTTCTCGGAGCTGTCATCTGGGACTGCGCACCGTCGCTGGCCGATACTCCGTTCGGCGAGGCCTTGCACCGCGCTCAATCGCAATCCACCCCGGTCATCCACCCACTTCGAGACCCTCGGTCTGGGGGAATGCTCGAGCTTCGGGCCTTTCCCTCGGGTGAGGGTCTGTCCGTCCTGCTTCTGCAAAGGATCCCTGCTCGGGCAGCGGAGGAGGTGCTCAATCGGGTCAACGATCTGTTCCTGGCCTGCGATACCGAGTGGCGGCTCACCCTGGTGAATGCTCGGGTGGTGGACCATCTCCGTCTGGCCGGGCAACAGACGGGAGACCTGATTGGCCGCAGTGTGTGGGACGTAATCCCGGGCATTGCCGGTTCCCGCTTTCAGGTGGAGGCATTCCGGGCGGTCGCGGAGCAGACCGAAGTCGAGTTCGAGGCCCGGTTCGCGCCGCTGGATCGCTGGTTCCTGGTCCGGGTCACCCCTACTCCTGACGGCATAGTCGCCTGCGCTCGGGATGTCACCGGTTCGCGGGAGACCGAAAGAGCCCTGGCTCGCGAGGCCCAACGGCTCGCGGCAGTCATCGAGACCCAACAGGCAGTGGCGACCGCAGGTCCCGATCTCGGAGCAGTCATGCGGGTCGTGGCAGAACGGGTTCAGGCCCTTACCCGAGCGGACGCCACCGCCGTTCTCCTACCCGACGATGGGGGGCTCTGCATCTGTGAGGGCAGCGGGCTGGCTCTGGCCAACATTGGCCTGAGGATAGACAGCGAGCCCAGTCTTGCTCTGCGCTGCTACCGGACCGGCGAGCTGCTGCGTTCCGACAACGTGGCCAAGGATGACCGGGCGCACCGAGGTCGCATGGACATGCTGCGGGCTCGCTCGGGCATTCTGGTCCCCCTGAAGACACAGGCGGGAGTCTGTGCGGTTCTCGCGATCTGGTCCACTCGGCCACACGCGTTCAATGATCTGCACGAGCATACCCTCAGACTGGTTGCCGGCCTTCTCTCCGCGGCGATGGAGCGGGCGAGCGCGTTCGCGTCCAACCAGGTGTTGCTAGGCGAGCGGACGGCGGCGCTTTCAGCGCTCGAGGCAGGACAGGAACGTTTTCGCACTCTGGTCGACTCGATCGACGATGTGGTGTTCCGTTTGGACACCGACCAGCGATGCGTGGACATTTTCGGCCGCTGGCTGGAGCGAGAGGGCTTTCGACCCGGGCAATTCCTGGGTCGGACCACGGCCGAGATCGTCGGTCCCAAGGACGCCCATTTCCATCAGCGCGCCAATGTCCGGGCACTGGCGGGCGACACGGTCACGTACGAGTGGGATCTGCAGACCCGGCGGGGCACCCGCCACATGCAGACCAGCCTTTCGCCGCTCCGGGGAGATCAGGGCGAGATCACCGGGATCGTTGGCGTCGGCCGCGACATCACCCAGCGAACCGAGCAGGAGCAACAGGTCAGGCAGGCCCAGAAGATGGACGTCGTAGGACGCTTCGCCGGAGGAGTCGCTCACGATCTCAACAACATGATGATGATCATTCTGGGGTTCAGCGATTTCCTGCTCACGAGCCTGGACCGGAATGATCCCCGCTGGTCCGACGCCGACGAGATTCGCAAGGCGGCGGAGCGAGCCATGCACCTCACCCGGCAGCTCCTCGGGTTCGGGCGGCAGCGGGTGGTGACCCGGCAGGTGCTGAGCCTGAACAGCGTGGTCTCCGGAATGGAACGGATGCTTGGGCCGCTTCTGGGTGAGGACATCACCCTGGTCACCCGGCTGAGCCCCGGGTTGGGTGCTATCGAAGCCGATTATGGTCAGCTGGAGCAAGTCGTGATGAACCTCGCGCTCAACGCCCGCGACGCGATGCGCGGCGGTGGCCGCCTGAGAATCGAGACCCTCAACCTCGAGTGGCCCGCTGATCAGGGGAGCGAGCGCTTCGGAGTGGAGCTGCCCAAAGGCTCATACGTGATGCTGGTGGTGAGTGACACAGGGCACGGCATGAGCCCCGAAGTGAAAGCCCATCTGTTCGAGCCGTTCTTTACCACGAAGCAGGCGACCGAGAACACCGGACTCGGACTGGCGACGATTTACGGGATCGTGGCTCAGAGCGGCGGATACATCTGGGTCGAGAGTGAGTTGGAGCAGGGAACCACGTTCAAGGCCTGTTTCCCGAGGGTGGCCTCGGATGAGACCGGCAGGATCGATGAAGTGCCCACGCCGGAGCCATCCCGGGGCTCGGAGACCATCCTCCTGGTGGAGGATGAGGACGCGGTTCGGACCCTCACTTCCCGGGTGCTCACCGCCCAAGGGTACGAGGTGCTGGAGGCCCGACATGGGGGAGAGGCGCTGGCCATCGCCGAGCAGGCCGCCGGCCTCATCGACCTGGTGCTGACCGACGTCATCATGCCTGAGATGGGTGGCCAGGAGCTGGTCGAACGGATAACCCAGATGCTTCCCAACGTCCGGGTCATGTACATGTCGGGCTATACCGAGGCCGACAAGCTCCAGCCCGGCATCCGGGACTCGCAGTATCCCTTCCTACAGAAGCCTTTCGCCGCGGACAGCCTGATCCTCATGGTCCGGGAGGCCCTGGACCGCACCCCCCGCTGAGACGGGTTCCAGATCACATCCGGCCGCCCTGGCCGACTACATCTTGGAAGCCGGCTTTGGAGGTCCGGTTAGGAAACTGCACGTGAGGTCCTCATGGAGAGTAAGGTGAAATTTGCCGGTCATCCGGTCCACCCCATGCTCATCGTCTTCCCCCTTGGCCTGCTCTCGACCGCCGTCATCTTCGACATTGTGTATCTGTTCAGCAACAAGGCCCAATGGACGGAAGTCGCCTATTACATGATCGGGGCGGGCATCATCGGCGGCTTGTTTGCCGCGATTTTCGGATGGCTCGACTGGTCCGCGATTCCCCGCCGGACCCGCGCCAAGCGTATCGGCCTCTACCACGGTGTGGGCAATGTGCTCGTGCTCACACTCTTCGTACTGAGCTGGATCCTTCGACGGGAAAATCCGGGGGCACCCCCGACTGATGCCGTGGTAGCCGGTATCGGCGGGCTAATCGTGGGGGTGATAACAGCGTGGCTGGGTGGGGAGCTGGTG
>UEXR01000725.1_pt1 | contig 19073 bp, 19 predicted proteins | sample 4301101 | NCBI WGS metagenome assembly UEXR01 (sample SAMEA4773180, study PRJEB27434) | metagenome | biome: 2259; feature: agricultural soil; material: soil | place: USA | collected 2014-09 | depth 0.25 m
GAACTCCTCCCGGTGCTGCCCCTTGAACCAGGCATTCCCAGGGCTGCCGGTGCGCATCAGGCCGGGACAGACGGTTGTGATATAAACCCGCTCTCGAGCCAGAGCGGCACGGAGTCCCTCGGAGAACCCGACCAGAGCAAACTTGCTTGCGCTGTAGGGAAGCAGATGTGGTACGCTGATTTTCCCGCCTACCGAGGCGATGTTGACGATCCGGCCCACGCGGCGACGGCGCATGCCGGGCAACACGCCGAGGGTGGTGAACAACGGGGCCCAGAAATGGACCCGGAGGGCCTCCTCATAGTCAGCCGGGGTCATCTCGTCCATCGGCCCGACCTGAATGGTGCCTGCATTGTTGATGAGCACATCGACGGGGCCGAGCCGCTCGCGTACTATGGCGAGCATGGCGTCCACCTGATCCCGCTGGGTCAGATCGCAAGGGATGGCGAGGACGGCGGCGGCGGCTCGTTGGAGTTCGGCCCCAGCCCGGGCGAGCTCGGATTCATCGCGGGCGCAGATGGCGACCTTGGCGCCTTCGGCCACCAGCTCTCGGGCGAGCACCAGGCCCAACCCGCGCGAGCCGCCGGTCACCAGCGCGACCTTGTCTCGGAGATCGAGCCAGCGTCGCTTGCGGTTGGCCGCGCGGATGCTCGCGACCGCGGCGAGGATCGCACCGCCGGTAAGGAACAGGTTGCCGAACGGAGGACGGGAGCGGAGACGACGTCGGCTCATACTTCTAGCTAGGATGGCGTGACGCCGCGCGGCGGTGAGCCTGGTCACGTCGCTACTCGAAATGGAGGCGGCAAGAATGGACGTCAGCTTCATCGGGCTCGGCGGCATGGGCCGAGCGATGGCGACCAACCTGATCAAGGCAGGTCACCACGTTCGGGTCTGGAACCGAGGCCGGTCGGCGGTCGAGGAGCTCGCCCGGAATGGGGCGGAGCCCATGGCCGATCCGGGGAAGGCTTTCCGCGGCATGGTGATTTCCATGCTGGCCGACGACAATGCGGTCCGGGACGTCTTCCTCGGCCAGAAACTGCTCGAGGCCGCGCCGCCGGGCACGGTGCACGTGAACATGGCCACCATCTCCGTCAGCCTGGCGCGGTCTCTGGCGGAGGAGCATCGGCGTCACAAGGTTCAGTATGTCGCGGCGCCAGTATTCGGGAGGCCGGAAGCGGCCGCGGCGGCGCAGCTCCAGATTGCCGCTGCCGGCGACGATTCCGTGATCGACCAGGTGCAGCCGCTGCTCGATTGTCTAGGGCAGCGAACCTGGCGGGTGGGTCGGGAACCACACCAGGCGAACGCGGTCAAGATCGCGGGTAACTTCCTGATCGCCTCCGCGATCGAGAGCATGGCCGAGGCCACCATGATGGTGGAGCGATATGGCGTACGGCCGGGCGATATGTTGAACCTTTTGACCAGTACCCTGTTCGCCGCCCCGGTTTACCAGAATTATGGAGGGATGATCGTGGAGCGGCGGTACGAGCCGGCCGCCTTTCGGTTGGCTCTGGGCTTGAAGGATCTGCGGCTCGTGCTGGAGGCTGCCGAGGCGGCGCGGACACCCATGCCGTTTGCCAGCGTGCTCCGGGACCACCTGCTCGAGGCCGTGGCGCAGGGCGACGGGGAGCGGGATTGGGCCGCGCTGGCGGAGGTCGCGCGGCGGCATGCAGGTAAGGACGGAGATCCCACTGAAAGGAGAGTGCCGGGATGACGCAGCAGGACAGGCGATCGGCGGAAAACGCCGAGCGGCGGCGCGGGGAGCGTAGACAGCAGCGGCCGGACGAGAGTCTTGCCCGTGAGATTCATGAGATCCTGACCGAAGATTCCGAGCTGGAAGCCAGCGAGATCGAAGTCCAGGTGGAAGGCGGCGCGGTGACGCTGATCGGCACGGTGGACAGCTCGGACGCAAAGCTCATGGCCGAGGAGCTGGCGGAGTCCGTCGCCGGAGTGCGCGAGGTGCACAACCGGTTGCGGGTGGAGAACTGAGCCAACTAAACCTTATGCTTGCGCCGCTTGCCTGCTCCGACGGCCCTTGGCCTGGTCGGAGGTATCAAGGTATCCAGGTACTGGCTCAGTAACTCCAGGTTGGAGCGCAGCATCGACGCACTCCGGGCATTCTTGGCCAGGCCGTAGGAGCCTTCCACCGCCGCCACGACGAATGCGGCCACCTTGCCCGGGTCGACCTCGCGACGTACGCTGCCCTTCGCCTGCCCGTCCCGAAGCGCCTCCGCGAATCCGCTCCGCCAGAGCTCGAAGGTGGTATTGACCGCCTATGAGTGCATGAGCTCCCTGATCGACCCGAAATTGGACTGGTCGTCATTGCAGCCAATGGCTCTACTCGTGGCGGTCGGGCATCTCTATGTTGAGCAATGTGGCGGCGAGTGTCCTGACGGCCGGGGACGCCGCAGCGTCGCCCGACCGTGAGACTACACGACGGGCGGTGCCACCTGCATGTGGTGGCGCCCGCAATGACCAGTACAAGTGACAAGCACTGAGATAGTGCACCAAAAGGAGGCTGAAATGCCGGCAACCAAAGACGCAACCACAACGCTGGGATCCACAGACGCGATCGCCACGGTCGCGGTGAAAGACTTGGCGCGGGCGAAGCAGTTCTACGAGGGAAAGCTGGGGTTGAAGCCGACCGGGACCAATGCTCCTGACGCGGAGGTCCAGGTGTACCGGACCGGCAACTCCAAGCTCATGGTATACCGCTCACAGTATGCCGGGACCAACCAGGCTACCTCTGCTACCTGGGGCCTCGGCGAGGCCCTGGAGGACGTGGTGCAGGCTCTCAAGGCCAAGGGAGTGACCTTCGAGCACTACGACATGCCCGGGACCACCCGTAAGGGTGATGTGCATGTCTTCGGAGCCTTCAAGGCGGCCTGGTTCAAGGACCCCGACGGCAACATTCTCCATGTCAACAGCGGCTGAGAAGCGGCTCGACTTTTATCGCCACCCCGGGCCGATGACCTCGGCCGGCCGGTACGTCGCCTGGTTCGACCAGCTGCCCCGCGATGTGGGCGAGCTCGCTCGCATCGTGCAGGGGTTGGCGATCCATGAGTTCGCAGCCGACTGGTACGGCGTCAACATTTCAGCAGAGCGCCAGGCGGAGAGCCACATCCGATCGGCGGAGCAGATGGTGGAGCGGATTCTGGCCCTCGACAATCGGCCGCTCTCGGTCGCCCGCCCACCCGAGAAGCGGCTGGTCGGCGTCTGTCATCATTTCATGCTGTTGCTGCTGGCCATGCTGCGGGCCAAGGGCGTTCCGGTCCGAGGGCGCCGGGGATTCGGGGCCTATTTCAACCCCGGCTACTTCGAAGATCATGTGGTCTGCGAATACTGGAATGCCCGGGAAAACCGCTGGGTTCTGGCCGATCCCCAGTTCGATGAAGTATGGCGCCGGAAACTCAAGATCGATCATGACGTCCTCGACGTCCCCCGCGACCGTTTCCTGATCGCGGGGGATGCCTGGGTGCTGTGCCGCGCTGGAAAGGCAGATCCGGAGCGATTCGGGATCATCAAGGGGAATCTGCGCGGGCTCTGGTTCATCGCCGACAACCTGGTGCACGATCTCGCGACCTTGAACAAGATGGAGCTGCTGCAGTGGGACGTCTGGGGCGCGATGCCCCAGCCGGACCACTCCCTCGGCAATGACGAGCTCGGCTGCTTCGACCGGCTCGCGGCCCTTACCCGCGAACCGGACGGCTCCTTTGATGAGCTGTGGCAGCTGTACCACGGCGATGAACGCCTCCGGGTGCCGGCCACCGTCTTCAATGCTCTGTTGAATCGTCCGGAAGAGATTCCGATTCCAACCCAAGTGTCTTAGGGAGTTCCCCTACCGTGACGGCTGGACAACCTGGACGCGGCACTCCGGCGGGAGGGAGCGCTCGCTTGACCAGCACCCGAAGGCCGGTAAGGACGGAAAGCCTGCCGGCATCTGATAGGATCGGACCAGGCGACCCGCGGTATGCTGCCCTGGTCCAGAGAGGCTTCAATAAGCGAGCTCTAGGCAAGCCCGATTACATCCGGGTGGTGGATTCCACCGAGCAGATCATCGAAGCGGTGGAAGACGCAGTGCGGAACCAGCTGCGGCTTGCGGTGCGCAGTGGCGGCCATTGCCTCGAAGGATTCGTCGGTGACCCTGCCGTGCGGGTGATCATCGACACCTCGCTGATGACCAATGTGGCGTATGACCCGGAACTGAACGCCTTCGTGGTCGAGGCCGGTGCCAAGCTGGCTGAGGTGTACCGCAAGCTGTTCCTCGGCTGGGGAGTGCTGATCCCCGCGGGCGAGAGTCCCGAGATCGGCGCCGGCGGTCACATCTGTGGCGGCGCGTTCGGCTTCCTTTGCCGAGAACACGGACTGGCCGCTGATCACCTCTACGCCCTCGAGGTCGTCGTAGTAGATGAGACCGGGACTGCCAGAAGCGTGGTCGCGACCCGCGAGCCGTCCGATCCGAACCGGGAGCTCTGGTGGGCTCACACCGGCGGCGGAGGCGGCAATTTCGGTGTGGTCACCCGCTACTGGCTACGCTCGCCAGGCGTTGAGGGCGCCGATCCCGCTTTGAAGCTTCCCAAGGCTCCAGATTCGGTGTTGGTGTTTCGAGCCGAGTGGCAGTGGGAGGATATGGACCAGAAGGCCTTCGCCAGGCTGATGCGCAACCACGGGGAATGGTGCGAGCGCAACAGCGCGGCGGACTCTCCCTTTGCCAAGCTGTTCAGCACCTTCTTTCTCCATCGGCGGGAGTTCGGCAAGCTGGTGTTGAGAGGCCTTTCCACTGCCGGGCCTGATGCCGAGCGACTGGCGCACGAGCACTTGGCCGCAATCAACGATGGGGTGGGAGCGGCCTCTACCTTTGAGGTGGAGCGTCTCTCCTGGCTGGGCTTTGCCCTCGACCCGTTCCCCGAGATTTTCCGGCCGGTGGCCAATGGGGCCCTGGTGAAAGGGAAAGACGCATTCCTGCGGCGCCGGTTTACTGATCGCCAGATCGACGTGATTTACCACTATCTGACCCGAACCGACCACGAGGTACCCGGCGGGATGCTGGGCCTCCTCACCTTCGGCGGCAAGGTGAACAGCCTTCCCCCGGACGCAACCGCTTCACCTCAGCGGGACTCCGTCATGTCGTCAGCCTGCGTGGCCGGTTGGGGGGATCCGGAGGACGAGGCCAGGAATCTGGCCTGGGTTCGCGCCTTCTACCGCGACCTGTTTGCGGAAACCGGCGGGGTCCCTGCGCCGAGCGAGCGATGCGACGGGGCCATGATCAACCATCCCGATGCCGACTTGGCCGATCCAGAATGGAACACCTCGGGAACGCCATGGTACAGGCTCTACTACAAGGACAACTACCCCAGGCTGCAGCGCGTCAAAGCCCGCTGGGACCCTCGTAACGTCTTTCACCACACACTCTCCGTTCGAGCCGGCTAGCGGAGCCTTCCGTCGGTCGCGTGCCGGCAATCCCGAATCGTCCGCCATGTCGATTCCGTAGGGCCTCGTTCGACGTGTAGGTAGGGAGCCGGGGAACTCATCCTTCCGAGCCATCCGGACCCCGACTCCGACCGAAACCGATGGAGACACGACAATGCGATTCATGATCATCGTCAAAGCCGACAAGAATTCCGAGGCCGGCGTCCTCCCCAGCACCGAGCTCCTGGCAGCGATGGGCAAGTACAACGAGGAGCTGGTGAAAGCCGGCGTCATGCTGGCCGGCGAGGGGCTCCAGCCCAGCTCGAAAGGTGCTCGGGTCAAGTTCTCGGGAAAGAAGCGGACTGTGATCGACGGCCCCTTCGCGGAGACCAAGGAGCTGATTGCCGGTTTCTGGCTGATTCAGGTCAAGTCCAAGGAAGAGGCGATCGAATGGGTCAAGCGCTGCCCCAACCCAATGGAGGGCGAGACCGAGATCGAAATCCGCCAGGTGTTCGAGGCGGCGGACTTCGGGGAGGCGTTTACTCCTGAGTTGCGGGAACAGGAGAAGCGCCTGGTCGCCCAGATGGCCAGGAACGCCAGGCAGTAAGGAGCCTACACCGTGAAACTCAATCCCTATCTCACTTTCGACGGTCAATGCGAGGCGGCCTTCAGGTTTTATGAGCGGTGCCTGCATGGAAAGATCGTCACCATGATGAACCACCAAGAATCCCCCATTGCGGATCAGGTCCCCGCCTCATGGGGTAAGACGATCATGCACGCCCGCATGCAGGTGGGAGAGAGTCTCCTGATGGGCTCGGACAGTCCGCCCGAGCACTATCAGAAACCTCAGGGCTTCTCCGTGGCACTCCAGCTAAAGGAAGCGGGCGAGGCCGAACGGGTGTTTCGCGAGCTGGCGGAGGGCGGAACCGTCCAGATGCCCATTCAGCAGACCTTCTGGGCAGCTCGTTTCGGCATGCTGGTCGATCGATTTGGCATCCCCTGGATGATCAACTGCGAGCAGGCCGACTGAGAGCCGGAGGACAATACTGATGATGCGATTCATGCTGATCGCGATGGCAAACCAGGATTCCGAAGCGGGCTGTGACCCCAAGCCGGAATTGATGGCTGCCATCGGCAAGCTGACCGAAGACATGACCAGGGCCGGCACGCTGCTCGAGGTCGGAGGGCTGGCGCCGACCTCGAAGGGCGCGCGCCTGCAGCTCTCCGGTGGAAAGGTGACCGTGACCGACGGGCCCTTCAGCGAAGCGAAAGAGGTGATCGGCGGCTACGCGATCGTTCAGGTGGAATCGAAGGCGGAGGCGATCGAATTGTCGAGACGGTTCCTACAGGTGCACGCGGATGTGCTGGGGCCCTCCTACCAGCTTCAATCGGAGGTTCGTCAGTTCTTCGATCCTTCGGATGTCAACGCGGAGATGGCCGTCCGGTAATCGTGACGTGGGTTGCCTTGCACTGAGGGCCGAAGATGGTCTGATTGGTAGCCGTGACAGTCACGGATACCCATCGGGCGATCGACGCGGTCTGGAGAATCGAGTCCGCCAAGCTGATCGCTGGAATTGCGCGGATTGTGGGCGACGTCGGTGTTGCTGAAGATCTGGCGCAGGACGCGCTCGTGGCCGCGCTCGAGCGATGGCCCAAGTCTGGCATCCCGGACAATCCGGGCGCCTGGCTCATGGCCACCGCGAAGCATCGGGCGATCGATGTCCTGCGCCGCGGCACCCGGCTCGAGCGGAAGCATCAGGAGCTCGCGACCGAGCTGGAAGTCGAGCAAGAGGCGTCCGTTCCCGATCTCGATGCCGCAATCGATGATCACGTCGGCGACGATCTCCTCCGCCTCATCTTCATCGCCTGCCACCCGGTTCTCTCGACCGAGGCCCAGGTCGCCCTCACCCTCCGATTGCTGGGCGGTCTCACCACCGAGGAGATCGCCCGGGCGTTCCTGGTGCCGGAATCGACCGTGGCCCAACGGATCGTTCGGGCCAAGCGGACCCTGGCCGAGGCGAGGGTGCCGTTCGAGGTACCCCGGCGTCCCGAGCTGGCCGAGCGGCTTTCGGCAGTCCTCGGGGTCATCTATCTCATCTTCAACGAGGGCTACTCCGCCACGGCGGGCGAGGACTGGGTACGACCCGCACTGTGCGAAGATGCTCTTCGACTCGCCCGGATCGTGGCCGAGCTGATGCCGTCCGACCCTGAGGTTCACGGGCTGGTCGCGCTGCTGGAGATCCAGACCTCGCGGCTGCGCGCGCGCGTGGGCCCCTCAGGCGAACCCGTCCTGCTGCTGGACCAGGATCGGAGTCGCTGGGATCAGCTGCTCATTCGCCGCGGGCTGGTGGCGCTCGAACGAGCCGAGATGCTCGGTGGTGGGCTAGGTCCGTACACTCTGCAGGCCGCGATCGCTGCGTGTCACGCGCGAGCTCGCACGGCGGAGGAAACCGACTGGTCGCGCATTGCGGGGCTTTATGGGGCTCTGGCTCAGCTGGCTCCCTCCCCGGTGGTGGAACTGAACCGGGCGGTCGCGATCGCGATGGCGTTTGGCCCAGCCGCCGGTCTGGAGCTGGTGGACAGGCTTACCTCCGAGCCCTCACTCAAGGGCTACCACCTGCTGCCCAGTGTGCGCGGTGATCTACTCGCCAAGCTCGGCCGCAACGACGAGGCGCGCGCGGAGTTCGAGCGTGCCGCCTCGCTCACCCGCAACGCCCGCGAACGGGATCTACTGCTCGCGCGGGCCGCCGCGAGTGGAGCGGGTGCGGTGCAGCCCAGGTAACGCGCATGCAGGCTAGTGACCTCCGGGCATCCGCCGTCACCGACACCCCCACCGCGACCCCGGTTCCTCCCGCGGACGTCGCCCGGCGCTACGACCGATCCATCGTCGAAGGACCGCTCCGGTCGGCGGTTTGGAGGATTGCCTGGCCCACCATGCTGACCAATGCCATCGGTGGGCTACAAGGGATCGTGGATCACGTTATGGTCGGGCACTTCGTCGGCTACAAGGGCAACGCAGCTATCGGGGTAGCCACCCAGATCTTCATCATCGTGATCATCTTCATCAACTCGCTCTTCATCGGGATGAGTGTGCTGGTGGCCCGCTTTGCCGGTGCCGGTGAAGCAGAGAAGGTGGATCGCACGGTTTACCAGGCGTTTCTCACGGCGCTTGGCCTCTGGCTGCTGATCATGGCGCCGGTGGGCTACCTCCTCGCGCCTTCCTTGCTCGACCTGGTCCACGCTGCCCCGGAGGTGAAAGCCGAAGCCCTCCCGTTCCTCCGGATCATGTTCCTCTTCAGCAGCGGCATGCTGGTCTTCTACATGCTCAGTGGGGCGCTGCGCTCGGCCGGCGACGCGCGTACCCCGATGATCCTTGGCCTCGCGCTGACCGTGCTGAACATCGGGTGCAACGTCCTGTTGATTCGCGGCTGGGGCCCGGTTCCCGCCTTCGGGACCGCCGGAGCCGCGATCGGCACCTCTATCGCATCCGGAGTGGTGGCGCTGTACGCTGTCGTGAAGCTCTGGCATGGCGGCTGGGTCGTGCGGTTCCCGCACCGGCACGGCTTCGCACCCGACTGGAGCATCATCAAATCTCTCTTCCGATTTGGCCTGCCGAGCGGGATCCAGGGAATCGCGATGAACATCGGCGGGGTGTTCATGCTGGCCTTCATCGGTTCGGTGGCGCAGAGCGCGGAGGCGCAGGCAGCCTTTGCGATCTCCTACACCCAACTGTTCTCGCTCATCACCTGGACCTCGGTCGGGCTGATGGGCGCCGCCGCAGCGGTAGGTGGGCAGAACCTCGGCGCGGGCCAGCCGGAGCGGACCAGCGAGGCGGTCCATATTGCGGCGCGGGTCGGTCTGGCCGGTGCGGCGTTCGTCGGGGCCTTCTTTCTCTTCCTGCCCCGGCAACTACTCGCCGTCTTCGGCATGAACGACCCAGTCGTCGTCGAGATCGGCACTGAGCTCCTCCGCGTGCTCAGCCTCTCGGGGCTGTTCATCGCGGTCGCGCTGACCTACACCGGAGGGTTGCAGGGCACCGGAGATACTCGGAGCCCGCTGTACATCTCCATCATCTCTCAGATCGTGGTGCCGCTGGGCATCTGTTACGTGGTCCAGCACACCACCACGCTGCAGCCGCTCCACATCTGGATCGCGATTCTCATCGGCCACGCGACTCGCTGCGGGCTCAGCATGCTGCGGTTCAATCAGGGCAAGTGGCGCGAGATCGCGGTGGATATCGCCCAGTGAGCGTCACGGCAGCCGCTGCCCCCAAAGCAACTCGCCGGGAGTGGATCGGGCTCGCGGTGATCGCCCTGCCGTGCCTGCTCTACTCCATGGATTTGACGGTACTGAACCTCGCGGTGCCCCATCTCAGTGCCGCCCTGAAGCCCAGCAGCGTTCAACTGCTCTGGATCATGGACATCTACGGCTTCATGATCGCCGGCTGCCTGATCCCCATGGGCACGTTGGGCGACAGGATCGGCCGCCGCCGGCTGCTGCTCATCGGCGCGGCTGCGTTCGGCATAGCGTCGGTGCTGGCAGCCTTCTCCACCACTGCCAACATGCTGATCGCCGCCCGCGCCGTGCTCGGCATCGCGGGAGCCACCCTGGCGCCATCCACGCTATCCCTGATCCGCAACATGTTTCTCGACCCCGAGCAGCGCACGGCCGCCATCGGGGTGTGGATCACCAGCTATTCGGTGGGCGGCGCGATCGGACCGATCCTGGGCGGGGTGCTGCTGGAGCACTTCTGGTGGGGCTCGGTCTTCCTGTCGGGTGTCCCGGTCATGCTGATGCTGTTACTGGTGGGACCGGTGTTGCTCCCCGAGTATCGAGACCCCGAGGCAGGTCGCCCTGACGTCATCAGCGCGGCCCTGTCGCTGCTCGCGATTCTCTCGGTGATCTACGGTCTCAAGCAGATCGCGCAGGACGGTGTGAGCTGGCTGCCGGTGTGGTCCATTCTGGCGGGAGTGGTCATTGGCATCGGCTTCGTGAAGCGGCAAGCACGTCTCTCCGACCCGCTGATCGATCTCCGGCTCTTCCGTGTGCCCGCATTCAGCGCGGCGCTGCTCACGTACATGTTGGGCACTTTCATCGCCTTCGGGGCTTTCATCTTTACCGCGCAGTACCTGCAGTTGGTGCTGGGGCTATCGCCGCTGAAGGCGGGGCTATGGATGCTGCCGTTCTTTTGCGGGTTCATCGTCGGTTCGACCCTGACCCCGGCCCTCGTTCGTCGGGTGCGGCCGGCCTACGCGATTGCGGGCGGGTTGGCGTTAGCCGCGCTGGGATACGGGCTGCTCACCCAGGTCAGCGGGGATGCCAGCCTGCCGCTTCTGGTCGGTGCAGGCATCACCTATTCGCTGGGCTTGGCACCGGTCTTCACCTTGGCGACAGACCTGATCGTCGGGACTGCGCCCCCGGAACGAGCCGGCGCCGCCGCGGCGGTGTCCGAGACCAGCTCCGAGCTGGGCGGCGCGCTCGGCATCGCAATCCTCGGCAGCATCGGCACCGCCGTGTACCGCACCCAGGTGGCAGCCGCCATCCCGCCCGGCATCCCGCCCGAAGCGGCGAGTGCCGCGCGGGGTACGCTGGGTGGTGCCTTGGCCGTGGCCGAGCGGCTTCCCGAACACCTGGGCGCCGCGGTACTCGGGCCGGCCCGCGAGGCGTTCACCCATGGAATGCAACTCAACGCCGCCCTCTGCGCCCTGATCGCGCTGGGCACAGCCGTGGTGGTCGCGAGGCAAAGGAGCTCGATATGGTAACCATGAAGGAGTTGTTGCAGGAGCTGGAGCAAGAGGCGGGCTCGACCCAACGCGTGCTCGAGCGGGTTCCCCAAGACCAGCTCGATTGGAAGCCGCATCCCAAGTCGATGACCATGGGTCAGCTGGCGCTGCATGTTGCCACCATACCAGGGGCGATCGCCGACGTCTCGACCCGACCCACCTTCGACGTGAGGACGTCGATTCCCCGACCCAGCCCGGCCAGCAGCGCAGAGCTGCTCGGGGCCCTGAGTCAGAGCGTTGCGACCGCCCAGCAGATCCTCGGAGGAATGGGTGATGCCGGCCTGACGGCGAGCTGGAAAATGGTGGACGGCGACCGAGAAATCATGGCCATGCCGCGGGCGCTCCTGTTCCGAAGTGTTCTTTTCAATCACTGGTACCATCATCGCGGGCAGCTCACCGTGTACTTGCGCCAGGTAGGTGCCCCGGTCCCCGCAACCTACGGCGACAGCGCGGACGAGAACCCATTGGCCCCGAGATAGCTCTATCTTGCGGCCGTGATTCAGTTGTGATATAGATAGCTTCAGCTGCGAGTTTAGTACTCCAGGCGGCAGGAGCTATCGTGAGCCAAGCAACCGTGGTGCTCACCCGTCAGGACGTGGTCAGCCTGCTGGGCATGGCCGAGTGCGTCGAAGCCGTCGAGCAGGTGCTTCGGCTGCATGCGGCCGGCGAGACGATCCCACCCTCTGTCTTGGGCGTGCCCGTCGCGGACGGCGGCTTCCACATCAAGACCGCCGGACTCACCGGCCATGCCAGTCTCTTCGCGGCCAAGATCAACGCCAACTTCCCCGGCAATCCGGATCGCCACGGGCTTCCTACTATCCAGGGTGTCATCGTCCTGTTCGACAGCAGGAGCGGCCGGGTGCTGGCGGTACTCGACTCGATCGAGATCACCAGCCGACGCACGGCAGCCGCGACTGCGGTAGCCGCGAGGTACCTCGCTCGCCCTGATGCGCGGGTGCTGACTGTGTGCGGCTGCGGGGAGCAAGGACGCAGCCAGCTTCGGGCTCTGGCGCTGGTGCACGAGCTGCGCACCGTGTTCGCCTTCGACCAGGCTGCGGCTCGCGCCGAGGAGTACGCCCGCGAGATGACCACGGAACTCGGCATCGAGGTCACTCCCGTACCAGACCTCCGTGCCGCCACGCTCCAAAGCGACATCTGTGTCACCTGCACTACTGCCCGCCGCTTCATCCTGTCACGGGATCAGATCGCCCCCGGCAGCTTCATCGCCGGCGTCGGCGCGGACAATCCGGAGAAGCAGGAGCTCGATCCGGCGCTCCTGGCGAGCAGTACCGTAGTAGCCGACAACCTGGAGCAGTGTGCCACCATTGGTGACCTGCACCATGCCATCGATGCCGGGCTCATGTCTCGCGGGGACGTTTACGGGGAGCTGGCGGACATCGTCGCCGGGCGGCAGCCCGGCCGTCGATCGGCCGAGGAGATCATCGTCTTCGACAGCACCGGGACGGCGTTGCAGGACGTGGCCGCCGCCGAGCTGGTGTACCGGAAAGCGCTGGCCGGTGGCTCGGGGCTACGAGTCGCCTTGGGCGCCGCCGCCCTGCCGCCGCACCAGCCGGTACCCGCGTGACCCGCGCTGAGCCGGCTGCGGCCCGCTGGCTACTCCTGATCCACCAGATCCCACCCAAACCGGACTACTTCAGGGTGAAGGTCCGCCGGCGATTGCAACGGCTGGGCGCGGTGGCGCTCAAGAACTCGGTGTATGTACTGCCCGCCTCGGACGAGACCCTGGAGGACTTTCAGTGGCTGGCACACGAGATCGTCGACGATGGCGGCGAGGCCACGGTGTGCGAATCAGCCTTCGTGGAGGGGATCACCGATGAAGCCATGCGGCAGCTCTTCCGCGACGCGAGTGACGAGGAGTATCGCGTGATCGCCCACGACGCTCGAGCCATGTCCCGGGTTGAAGGTCTGCCACCGACGGAGCTGGCGCGACTCAAGCAGCGCCTGACCGAGGCGCAGCGGGTGGACTTCTTCGATGCGCCGGCGCGCCCCGATGCGGATGACGCCGTGAGTGAGTTGGAGCATGCCTCCCAGCCGCAGCTGGCCGGAGTGGCTGCGGAGACATCCCCCGTGGCACGGGGCCGCACCTGGGTCACCCGCCGCGGCGTGCACGTCGACCGCATGGCGAGCGCGTGGCTGATCCGGCGCTTCATCGACCCCGACGCGCGATTGCTGTTCGTTGATCCCAAGGAGCATCGCCCCCGGCCCGATCAGGTGCGCTTCGACATGTTCGACGCCGAGTACACCCACGAAGGCGATCGCTGCACCTTCGAGACCTTACTGCTCCGGTTCGGTCTGCGCGAGCGGGGGCTCCGCACAATTGCCGAAATCGTGCACGACATCGACTGCAAGGACGACAAGTTCGGACGGGAGGAAACCGCGGGTGTCGCCTCGCTCATCGACGGCATCGCGCGGGCACATGCGGATGATGTCGCCCGGATCGAGCGCGCACGGGCGGTGTTCGACGATCTCTACGCCTCCTTCGAAGTCCGGCGGCGGACGTGAGCGATAGGCCGGGCGGTACAGTGCCAGACCTGTCGTGGTACTTCCTGCGGCTCGGGACCGTGGGATTCGGGGGGCCGATAGCGTTGGTGGGGTATATGCAACGCGATCTGGTCGAGGCTCGCGGCTGGGTTACCCCGTCCGAATATCGCGAGGGTCTCACGCTGGCACAGCTCGCGCCGGGCCCATTGGCCGCGCAGCTCGCGATCTATATCGGTTGGCTCCGGGCTGGTGTATGGGGGGCGACGCTGACGGGCGTAGCGTTCGTGGCGCCTTCGTTCCTCATGGTGGTTGCCATCTCGGTGCTCTATGTCCGCTACGGCGGGTTGCCCTGGATGCAGGGCGCCTTCTACGGCATCGCGGCGGCCGTGATCGCCATCATCGCGCGAAGTGCGGTGAAGCTGGTGGGGCTCACCCTGCGGCGTAGTCGTCTGCTCTGGGCTGTCTTCGCGGTGAATGCCATCCTGGTGGTGAGCACTCAATCCGAGATCGTCTGGGTCTTTCTCGCGAGCGGGCTCGTCGTTCTGCTGGTCCGTGAGATGCCCCGAGTGGGTTCGTCCGGTGTGGCCGCGGACGCCGGAGTCCTGGCGGCGATACTCTGGTTCTTCACCAAGGCGGGAGTGCTGGTGTTCGGCAGCGGGCTCGCGATCGTCCCGTTTCTGTATGGTGGCGCGGTCCAGCAGTATCATTGGCTGACCGAGCGGCAGTTCCTCGACGCGGTCGCGGTCTCGATGATCACCCCCGGACCGGTAGTGATCACGGTTGCGTTCATCGGCTACCTGGTTGCAGGGCTCGCGGGCGCGACGCTGGCATCGCTCGGCGTCTTTTTCCCGACCTGGCTCGCGGTGGTGCTGGCGGCGCCCGCCTTCAGCAGGATCGTGGCCAATCCCAAAGTGCGGGCCTTCGTCGATGGGGTCACCGCCGCGGCAACCGGTGCGATCGCCGGCGCAGCAGTGGTCCTCGGCCGACGGGCGATCGTGGACTGGCCCACGGCGGGAATCGCAGCTGTGGCCCTCTTCTCACTGCTGGTCTCCAGGAAGGTTCGTGAGCCGTGGGTCATCCTTGGTGCCGGCTTGGTCGGGATGTGGCTGACTCGGTCTTGACGTCCTCCGACCGGCGGGCTATCTGGACAGCTATCGAGCTCGCTCGGCTACTCCCTACTCCATGAGGACACTATGCCATCAGTATTCGATACGGTGAGCGCGCATCTGGACGAGAATGCGCTCCAACAGCTCAGCAGCCGACTCGGCGCCGACCAGGGCGCGACCAGCAAGGGGATCGCGGCAGCCATTCCAGTCCTGCTGGGAGCGCTGGCGCAGAACGCGCAGCAGGGCGCGGGCGCGCAACAACTCAATGACGCCCTCGACCGCGACCACGACGGCAGCGTGCTGAACGACGTGCCCGGCACCATTCGCAGTCAACCCGTCGCGAACGGTGACGCCATCCTGGGTCACGTGCTGGGGGACCGGCGCGCTATGGTGGAGCAGGCGGTCGCGCGGGCATCCGGCCTGGATCTGTCGAAGGCCGGCCCTCTGCTCGCGATGCTCGCGCCCCTCGTCATGGGATCACTGGGAAAGCTGAAACAGCAGGGCGGGCTTGGCCCCGAGGACTTGACCCGGGTGCTCAGTGGTGAGCGGGATGCTCTCAACACTGCAGCCCCCGGCGTGATGGGGATGGTGACCAGCCTGCTCGATCGCAATCACGATGGCTCGGTGTTGGACGACGTTGGGAAGATGCTCGGCGGGCTGTTCGGCAAGCGATAGCTGAGCGCGTGGGAGATCAACAGCGAAAGAGGGAGCCAGGCTGCGGGCTGAACCGTAGCCGGCTCCCTCGATCGTTGCCTCAGGTCATCTTCTTCGCCTTCGCCCTGACGAACGCGTAGCTCGCGAGCGGCAGGACGTTCGCATTGGCGGCGTCGGTCGCGAACTCCTTCGCCTTGGCGGCATCGCCCTTGCCCTGATACGCCAGCGCCAGGGTGTAGAGCACCTGGGGATCCTGCTGGTTCGCCTGGGACAGCTCGGCGATCGCCGTATCGTAGTCCTTCTCGCGCAGGGCAATGGTGCCCGACAGCTGGTGCGCCTGCCGGACCCGGAAGGCATTGTTGCGGGCCGCGGAACCGCTGGCATAGGCCGCCGCTTCGATCTTTGCCTTGGCGACGTCGCCCTTGGCGAGCGCCACCCGCCCGTCGTTATAGTGGGCGGCGAGCTTGGTGTCCTGTTTCACATCGTCCGAGAGACTGGACTTCTCCACCAGGTCGAGCGATTGCCAGAACCGCTTGGCCGCTTCGTCAGCGCGCCCCGCATTGAGCAGGATGTTGCCGAGCAGCAACGCGTCTCCACTCATGTTGGCGGTGTCGGCCAGCTTGGCATCGAGCGCGTACTCCTTCTCGATCTCCTTGAGCGCGGCGTCGGTCTTGCCCGCGTCCACGTAGATCACTGACCGGGCGAACAAGGCAAACCGGCGGTCGCCATTGTCGCGGGCGGCATCGTAGAGCTTCTGCGCCTCCGCGGCCGCCTCGGTGTGCTTGCCCTGGAGCATCAGATCGGTGGCGATTCCGATGCGGGAGTTGCCGAAGCGAGGGTTGACCGACAGTGCCTTCTGGTACTGCTGAATGGACTCATCAAATCGCCCCGTCTTCATCAACAGTTCCGCATAGGAATCGTAGGGGTTCGGGTCGTTGGGAATCAGCTCGATGTATTTCTTGAACGCTTTCTCCGCCTCATCGTACTTCTTCATTGGCCGATAGGCATAGCCCATCGAATTGTATGCCCCGGAGAACTCGGGGTTGATGGCTATCGACTTCTGATATTCTTCCACTGCCTTGTCGTACTCCTGCTGGCCGAACCACTGGTTGCCCAGGATGAAGTGGGCCCGCTCGTCGTCGGGGTACTTGGCAACCAGCTCCTGAGCCAATTCCAGGGCTTTCTTGGGCTGTGCGTTTCCGCCTGCCTCGGCGGTCTGGATCATCAGCCTTTCGCCCTCGCTCGCTTTGTCGGAGAGCTTGACCGCCTCGTTCAGATGCCCGAAAAATTCCTTGGCGCTGGGGGAGGTGAGGGCGAGCTGATAGTGCCCCATGGCGAACGAAGGGTCCTTGGCGACGGCTTCCTTGAAGAGCTCACGGCCATCCTGGATGCGGAGCTCTTCCGCCAGCTTGCGTCCCTTGAGGTAGAGCTCCTTGGCTTCATCGGAGCTGGTGGTGAGGGCCACGGTTCGGCCCTTCTCCACGGTGCCCGCGGCTGAATCCGTGACGGTGGCGCTGGCGCTCTCCGGGCCGGACTTATTTCGGGGGCTACACGCGGTAAGCAGGGCGAGGAGCCCGTACGCAGTGAAGCGGACGGCGGGTGAGGTCAATGCACGTGGCATCTGGTCCTCCGGTGATGTTTCAATTGTCTACGCTGGTGGTTCGGGCCGATGAAGTGGCTACATCAGGCCCTACGCCGGAGGTCAGGGGCAGTTTCAGCAGATTTACTCGTTTCGGTGCGGAACGGGAAACGTCCCTCGGTTGCGTTGCTCCCTCGGTGTGACGGTGTTCCCCCTTGTCCCTCGCGATCACCTTGCATCTGCGGTACAATCCCGACTCATATGAACGATCTCCTCGCCGTCCTTCTCCTGATCAGTGCCAGCCTCGCCGGCCTGTTGCTCATTCCGTTCGGGCTTCCGGGCCTCTGGGTGATCGTGCTCGGCGTGGTGGGCTACGGCTGGCTCACCGACTTCCGATCCATCAGCATGGGAGTCATGATCCTGGCCATCGCCCTGGCGCTCTTGGGCGAACTGGTCGAGTCCTGGCTTGGGTTCCGGTTTGCCCGGCGATACGGCGGCTCCAGCCGAGCCGGATGGGGCGCGCTCATTGGGGGCCTGATCGGCGCCATCGTTGGTGTGCCGGTGCCGCTGATCGGTTCCGTGATCGGTGGATTCATCGGCGCGTTCGTGGGGGCGGCGCTGTTCGAGTACACCCGCGCGCGGCACTACGAAACCGCCGCCAAAGCCGGCTGGGGGGCGGTCCTCGGACGAGCCGCGGCGGCCGCGGTGAAAATCGGGCTGGGAGTGGTGATTTCGGTGAGTGTGCTGTTCCAAGCCCTGAGAGGGTGACCTGTCCGATTCCAAGGCCACGCTGATCCAGACCGACGTCGCCGCCAGTCGAGCCGGCCGGCGCACCAGCGCGTGGACGCTGCCGCCGGATCTGGAGGCGGAAGCGGTGCGCCGGGTGCGAGCGTTGGCCCTGCTCTACGCCTTGGCATACTTCCTGGCGGGATTGCTGCCGTGGTTCCGCAGTGCCGAAGGCCGGGCAATGCTGGTGTCGATGCCGATTCACTGGCTGCCGCAGACTCTTTCGATCGGGGGAGCGCTGGTGGTGGCCTGGCTGGTGTCTCGACCGGGTCTCAGTACTGCGGTCAAGATGTTCGCCGGACTCGCGTTCGGCGTCTTGGGCAGCTATGGCATTGCAGCCGCGGAATACCATGACATTGCGGCCCCGATCATGTATCGCGAAGGCGCAGGCGGCCTCGGCCTCTCCTGGGTCGCCGTATGGACCTTGCTGAGCGCTGTCGTTGTCCCTAGCCCACCGCGCGTCACCCTGCTACTCTCGGCCCTCTCGCTTTCCGCGGTACCGGTCATGTACAGCCTGGGCGGCAATCTGCCGCTGCCCTTCGACCAGTTTTTCTTCGGCCTGGTCTTCCCCTATGTAGTGGTCCTCATCATGGCGCAGGTCGGCTCCCGGGTGGTGTACAACCTGGGTGCCGCGGTCCGCGAGGCCCGCGAGCTGGGGAGCTATCGACTGGTGCAGCGTCTGGGGAAAGGCGGCATGGGCGAGGTCTGGCGAGCACAGCATCGGATGCTGGCGCGTCCCGCCGCCATCAAGCTCATCCGCCCGGAAGTTCTCGGTGGGGGAGATGGCGGGAACCGACCGATGCTGTTGCGGCGATTCGAGCGCGAGGCTCAAGCGACCGCTCTCATGCGCTCGGCTCACACCATGGAGCTCTACGACTTCGGCGTGGCCGACGATGGCACGTTCTACTATGTCATGGAGCTGCTGGACGGCTTCGATCTGGACGAGCTGGTCGAGCAATTTGGGCCGGTACCGCCGGAGCGGGCGGTGCATTTCCTGCTGCAGATGTGCAACTCGCTCGCCGAGGCTCACGAGGCGGGACTGATTCACCGCGACGTGAAGCCAGCCAACGTCTACGCCTGCCGCTACGGCCGGGAGGTGGACTTCATCAAGGTCCTGGACTTCGGCCTGGTGAAGCATGGCCACACGCCGGAGGACGGGGGCGAGAAGCTCACCGCGGCGGACATGACCGCGGGTGGCACGCCGGCATTCATGTCGCCGGAGCAAGCGCTGGGTGAGGAGCACGTTGACGGCCGGAGCGA
>UEXR01000203.1_pt1 | contig 18684 bp, 14 predicted proteins | sample 4301101 | NCBI WGS metagenome assembly UEXR01 (sample SAMEA4773180, study PRJEB27434) | metagenome | biome: 2259; feature: agricultural soil; material: soil | place: USA | collected 2014-09 | depth 0.25 m
TGCTGAGCGGCGATCGGGGCGGTGATTCCGACGAAACCGAGGAGGAGCAGGAGAGCGACACGAGCCATGTGAGCTAAACCCTGTTGCGAGACGAAGAAGCGGCCCGGGTCGTGAACGGCTGGGCGGCCCTCTCGGGACGGGAAACCGATTCCGGAGGTTTCAGGAAAGTAAGAAGGTGACAGGTGACGGGTGACGGGTGAGACGGAGAAGCGTGAAGGGTGAAACGTGAAAGGTGAAACCTGAAAGGGAACGAGCCTTCAGCCTATAGCTTATAGCCCTTAGCCTATAGCCCCGCCGCAAAGCGGCGGTCTGAGAGGCGCCGCCCGGATTCGAACCGGGGGTGGAGGTTTTGCAGACCTCTGCCTTACCACTTGGCTACGGCGCCGAAGGGACAGCAAACGTAATGATGCATAAAGGGTTCTGCAATGTGGCCCAAGCGCTTATGAAACGATGGAGCGGCACTCTGTTACGCACTGGGCGGCCGCGAAGGTGTGCCGCAGCTCGTGTCGCTCGTTCCCGTCCGAGAACCGGTCCAGCACAAGAAGTACTGCACCTGATCTTCGGCGCTCGGACGAGGGAACGAACCGGGCGTCAGAGTGTTGCAGCGAGATCGGCTAGGCGTTGCTCGACTATAAACTCTCTCAGTTGTGTGATCCTGCTCCTACCCCCGTCGCACGGAGTTTCCTGAGGCCGAGACCCGCCCGCTCTCCGGGAGTAGCGAGCTCGGGCTCGGGCAGCGCATATGTCACCATGGCCGGTGCAGGCACGCCCGCTCGCGCCGGTGCCCCACTCGGTATAGTGAGCATTGGCCACGGACCGCTCCATTGGAAGGCGGGTCCGGAGTCGCGCCAGAAGAAGAAGAGCTCCTCGCCGGCCCGCGCGACCAGCTCCAGATTGCCGGGCACACCGAAATTGCTCTGGATCATGGTGATCTCGTCCACCATGCCGAGCGACTCGCCGAAGCGAATGGGTTGAGACCAGGGCAGTGAAGGGTCGTCGTTGTTCCGCCACAGAAACAGAATGCCTCCGCCGCTCGCAGCCGGGACGACCAGCTCGAAGTTGCCCTGCGAGCCGAAGCGGCTCTGGATCAACACCGGGTTCCCTCGAGCACCGCCGACGAGGGGCCACGGACCATTCCACTGGAATGCAGGACCTGAGTCGCGCCAGAAGAAATACAGCTCCTCGCCCGCCCGGGCGATCAACTCTAGATTGCCCGGCGACCCAAAGTTGCTTTGGATCATGGTGATCTCGTCCACCGTGCCGAGCGACTCACCGAACCGGATCGGTTGAGACCAGGGCAGTGAAGGATCGTCGTTGTTGCGCCACAGGAACAGAATCCCCCCGCCACTTGCGGCCGGGACGACGAGCTCGAAGTTGCCCTGTGAGCCGAACCGGCTCTGGATCAAGACTGGATTCCCCGCAGCGCCCGAGATCAGCGGCCAGGGCCCGCTCCAGCGGAAGTCGGGTCCTGAGTCGCGCCAGAAGAAGTTCAACTGGTCGCCGGCGCGCGCGATCAGCTCGAGGTTGCCAGGCGAGCCGAAGTTGCTCTGAATCAAGCTGACCGCCTCCACCGAGCCGATCGACTCGGCAAAGCGGAACGGCGGCTCCCAGGGCAGGATCGGATCGTCGTTGTTGCGCCAGCAGAACCGCAGGCCGACATCCGATGCCGGCGCAATCAGCTCGAAGTTCCCCTGGGTGCCGAACCGGCTCTGGATCATCGCGGGGACTCCGCGGACCGCCGGGAACTTGACGAACCACCCCAGGTGGGCCGGCGTCACGTTGCAGAGCGCCCAGGTGTTCCCCTTCATCAGGCAGTTCACGCCGCCGTTTGGCGCGCAGTTCTCACAGTTGACATTGGGGAAGCTGAACCGACCCCAGGCACCGTCGCAGTCGCAGCCGCTGCTGGCGTATTCATCGGGGCAGCCGAAGATGTGGCCGCTCTCGTGGGCGAATACGCGGTCGATGTTGTCCGGCCCCCAGCCGTCGTTCGCGTAGTTCATCACCAGGCGCGGCCCGCCAATGCTGGCGTACGCGAACCAACCGAGGGGGTATTTGGTAAAGTAGCCGCAATAAGTCCAGCGGGTGCCGAAGCGCGTGCGGATGTCCTCCACATACTGCGCGACGCCGCTCCAGGAGCCGTCATATCCCAGCGCGGCCATGGCCGGATCGCGCCAGTGCGCCTCGAGATCGGCGGCGGAAGGATCGGGAGTCACATCCAGCGTGACGATCTGGATGTCGTAGCTGAAGTTGATACCCGCGTACGGGTTCATGGAAGCGAGCCAGGAGAGGCCGTTCTGCACCTCGGCCACCACCTGGGTGCGCTCAGCCTGGGTAAACTGCAGATCCGGAGTGGGGCCTTCGACGATGATGAGCCCCACCGCAACGCTGCCCTCGAGGTAACTGCTGGTAGGGGCAGCGGCCCTCGCCTCCATGGCCCGGGCGGCCTCCGGCGGCAGCGCCTGGGCCATCGTAGTGCAGCCGAGCATGTTCCACGCCTCGCCCTCACGCGGGCGGGCGAGCTTAGCCGCAACGTACTCCGGCTGCTGTCGCAGGCTGAGGGCCTCCAGACCCAGGCGCTCGGTTTCAGTCAGACGCGCCAGGATCGGCTCGGGAACCGCGGAGGGCGCCGCGAAGGTTCGCGCGCCGGGCAGCCGTGGAGCGTGTTCGAGACCGATCAGCACCCGGTCTCCATACCGGTGCAGGTAGGGCGCCGGGCCGGCACGGCCGGCGGCGCCATCTTCGGTGGGGGCAGCTCGAACTGGCTGCTCCAGAACGGTCAGGTACTCGTTGACCTCGAGATCGCCAGCCATATAGATAGTCCTGCTGCAGAGGGTTTAGGTTGAACCGGTCAGGGCTTCTTCTTCGGCGGGTCGGGCGGGACAAATCCTTCCGCATCCCACGACAACCCCTCGCCGGTTCGCTGCTTGCGTACGGGTTGCTGCCGTGTCTGCCATGCTTTGACGAAGGTCGATTCCGACTCGCTGAGCGAGGCGGGAATCGGCTCGGCCGAACCGGTCAGAACTGCCTCTACCTGAGGCAGCCCCTGAAGCCCATGGGCGTCGCTCTCGCTCTCGAGGATCGCGATCCGGGGCGGAAGGACGGACCGAACTTGGTAGCGGCTGCGCAGGTCGTCGAGCGCGCGGCGGCCCGAGTCGTAAGTCAGAACGACCAGGATCTCCTTCATCAGAATCGCTTCATCTCCGTCCTGCCGCGCCTGCGGTGCGCCCACCGGAGCTACCAGGCTGGCTTTCGCCGAAATAGGCCGAGGATCCAGGGGGATGGCCCACGCTTTCGGGGCCGGCCGCGAGTGCGGACGCGCGGGGTGCTCCGTAGGCACTGGCAGCAGTCTGGCGGCGAGCAATGTGACCGGGAATGGATTGGGCCGACCGGCCGTAGCGCGGCGCGGTCCCGGACGCGACGCTCGCATTTGTCGGCTGGGCGGCACCGTACTCCTGCGGTGCCGACTGTTGCGAGGCGACGCCTCCATAATACGCCGCGCCTCCGGGCGGATGTCCGACGGGAAGTGGGGAGTGAGGGTAGGGCCGTGCTTGCGCTCCCATTCCGGTCGGTCCCGAAGGGGCAGGCGCTCGGCCGAAGTACGCCGGACTCCCCGGCGGCGAGCCGGAAGCGGTCGGTCCGCTCGTTCCACCTCGGCGCGGGGCATGCGCGGCCGACCTTCCTTGCCCGAAGTAAGCATCGCTCCCCGGCGGCTGGCTGCCGGGCATCGGCATCACGTCCCCAGCATGCAAGGGACCGGACTTGCTATGCGTCCGGTGCGGCTCGGCACGATGGTTTCTGGGTTTGGTCTTTGGCATGGTTGTGGCACTCTTGTCCGCTTGAGACATGAGTCGCCTCCTTCCGCTGGACGCATCGGATGTAGCAGAGGAACCGGTACTGGATGAGCTGGTGAGGGCTGAAGGTCGTTCGCGGCCGAATTCTTCGATGAACCTCCGGAGAAGGTCCCGGAGGCGTATGAGTCGAACGCGGCTGTTGGTACCGACTAGCCATGACGTCACGCAAAGATGTGGGCGCACATTATAGGATTCGTGCTTCCGCGTGGTCAAGCGCCATCCAACTGCTCCGACTGGGCTGAACGGGCTCATTCGTCGGCTTGGTTGCCCGGGCCGTGCATTGAGCGACGCATTGGAGCATAAACCCGCAACCAAAGCGTCAGTGGCGCAGTCATTCGTGACGCATTTTGTCGATGAGACCTCGCTTCGGGCACGCTAACCGCCACCACGCTGTCCCTTTTGTCTTGCACGGCCCGCTTCGCCCACTAGTGCGGCCGTCCTTCCCCATACATCTTCTCAAAGCAAATCGCAGCGCCACGTTCCGAATTCCGTCAGCCGATCAGTCCGAAAACGGCCCCAGCCGCGGGCGGAGCGCCGTTCGAGCGCGCGGAGAAAGGACCAGCGTGCCAGGGAACATTCGTGAAGCCCGGCTCAAGCCCGAGTACGCAGAGAGCTACCCCGGCATCGAGCCCGGCGTGTGGCTGCCTGCAACCGTCATCGGGCAGCAGCTGCTGCTCTGGCACCTGAGTACCCCGGGCATGCCGGAGGGTGAGCGACTCTTGTCTGAAGAGCACTTCGAGTTCCGAGGGGGACGAAAGCGGGCTGGCGCCTGGGTGGACGCCCGCACTCGCATCAACGACGGGTAAGCCTCAGGGCACCAGGACCCGCAGCGCTCCCGGGCGGCTGCGGAACCGAAGTGGAGTCCGCAGCTCAACGACCTCGCCATCGAGCGCGGCCCGAATCGCTGGCCGCGATGCCTTGATCGTCGCCTCATTGGTCAGCAGGCAATCCAGCTCGCGCACTGCTGCCGCCCCCATACGCCACACCTGCCAACCCAGACGCAGCAGCCCTACTCTCGCCTGCGCGTTCATCACGTACAGCGCAAGCACCCCCTGGTCGAGCGAGCTGCGCGATCCCAGGGAAAATCCCCGGGTCTCGTAGGCATTGTTCCCCACCAAAACCGCCGGCGTGCGCCGGAGGATGCTTTGGTCCGGAGTCTGAATGCTCACGGTCATGAAGGGGCGCCGCCGCAGCACTGCCAGCCCGGCCCAGAGCGCTGCAAGCCACTTTCCCAGACCCTTCTCTCGATACCGCTCCCGCAGCTGCACGATTCGGGGATAGACGCCGAGGCTGGAGTTGTTGAGGAAGATCCGGCCGTTCACCTCACCCACATCCACCGAGCGGGTTCGGCCCGCCAGGATCACCTGCATGGCCTCATCGAGATCGAGCGGAATCCCGGCGTCCTTGGCGAAGTGATTGAGTGTTCCCAGAGGCAGAACGCCGAGCGGCACCTCGCTCCCGACGACGGCGGAGGCAACCGCGTTGACGGTGCCATCCCCGCCCGCCGCTACGAGAGTCTCACATCCGGCCTCCATCGCGCGCTCCGCAGCGAGGCGAAGCCCGCGGGCGCTCCGGACTCGGGTGATGGTTCCGTCGCGCCCCGCCCTGGCCAGATGCTGGGCGATGTCGCCAATCCTGCCCGCTGCACCGCCGCCCGATGCAGCGTTCAGGATCACCGCGATTCCGCCCATGGAGGTGAAATGAGGAGGCGAGCTGCTACTGCACCGAGGCGACGCTATCCACGAAATAGTTGGTCTGGCCGAAACAGGTGGTCGGTACCCCTCGGTGCTCGGTATAGTGCAGCACCACCCGCCGGCCGATCGCATTCCTCAGCTTGGGGATGACGGCTTCATCGCGGACGCTGAACTCCCAGATCGTCGGGGTCACTCCCGGAACGATAGACATCGCGAGCTCACCTTCATACGTCTTACACAGCCATCCCTTTCGGGAAAACTTCTGCAGGATCCCGGCGCGCTCGCCATCGGAATAGCTCCACGCCAGCATCAGCCCCACATACAGGCTGAACAACATGAAGGGAATCACCAGGATGCCGAGCCCGAGCGCTATCCTGGAAAGCCGGCGCGACCTGGCCGGCGCTGCGCTACTCTGGGGAGAAGCCATGGGATTCCGGGTGAAGGGTCCTACATTATAACCCGCGCCGGCCCAGCGGCGAGAAGACGAACCCCTTGCCCACCGTAACGACCCAGCCGGCTCCCTGGGCGTCGTTGGCGAAGCGGTGCGCCAGGTCGAACCGCAGCGCTTGAGTCTCGGTCGATCGGCTGGCCCCCAGGCGGACGCCTATCCCTGCGTCCCATCCCACCCGTCGAGGCGAGCCTGCGTACCAGGCCCCGCCGTGGTCTACGAAGCCGGCGATACCGAGTCCAATGAGGCCGAGGAAATCATCTGCCAGGGTCAATCGGTATTCCGCGGTGCCGAAAATCGTGCGATCGCCGGTGAAGGCGTGATTGCGGAAGGCGCGCGGACCATAACCCAGCCCCAAGTCGAACTCCGCACCTGGCAGCGGATTTTTGATCCACCCTCCCTCGAGATGCAGGATCCCCACTTGCCCGCGGGTCGGTTGCAGGACCGCGGTTCCGGCGAGCTGCACTGAGCCGGAGTCCAGGCCGGCGGAAGAATAGAGCCCATTTGCCAGTGCTTCGAGGTAGCCGAAGCCACCCGGAATCAGTCCGCCGACTCGCGCGTTCACCTGGGGCGCCAGTCCGTCTCGCTCGTAGCCGAACGCCTTGGGCGCGGCGAGTACCCCGAACTGCACTGTGGCCCCGAGGTCGACATCTTCCTCTCGGGCGAAGCCTGCGACGCCACGAGCGACCAGAAAATTCGCCCGGTTCCACACGAGGTATGGACCCACGGCCCCCGTAACGGTCCGGGGGAACGGCGTCGGCGAACCCTCCGGCAGAAAATCCTCCCGGCGGACCTGGCCCTCGAGGCCCAGGCGGAAGAAGCCGGCCGATGACGCCTGAATTGCTCGCGCGGCAGAGGCCCGCACCAGGGTAAACCGGCGGGTGAGCGTATCTCGCGCCCTGGATTCGCCATCGAAGAACCGGAGCACCCGTTCGTCGTGATCTTCCGCCCCCATCTGAAACCCGGTACGCGAGGCTAGAGAGAAGAACGGCTGCTCCAGGAGGAGGGCTGAGATCCTCCCGTCCGAGCGGTTTTCGTACTGCAATCCCAGCCCGACCCTTCCGAGGAAGAGCCGGGGCCTGCGGAAACCCAACAGGATGCTGCTGCGGTCAGGATTCTTGCGATAACGCACCGCTGCGACCGACGCGGTGCCGAGGAGATTGTTCTCTACCAGCCCGATGGTGAAAGCCACCTCCCCGCCGGCGCTGCGGAAGCGCCAGTCGGCCTGCGTGCTCCACCCATCCTTGGTAAGCACGCGCAACACCAGCCCTGAGTCGGTGCGCACCGAGTCGATCTTCACCCGGCGAAACACCCCCAGCGCGCGCAGATTCCGCTCGGACTCGGCGACCCGGGCGGAGTCGTAGGGCTCTCCTGGATGGAACAGCAGCTCCCGCCGGATGGTATTGGCCCGAGTTTGCACGTGAAGCGCATTGGCTATTCGGGCGAGCCAACTGCGTTCCGTCGGATCGAAGATGTCTCGCCGGTCGAGCTCGATTCCGCGGACCACATTCCCGCCCGAAGGGGTCAGGGCGGAGTCGGCGGAGTCCTGGGCGGACAGTCGAGCGGCAAGGCAAAGCGGGAGCAGCGGCAGGATGCGCCGGAACCGCAACGAAACTCCAATGGGTAGAGCGAACAAAGATAACGAACTGCCTAAAGCAGATCGGCGATGCTCGGCAGGATGCGGTCGGGGGCGACGGTTGAGCGTTGCAGGACTTCCTCCCGGAACTTACCGGTTCGTACTAGCCACCCCTGGAGACCCGCGCCCTGCGCACCCTGGACGTCGGACCAGAGGTCGTCGCCCACCATTGCGGCTTTGGCTGGGTCGCTCACCCCCATGCTTTCGAGTGCCGCTGCAAAAAAGGCCGGGCTCGGTTTACCGGCGACGCTCGCGGTGACGCCGGCCGCAAACTCCAGCGCGGCAACGAACGGTCCGGCGTCGAGCGCCAGGCGATCGCCCTGAAGCCAATAACGATCTCGAGAAAGGGCAACCAGTGCGGCGCCCGCCATCAGGTACTCGAACGCTTCCTGCAGCAGTGCGTAGGTCCACCGCTCGCCCAGATCCCCGAGAATCACGGCAGCCGGCGGCGCCGACTGCGGCTCGTCGGGCTTGCCGAAGGTCCCGCCGATGAGCTCCAGCTCGGTCATATCCTCCAGCGCGGAGGTCGGAACGAAGGGAGCCACGCGCGAGTATCCCGAGCTGCGTGCGAGCGCCACGCCGGCCAGGGTCGCGGTGAAGATCTCACTCGCCTCGACCTCGAACCCGTAGCCGCGGAGCCGCTCCACCAGCAGTCGGCGAGACCGGCTGGTGGTGTTGGTCACCAGGCGAAAGGGCGTGCGGCTGGCTCGCAGCTTTGCTATCAGCTCGACCGCTCCCGGGATGGCAGCACCTCCGGCATACAGGGTCCCGTCCAGATCAAGCAAGTACGCGGCCGGCCGCGCCCGACTCACCGGCCGGCCCATTCGCGACGATCGCTCGGGCTCGTGCGTCCCGTATATATTGCTTGCCCCATGTTACCTCCCACGCTGCTGGTCCACGCTGCCCTGCTCGCGCAGCTCACCACGCCCTATCCCTTTGGCGTTGGCGAGACGCTGCAGTACGAGGCCAAACTGGGTGCCTTCCCGGTCGGCACGGCCACCGCCTCGGTGAGCCGACTTGTCCAGGAGCGAGGTACGCCCGCGATGGTCCTGGCGATGACCGGGCAGGGTGGAATTCCCGGCCTTCGAGTCCGCTACGATCTGACCTCGTGGGTGGCCACCGCCAGCTTCAACTCGCTTCGGTTTCACCGACGGCTGGAGCAGGGCAGCTCAGTGGAGGAGCAGCACTATCAAATCGTGCCCGACTCCGGCCGCTACCGGAAGGAGGGAGTGGACCAGGACTGGGTCACCCCCCACGACCCGCTCGACGAGCTCGCCTTTCTGTATTACCTCCGAACCATTCCTCTCCAGGTGGGCAAGACCTACAGCGTGTCCCGGTATTTCCGGACCGGCTATAACCCGATCCAGATCCAGGTCGTGGGAAGGGAGCCGGCCACGTTGCCCGATGGTCGGAGCGTGTCCTGCCTTTCGCTCGCGGTCAGCTCTCGCGGAACTACCATGGGTGTGTGCTTGAGCGACGATGCCCGCCGGCTCCCGGTAAGGCTCGATCTGCCGCTTCCCTACGGCAGCGTCACCCTGGAGCTGTCGCAATTCAGCCCCTCGGTGTCGCAAAAACGTCCTGGCGGGTGATCTTACTCTGAATAAGAATGGCGTGACCACTTAATCAAGGGTTTCTCCTGTCCCGGGTTCTCATAGCAGCCGTCCTGGGCTGTATCGTGACCGCGCCGCTGGCCGCTCAAGCGCAAGCCCGAGCGGTAAGCAAGTCTCAACTCCCACCGGGCCTCCGGGCCTCGCTGGAACGGGGAGCCGCGGTCCACGTGACAGCTCGCGGCACCGATACCGTGGCCGCGTCGGCCGCCAACGTGACCCTCCGCCCAGGCGAGGTGATAGCGGCTCGGACCGGCGAGAGCGTCGTCCGCCGGGACTCGGTCTACGCTCTTCCCTTCCAGTATCTCGGTCTCGACCGTGAGCACAACGCGGCCATGACCTACCGGCCGGTGTACCTGTACGAAGGCGGCCTGCGCTATCGGCCCGATCGAGACCTGTTCCAGGGATCGTTCGAGATTGCGTTGGAGGACAGCAGCAACCCCGGGGTTGAGCGGGAGCTGTCCCGGGCGGTGCGGATCCGCTTCGGGGGGGACGCCGATTCGATCGACCCCTCCTCAGTGGAGCTGCAACGCACCAACTCTCAGTTCGAGCGGGTCAACGTCGTGGCGCGCACGGTGCGGGACTCCTTACGGGTAAACATCGTCCCGACCTTCGACCTTCGCGGAGTGAGTCTCTGGCTGCCGGTCCAGTCGGCGCTCGCCTTCGAGCCTCCTCCGGGGCGGATTCAGGGCCTCGGGGTGGAGACCGCCACTCTAGTGCTGAGTGTCCGCGGGCGGCCACCGGCTGAGCCGATTACCGTAACGCTCAGCGCCGATCGGGGCTCGCTCGACACCAATCAGGTGACCCTCGGGGCCGGCGGTGCCACGGTGGCTCGGCTCCGTTCCGCGGGTCGTGGGCCGGCCAAGATCCGGGCCTTTGCGCCGGGGTTTCAGAGCGCCGAGACCAAGATCGACTTCGGCTGGCCGATTGTCTTCCTGCTCGCGGCGGTGTCCGGAGGTTTGTTGGGGGGTCTGGCCACCACGACGACGCGGCGCCAGCCGGGGCGAAAGCGGCGCCCGCTTGGAACGGTGCTTCTCCACGGCGTACTCATCGGGGTGGTCGCGGCGGTCGTGTACTTCGGAATCGGGCTCAACCTGCTGCAATTCGACGTGAAGGTCGCCCACTTCAACGAGATCGCGGTGTTCGCGTTCGCGGCCCTCGCCGCCATGTTCGGCATTCCGGCGCTGAGCGGGGCGTCGGGGAGCACGGACAAAGCCTGATCAGTATCTCCCCAGGTAGTTTTCGATCTCCCAGGGGCTGACCTGCAGATTGTACTGCAGCACCTCGTTCCGCTTGGCCTCCAGAAATCGTTCGGTCAGGTGCTCACCCAGCGCTCGCTTGACCACCGCGTCCTTCTCAAACATCTCCAGCGCCTCGTGCAGGTCCCGAGGCAGCTCGTCGATCCGGAACTTGCGTCGGTCCCGGTAGCTCATGGTGAAGATGTTCCGATTGACCGGAGCCCGCGCCTGGAGCTTCTGCTCGACGCCGTCCAGTCCCGCTGCCAATTGCACCGTGAGGGCGAGATACGGATTGCAGGAAGGGTCCGGCAGCCGGAGCTCGCACCGGGTTCCCAATCCCCGTCGTTCGGGGATGCGGACCAGAGGTGAGCGATTCCGCATGGACCAGGCCACGTTGACCGGCGCCTCGTAACCCGGCACCAGGCGTTTGTAACTGTTGATGAGAGGATTGGTGATGGCGCAGAACCCGCGCGCGTGCTGGAGCAAGCCTTCGATGTAGCTGAGCGCGGTCTTGGAGAGCTGATGCTCGCCTTTGGGGTCGTAGAACGCGTTCTCCTTCCCCCGAAAGAGCGACTGGGACGTGTGCATCCCACTGCCGTTGATTCCCTCGATCGGCTTGGGCATGAAGGACGCGACGAAACCATAGCGGTTAGCCACGTTGCGTACGATGAACTTGAAGGTCGTCAGATTGTCCGCCGTGACCAGCGCATCGGCATACTTGAAGTCGATCTCGTGCTGCCCGATGGCCACCTCGTGATGCGCCGATTCGACCTCGAAACCCATCTCGGCCAGCTGCTCGATGATGACCCGCCGGATCTCCTCCCCTTTATCCACCGGACCGAGGTCGAAGTAGGCCCCTGCGTCATGGGTGATTGTGGTGGGAGCGCCGTCTGGCGCCTTCTCGAACAGAAAGAACTCGGTTTCGCAGCCGGCCATCATAGCGAACCCGAGCTTCCGGGCATGCTCCACCTGACGCTTGAGCGTGGTGCGCGGGCAGCCCTCGAAGGGCTCCTCTTCGGGCGTGTAGATGTCACACAGCAACCGGGCGACTCGTCCGCCTTCGTCGTCGTAGGGGAGAATTCGGAAGGTGGCGAGGTCCGGCTTGAGCAACATGTCGGATTCCTCGATTCGCACGAAGCCTTCGATCGAGGAGCCATCGAACGTGATCTCGCCGTCGAGCGCCTTTTCGAACTGGCTGCGCGGCACTTCCACATTCTTGTTGATGCCGAGAATGTCGGTGAATTGCAGCCGGAGAAAGTCGACTCCGAATGCCCGCGCGAGCTCGAGGATTTCCTCCTTGCTCGATCCGGCCAGACTGGTCGGGAAGTCCTGGAGACTCGGCCGCTCAGGTTGGCCGACTGGGCGCTGCTTGGCCTGGGCCATTGGGAGTATTCCCTTACCGGAGAAGTCGGGTGAACAGTAAAACGGCAACCGGGGAACGGGAAACGGTAACGGGAAAGAAATCCCTGAAGCAGGCTCTATGTAAGAGGCGCGCTCTCCCGTTTCCCGTTTAGAGCGTCTAACAAAACCACTGGAGGCGGCACGCTCGGAGGGCGTGCGAGTGAACCGCCACTGACCAGGTGGCCTCCTAACGCATGACTGGCGGGCACTGCAGCGCCAGGAGAGCGTGTCGCCTCCGGAAGGTTTTGTTAGACGCTCTTACTGCTCTGGCCCGTTTACCGTTTCCGGTTCACCGTTTACCGTTCTCCCCCAATGACCTCCTCTCCCCCGGTCTCCACCTGCCCGGCCTGCGGTGCCGCGGGGGCTGGAAACTTCTGCAGCAGTTGCGGCGCGAGCCTCGTGGCCCGAAGCTGCGACTATTGCCGGGCTCAGCTCTCGCCCCAGGCGCGCTTCTGCCACCGGTGCGGGCGGCCCGTCGTTTCCGATCGGACCCGCGCCTCCGAGCGCGGTGCCTGGATGTTCGCCGCCGCCATGTGCCTGCTGCTGGTGGGGGCGATCGTCTATCAGGTGGTGAGCAAGCGTCCCGCGCCCGCTACGCCAGAGATGGCCAACGTGGGCTCGGCCGGCCCGGGCGGATCTGCCGGGCCGGCGCCGGATATCAGCCGCATGACCCCGCGAGAGCGATTCGATCGACTGTTCAATCGGATCATGCAAGCCGCGGAGCGGGGAGATAGTGCTCAGGTCGCGCGCTTCACCCCAATGGCGCTCGCCGCCTACGACCAGCTGGACAGTGTCGATGCCGACGCCCGTTACCACGCCGCCGTGCTGCGGCTGCAAACCGGCGACCTCGCCGGCGCGCGAGCGCTCGCGGATACCATCCTGGCGGACGCGCCGGGACACCTGTTCGGCTATCTCATTCGAGGCACCGCCGCCGAGCTCGCGAAGGATACGGCCGCGCTCTCCCGAGCCCGGGCCGATTTCCTGGCGCATTACCAGCAGGAGATGGGAGCGAAGCGGGTGGAGTATCTCGAACACAAGCCGGTGATTGAGGAGTTTAGAAAGGAGGCGGCGGTAAGGCGGTAAGGCGCCTTTACCGCCCTACCGTCATGCCCCAAATCATCCACGTCGCCCACAGCCCCGACTCCGACGACGCCTTCATGTTCTACGCGCTCGCCGAAGGGAAGATCGACACCGGCGATCTCCAGTACGTCCATGAGCTCGCCGATATCGAATCCCTGAATCAGCGGGCCCGGCGGGCCGAGCTGGAGGTGACGGCGGTATCGATCCACGCCTATGCCTACATCTGGCGTGACTACGCCCTGCTGGGCTCGGGATCGTCGATGGGAGACGGCTACGGTCCGCGGCTCGTCTCGCTCCGGGCCCGGCCCGATGATCCCCGGGAGGCACTTCGCCGCCGCCGGGTCGCTGTCCCCGGCCGTCTTACCACCGCGTATCTCGCGCTCAAGCTGTATCAGCCGGACTTCATCGAGGTCCTGGTCCCCTTCGACCAGATCGAGGACGCCGTGCTACGCGGCGAAGTGGATGCCGGCCTGCTGATTCACGAGGGTCAGCTCACCTACGCCGATCAGGGCCTCCAGCTCTGGGGCGACCTCGGCGCCTGGTGGCTCGAGGAAACCGGTCTCCCCCTCCCCCTCGGCGGCAACGCGGTTCGGCGCAACCTCGGCCGGGCCGTCATCGATCAGATCGCGCGCGACCTTCGCGCCAGCATCGTCTACGGGTTGGAGCATCGTATGCCCGCTCTGGCCCACGCCAAGCAGTTCAACCGCGGCATTGGCGACGAGCGGACCGACACCTTCGTCGGGATGTACGTCAACCAGTGGACTGTGGACTACGGACCTCGCGGACGGCAAGCCGTACAACTTCTGCTGGATCGAGGCCACGAGGCGGGACTCCTCCCGGAACGCGTCTCGGTCGAGTTCGTTGGGTAATTGACCGGCTCTTTCCCGCCTCCTACCTTCCGGACACCCGAACCCGCCAAATGCCGCCTCGCGCCAGGCCAATCGTTTGAGGCCTGTCGCTGCCAGCGGCACGGCCCGTGGAGGAATTGCTTGGCCTTCAGCAACGGACCGGTCACCCTGCTGGTGGTGGACGACGAGGAGTCGATCCGCAATGCGATGCGGAAGTTTCTGGTTCGCCAAGGCTATGAGGTGGCGACCGCGGCGACCGGCGAGGAGGCTCTCGACCTGCTCCAGCGGCAAAAGATCACGGGGATGCTGCTCGATGTGAACCTCCCCGGCGTGAGCGGGATCGATCTCGTGCCCCAGATCATGGAGCTCGAGCCCAACATTGCCCTGCTGATGCTCACCGCCGTCAACGATGCCACCAGCGCCGCCCTCTGCATGCAGCGTGGCGCGTTGGATTACCTCATCAAGCCCATCGACCTCACCCACCTCGGCCGCGCCATCCACCATGCTCTCCAGCGCCGCAAGTCGCTGGTCGAAGGTCAGCAGCTGAACCAGTGGCTCAAGGACGAGGTCGCCCTCAAGGTCGCCGAGCGCCGCCTGGAGCAGGCCAACCAGGAACGAATCTCGATCGCCACGCTCGAGGCGCTGATCAACGCGTTGGAGGCGAAAGACCCCTACCTGCGGGGCCACTCGGCCAGAGTGGCCGACCTTTCCGCTATGGTGGCGGCGGAGATGGAGTGTTCCGATGAGCTGGTGGAGTCGGTGCGGACCGGCGGCCGCCTGCACGACATCGGCAAGATCGGCATCCGTGAGGACATCCTCAACAAACAGGGGCCGCTGACCGACGACGAGTATGAGCATGTCAAGCAGCACGTGCTGGTGGGCTCGCAGATTCTCTCGCCGCTGGTGCATCTCAAGGACGTTATCGCCTTCGTCCGCAGTCACCATGAGCGGTGGGATGGTTTCGGCTATCCCGACCGGCTATCGGGACAGGCCATCCCTCTGGGCGCCAGGATCATCGGTGCCGTCGAGATCTATGACGCCCTCACCACAGCACGTCCCTACCAGGAAATGATGCCGCCGGAGGTGGCAGTCGAGCGGATGCGCGACCTGATCGGCACGGTGCTCGATCCGGGCGTCCACCGCGCCCTCGACGCCGTCGTGGCCCGGCGGCAGGCACCGAGCTACCTCGACGACACCCAGGTCTGATGCCCAGGCTGAGCGCCCTGACCGTCATCCTGGTCGTGGCGGCGGCGATGCTCGCGTTCGCGCTCCTGTCGGTACTCGCCTGGGCGGTCTACACCACCTATCTCAATTGGATCGAGCGCCGCCTCGCCTCCCGCAAAGGGCTCTATCGCGACCTGGTGGCCAGCCTCGCCGCGCGAGAGCGCGAGCTGCTCGAGCCGGAGCTGCAACGACGCCGAACCCTGTACGATCTGGAGGCGCTGGAAGCGGTCCTGGAAGAACAGGCTCGCAGCACGGCCGAGCGGCCGGCCTGGCTGTTGGAGACCTACGACCATCTCGGTCTGATCGATAAGTACATCAACCGATTGCGCAACGCGCGGCGCTGGCGGGAGCGGGCCTTTGCCGCGGAGCTGCTCGGCCGGGTGGGCAATGCCAAGGCAGTGCCCGCGCTCCTGGAGACGGTTCAGGCGACCCGTACCGAGGATGCCGACGTTCGCGAGATCGCGCTGCGCGCGCTTGCCCGTATCGCCGACCCACGCGCAGTCGAGCCGCTGGTCGAGGCGCTCCAGTCGGCTGAGGCATGGCTGGCGCCTCGAATCGCGGATGTCCTCGCCCGCCACGGCGAGCTGGTGGTAGATCCACTACTCGTCTTCCTGCAGCGCCCTGATCGACACCCCGCGCGCCCCTGGGCCGCCAACGTCCTCGGCGAGCTGCGCGCCCAGCGCGCCTTCCCTGCCCTGACTCGAGGCTTGGATGATCCCGATGACGATGTGCGCGCCAAGTCCGCCAGCGCCTTAGGACGGCTCCGCGACCCTCGTGCGCTCGGGTATCTGCTCGATCACTTGCTCAGCGACCCCGCACCTTTTGTTCGCTCCCGGATCGCCGCCGCGTTGGGGCAGTTCGATGATCCGGTGGTGACCGATCGCCTGATCCGCGCACTGGGCGATCCGGCGTGGTGGGTTCGCATGCGAAGCGTGGAGGCACTGGAGCACATCGGCTTGAATGCCGAGGGCCCCCTGCTGCTGGCGTTGGAGGATCCCGATCGGGAGATCAAGAGCCGTGCGGCGGTGGCGCTCGAGCGCCTGGGACTTCCCGAAAGCCTGGCGGACCTGATTCAGACTGGGGAGCGCATCCCCGAGACCATGGACACCATGGTGAAGCTGGCTGGTGCGGGCGCCCGTGCCTTGCTCGCCGATCTGCTGGGCCACTCGTCACCCGAGGTGCGCTCCGTGGTGATCACCGCGATCAGGCGGGCGCGGCGTGAGGATCTGGCGCCGGAGCTGCTCCAGATCGCCACCCTCGATCCATCGCCCCCATTGCGGGTGCTCGCCTGGGAGGCACTCCGCGCGCTTCAGGTGCGCGCCGCAGTTCCGGCAGCCCTCCACGCGCTCGGAGAAATAGACGATCGGGTGCGCGCCTCGGCCATCAGTCTGATCGGTGATCTGGGCAGCGAGGAGATGGGACAGCCGCTGCGCTCTCGCACCGCCGATCCGGAGCCTCGGATCCGTTCCGCGGCCGCACGCGCGCTCGGCCGGCTCGGCGCTGTCTCGGCCACGGCGGAGCTGTTGACCCTGCTCCGAGATCAGGATGCGGGGGTACGCGAGGCCGCGGTTCGGTCACTCGGCGACGCCCGCGTGGGTGAGCTGGTGGAGCGACTGAGCGATCTCCTTCAGGACAGGGAGGAGAGCGTTCGCCTGGCCGCGGTCGAGGCGGCCGCAACCCTGGGTGATCCCGCTGCCGTGTATCATCTCACCCGCGCCATGGCCGACGCATCGCCCGCGCTGCGTGGTGCGATGTTGAATGGCGTGAGCCGGCTCGAGCCGCGGGCCGCTCTCGCCTTTGCCGAGTCGCTGCTGGAGGCGGGAGATGGTGCGAGCAGGCTCGGCGCCATCGCGACCTTGGGCCGACTGCGATCGCCAACCGGCTCGGCCATTCTCCAGCGGTTGCGACAGGACCCCGATCCACTGGTGCGCGCCGCAGTCCTTCGGCAGCTGAGTCGCGCCGGAGGAGATCAGGCGGCAGCGCCGCTAGCCGAGGGTCTCCACGACCGGGATGAGCGCGTGCGGGCGGCCGCGGTCGACGGCTGCGCTCGATGCGGCCGCCGGGACCAGGGAGCCGCGCTGATTCACCTGCTCGAGGCAGATGCATCTCCTGGAGTGCGGGAGCGCGCCGCCCTGGCGCTCGGGCTGCTGCGGGTGCCGGCGAGCGAGGCCACTCTGACCCCGATTGGTCTGCGGCCCGAGCCGGTGGGTGTGCGGGCCGCTGCCGCAATGGCGCTGGGCGCGCTGCAGCAGGAGAGCGTCCTCGCCGCCATTGTTCAGATGCCCGATCAGGCCGCGGTGCGACAGCATCTTCGAGAGCGGCTGAGAGAGGATCCGGAGACTCGGCTGCTGGGGATGAACCTTTCGCCTGCGCTGCGGCTCGAGCTCCGCGCTCTGGGAGCGCTCGATCCCGCGCAGACCAGCTCGGTGCTTGCAAGTGGGGCCCGCAGCATACTCGGTGCAGGAGAGCGCATTCGCCTGATCAGCGGGCTTCGCGCACTGCGGGGTGAGCAGAGCCTGGGGGCGCTGCTGGAGATGGCCCGGGGCGATCCCAGTCCAGAGGTGCGTACCGCCGCGCTCATGGCTGCCGGAGAGGTACTCGACGGCAATCAACTGCTCCAGGCGGCGGGTCGCGCACTGAAGGATCCCAGTCCCCCCGTACGCCGCGCCGGGGTTCGCCTGCTGAGCAAGCGCCCGGCGGAAGAAGCGCTCCCGATTCTGCTTCGGACTCTTTCACCCAGCGACGATCCCAGTGTCGTAGCCGCGGCCGCCGGATTGGCCCAATCCGGGTTCCCGACTCTCTCGCGGCTCGCCGCCGACGTTCCGATCGATGGGCAAGAAGCGGTGTTGCTGGCCCACTTGGCGCAGCACATCCAGCATCCCGACCTCCCTCGGTTGCTCTCTCCTCTGTTGCGAAGCCCCGCCCCGGAGGTTCGCGAAGCGGTGGCCGCATTCTGGAGTCTCCGACCGGAGATGCTGGATCGTCGCGCGCTTGGAGAGCTCAGCATGGATCCCGCCGTTGCCGTTCGTCGAGCGGTGGCCGGTGCCGCAGTCGCGGGGCAGCAGTGGGAGCTGCTCGACCGAATGTTGGACGACCCCGATCCCGCCGTGCGCCAAGCGGTTGCTCTGGCGCTGGCCCGGCTCCAACGGATCGGGGCTTGGGGACAAGCTTCGCTTCAGCGGCTCGCGAGCGACGCCGAAATGCCGGTGCGAGCGGCGGCCTACGTCGGCCGTCTGTTGCAGGGCGTTCCGGTCCCGCTTCCACCCGGGCTGGACCTGCGGGTGGCCGCGGAGACGGTACGAGCCGCCGCCGACCTCGGCGCGCTCCGAGAAGCGGCCCGAACGGCGAGGGCCGAAGATCGTCGGCTGGCCGCTGCCCTGGCCCTGGCCCTGCTCCATGATGAGGTTGCCCGAGAGGTGGCGCGGGTCGATCCGGTGCCGGCCATTCGCCATCGGGTGAGCGGCACCCTGGAGCTGTTCGAGCGTCCGGGGGAGCGAGGCTCACCGTGACCGAGACCCTGATCCAGAGCATTACCTTCCTGGCGCTGGTGGCTCAACCGGTGTTCCTCGCCTATTTCGTGCTCTACAACAGCTATACCCTCGCGCTCATCGCGGTCTCCGCCCGTCAGGTGCGCCGCCGGGTTGCCGGGCACTTCGT
>UEXR01000190.1_pt1 | contig 18681 bp, 14 predicted proteins | sample 4301101 | NCBI WGS metagenome assembly UEXR01 (sample SAMEA4773180, study PRJEB27434) | metagenome | biome: 2259; feature: agricultural soil; material: soil | place: USA | collected 2014-09 | depth 0.25 m
CCCGAGGTGTACCACGTGCCCTTCGCGAATCCGTATCGGTGCGATGCGTGCGCGGCCAGCAACGGATGCGGCTTGCACGGAGTCGGCGCAATTGAAGAGCTATTCTCGCGACAGCTGCACCCCGAGGATGTCGCCGGGATCTTCGTCGAGCCGATCCAGGGCGAGGGCGGCTATGTGATCCCGCCGATCGGCTTCGTCCGCTCGCTTCGCGAGCTGTGCGATCGCTACGGCATCATGCTCGTCGCCGACGAGGTACAGAGTGGTGTCGGGCGCACCGGGAAGACCTGGGCCTGTGAATGGGACGGGGTCGAGCCTGACATCCTGGTCACTGCCAAGGGCCTCGGCTCGGGCATGCCCATCGGGGCTCTGATCGCCAAGGAGTCGATCATGACCTGGGAGTCCGGTGCGCACGGCTCCACCTTCGGCGGAAACCCGGTGAGCTGTGCCGCGGCCCTGGCCACGCTCGACATCGTCGAGGGCCTCATGCCGCACATCCATACGATGGGTGATCGCCTGCTCAAAGGCGTCCGCGAGCTGCAGCAGCGCCATGCCTCGATCGGCGATGTGCGGGGTCGCGGGCTCATGATCGGCGTCGAATTCGTCAAGGATCGCGAGACCAAAGAGCCGTATCCTGATCTGGTCGACCGTCTCACCGAGCGCGCGTTCAAGAAGGGCTTGTTGCTCCTGGGTGCCGGCAGGAGCGTGATCCGCATCGCGCCACCCCTCGTGTTGGACGAATACGACGTCGACACGGGATTGGGGATTTTGGATGAATGCCTGGGGATGGAAGATTGAACTGCGTGAACAGTGAACAGTAAAAAGTGAACAGGGAGCCCGGTCCACAGCGGAGCCCCCTGTTCACCGTTTACTGTTCACCGTTCACGCTGTTTCTATAACAGTCCTGCTCTGTTCCCTCAAAAACTGCTGCACGTAGTAAGGTCCGCAGCCGCCTTTCCCGGTTGACCCCGATCCCTTCCAGCCGCAGAACGGTTGCGCGCCCGGCCAGGCGCCGGTGGTTGCTCCCGTGCGCTTGTTGGCATAGCACACGCCGGCCTCGACCTCGTCGAAGAAGCGTTGCACTTCCTCATCCCGCTTGGAGAAGATGCCGGCCGTGAGCCCGTACTCCACTTTGTTGGTCTCGGCCAGCGCTTCGTCGAGACTGGCCACCTCGCCGATGGCCAGGAATGGTACGAAGAGCTCTTCGGTGTACAGCGAGCTCGACAGCGGCAGCCGGGCGATCGTGGGCGCCACGAAGTGACCCTTGTCGAATACGCCGCCCGTCAGGCGTCCGCCCCCGGTCAGGATGGTGCCTTCCTTCCGTGCCTGGGCGACGGCCTTGTCGTAGCGCGCGACTGCCTTCTCGTTGATAACGGGACCAAAATAGACGTCGGGCTCACTCGGGTCGCCCATCTTCATGGCTGCCGTTTTCGCCAGCAGCGTATCCACGAATGGCTTGGCCACGGCCTGGTGGACGTACACCCGGGACGTGGCGCTGCACTTCTGGTTCTGCAGCCCGAACGCCGACCGCATCACGCCTTCGGCAGCGGCATCGAGGTCGGCGCTATCCATGACGATCGCAGCGTTCTTCCCGCCCAGCTCGAGCAGCGCCGGCTTGATCCAGCGCTCCGAGATCCCATGATGGATCCGCAATCCAATGGCTTTCGACCCGGTAAATACCACGCCGTCCACCGCGGGATGCTGCCACAGCGGGTCACCGATCTCGGTGCCGTGGCCAAAGAGAATGTTGAAGACGCCCGCTGGGATACCGGCATCGCGGTAGATCTCGTACAGCTTGAGCCCGGTCCAGGGCGTGTCTTCGGCCGGCTTGTAGACCACCGCATTGCCCGCCACCAGCGCGGCGGACGACATGCCCGCCGACAGAGCAAGCGGGAAGTTGAACGGCGCGATGCAGGTGAACACGCCATAGGGTCGAAGCACGTCGGTGTTGCGTTCTGCCGGCGTCACCCGTCCCATCGGGCGGACGAATCCATCCGCGTCCTCAACCTGTTGCGCGTAGTAGTCGATCAGGTCGGCTGATTCCTCGGCATCGCCCATGGCCTCCAAGCGGCTCTTGCCGACCTCGAGCGCCATGATCGCCGCCAGTTCGTATTTCCGCTCCCGGACCAGTCGCGCTGCCTGGCGCATGATCGCCACCCGCTCCTGCCAGCTCAGTCGCCCCCAACCGCGTTGGGCGGCCTTGGCTGCCTTCGCCGCTTCGTCGACGCGGCTCGCGTTGGCGCAGGCAAAGGTGCCCAGCACGAACGAGGTGTCGATCGGAGAGCGGTCGATCAAGGGCTCCGCTTTGGACTCGACCGCTCGTCCGGCGATATAGCAAGGGTGCCGCTTGCCGGCAGCCGCTTTGACCGCCGCCAGCGCTGCATCGAACTGCCGGTGGAAGGCATCGAGATCTCCCGATGCCGACGTGTACGTGATCTTTTCCGGAGCCGTTGCCGTCATACCGCCTCCACAGCCTTTTCCGCCGCTCCGGTCTTGGTCGCCGTTACGGCTCGCTCGAGCGCGCGGCTGAATCGCCGCACCAGCTCGCGAATTTCATCCTCGGTAATGGTAAACGCCGGCGCCAGCATCACCAGGTCGCCGTTAGTGCCGTCAGCCTGGCCGACGTTGGGCCACACGACCAGCCCCTCCTCCAAAGCGAGCGCGGTAAAGCGCTCCGCAAACCCGCGATTGCGCGGGAATGGCGCGCGAGTCTCCGGGTCCGCCACGAACTCTACGCCCGCGAGGAGCCCTCGGCCTCGTACATCGCCCACAGCCGGCAGACCTCGCAGCGCCTGGAGCTCGCGGTGAAGCACCCGGCCCATGGTGGCACAGCGCTCGATCAACTGGTGGCGCTGCAGATACCGGATGGCTGCAAGAGCACCGGCGCAGAGCACGGGGTGGTGTGAGTACGTCTGGGCGTGAAGCAGTGCCCCGGAGCCCTTTGCCAGGACGTCGGCCAGCCGGCCCGGCGCGACCAGCGCTGAGATCGGCGCATATCCGCCGCCCAGTCCCTTACCAAGGGTCATGAGGTCGGGCACCACGTCGAACTGAGAGATGGCGACCCAGCTACCTGTGCGTCCCGCCCCCGTCAGCACCTCGTCCGCGACGAACAGCACCTGGTGCCGATCGCAGATCTCCCGAATGCGCTTGAAGTAATCCGCCGGGGGGACCGTCGCGCCGCTGGAGGATCCTCCGACCGGCTCGGCACTGAAGGCGGCGACCGTTTCGGGGCCCAGCCGGAGGATAGCTTCCTCCACGGCCGACCCGTCACAGGCGGGACACAGCGGCGGCCGCCCGTGGCACTCGCACCGGTAGGTGTAGGGAGCCGGTACCCGCGCGACATCCACCAACCATTCCCGATAGTAGGTCTTGTAGTGCTCGCGGGCGGAGGCCGAGAGCGCCAGCAAGGTATTTCCGTGATACGCTGGCGTCAGCGCTACGATCCTGTGCTTCTTGGGCTTCCCGGATTCGACCCAGTACTGGCGGGCAAACTTGAAGGCGGCCTCGACTGCCTCCGACCCGCTGCCGAGCGGATAAACCCGGTCCAGGTCACCTGGGGACAGCGCCGCCACTTCCGAGGCGAGCTGCTCGACCGGGTCGTGGGTGAAAGCGGTGCCGTTGACATAGGCTACACGACCCGCCTGCTCCGCCATGGCCTGCCCGATCTCAGCTACCCCGTGTCCCAGATTGGCTACGAAGGCTCCGCCGCACCCGTCGAGGTAGCGCTTGCCCTCTTCGTCCACCAGCCAGCAGCCTTCGCCCCGGGTGATTAAGGGGAAGCGCTCGTTCAACTTACGATATAGGACGTGACCCAGAGGGTAGCGATGTTCGGGCATGGTGGCGGCGCGCTGGGAGAAGCCGGAATGTGACCCGGAGCTGGACAAAATGCCAGTCACGGGACGCCCGCAAACACAGTACATTCTGGGCACCCCCTCAAGGAGGATCGATGCATCTCATCGCTACGCTCATTATCGGCTTGGTGGTCGGCGTAATCGCCAAGCTCCTAATGCCGGGCAAGGATCCGGGCGGGTTCATCGTGACGACGATCCTTGGCATCGCCGGCGCGTTGGTCGCGAAGTTCATCGGCCAGGCACTGGGCTGGTATCAGGAGGGGCAGTCCGCCGGCCTCATCGCCTCGGTCGTGGGAGCGATCCTTCTTCTCGCCATCTACCGGTTGTTCACCAAGGGCCGAGCCACAGTATGAGACTGCGTAGACGGTGAACGGTAAACGGTAAACGGGGGGTTCCGTCGCAGCGGTTCCCCCCGTTCACTGTTATCTGTTCGCTGTTCACGCAGTTTCAAACGGCGGCTGGCTGGGGTGAGATGATCTCGTCCAGATCGGAGTAGTCCGGGTCTGACAAGTCGGTGAAGACGGGGTGGGAGAGGTACCGCTCGCCGAAGTCCGGAATGATCGAGACGATCAACTTGCCTGCGTTGGCAGGGCGCGCAGCGACCTGTAGTGCCACCCACGTGATCGAGCCTGCTGAGATACCGACGAACAGCGCCTCTTCGCGCGCGAGGCGACGAGTCGTGGCGATTGCGTCATCGTTGGTGACCCGCACGACCTCGTTGTAGATCTTGGTGTCCAGAACGTTCGGCACGAACCCAGCGCCGATTCCTTGCTGCTTGTGCGGCGACGGCTGTCCTCCCGACAGAACCGGGCTCTCGTTCGGCTCCACAGCGATCAGCTGGATCCCGGGCTTCTTCTCCCGGAGGAACCTTCCAGCGCCGGTGATGGTCCCCCCGGTACCGACGCCGGAAACCAGGATATCCACTTTCCCCTGAGTGTCGGCCCAGATCTCGGGCCCGGTCGTGCGGTAATGGATGTCCGGGTTAGCGGGGTTATCGAATTGTCTGGGCATCCACCCCCGGTCGCCCAGGCGTGCGAGGATCTCGTCGGCACGGGCCATCGCGGCCTTCATCCCCTTGGCGCCTTCGGTCAGCACCAGCTTGGCACCCAACGCGCGCAGCAGATGGCGGCGCTCCAGGGTCATCGTGTCCGGCATCGTGAAGATGCAGCGGTACCCGAGAGCAGCGGCGACATAGGCAAGACCGATCCCGGTGTTTCCGCTGGTCGGCTCGACGATCACCATGCCGGGCTTGAGAACGCCCCGGTCGATAGCGTCCTGCACCATCGCCATCCCGATCCGGTCTTTGACGGACGCGTACGGGTTGTAACCCTCGTGCTTCACCGCGACCTTCGCGGCCAACCCAGCTGTCAGGCGGTTGAGCTGTATGAGCGGTGTGTTGCCTACTGTCTCTGCCACGTTCTGGTAAATCTTGCCGTGCGGCATACGCTCCTCTCCGTTCGGATGTCCGGTGCGTGGATGACCTAAAGCACCCGAGCCCCGGCGGGGGCCTGGGGCTCGGGAACCGACCGGGAGTCAGGGCGGCCCGGGTCGAGGTCGCTCTCGTCGCAGCCCCGCCAGCCCCACCCCAACCAGTCCGATCGCAAGAAACATCGGACCACTGGGGCGGCCGGAATCTCCCGGCCGGCTCGTACAGTACCCCATAGCGATGCAATAAGTTTCCGGCCCTCCCGGGGCGGGACCGGTGGCGGCAGGCGCCGGATTACTTGCCAGCCCAAGTAAGACCATCATCAGCATGGGTTCGACGTTACCGGCCCCGCCTTGGGTCGTCAAGTTGGGTATCTTCGAGCGTCCCCCCACAACACAGGAGCCACGATGGGCAAGCTGGTCTTCGGCGGCGCGCTGCTGCTGGCCGCGTTCTTCGTCATGCTGGGACGGGCCGGACTGTCGAGCGGTAGTGGGCCGCGGCCGGTCGCGGCGCTCCTCCGGGTAGTGGCGCTGACCCTGACCGTGGTGGGCGCTCTCCTTGTGCTGGGGTCCACGATCGTCATCATCGAACCGGGCCAGGTAGGGGTTCGCCACGCCTTCGGCTCGGTTGATCCGGCCGCGCTGCTTGCGGGTGTCCGCTTCGTGAGCCCCTGGTCCGAGGTAGAGCGCTATTCTACGCGCGAAGAACAGTATCCCGAGGCCGGGCGAGCTGCGGAGACGATTCCGGCCCTCTCAAGCGAGCAGATGGCGATGAACGTGGATGTCGCCGTCCGGTGGCAGATCGACGCGCGAGAAGCCCCCAAGCTGTTCACTGAGATCGGGTCCGAGGACCAGATCCGGAACGTCGTCCTGAACGCACTCCGAAAAGGGGTGCGGGACGGGATGGTCCAGTACTCGATCAACGATATCCAGCAGCGCAACAAGATCGCGTCGGCGATGGAGAATCAAGTGGACTCAGCCCTGGTCACCCGGCCCCGGGGCGCCGAAGAAACATTCCGGATCGCGCGGCTGACCGCGTTTTTCCTGCGAAACCTGGAGCCTCCCGCCCAGGTGGTTCAGGCCATCAACAACAAGATTGCCCAGGAGCAGCAGATCGAGACCGAGCGGCATCGGGTGGAAGTCGCACGGCTCCAGTCCGAGCAGCAGCGACTCCTCAACCAGACGCTCACGGCGGAGGCGTTGACCAAACAGTACCTGGAAGTCCTCCACGACCTCCGCAACTCGAGCTCCCTGGTCGTCATGGTTCCGACCGAGGGGGGATTGCCCCTGCTGGACCTGGCGGCGCTAAGGAAAAACCTGAAGGAGCGTTGAGGGGTACAGCCGTTCCAGTTATGAACGACGAGTGACGTCTGGACGGCGCAGTCTCAAATTGGCATCATTGATAAGCAATTCTGGTAAAACCATCCTTTGAATGGGGGCCCCGGATGCGCGGAACCGTATCGGCCTTACGGCGTGCCGGGTACCTGTTTTGCCTCCTTGCTGGTATGACGGTGTTATCCCTCGGATGCGGCGGTCGGCATAACGTCGAAGACGAGCCGGAAGCCGACCCCAACGCTCCGACGCCCCTCACCGTCGACAACGCCCATTGGCTGGATGTCGTCATATACGTCTTTCACGATGGCGAGATGTCCCGGGTAGGAACCGTCACAGCAGCCTCGTCCAGCAACTTCTTTCTTCCTGCCTGGATGCTGGGTCAATCGCGGAACATCCGGCTCGCCGCGGATCCAATTGGGTCCACCGCCGGTATTGGCACGGAGCTGATCCATGTTCAGCCGGGCCAGTTCATCGAATGGCGGCTGGAAAGCAGCCTGGCACGATCAACTGTTGCTGTGTACTGAGTTATTGACTGGGTTGGACGCCACTCCCTCCGGGGGTGTTCACCGCGCCTTCAGAGTTGAACGCCTCCGTGAGAGCGAACACTGCGCCGACTGCCAGGCCGCCGACAAACAGAGTTCCCGGCACACTGAGGTGCCGCTCCTCGAGAGTTAGATACGTACTATGCGGAAAGGTAAATTCCTCACCCACCCAAGACGTTTCTAGTGCCTCTCGGCCCTCCACACGGCTGATGGCGACATGGAGCCCGGCCGAGTCGTCCGCCACTACCACGCCTTCGACGTACGAAACCCCCGGCCCGAGCTCAAGAGCGAGCTCTCGCGAAGCGTCGCTAGACAGACGTAGAGCGACGTGGGATCCGCGTGTCGGTCCAGGCCCGTGCGTTGGGGCGTAGGTATAACACCCGCTCAGAAGGAACCCCGCGACAACGCAGGCCGCTTTTCTCAGCACGGCGGTGGCAGACTCTCCTCGGCCACAGCGTGGCATTTTCATGGCTTCACGTTGACTTTCTTGCTTATGTCCCCCAGCCAGATCGCCCTAGGTCATTGCGGTCCGACGGGTGGCCGGTTTACGGTCGGGGTGCTCGACCCGGCGCCGGAAAACAGCTCAGTAGCAGCGATGACGGTTCCCGCAGCCAGCCCACCCAATAATGCGGTGGCTCCGACCGAGAGTTTGCGTTCTTCCAGACTCGCGATCGCGTCTCGGGGGATGGCAACCTGTTCGCCCTTCCAGTCAGTGGTTACGTGCCGCGCATCCTGCACCTCCCTGACCGCAATTCGAAGACTGTCTGGCGAGACAGCTACTATGTCGCCATCTAGGATCACGGCTTGTGACCCAATCTGCTGTGACATGGCGATTGACCCCTGCTGCGTGAGGTGCACTTGCACCCGGCTCCCATTTGCCGGCGCGACCGCGTCGACATTGTTGGCGCGACGGTACGAATAGCATGCGCCTACCAACAGGATTGAGGAGAGCACAATCACTTCGGACCTCATTCAACCTCCAAGTGGTGAGCGCCGGCCCCGGCGGGACCGGCGCTCCTTGTTAAGTCACTACCTACGTCGACCTTAGTTCCCGAGCGGGCTGGAACTGGTGTAGTTCAGCACCGGACACGGATTCGGGTCGTTGGCGTTGCGCCCGACCGGGTTGTCAGCCGGGATATTGGGGTTTGCGTTATGCTCCGTCAACCCGTACGGAAGCCGGCCCGCGATTGGCGAATTCCGGGGCGGTGAGCCGTCAGCAACTGAACTCGGTGCTGGGGCCAACGACGGTAAGCAAGTCCGCTTATAGTCGTTCCAAACCTCCGGGTTGAGGAACAGCGTTGTGTACTTTTCCTCAATGATGCTTTGCAGCGTTGCGGGAACGGAACCGAGCGGCGGGAACGTGACTGGTGCACCGCCGGTAGAGCCGTAGACGCGGTTCGCCCGTACTGCATCGAGAAACGGCTGCGCCGCCGCCTGGCCACCGGCGTTGAACGCGGCTTCTGCGGCAATCAGCTGGGTCTCGGCATAAGTGATCTCCGGTTGCCGGAAGTCACCTGGCGGGGTCTCGCCGTCCCACGTCGTCCCCATCGTCGAGAACTCAGCTGGATTAGTGGCAGGATCACCGTTACCGGGATCAATCCCACCGGTCGTCGGCATGTTTCTTGTCCCACCAGGCCGGCGCCCGAAGAATCCGCCTGTCGACGTGGGTCCGAAATAGAAGGCGAGGCGCTCAGGACCTTCAACCCCGCTCGCGATTCGGCGCTTAAGAATGTTTACCAGCGCCGAACCAGGCCCGATATCGCCCCGGTTCAGCATGAATTGCCACCAGATGTTGATGCCGTTGGGCGACCCATCATGGAACCAGAGAAAGTCGTTGGCCGGCGTACTGATGCCGAGCGCTGCCTCTGCGGCCGCCTTGGCGTAGGCGCTGGGATCAACTTCGGCGGTATGCATGTAAAGCCTGGCTTTGAGCGAATGCGCTACCTCTGTGTAGACCGCTCGAAGCTCGTCCGGAGTAGCGCCCCCATAGATCAGCTCCGACCCGTCTCCGGCCGGCCCCTGGTTCGTCGGCCCCGCGGCAAGTAGAAAGATCGTGATTGCGGAGTCGAGCTGCTTCTGCAGGTCGTCGTAGATCTGCAGTTGCGGGTCGAAATGTGGGGTTAGCTTCGTGGAGTCGGCAGCCTCGCGGTAGGGTATGCTCCCCCAGACGTCGGCTGCAAACCCCATGTACAGAGCTTCGTAAATCTTCCCAATAGCGAGGTACAAAGAGTCGTTGTTCTTGCGCGCAAGTTGCTGAAGCTTGCGGATATCCAGCAGGCCGCCGCCGCCCTGCAGGGCGTTGTTGACCCCGTATATCGCTCCGAAGTAACCGTCTGTATCACTCGGCTTTCCTTGATACAGATCGAACCCGATCTGCTGGCGGCTGAAGCCGGAGATCTGCTGCGTGTACTCCGTGGCGAATCGAGCAATCTGACCCTCCCGTTGCGGCGGCCCGGCCTCCTGAATTCCGATGTACAGGGGCCCTGGCTTGGCAATAGTCGTGACTTTGGTGGGATCCGCGGTCACGTCAGGTGCCGAGAGGTAATCGCTACAGCCCGCGGCGCTGAGCACCACGCCCAGGGCAAGCACGGCTTTCAAGACCTTTTCCATGTGCCTTCTCCTGTTGGCGTCGCGTCAGCGGTTAAGCGTGAGGGTAAATGCCCACGAACGCGCCTGGGCGTTGTTGAAGTAGTTAATCCCTTTCACTGAACTTGCGGCCCCCAGCAGCGACGACTCAGGATCAACGCCTACATAGTCGTTCCAGCTATGCAGATTGCGACCGGCAACGCGCAGCTCGATGGAGCTGAAACCCAGCGAGCGGCTGACCCAAGGCTGGTCGAAGGTGTATCCCACAGACACCTCACGAAGCTTGACAAAGTGTCCAGGCTCCAGGAATGCAGCATCGGGGCCGTTGAACACGCTGCCCTGGTTGGTCCACCAACTCTCGTCAAGCGGGGTAGCTACGCCGCGGCCAGGACCGGCAACGGCATGGCTGGGATTGAAACCGTCCTCTTTGACCGGATAGTAGTCGGTCCCGATAACCACCGGCGCAGCGTTGCGCGTGTCCGCTGTGATCTGAGCAGTGCCGAAATGCTGCAGCGCCCCGTTGGTGCCGTTGTGGTAGACTCCACCCGAGCGGATATCAAGCAGGCCGCCCAGAGACATCTTCCCGAGGCGGAAGTTGGTCCGGATGGATCCAGTCCAGTTTGGATTCGGGTCGGCGATGATAACGGTGTTCCCGGAGGGATCCAGAACAGGTCGGCCATCCGATCCCACCCAAAGCGTCCCCACCGCGGCGCCGCCGCAGCCTCCGGCGGCTTCAGGCGTGTTGTCAATGTTGACATCGCCGAAAACGGCATCAGTGACCACGAGCCCGCGACCGCAGCGAGCGAAGTCAACACCCCTGATGGCGCCGATCGGTTGACCTACCTGAGCCACGCCACCCACAGTGGGACCTGCGCCGTTGCCGCCTCCTTGCAGCGGGAACTGGTAGAACTCCAACCCCGGCGACAGGGCGGTCGTCTTGCCCCGGTTGCGGGCCCACTGGAAGCCGAGATCCCAACCAAAGTTGCGTGCGTTGACGGGTCGCACGTTGAGGGTGACTTCCCAGCCGTGATTCTCGAGCGATGCCGCGTTCGCAGCCCGCTGGAAATAGCCCGTGCTGGTAGCAACAGGAATTTGCAGGATGAGGTCGTCCGAGTGCTGGTTGTAGTAGGTGACGGTCAAGTCTGCTTTATCACCCCACAAGCCCAGGTCGACGCCGGTCTCGAACTCCTTCACCCGCTCGGGACCGAGATCATTGCTCGGAAGATTGAAGTTGGTGATCAGGCCACCTACTCCGGCGATCTGAGTCGACGTGGCCGGTCCCCAACCGCCGTCGTTCAACGTTTGGGATACGAAGGTACCCGAGAGCAGATAGGGAGGCGGCTGAGTTCCGCTTTGGCCGTACGCTGCCCGCAACTTGCCGTAGGTCAGGAACTTGTTGCCAGACTCACCTTCGCCACTCCGGTAGAAGACCCAGGCGGCGCTCCCCTTGGGATACCAATTGCGCCGGCTGGTCGCCCCGAAGGTCGAGGCCCCGTCATTCCGAATGGCGGCGCTCAGGAAAAGATTCCCGATGTCTGCCGTCGCCTGCCCAAAGTACGACTCCAAGTGGACCTTCTGATAGAAGTCAAAGAGCGGCGCGATGACATTGGACGTATTCGACAGGTTGAACGGCAGCGGGGCTACCAGTCCCCCTGCCAGTGCCTGTCGTGCCTGCTGTGTTTGAGAGTTCAGGTTTTGCCCGACTGTGACGGTCCCCTTGAAGCTCGAAGACGCGCTGTAGCTCAGCGTTGCAGTTAGGTTGTTATCGATCTGGGTATTTCGCTGATACCCAGCGTTCAATCCGCCTACGCCGCCGATCCCGGTCGGCCCACCCGAATTGGACTGAGCCCAGGTGATGAGTCGTTCATCATTGGCGTAGTCGTAGCCCAAAGCCTCGTTGACCTTCAGCCACCGCGTGACGCTCCATTCGGCGTTGAACCCGCCGATGAAACGGGCGACGTCGGACGTGGTCGGGTTTGCGTTTGCTACAAAGAACGGATTGTCGTAGGAGCGGCTGATGGTTTCCGACCCTGGACCGGGATTCGGGAACCGATAGCTCCGATGGAGCCCGAATACCGGGTCCAGAAAGGGCAGATTGTTAAAGGTCGGGGTGGTCCGCCACGACCCGATGAGAATACCCGAGATGTCGTTCCTGGCCCGCACGAATCCGCCTGATCCGCTGCTGTAGGCCATGTTCGCGCCGACCTTCAGGTTGTCCGTGATGCCCTGGGTCCCATTGGCGCGAACCGCGATGCGCCGGTAATGATTGTTGTCGCCCACCACGATGCCGCGGTTGTAATTGTACGCACCGGATAGGAAATACTGGGTGCGGTCGCTGCCGCCAGAGACCGACAGCGAGTTGTCGGTGGTCCAGCCATCATGGTAGATGTCCGCAGCGTGATCAAACGTCGGCGTGCCCCCTGCGACCGCCGGACCCCAGCTTCCCGCTTCGTCGAAACCGACTCGGCAGTTTTGAAGGGCCGGATCGGAACTCGGCACACACGCTGGAGCAGCCCCACCTGTTCCAAGACCGAATTGCCGCTGCAGCTGGGGGAGCTGCGTGTGCTGCTCGAGCGACCACGCACTGCGAAGTGAATACTTGGTCTGTCCCGGACGCCCGTGCTTCGTCGTGATAAGCACCACGCCTTGGCCGGCCCGAGAACCATAGATCGCCCCTGACGACGCGCCTTTCAGGACCTCCACGTTCGCGATGTCGTCGGGATTGATATCTAGGAGGCGATTGGGGGGGAAAATGTTTGAGCTGTTCGCCGGTAGCAGATTGTTGCCGTAGTCTGTCGTGTTGGTCACGGGGACGCCGTCCACCACAAACAGCGGCTGCCCGTCGCCGGCCTGAATGGTTGTGAGGCCGCGGATCTGAATGTAGGACGATGCACCTGGATCGCCTGAGGCCGAAATGACTTCGACATTCGGCGCTTTCGCCGCGAGTGTGTTGACCAGATTCTGCTCGTGGCTGTTCACGATCGCAGTCGAGTCCACATAGTTGCGGACTGTGCCGAGCTTCTCCACCTCGGACGTGGTGCCCGCGCCCGTTACCACCACTTCACCCAGCTGGAGCGGGTTGGGAGCAAGGGTGAAATCCTGGGAGATCTGACCTGGGGCGAGTGTGACTGTTGCAGTTTGGGGCTTGTAATTGATCGCGCGAACCGTAAGCGTCGCCTGCTCCCCGGTGACTCGTGCTGCCGGCACCAGAATCGTGTAGGTGCCATCGTCCCGTGTGTTGGATCCGACGCCGAGTTGGGTGAGCGCCACCGAGGCGTTTACCACGGGGCGTCCGCCTTCGCCTGTCACGTGTCCCGTGATGACGGCCGGTTGTTGAGCCGCCACGCACAGAGGGAACGCAACGGCCGCAGCGCTCGCAAAGAACCCACGAAGTGCTGTTACCATGCCTCCTCCACAGATGGGAAAAGCTGTGACGTGTGAGAAACCGACGTACCGACCTGCGCAACGAACTAGCGTTTGCGCGTGATTCCCGCCGGCCTACGCCGCCGCCGGGAACTCTTTGCCGGACCTGACGCCCCGGCCACTACCCGCCGGGCACCCTCCGGACTTCAATCGTTGGCTGGACCTACGTCTACTGCGATGCAACCCTTCATCGGGAGTCGGCATCTACACAGATACCGACCCGCGGAAAACCGCGAGGCTAAGCCCTCGGTCCCCTGCGTGGGCAGGAAGAACCGGTGGCCGGTCCCGATGTGATTTGCTTGGCTGTCTTCATTGAAAGCTGGCGGCGGGGCTCAAACCCCTGAGCGACGCGTTCCACGCGACTCTCGTCCGACCGTCGGGCGTGTACTCAAACGCCCGAACGGCGCGGCTCGGTCCTCAGAGCCGACCCAATCTACCCGTCATATGACGGTTCTGCAACACCTACATACACGTCGTCGCTCCCCGAAACACGTGTGACCGTTTCTCCACGCAACAACCCGTAGACCCAAGCGGGCGGCCCACATCGACAAGCCGCCCGCAGCGGACCAGCACACCGAAGGAGAAGCCTCCTTAATTGGCCTGCTTCACCCGCTCGGCGCATCCGCAGGCGAGCGCGGTAAGGGCCGTCGCATCCCACTGACCCCGGTCCGAGAGCCGGGCGACGATTGTGTCGGGAAGGGCTCCGGGCCCGAGTCTGGCACCGCTGATGGCGCCCGTCATGGCTCCGATAGTGTCGCTGTCGCCGCCGGCGGCGATGGCGGTCCAGGTGGCCCCGGCGTAGTCGTCGGGTGCCCGGAGAAAGGCATACAGACTCCACAGCACGCTGGGCACCACGTGTCCGGTGATGCCCCGCCAATGCGGCGACGCCTCCGGATCGAGCCGCCGGTTGTGGAGCTCGCCGAGGGCTCCCTCCGGCTCGAGGCGTCGCCAGCGAACCATGTCGCGAATGGCTTGGGCGAACCCGCCATCGACCTGTGCTACCCAGTCCGCCAGCTCACCCAGATACTCGCTAGGCTCCACCGGACCGGGACGGGACGCCAGTGCAACGGCGCCCGCCACGGCGACCGCGCCCGCCGCACAACGGGGATCTGCGTGGGTGACACAACTGGCCGCGGTCGCCAGGCGCACCAGCTCGTCAGCGTTGTGCACGAGCAACCCCAGCGGCCCAGCTCGCATCGCGGCGCCGTTGCCGGCGTATGGGGCCTGGGCCGCCGCTTCCTCCCATGATCCACCGCGGATCAACCGTGCGGCGGCGGCTCGCGTCCCCGGGCCCGCGCCAACATCGGCGCCGGTCCGGAACAGCTCCGCGATGCGCGCCGCAAAGACCGCCGATTCAACGCGGCCAGTCTCCCGAAAGACAATCAGGAGCTCACGAGCCAACTGCGTGTCGTCGGAGTATTGGCCGAACGGAAAGGGAGAACGGGCCCGCTCAGCGGCGCGGCCGGGGCGAACCCAAAGCTCGATATAAGCCGCGGCTTCTTCCGGCGGAGCCCCCTCCACCACGAAGCCCACAGCGTCTCCCACTGCCTGCCCCAAGAGGCAGCCGGTAAGCCGGTCGGCGAGGGAAAGCGCCATCGATACTAGGAAGGTACGGACAGGGTGGGATTCGAACCCACGATACCCTTGCGGGTATACCGGTTTTCGAGACCGGCTCCTTCAGCCACTCGGACACCTGTCCAGGGACCGGAAGAACGTAAACGGTGAACGGTAAACGGTAAACGGGAGGCGCCCGCTCCAGGGCCTCCCGTTCACCGTTTACCGTTCACCGTTTACGCTGTTCTGCTAGCGTCGGGCCAAAAAGAATCGCTTCAACACCGCCCCACACTCTTCTGCCATCACGCCGCCGACGACTTCGACGCCGTGGTTGAGCGCCGGATGCCGCAGCAGATCGAAGACTGAGCCTGCCATTCCGGCACGACCGTCGTAGGCCCCAAAGACCACCCGGCTCAGCTTGGCCAGCACCAGGGCACCGGCGCACTGGGCGCACGGCTCGAGGGTCACGTACAGCGTCGCGTCCGTAAGCCGGTCGCTCCGGACCCTGGACAGCGCACGCTGAATCGCGAGCAGCTCGGCGTGCGCGGTCGGATCACCCCGGTGGGCCATCTCGTTGTGCGCTTCCGCGAGCACTTCACCTTCGCGGACGATGATCGCGCCGACCGGGACTTCATCCCGCACTGACGCCGTCAGCGCGAGGCGCAGCGCGCCTTCCATGCCGGCGAGATCGCCAGGGGACGGCTGTCCCCTACGCACTCACCGGCTCCGCGACGCTCGACCGTTTAGAAAAGCCGAGCCCGTCGCCCTTCCGATCCACCCGGATGACGTCTCCCGCGTGATAATGGCCTTCCAGCACCTCCAGGGCGATCGGGTTTTGCAGTAGCCGCTGGATGACGCGCTTAAGCGGGCGAGCCCCGAAGACCGGATCGTATCCCTGGTCCGCGAGTAACTGCTTCGCCTCCGGCGTCACGTCCAGCCCGAGATGTCGTTGGGCCAGGAGTCGCGCGAGGTGCGCGAGCTGCAGCTCGACGATCTGAAGGATGTCTTCCCGACTCAGCTGGTGAAACACGATCACATCGTCCACCCGATTGAGGAACTCGGGCCTGAAGTAGTTGCGCAGCTCGTCGCGCACTCGCTGCTCGAGTCGAGCCCAGGCGGCCTCGCTGGGCTGGGCGCCCGCATCCACGATCAACTGACTCCCGACGTTCGAGGTCATGATGATGACCGTGTTCCGAAAGTCCACCACCCGTCCCTGACTGTCGGTGAGCCGACCGTCATCCAGGATCTGGAGGAGAACGTTGAACACGTCGGGATGCGCCTTCTCGATCTCGTCGAAGAGCACGACGCTGTACGGCCGGCGGCGAATGGCTTCGGTGAGCTGGCCGCCCTCTTCGTACCCGACATATCCCGGCGGCGCCCCGATCATCCGGGCAACCGAGTGCTTTTCCATGTACTCCGACATGTCCAGCCGGACCAGCGCCCGCTCATCGTCGAACAGAAACTCGGCCAGGGCGCGCGCGGTCTCGGTCTTCCCCACGCCGGTTGGGCCGAGAAAGATGAATGAGCCGGTCGGACGACCAGGATCCTGGAGCCCGGCACGGCTGCGGCGGACAGCGTTTGCGACCGCGGTGACGGCAGCCTCCTGACCGACCACGCGACGACTCAGCTCCTCTTCGAGCTTGGTTAGCCGCTCCCGCTCGGACTCGAGCATCTTGGAGACCGGAATACCGGTCCATTTGGCGACGATCTCGGCGATGTCCTCCGAGTCCACCTCTTCCTTCAGATATTTGGCCTTGGCTTGAATCTCCTGCAGCCTCTTCTCGCGCGCCTCCAGCTCGCGCTCCAGCTCCGGAATTCTTCCGTATCGGAGCTCAGCGGCCTTCTGGAGATCACCACGGCGGGTCGCCTGCTCCGCCTCGTTGCGGAGCTGCTCGACCTCGGCCTTGCGGGCCTGCATTTCCTGGATCGCCGATTTCTCGGCCTGCCACTGCGCCTTCATCGCACCGCTTTGCTCTTTGAGCTCGGCGATCTGCTGCTCCAGCGCCCGGCGACGCTCGACCGCCGCCTTGTCCTTTTCCTTTAATAGGGCCTGGCGCTCGATCTCGAGCTGGAGGATTCGGCGCTCGACCTCATCGATCTCCTGGGGCAGGCTGTCGATTTCGATGCGGAGCCGGCTCGCAGCCTCGTCCACCAGATCGATCGCCTTGTCCGGCAGGAAGCGGTCGCCGATGTAACGGTCGGACAGCGTCGCCGCTGCAACCAAAGCGTTGTCGGTGATCCGGACCCCGTGGTGGACCTCGTACTTCTCCTTGAGGCCGCGCAGGATCGCGATGGTGTCGGTGACGCTGGGCTCACCCACGAGCACCGGCTGGAAGCGACGCTCGAGCGCGGGGTCCTTTTCAATGTGCTTGCGATACTCGTCGAGGGTGGTCGCCCCAACCACATGCAGCTCGCCGCGCGCGAGCGGCGGCTTGAGCATGTTGCTCGCATCAACCGCGCCTTCGGCGGCGCCGGCGCCCACGATCGTATGCAGCTCGTCAATGAAAGTGATGTAGCGACCCTCGGTCGACGTCAGCTCTTTCACCACAGCCTTGAGGCGCTCCTCGAACTCACCCCGATACTTCGCCCCGGCCAGCAACTGCCCGATGTCCAGCGCGACCAACTCCTTGTCCCGAAGCGAATCGGGCACGTCGCCGTTGACGATGCGCTGCGCCAGGCCCTCGACGATCGCCGTCTTACCCACGCCAGGCTCGCCGATGAGGACGGGATTGTTCTTGGTTCGGCGGGACAGCACCTGCATCACCCGCCGGATCTCCTCGTCCCGGCCGATCACCGGATCGAGTTTTCCTTTGCGGGCCTGGTCAGTAAGGTTGCGAGTGTAGCGCTCGAGGGCCTGATATTGGGCTTCTGGCGCCTGGTCGGTTACGCGGTGAGAGCCACGCACCCCTTCGAGCGCGGCGCGGAGGTCGTCGGCCGAGATGTTCCGGGCGCTGAGCAACGCACGAGCAGCCGTGCCCTTCTCCTCGAGCAGCGCTAAAAGCAGATGCTCGGTGGAGATGTACGCGTCGCCCAGATTCTTGGCCTCCTGCTCCGCCCGGTTGAATACCCGATTCAGCTCGCGACTGAAGGTCGGCTCGGCTCCGCCTGATTGCGTTGGGAATCGGGCGATTTCGCGCTCAGTCGCCTCCCGTAGCTGGGTGACGTTGAGCCCCGCTTTCTGAAGCAGCGGCTGAACCACGCCCTCGTCCTGGCCCAGCAGGGCTGCGAACACGTGGGCGTCGTTAATGACCGGATTGCCCCGCCGCTTGGCCTCCTCGCCAGCGTCACGGAAGGCTTCCTGAGCCTTGATGGTCAGGCGTTCGGGTCGAATCATTGTCTTACCACCTCTAATGGCTCAACGCGGCAATCCGCGGAAAGAAAGCTAGGATTGAATTCGGTTGGGGGATTGGCAAGGGGTGTACCGGAATTTCTGCCAAAACGACAGTGAACGGTAAACGGGGGCCCCGCGAGGGCGCCCCCGTTCACTGTTCACCGTTCACGGTTTTAATGTTGCGGCGCAATCCGTCTTAGCACCACCATTTTCCTGGTGTACCGCTCCCCATCAACCGTCAACTGATAGTAGTACACACCCGCGCCTGCTTCCCGCTTACCGTCGCTGTACTTCCCGTCCCAATACGCTCGGTGCTCACCACACGGTACTCGCACGAAATCAATTGGCTGCCCGCTTCCCGAGGCCAACACTGGGATCGCGACGACCTGTACCAAGGAGTTGAATATTCGCAGACTGACGACGGGTTGATGGCCTCGAAAGCATACCTCGGGGTTGATTTTGAACGGAATCGTTGTCGCCGCGCCCAACGGATTGGGGTAGAAGTCCTCCAGCTCGACCTTCGGCGCAGGAGCTAACACCTGTGCGGCCACTGGCGAGCCTGCACCCACCATCAGACCGAGCCACCACCCCGCCCACCTGAAGCGGACCATGGAGACTCCTGTCGAACCAAGGGTTG
>UEXR01000674.1_pt1 | contig 18476 bp, 16 predicted proteins | sample 4301101 | NCBI WGS metagenome assembly UEXR01 (sample SAMEA4773180, study PRJEB27434) | metagenome | biome: 2259; feature: agricultural soil; material: soil | place: USA | collected 2014-09 | depth 0.25 m
CCTCGAGACTTTGCTCTGTGTCGCGGCGGTATTGCGCCTCCATCTCGTGGGCGAAAATCTCGTCCTCGATGAGCACGTCGAGCTCGTAGTTGCCGAGCAGGCTGGAGGCATTCAGGTTGCTGGTTCCGATGCGGGCCCACCGGCCGTCGGCGACCATTGTCTTGGCGTGCAGCATGGGCCCGTCCCATTCGTAGATTCGGATTCCCGCCTGGAGCAATCTCCGATACCCCACACGCGTAAAATTCCGTGCGATTGGAACGTCGCTGCTGCCGGGAACCAGCAGGCGAATGTCCGCCCCGTCCCGCGCAGCATCGACCAGCGCCTGAAACAGGCGGGGTGGCGGCACCAGATACGCATCGGTAATCCACAGTCGCTCCACGCTGCCCGCGGTCAGATACTCGAGCGCCCGGTACGCCCGTTCACGTCCCGGCTCGCCGACGATGACGCGCACCTCGGCCTCACCGGCGGCCGGCGGGTCCGGTGCTCTCTGGTCCTGCGCGAGCGGCGCGCCGGCCAAGCCCCACGTAGCGGCGAAGGCGCTGTCCAGCGCATAGGCCGCGGGTCCGTGGATCTCCACCGCGGTGTCACGCCACGGAGGAATGCCCCGAGCCGTATCGCCCGACCACTCGTCGCCGATGCACTGCCCTCCAATGACCGCTCGAGCACCGTCGCACACCAGCACCTTGCGGTGGTCGCGACTCAGATTGGCGAGTACCTGGATCAGATGCGGCGGATTGAAGCAGCGAACCTCCGCTCCGGCCGAACGTAGGAATTTCCAGAAGCGGCGACGGGTCGCGATGGAGCCGAGCCAGTCGTACAGCACCCGCACCCGGACGCCGGCGCGGGCCTGCGCGGCGAGAGCCTCTGCAAACCGCCAGCCGGTGGTATCCGAGCGGATGATGTAATTCTCGAGATGAATACACTGGCGCGCTGTTCCGATGAGGTCGAGCATGACCCGATACGTGTCGGGCCCATCGATCAGAAGCCGCACTTGGCTGCCGGGAATCGGGCGGGCACCGGCCGCGCGGTTAAGCGCGGCTTCGATCGACCGCGCCGCCCGCGAGGGCCGGGGCGAGGTCACGGCTGGCCGAGACCGAGGAGTCGTTCTTGAGGGCGGAGGGCGGTGAGTAGGAAGGCGATGTGGGCGTCCAGAGGCACACCGATCTCCTCCGTGCCGTGCTGGATGTCCTCCCGGCTCACTCCGCGAGCGAACGCTTTGTCCTTGAGCTTCTTCTTGACGCTGGCAACCTCGAGGTCCGACAGGCTGCGTGAGGGTCGTACCAGGGCGCACGCCACCAGGAATCCACAAAGCTCGTCTACGGCGAACAGTGCCCTTGCCATGGCTGTATCGCGGGCGACACCGGTGTAGCCGGCATGGCCGAGAATCGCCTGTTGCATCGGCACGGGGAAGCCCGCCTTGGCCAGCACTCTCACCCCTTCGCTCGGATGCTCGTCCGTGGCCGAATGCGCGTCGTTGGGGAACCGCTCGTAGTCGAAATCGTGCAGCAAGCCGACCAGGCCCCATTCATCAGCACTTTCGCCTGCCTGCTCGGCCATTGCGCGCATCGCGATCTCGACCGCGTACATGTGCCGGCGGAGCGCCTCTGACGCGGTGTACTCGTGCATCAAGGCCAGGGCTCGGTCGCGAGTCCAGCCATTCAGGCTCATCGTGTCCGTCCAATCGTCACAACAGCCTTTGCCGGACTCACGTGCTCACGGTGACAACGTTGGGATCGTCGTCCCGTACTTCGAGTTGACGGCATCGATGACCAGATTGGTGATGACTCGATGGGCGGCTGCGCTCGGATGAACACCGTCGAGGGTAAAGTACTGTCCGAAGAGCACGTTGGGCGTCGCGTTGGTGGCGCCGCCGCAAGGGCCACCCGGGAGGCAGGGGAAGGTGGTGATCTTCGGCTGCTGCCCCGGCGCCGGCGTCTCTGCCTTTGCTGCCAGTAAAGCGGGGTTGATGTCCACGAAGGCCCATCCCCGCGCCTGCGCCTGGCTCGAGATGAACGCGTTATAACCTGCCACAGCGAGCCGCATAGCCTTGAATTCGGACGGGAGCACCACTTCGTTGTCGTTGTCGACTGAACAATCCAGCGTGGTCGGAGCCCCGGCCTGTGCCGCTGCGAGCTTGGGAACGCCAACCGTCCATGGCACCAGGACGGAGTCGCCATTCGAGCTAGCAACCGCGGCTTTGGGGGCGCAGTTGACGTTCACCGAGAATTGTGCGGGAAAGCCGCCGCCTGGTACGCCCGGGCAGAGACCAGTCTTCAAACACCAATAGACGGCTCCCGAGGTCGCGAATGGGATCGATGCCACGTCTTCTACGCCGAGGAGAACGGCTTGCGCGCCGACCCGCTCGATGCTGTCGAGTATCGGCCCATAATTGCCCTCGAAGGCCGATACCGGGGTAATCAGCGCAGGATCACCCGGGTTGCTGCCGTTCGTCAGGGCCCCGAGCACATCGTTGTTCCCCACCCATACGGAGACAAGCGTCGGCCGGGCAGCCATCATTGCCTGTATCTGTGTCCGACCACCCAGAATGAACTGGGTGAGCGCATTGGTACCACCGAATGGGCTCGTGTTGCTCTCCACGCCGAACGACGTCACGCCGGGAACGGCGACATTGCTGAGATAGGGCAGGGGAGCACCCTCGCGGAGCGCGCAGTTGGTCGAGCTGCCGCCACCCAGTCGGGTAGGCGGGTTCGTCGTGTTGATCGTGAACGGCGGCGGGCACCCCGGCTTGTTCAGGAGCGGCACGAAGAAGGGCGCACCCGCCTGGTGGGCGAAGAGCACCGCATACGACTGCAACTGCGTGCTGTCGTTGATTCCCGCCGATTGAAATCCTGCCGTGGTGCTGTTGCCCATCGAGACGTATCGCTCGAGCAAGCCACCGTTGTTCGACAGATTCGGCGGGTTCAGCGCCTCGTCCGAGCGACAGCCGGCCACGAACGGGAGTGCAAGGCCAAGAGCAGCGGCCGCGAGATGGCGAAGCTTCATAGGCTCGGCTCTCCCCGGTCAGAACTCGTACGAGAAGGTCGCACCGATCAGGTGCGCGTGAAACTGATAGAGACCGTTGTTCTGGTTGACCAGTGCCGGGCACGGCGTGCCGCCGGGACACACGGACAGGTCGAGCGGAACGGTTCGGCCGCGTCGGTCGCCCTGGTTGATGTACTGATACGCCGCATCGATTCGGAAGCTTTGCCCCAGCCGAGTACCCAGTCCCCCCGTGAAGGACGACCGATCGCCTTCCGGCAGGTTGGGAATGACCGCGTAATCGGCCGACGCTCCGTTGTGCACGTAGTATCCGCCCCGGAGTGTGAACGACGGGCTGACGGCGAACTCGCTGCCCACTCGCAGATCCCACACGTCGTGATTGTCCTGGTGAAGGACCTCGCTCGGGAGCTTCTCGAACGCGATGGTGACCGAGTCGAACAACTTCCAATGGGTGTACTGCACGTCGCCGAGGAGGGTCAGCCGGGGCGTCGCACGCACCGCAACACCGGCGACGAACTGATCCGGCAGGCGGATCTTGGTCGAGGCGCTCTGATTGGTCAGTACGCCGCTGGTGAACTGAGGAGCGACCAGGTTGTCAACCGGAGTCCCGGCGGGAATGCCCGGCAGAGCAACCGGGACCACCAGACCGGTCGGGACCTGGGTGATTGCCACGGTTCCGTCGTCAAACGAAACACTTTGCCGCGACAAATAGCGCGCCCCTACCTCGAGCCAGTCCGTCACCTCCACCCCCACCCCGACATGGAAGCCGAGGTGAGTCTTGTCGGCGCTCAGATCGGCGTCGGCGAAATCGGTCCCGGTGGCAATCCCGAAGTTTGCGAAGGTGACGCCAGGAGCGGCGAGCTGGCTCGAGAGGTCGACTCGCTGCTTGAGCTGGAGATGGGCGAAGTTGATGTCCAGTCCCGCACCGACCGAAAATCGCTGGCCGAATCGGATCGCTGCCGTGGGCTGGACGTAGACGGCACGGATGTCACTTCGGTAGCCCAGGAAGCGCGCTTCGGACGTCGTCGGCCATTCGGTCGTGAGACCGTAGGGGGCGAAGAGACCGAGCCCCACGCTCAGGTGGTCCAGCCCGCCCTGGAGGGGAAAGCCCTTGACGACGTACAGGTTCGGCACCGGGCGAACCTTGTCCTCCATATCGCTGCGTAGACCGGTTACATCATTCGTGAATCCGCCTCGGGGCAGGATGAGCGTTCCGCCCACACTGATGACATCGGGCGTTCGCGTCAGGTTTGCCGGATTGAAGAAAATCGTGGATCCATCCGAGCACGGCGAGGCCACGCCGGTGCCGGCTCGCCCCATCACGCATGCGCCCTGCTCGTATACCCCAAAGCCTTGCGCGCTCACCTGCGGGGCCACAAGGGCCGCCGCTGCGGCGATGAGTGCGCCGCCCCGCACTAATGAACGAGTCATCGGACGGACTCCGCGAAGCTGGACGACCGGGTTGGGTCAGTTCTCCTCGTTGAACGGCTGCGCGTAACCGGCGGTCAATGGGACCCGAACGGCGGGCTCACCGTCGAGCGCGATTTCGAAGGCGAAGGGCCCAGGTCGCGGAAGCGGAACATCAAAGACAAGGACGGCACCGGCCTCCACGTCAACCACGCCGGCCGGAGGTTCCCCGAAGTGCACGGTGCCTTCGCCTCCCAACAACTCGGCTCCGCCTTCGTCGACGAACCGGATTCGGATGGCATGCACGCCGATCTCGGTCCGGCGACCGCGCACCCGGAGCACCAGATGGGTCCGCGGATGCACTGCCGGGAACCCACCCACCCACACATGCTGGAAGATGCCGAGGACCGAGAGCTTGCCCTGCTGGTCGATCAGGGCGTAGTCGGCCAGGACCGCAAAATCGACCTGCAGTTCAGGACACCCGGATCGAGGTGACGACGTCGTTCCGCTCGATCCGATTGACGACATCCATTCCCCGGGTCACCTGACCAAAGACTGTGTGCTGGCCATCGAGATGGCGCTGCGGCGAGTGACAGATGAAAAACTGGCTGCCGCCGGTGTCTTTCCCCGCATGGGCCATCGACAACGTCCCGGCCACATGCTTGTGCGTGTTGAGGTGGGTCTCGCACTTGATTCGGTAACCCGGGCCGCCAGTTCCCACGCGGGGATGGCCGGGATCTCGCGAAAGCGGATCGCCGCCTTGGATCATGAAGTTTGCGATGACCCGATGAAAGCGAGTTCCGTCGTAGAACTCGCTGTTGGCTAGCTTCTCGAAATTGGCCACCGTCGTAGGGACTTCGACATCAAAGAGGTCGGCGACGATCGTACCTTTGCTCGTCTCAATTGTAGCCGTCTTGGACACGGTAATCTCGGGTGGAAAGTCAGGGGGCAGTTAATCTAACCTCCGGTCTGACGGAGAGTAACGTTTCTTTCCAGGCCGATTCAGTCACTGCCGGCGCTCGGCAGGTATTCCCCAAGCATGCATAGCCTGCCGGGACCTGGGCTCGATCCAGCATCGCCGCAACGGCTGGCGGAAGCCGCTTGTAAGAGCTCCGGGCCGAAATTCTTTCCGCGACTTTGCGCGAGGCGAACGTCGCGAGGGCGGCCTGGTGCATGCATGCGCCGCGGGCATCGCCGTCTTCCGCTACGACGATAAAGTGAGCGGCCGGGTTCAGGTGCCAGTCGAGGGCCGCTAGGTAGGTGGCGGCGTGCAAGCCGAGCGCACCGGTCTCAGCAGCAAACGCACGCAGCAGTTCAACCGCTTGGTCGCGCCAGGTCGTCTCGCAGGTCAGCTCCGCCAGACGGGCCAGAACAATGCCTGCCACCCCGTTGGCCGATGGCGTAGGAGCGTCCTCTACCGGCTTGAGCCGGATGGGGAGCAATCCCTCCGCGCCGGTCTGGCCGGTACGATCGAACAACCCGCCGCCGGTCTCGTCGCGATAGTCGCGCCAGACCCTGGTCATGATCCCCGCGCTCCAGCTCAGCCAATCGGGATCGCCGGTGGACTCGTAGGCATCGAGGGCCGCGGCCGCGACCAGCACTTGATCCTCCAGCAACCCGGTAGGTCCCGAGGCGGTGTGTGGGACGCTATCCGTTTCCGGGCACTCCTTGCGCAGGCGACGCAGTGTTTGCAGCGCGTGAGCAACGGCCCAAGTGTCGTTCAAGATCGGTCCCGCGACCAGCAGTGCCGACGCCATCATGGCATTCCAGTTCGCATACCGGGTGCGGTCGACGAAAGGCGTCTCACGTCGGGCGCGGGCCGCTCGCATCTTTTCCTGAGCCGAACGGAGCAGCTCGGTCCCGCGGTCAACGGTGAACCCCCGGCGCCGGCTGATGGCGTCAATCATTGCCGCTGCATAGAGCACGTTCTTCGCCGGATTGTGGTGCATTTCGCCGGCGGTGCCGATGTCGTAATAGTCCGCCGCGACCGCGAACTCTTCCGCTGTGAGCACCGCAGCAGCCTCGTCGCGACTCCAGGTGAAATAGTCGCCGTCATCGTCGAGGCCCGCATCCGCATCCTGGCTTGCGGCGTATCCGCCTTCCGGATCGGACGCGACGTCTTTGATCCACCGGATTATTCCGCGGGCTACCTCTGCGTACTCCTCGGTTCCGAACGCTGCATAGGCCTCGCTGTACGCTCGCAGCAGCTCGGCATTGTCATACGCCATCTTTTCGAAGTGGGGGACGATCCATTCGGCGTCCACGCTATAACGGTGGAAGCCTCCGCCCAGATGATCGCGAATCCCCCCGCGGGCCATTCCGACAAGCGTCCGATCGATCACAGTCCGGAGTTCCGGACGTGCATCGTCCCACCAACGCGCCAAGAGAAACCGGATCGCTGCAGGTTGGGGGAACTTGGGTTGACCGCCAAAGCCGCCGTTCACCGGATCGAATACCCGGAGCATCAGTTCGACGGCCTGATCGAGGATGGCCGGAGTCAGCTCGCCGGATGGGGACTCGCCGCTCTGCCGGACCACCGCCTCTCCAATGGCCGCTGCCTGCGTCTCGAGCTGGTTCCGGCGGTTGTGCCACGCGTCGAGCACACTCGCGAGCACTGTGCGCAGTCCCGGACGTCCGTACTTCCCGTCCGGCGGGAAGTAGGTACCGCCGTAGAACACTTGCCCTTGCGGGGTCAGGAACGCGGTGAGAGGCCAGCCACCTTGTCGGGTCAGCAGCTGTATGGCGCGCTGATAGCGGGCGTCCACGTCGGGACGTTCATCTCGATCGACTTTGATGCAGACGAAGTTCGCATTCAGGAAATCGGCGATTGCGGGATCCTCATATGACTCGCCGTCCATCACGTGGCACCAGTGACACCACACGGCGCCGATGTCGAGCAGAACGGGCTTGTCCGAGGCGGCGGCCGTGGCGAAGGGCTCGTCGCTCCAGGGATACCAGTGGATCGGCTGGTGGGCTGCGGAGCGCAGGTAGGCAGAAGTGGCGCCGGCCAGGCGGCTGGTCATCGCCGAATTCCGCGAATGACGAGCGCCTCCCTGGGCCAATAGATCTCGCCTGATGGGGCGCGGAAGCTTTGGAAGAAGTCGATCATGTCGGCATCCAGGCGCGCTCGGGTAGCCGGGTCGAGCGTGGCATAGGCCGCCGCAATCCGTCCGGTCGATTGCTGCAGAATCCGCCAGGCGGCAATGGGTGACTCGGCGTGGAAGGGCACCTCGATTGGCGTCAATAGGACGTCGCGAAACGGCATGAGCCACGCGCGCGCCTGCGCCTCGTCTCCCCATTGAAACGGGTCATGCGCCGTGGACTGGATCTGGATATACCGAAACGCGACCTGCTGGTAAGCGCCGACGCTGCCCTGGGGATGCCACACCAGCAGTCCCAGCCGGCCTTGGGGCTTGAGCACCCGCGCGGCCTCCACGCCAGCGTGACTCGGGTCCGGTGCGAAGATGAGCCCGAAGCTGGAAACCACGGCGTCGAAGCGCTCACCCGCGAAAGGGAGCAAGCAGGCGTCTCCCGCGACAAAATGAGTTGCGCTGCCAGGACGACGTCCGCGATGCGCGAGAGAGACCATGTTGCGAGCGAAATCCACACCGACCACCGGAGCGGCTCCAAGCTCAGCGGCGACAAACGTGACCGTTCCCGGCCCGCAGGCGACGTCGAGCACCGCGTCGCCACCGCGAATGCCGGTCGACTCGCAGAGCTCCCGAGCTGCGGGTAAGAAATCGGGAACGATGTAGCGCTGATACCCCTCTGCAACGCGACTCCAGGCGTCCGAAACGCCGGTCAGCGGGCTAGCCATGATTGAACGGTAATGAAGAAGGGGGCGACTTGCGTCGCCCCCTCTCGAACCAGCTGTACGCGGTTGCCGGCTGGCGCCTACTTCTTCCCGTGACTCAGGCTCCAGACGTAGGCGGCCACCTGGTTGACCTGATCATCGGTGATGTTGGAGCCGCCGCGGGGCGGCATGGGAATGCCGCTCTTCGACTCCTCCTTGCTCACGCCCTTCTTGATGTAGGCGGCAATGCCCCCATAACTGCCGTCGCTATGGAGCCACTGGTGGTTCACCAGGTTCGTTGTCGGCCCGAGCATACCCTCGGCATTCTGGCCGTGGCAGGCATAACAGTTCCCGGCGCCGGTAAAAATGGCCTTGCCCTTGTCCACCATTTCCTGGGTGACCCCGCTCGGAAGTCCCTGCGCCCGCGCCGGCGCTGCGGCAGCGAGGAGGCCGAGGGTGACGAGCAAGCCCAACCGATTGCGCATGTCCATCGTGCGAGCTCCCTCTCCAGTGTGTCGTAAAAACCGGCAGCCGGTCCACGGCGCGAAGCGGAACCGTAAGTATACGAGCCGTGGCAGTCAGAACAAGCAAGTACGTGGATGATTCGAGTGCCAGCGGGCCGGAAGCGCAACTTGTGGACCTGGTGTTGGGTGCGCGTCCAACCATTTGATGGATAATGACTTAGGGTTCACGGCCAGCACGGTTGAGCGCGTGAACGTCTCACTGATGGGGCACTTCGTCGAGGTCAGTTCGCGGCAGGCTCGGGCGCCTTGGCGGCGCTCAGTGCCGAGGTCTTTGTCCGGAAGATCCCGGGGTCATACGCGCTCCGGGGATTCCATAGCACCCAGGACTCGATACCCAGCTCCTGGGCCGCCCGAATCTGAGCCCGGATCTCGGTTGGCGAGTAGTGCGGCGGGCCCAGCGTGAATGCCTGCAAGTAGGGGCGAATCTCCGCGGTCTGCCCGAGCGGCTCAGACCGCTTGAGACCATCCTCCAGGGCCCGCCGTACCATTTGGTAAGGCTGGCTGTTGGGAAAGCGGACGTTGTACACCCCGCGGTAGTAATGACTCGGGTACACCATGGGCAACACGACATCGGCGGTCTGTACCAGATCTTCCCAGAACTGCCCGATGCCCATGTCGTCGGTCGCCGTCGTTGTGAGGCCGAACACGTCTATCGTGAATGGCACGCCCAGTCGCTTGGTGCGTTCCCGAAGCAGTCTGAGTCCCTTGGCTACCCCTTGGCGCTTGGTTTCGCCGGAGTCTCGGGCGGCGAAGACGGCAGTCGCCATCCGTTGCGCCGGCTCGTCGGGAAAGCGGACATAGTCGTACTGTACTTCGGCGAAGCCTTTCCGCACTGCCTCCTCAGCCAGTTGGGCCGCATAGATCCACACTGAATCGTTGAAGGCATCCACCCACGCGAAGTTGAGCCGGTCCCGCCAGAGGCCGCCGTTGACGTGTTGTACCGACCAGGCAGGCTTGCGTGCTGCCAGCAAGGGATCCTTGGCCACGACGATTCGCGCGATCGGGTAGATGCCATGCTGACTGAGGATCCGCAGCCGGCGTTCTGTATCGCGGGTTCGTTTCTGATCGTTGGCGCCGATTTCGATGGCGGTGGGCACCGCAGAACGGTAGGTGAGATAACCCGTGTCGTCCTTTACATCGATGACGAATGCATTGATCTCCGTCGTATCGGCGAGCTTTACCAGCTGATCGAAACGCCGCCCTCCAAAGGCCCACGCGTTCACGTATATGGCGCGGATTGTTTTCGGCGGGTCGACGAGCGGCGGTGCGGGCCACTCACGAGGTTGGCTCACCGCCCCGGGAAGTGAGTTGACGGGCGGCAACGCGGGAGTTCCGAGCTCATCGCCCCAGTGAGATGGAGCCTGGGCGGCGAGCGCAGAAACCTGCAGCGCGGTCGCGAATGCGGCCGTGCACAACACGGATCGAAGCATGCCTGGTTCCGAACGCTCTCGGGTGTGGTGTCGACTCCCAACTCACGCTGGCCTGTGCAGTTGGAAAGGACTACCTGCCCGCGCAACAACCGGGCTGCATTCGACTACAGCAATTCAAGGGCCTGAGAGGGGTGTGATCTCAATGCGGCGATTGATCGAGCGACCGGCGGCACTCGTGTCTGCAGTGAGCGGCTGGGTAGCGCCGTAATTCTTGGGGACGAGCCGTTGGGGTTCGACTTTCTTGTTGATGAGATAGGAGCGCACTGCCTCTACTCGTAGGTTCGCGAAGCGGCGCGAGTCCGACTCCGCGCGTGACCCAGCGGTGTGCGCGCCAATCTCGACGCGGAGAGACGGGTTTGCAGCCAAGGCGGCTGCAACCGAGTCCAACGTCGTGCTGGCTCGGGCGCGGAGCCGGGCGCTTCCCGGCGAGAAGGCGTTATCTCGCAGCACGAAGATGTGTGGTTTGCCGCCGATGGGCGCGCCTCCCTCAGCTGCGGCTCCAGGAGTCGGTGCTACCGCCGCCGCCGGCGGGGGGGCTGCGGGCGGAGGTGGACCAGGTGGTCCCGGCGGCGGCTGCCCGGTCGGTGGTGCCCGGCGTTGTCCGGGCTGTCCGATCGGACAGCCGTTGGCATCGACCGGTGTGCGCGGAGGCGTACCCGGGCACTTGTCGATCCCATCGAGCACCCCGTCGTTGTCGGTGTCGCTGGGACAACCAAGCGCATCGACAGTCGCCCCCTTCGGGGTGTCGGGGCAGCGGTCCAACCCGTCGTATACGCCGTCGCCATCGCTGTCGATGGGGCAGCCGGTCGCATCGACCGCGGCCGCGAGCGGGGTATCGGGACACTTGTCCAGACCGTCAGGAACGCCGTCACCGTCCCGGTCGATGGGGCAGCCCTCTGCATTCACCATGGCACCGCGGGGGGTTCGCGGACAGCGGTCCAGGCCGTCGGGCACGCCGTCGCTATCGCTGTCGATGGGGCATCCATTCTTGTCGACGATGGCGCCCCTGGGCGTGCCGGGACACTTGTCCTTCCCGTCGCGGACGCCGTCTCCATCCGAGTCGGTGGTTGTGTGGCTTCCCAGCATGAGGCTGACGCCCAGGTTCCCACCGAAGTTCGAAAATTTGATGTCGCCGCCCACATTGCGATTGAGCACTGCTTCGCCGCGGACCATGAAGGTGGGTCCGACTCCGATGCGGAAACCGCCTCCGCCGAGCCACATCGTTCCGGTGCCGCAGATGATCCCGATAGTCGGACAGTTGCTGCCGTAGGTGGTCGAACCCAGGCCTGCTTTGAGGTATACCGAGTTGTTTTGGCCGACCATGAAGTTGTAGAGCACCGAGCCCGAAATCGACTTGACGTCCACGCCGACGGACCCGGTTTTGGTCTTGGGCTTGAGCAGAGATCCCTCGCCCTCGAGCGACAATCGGATCGGCAGCCAGAATCCCAGCCGCAGCAGGCCGCCAGGCCCGGTTCCGAGGTCGGTAGAGTCGCTGAAGCTCATCACCGAACCTGCGGCGCCGAACTCGATCAGATACTTGCGTTGCGCATTGGCGGCGTGGGGCAGCGCCAGGAAGGCGAGCACGGACAGCGCCGCACCCCGAAGGGGATTCATGGACAAGATAGATATGCCGACCCTGCGGCTCTGACAAGCGGCGCCATATGTTGCATCGCCGCCACCTCGCGGGATTTGCCCCTGGCAACCCCGCGAGCCCACCACTACGATTCGACCTCCCCCGTCGACTTGTCGAGGAGACTGAGCGTGCGCGCTGTCATTGAGTACTGCGTCGTTTGAAATTACCAGCCGAGGGCCGCCGGTCTGGCGGCCGAGCTGACACGGGAATTCCCGGGTACGAGCGTCCAGCTGGTCCCCTCGTCCGGCGGACGGTTCGAGGTGATTGTGGACGATCGGTTGGTGTACTCCAAGGCGGCAACGCGTCGCCACGCTGAGCCAGGCGAAGTAGTGCGGTTGATCCGGCAGAGTCAGGCCTAGCAGTGAGCCCCGTCACGCTGTAGCTATGCGTATTGCCATCTCGACCGGCGGCGGAGATGCCCCCGGGTTGAACGCCGTCATCAGAGCCGTGGTCCTCTCCGCCGAGCATCGCGGATGGAAGTGCTACGGCATTCAGCGCGGCTATGATGGACTGCTCACCTTCAACGGCGTTGTCCCGCTGGGACCGGAACAGGTCCGCGGCATCACTCATTTGGGCGGGACTATCCTGGGTACGAGCAATCGAGGTAATCCCTTTCACTATGTGACCCGCGGCCCCGACGGCGTCGAGCGGGAGAACGACCGGTCGGGTGACCTGGTGGCTGCCTTCCAGGCGAGCGGGTTCGATGCGTTGGTGTCGATCGGCGGTGAGGGCAGCCTCGCGATTGCTTACGAGCTGTGGAAACAAGGCATTCCCCTGGTCTTCGTACCGAAGACCATCGACAACGACGTAAGCGGGACCCTGCGCACGTTTGGATTCGATACGGCGGTCCGAACCGCGACGGAAGCAATGGACAAGCTCCACTCCACTGCCGAAAGCCACGAGCGGGTCATGGTGGTGGAGGTCATGGGGCGCTACGCCGGGTGGATTGCGCTCTCGAGCGGCGCATCCGGCAGCGCCGACGTGATTTTGCTTCCCGAAATCCCCTTCGACATCGAGAAGGTGTGTGACAAGATTCGCAACCGCGAGGCAATGGGACGCCATTTCAGCATCGTGGTCGTCGCTGAAGGTGCGCGGGCCCGCGACGGCAACATCGTGTTGGTCGAACGACGGGGGCCCGGCACGTCGGACCGGCTGGGGGGTATCGGCAGCCAGGTCGCACGCGCTATCCAGGAGCGGACCGGGAAGGAAGTCCGCACCATGGTTCTCGGCCATCTCCAACGGGGTGGGACGCCGACCACGTATGACCGACTGCTCGCGCTGCGCTTCGGTGCCGCTGCAGTGCGGGCCATCGCCGATCGCTGCTTCGGCGTGATGGTCGGCCTCAACGGTCCCACCATCTCTCGCGTGCCGTTAGCGGAGGTTGTCGGTCGCCCGAAAAACGTCCCGCTCGATTCGGATATCGTTGCGACGGTGCGTGATCTAGGCATCAGCCTGGGCGATTGAGAGGCGCGATGAGCTCCACCGCCAAGCCTGCCGCTCCCACCGCGTATGCGCCTACCCGGCGAGATGGCGTGGTCGACGTCATGCACGGGGAGTCAATCGTCGATCCCTACCGCTGGCTCGAAGACGGCGACAGCGAGGAGACCCGGGCGTGGACGGCAGCGCAGAATGCCAGGACTGCGTCGTACCTGGCCAGAGTCCGCTCGAGGCCCGCCATCCGCGCCCGGCTCGAGGAGCTGCTCGCCATCGGAAGCCTCAGCACACCCGCGCCCGCGCGGAATCACTACTTCTATCAGTATCGGAACGGGCGTCAGAACCAGCCGATCCTCTACGTCCGAGAAGGTGCTCACGGTGCGGATCGGGTTCTGATCGACCCCAACGCGCTCAACGCCGAAGGCACCACCGCGCTCGACTGGTACCATCCGAACGAGGACGGCCGGCTGCTCGCTTACGGTTTGTCGGAGGACGGCAACGAAGAGAGCATCCTGCACGTACTCGACGTGGCAACCGGGCGGCAGCTTCCGGACCGTATCCCTCACACGCGTGCTGCCGACGTTGCCTGGCTCCCTGACGCGAGCGGGTTCTACTACACTCGCTACCCTGCGCCCGGTGAGGTCCCGGGCGGTGAGGAGCACTATCACCGCGCCGTCTTCTTTCATCGGCTCGGCGCGGATCCCGCGGACGACCGGCTCGTCTTTCGCCCCGCGGTGAAGGAACACTGGCCCGGCGTCAGCCTGTCTCCCGACGGCCGATGGCTCATTATCGGCGTGGCGAGAACGTTCGAGCAGACCGACATGTACCTCCAGGATCTTCGAGCGGACACGCCTCCCGTTGCCATCGCTAAGGACTTGCCGGCCCTGTTCGAAGGAATGGTGGTGGAAGACAGGCTCTACTTTCGAACCAACCTGCATGCGCCGACCCATGGCCTCTATGTGCTGCCGGTGGACCGGCCGAACCTCGGCGATGCGCGGGAGCTCGTTGCGCCGAGGCGCGACGCCGTCCTCGACAGCTTCTCCGTCGTGGGCCGATGTCTGGCCCTTACGTACCTCGAACGCGCGACCTCGCGCTTGCGCATCGCTGCCCTAGATGGGACCAACGTGCGAGAGCACGAGCTTCCCGGGATCGGCAGTGTGTTCGGGCTCGGCTCGGAGTGGGACGGGACGGAGCTGTTCTACGGCTTTTCGTCCTACACCGTACCGCCGAGTGTGTATCGGATCGACCTGCAGACAGGCGACGAAGGCTTGTGGCGTCGAGTGGATGCCGATCTCGACCCCAGCCGGTATCTGGTGCGTCAGGTCACCTACGCATCACGCGACGGAACACCCATTACGATGTTCGTCGTTCAGCCTCGGGCAACTAGGCTCGATGGCGCCAATCCGATGTACCTCACCGGGTACGGCGGCTTCAACATCAGTATGAGCCCGGGCTTCTCCCGGTCATTGATGCTGTGGCTGGAGCGGGGGGGCGTCGTCGCAGTGCCGAATCTACGAGGCGGCGGAGAGTACGGCGAAACCTGGCACCAGAACGGCATGCTGGGCAACAAGCAGAACACATTCGACGATTTTATCGCGGCAGCAGAGTGGCTCATCGCAGAGGGCTATACCAGCCCGGAGCGGCTCGCGATCGCGGGCGGTTCGAACGGCGGTCTGCTCATGGGCGCGGTCCTGACGCAGCGTCCCGACCTGTTTCGAGCCGTCGTGGTCCAGGTCCCTCTGCTGGACATGCTCCGGTACCATCGGTTTCTGATCGCTCGGCTGTGGATCCCGGAATATGGGTCTCCCGACGATCCAGCCCAGTTCAAGTGGCTCAGGGCCTACTCACCCTACCACATGGTGCGGGATGGGGTACCTTACCCGGCCGTGCTTCTCGCCACAGCGGAGAGCGACACCAGGGTCGATCCCATGCACGCCCGAAAAATGACGGCCCGACTGCAGGCCGCGACCAGTTCCGCTTATCCTGTTCTCCTCCGGCTCGAGTCCAAGGCCGGCCACGGAGCCGGCAAGCCGATAGCGAAGGTGCTCGACGAGCTGACCGATACCTGGAGCTTCGTGTTCCAGGAACTCGCGGTGGACTGATTCAGGAGGAGCCTTTGATGCCGGATCGCACAGTTGATTTGACGCGACCGTCCGAGTGGCTCGCCGTCCTGCGGATTCTCGTGGGACTCTACTTCGTCAAGTCGCTCGTCACCAAGATGACACTCGTACTCGCGGGAGGCGTGCTACCCCTCCCGCTTGTCTCGGACCGCTGGCTCTCCGTTATGCCCAAGATCGTGGCTAAGCAGGCCTCGGAGAATCCGATCGCGTTCTATAAAGACTTTCTCGAGCACACCGTCCTGACCCACCCCAACCTTTACGCGCACCTCACCGCCTGGGGCGAGACGGTCGTCGGTCTGGGACTCACCCTGGGCTTCTGCACCGGGCTCGCAGCCCTCGTGGGGTTGGTGCTGGTAACGAACTACGGCCTGGCCACCCAGTGGATGTCAGCCGGACAGCAGGGATTTCACCTGGTGCTGTTCGCGCTGATGCTGGCGTTCCTTTTCTCCCGGGCGGGACGGCGGTGGGGCCTGGATGGGGTCGTGGCCGGCCGGCGACCGGGGAGTCTCCTCACCCGGCGGCCGATCTCCTAGGGGCAGGGCCTGCTAGTAGGCAACGCGAGTCCCGGGGCCTGCAATCAAGCTGGCAGACGTGCTTTGGAGCTCGCAGTGCGCTTCTGTCGCACTGTACAGAACGCAAAAGACTCCGTCCACCGACCAGCGTCGCCACCATAACATCATCACACCTCGATCGGCGCCGGAGAAGTTGGGATAGGGGTGCTGACCATCGTACCGGGCAATGTGGGTGTGCGCCGTGCCGAACCACTGCGGCGGCGAGCATCGCTCAATAGACGCCGAGGCGGAGACCCCGAGCGAGTCGCCTGCTCCAGCCTCGAGCAGGAGCACGCGGTTAATGTGGCCCACACCGTCCCGCAGCTCGCCTCCGATGCAGGCCACTCGTTCCGCGCCCGCGGCGGTGCTGCTCTCCCAGAGCGTTCTGAGGGATTGGTGGGCTTCGGGGTCGACTTCGAACCGACTGGCGCGCACCTCGGTCGGGCTCTCGTAGTGGAGCTGCTGAGTGGAAGCCACGGGAACGCCCGCGAGCTGCGCCAGCAACCCCGCTGCCAGCCAAGGCCGGGTCGGCTTGGCCAGCGAGCGATGTCGAACTCCTCGGCTCTGTCCGATCAGCTCGTGGGCGCTCCCGGTGCCGGCGCTACGGCTACTCCCCATGGAACCTCTCCGACCGCGATGCGGCTAATCACCTTGAGCGTTTGCGTGTCCACGACGGTGACGTCGTTCGACGGTCCGTTGGCTGAATAAAGCTTGCGGCCGTCGGCCGAGAGCCCGATCCCCCAGGGGCGCTTGCCCACCTGGACGCTGCCAGTGATCTCGTTGGTGCTGGCGTCGATGGCCTGAACGGTGCCGCCCCGACCGGTGGAGACGTAAATACGGCTTCCGTCCGGGGAGACCGTGATGCCCATCGGCTTCGACCCTGCCGGCATGGTCAGGGGCTTGATCGCCTTCCTGGCCACCGCATCGATGACCCAGACCGTACCGTCGACTTCGCAGGTCACGTAGGCCCGCTTCCCATCCGGCGTGAAGGCAATACCACGGGGTCGCTTCCCGACCGACACGGCGCCGAGTCGCTTGCCGCTGGCTGCATCGAGGATGGTGACGTTGTGATCGGTTTCACCGGTTACCCAGACGGCTTTTCCATCCGGCTGCACCCGGACACCTTCGGGCTCGCGTCCGACACGGACGGAGGAGACGATTTTGCCCGAGGCGATATCCACCACCGACGCCACGCCGGCATCTTCGTTCGATACGAACAGCTTGGTGCCATCTGCGGAGATGTCGAAGTTTTCCGGATCGGACCCGCCGGGGAGCACACGGGTGACCTTTCGGGTCGCGGCATCCACCACCGCGACACCGTCCTTGCTCTTGTCAGCCTGAAGTTTCTCGCATTCCGAATCCGGCATGGTGGGCGGGCACTTGGGTGAGCCGCTCAGCGCCACGAAGACGGTGCGTCCATCCTTGGTCGCGTGCACCCCGCGCGGCCGAGTACCTACCTCGATTGTGGCGATGACCCGATCGGTGCTCGCGTCCACCACACTCAGATTGCGAGAGTCCTCGTTGGAGACATACACCAGCTCGCCACCGGTCGCGGTTCCGCCCGCCGATGCTCCAACGCTGGTCGCTGGGGCAGAGCTGGAATCCGCAGCCGGCTGCGTGCCCGTTTTCCGCTCACCGCCTGCCGAGTTGCATGCGCCCACGCCGAACAGCGTGGCCGCCAGAAGAATGTCAGTGCGCATCGAAGATCGCCTTGTCACGATTACGGGCCTGATCGAATCCCTTGGCTTGGGCGCGCCCAATCACGCCTCGGAAGATGGCCCCGTTGATATCCGCTTTCGCAAAGTTGGCTCCGGTCACGTCGGCTCCGGAGAAATCGGTCTGAACCAGGTCGGTCGTTCTGAGATCGGCCCCCGCCAGTTTGGCCTTGCTCAGATTGGCAAACGAGAAATCGGCCTTGTAGAGGTTTGCACCGGACAAGTCTGCGTTGCTCAGGTCCGCGCCGACGAACGTGGCTCGCATGACGCCCATGGACTGATTGCCGGGATCGGCGCCGATGTTGGCCTCTCGCAGCACGGCCCCCGCGAGGTTCGCGTTCTTGAGATAACCGATGATTCGGGTCTTCCGCAGGTTGGCGCCGCTCAAGTCGGCCCGCTCGATGATCGTCGCAAAGAGACTTGCTCCCTCGAGGTTGGCTTCGTGCAAGTTTGCCCGGCGGAGCACCGTCCCGTCCAAATTCGCTTCCCGCAGATCCGCGCCGATAAGCACGGCATCGGTAAGATCACAGGTAAACAGATTGGCCTTGGCGAGTCGGGCTTTGACCATCCGGGCCTTGGTGAGCTTGGCTCGATGGAAATCCACTCCTTCGAGCTCGAGCCCGCTCAGGTCGGCTCCGGTAAGGTCGGGAGGGCTTTGGTCGGTGCCGGCCGACAGTTTTGCCTTGACCTCGGCCACCGTCATGGAAGGGCGCGTCGCCGCTTCCTGCGCCGGAAGAGGAGGCGAGACCAGAACTGCGACCGCGGCAACTGCGAAAGATGGACGCATAACTTCCCTGGCGAGCCCTCTAGATGCAAACGGAGACGGGACCGCCGGCCCCGCGCGGTCCCGTCTCCGTTTGCATCTAGAG
>UEXR01000652.1_pt1 | contig 17818 bp, 14 predicted proteins | sample 4301101 | NCBI WGS metagenome assembly UEXR01 (sample SAMEA4773180, study PRJEB27434) | metagenome | biome: 2259; feature: agricultural soil; material: soil | place: USA | collected 2014-09 | depth 0.25 m
GTAAGCAGGAGGTCGAACTCGTGCAGGATCGCGGCGAACTCCCGCAGCGAAGGGCGGGGAGGCACGGCCTTGGCACCGGTGGCCTGGGCCACGACCTCCACCTCGGCCGCGTCCCGCGGGGCGCCGCACACGCTGACGCCAAAGCGCGCATCGCTCTTCATGACGTGGCGGATCAGGTCGATGTAGTTGGCCCGTCCCCAATATCGCTCCACCAGTCGTCCCGACAGGTTTACTCCCATCCGGAACGGCCCTGTCTTGGGCCCGAGCATCTCTTGCGCCCGCGCGATGTCGGCCTGCTCCAGGGGATACGCGAGATCGAGCGGCTCGGTTGCGGGGTCGAGTCCGAAAGGCAGCAGCAATTGCGCGAGCCGCTCCACGGGATGGACCGTCCTGCGATCCAACACCGGCGCGGCATGGGTGTAGAGCCCGCTCCTGGGGTGCAGCAATCCCACCGCTGCGCGAGCGCCGGACCAGCGAATCACCAGTTGCGCATTGGCCGACGGGTGATCAACCAGGTCCACCACTACGTCGTACCGGGTGCGCCGGATCGCGCGGAGCAGGCCGAGCGCGGACCGCAGGCTCTTCTGGTAGCACCACACCTGATTCACGAAGGGGGCTACCGCGTGGTGGACCTGGTAATTGGTCCGGCTCACCAGCAGATCGATGCGCCCCAGCGGGTACCGAGCGCGAAGCGCGCGCAACACGGGCACACTGATCAGAACGTCCCCGATCCGCTCCAGTCGAATGAGCAGGATGCGCGGGGCCGCGGGCAGGTGCAGCAGATCTTCCGGGTGCCGGGCCATCTGGCCGGCGAAGGGCCGATGGCTGGCAGCGAGCAGGGCCTGACGCCAGCGGAGCTCGAGAGATTTAAGGAGAGACTGAATGGCGGGGAGCTCGTCGTTAGTCTTTGGTCGTTAGTCTTTGGTCTTGAAGAGATCGTTCGCCTGATGCAATTGCTTCGATCTCTGACTTAAGAGACCAACGACCAAAGACCAACGACTGTCGGGCACACACAGGGGTCTAAGGGAAAATCCCCAGCTGTTCGTAACTCAGTGCCACCTTCTCGATCGCCACAATCAAGGCCGCGGTGCGCAGGTCGATCTTCCCAGACTGGTCCTTCCACACCTTTCGAATTGGGTGATAGGCGCCGATCATGGTCTCTTCCAAACCGGAGTTCACCAGATCCTCCTCGCTTGCGCCATGGGTCACCCGCTCGATCTCCTCGGCGGTGAACATTCTGCCGGTCACGCCTTCGACCGCCTGGAGCAGCCTGCTGTAGGCGCCCTGCTCGAACCGCTTCTGCATTCGGCCGAAGCGGACGTGACCCAGGTTCTTCACCCACTCGAAGTAGGAGACGGTGACTCCGCCGGCGTTGATGTAGGCATCGGGAATCACCAGGATGTTGCGCTTGCCCAGGATCTCATCGGCCTCTGGTGTGGTGGGTCCGTTGGCCGCCTCGACCACCATCCTGGCCTTGACTCGAGGGGCGTTCTCCGCGGTGATCTGTCGCTCCAAGGCCGCGGGAATAAGGATGTCGCAGTCGAGCTCCAACGCGTCCTCCCGCCGGGGCAGGTTGGTCGCCCCGGGGAAGTTGACCATGGTCCGGTTCTCCCGGCGATAGGCCATCACCTTTTCGATATCCAGACCCTTCGGATTCGCGATCGCGCCCTCGGACTCGGCCAATCCCACCAGCAGCGCGCCGCCCTCCTGGAAGAACCGCGCCGCATAGTAGCCCACGTTTCCCAGGCCCTGGATCACCACCCGTTTGCCCGCAAGCCCGGTGGAGAGTCCCAGCACCTTCATATCCTCGGCGACAGTGCAGGCTTCGCGAATGCCGTAAAACACGCCGCGCCCGGTCGCCTCGACCCGGCCGCGAATGCCGCCCGCGCTGACCGGCTTGGCCGTGACGCAGCCGAGCGCGTCCAGCTCGCCGGACCGAAGCTGGCTATAGGTATCGGCGATCCAGGCCATCTCTCGCGGGCCGGTGCCGACGTCGGGCGCGGGTACATCCAGTCCCGGGCCCATGAAGTTCTTGCGGACCAGCTCGAAGACGTAGCGCCGGGTGATCCGCTCCAGCTCCCCCATGGAATACTGTTTGGGATTGAGCCGGATACCGCCCTTGGCGCCTCCGAAGGGCACATCCACCAGCGCGCACTTGTAGGTCATCAGCGCGGCCAGCGCCTGGACCTCCTCCGCGTCCACGGTTTCGGCGTAGCGGATGCCCCCCTTGCACGGGAGCTTGTGGTGACTGTGCTCCGCCCGCCAAGCGTGCATGACCTCGATCCTGCCGTCGTCACGTTTAATCGGAAAGCTGGTGTAGAAGAGGTTCTTGCTGGCCTTGATGTTGGCGAGCAGGGTGGGATCGTGGTTGGTGAATCCGGCAGCGCGATCGAAGGCACGGTTCACCTGTTCCAGAAAGCTGGCGCCCACGGACATGCGCAACGCTCCTGTAACGGGCGGAGATGGCGGGTGGGTGAGTGATACTCTAGGAAAGCCGATAGCGCCAGGGGGCGGTTGCGAGGCCCCCCAAAGGCCACTTCTGACTTGTTGCGCCTCATCCTAGATTCCGCCTAGAATGACTTCCCCCTCGCCGTCCTCTTCGCCCTCGCCGGTCCCCGATCTCTCCAAGCTCCGGATCAATCGGGACGTTCCCCCACCGAGTGTGCGCCGCGCCCTGGTTCGCAACCTGATTCTGGCGCTTGGCGCGCTGATCATCTTCGCGGGCATAGCCATTGGGTTGCGACGTGGCCGCGCCCTGCCGGTCCAGACGGTCGTGGCGACTCCAATCTCCGGGTCCGGTGGCTCGGCAGCGGGAGCCACGAGCGTCACGGCCAACGGCTACGTTGTCGCGCGCACTCGGGCGTCGGTCTCAGCCAAGCTGGCGGGACGCATTGCGGAGCTGCGGGTGAGCGAAGGATCCAACCTGAAGCGCGGGGAGATCATCGCCCGGCTGGAAAACGCCGACTACCAGGCCCAAGTGGCTCAGGCCGAAGCCGAGCTCTCCACCGCCAGGGCCGAGCTGCTGGAAGCCCGGGCGGAGCGGGATGTACTCTCTCGGGAGGAGCAGCGCCTCCGCGGTATTCGGGCGCAGAATCCTGAGCTGGTCTCGGAGCAGGACATTGACGCCGCGGCCAGCAAGACCACTCAGGCTGCGGCGCGGGCAGAGGCGGCACAGGCCAGGATCCGCGCGGCCGAGGCAGGCTGGCGTTTCGCTCGGGCCAATCTGGAGAACACCGTCATCCGCGCCCCGTTTAGCGGCACCGTTCTCCGAAAGGAGGCGGAGGTGGGGGAGGTGGTCGCACCCTCGGTAGGTGGTGGGCTCACCCGCGGCGCCGTCGTCACCATGGCTGATCTCTCGACGCTCGAGGTCGAAGTCGACGTGAACGAGGCCTATATCGGGCGGATTCAGAAGGGGCAGCCCGCCAGGATCACCCTCGATGCCTATCCCGACACCACGTTCCGAGGCGAGGTGCGGCAGGTGGTGCCCACGGCCGACCGCCAGCGGGCGACGGTCCAGGTCAAGGTGAGCATCGTGGATCGCGACCAGCGAATTCTCCCGGAGATGGGAGCGCGCGTCGATTTTCTCGGCGACACCGTGCGCGCCGCTGCCGGTCCTGCGGGACCACCCCGTTTTCGGGTCCCGGCAGCTGCGGTTGGGGAGCTGAACGGCCAGGCAACGGTCTGGTTGGTTCGAGATGGCCGGCTGGAGTCCCGCACAGTGGATGCGGGCCCGACGAGCGGCGGATATCGGGAGATCCGCTCCGGCCTGTCCGGCGGCGAGCTGCTGCTGATCGATGGGGTGGAGAGCCCCCAGGCCGGCATGAGGGTGAAACCTCAGCAATAGATTCGCCGTCGTCTGCACTCACTCACCGTGAGAAACCCCAATGGCATTGGTCGAGATCCGCAACGTCGTCAAGGTCTTTCAGCGTGACACTCAGCGCATCGAGATTTTCAACGGCCTCACCCTGGACGTGGCCGATGGTTCGTTTACCGCGCTGATGGGTCCGTCGGGATCAGGCAAGTCCACCCTGCTGAATTTGCTTGCCGGGCTGGACAAGCCCACCAGCGGAACCATTCGGGTGGCCGGCGCCGAGGTGAGCGCGATGACGCCTGGCCAGCTCGCGCCCTGGCGAGCCAGGAACGTCGGCTTCGTCTTTCAACACCTGAACCTTCTGCCGGTGCTCACCGCTTACCAGAACGTCGAGCTGCCGCTGCTCCTCACCGGCCTCTCCAAGAAGGAGCGAGAGGAACGGGTGAAGCTGGCGCTCAGCGTTGTGGGGCTGGAAGACCGGCTGCGGCACTACCCTCGTCAGCTTTCCGGTGGTCAGGAGCAGCGGACGGCGATCGCCCGAGCCATTGTTGCCGATCCCACAGTAGTGCTGCTCGACGAGCCTACCGGCCAGCTCGATGCCAAGAGCTCTCACGATGTGCTCGACCTCCTCGTCCGGCTGAACCATGAGTTCAAGAAAACCATCATCATCGTGACCCACGACGCACACGCCGCCGAGCGGGCGCGAACGGTGCTCCACCTGGAGAAGGGCGAGCTGATCGAGCGCGCGGCGGCGGTCGCATGAAGTTTTTTCCATTAGTGCTCGCGAACTTGAAGCGGCACAAGCTCCGCACCCTACTCACCATTGCGAGCGTGGCCCTGGCGCTGTTCCTGTTCGCCTCGCTGCGAACGGTGGTGACCACTCTAGCCGCAGCAGCCCAGTTCGGCAGCGCCCGGCGGCTGGTGACCCAAAACGCGACCGGCATCGTGTTTCCGCTCCCCCTGAGCTACGCCAACCGCCTCCAATCCGTGAAGGGAGTGAAGGCCGTAAGCTACGCCAATTGGTTCGGCGGACGGTATGGCGACAACAAGCGGTTCTTTGCCAACTTCGCCGTGGATGCCAAGTCGTATCTCGCCATCTATCCCGAGATGGTCGTCCCGGAAGCTCAGAAGCAGGCCTTTCTGCGCGAACGTTCCTCGGCGCTGATCGGGCGCCGGCTGCTGGACGTGTTTGGTTGGCGGGTGGGGCAGAACGTCACGCTCCAGGGCACCATTTTCCCGGGCGACTGGACCTTCACCATCCGGGGTGTCTATACCCCGACCGATGCAGTGATCAACGACGACATGATGCTCTTCCATCACGAGTACCTGGAGGAGCGGATTGGGCGCCCCGGCATCGCGGGGTGGTACGTGCTCGAGATCGAGAATGCCGACGACGCACCAAGCATCGCCAAAACGATCGACCAGCAGTTCAAGAACTCCAGCGCGCCCACCAAGACCGGCACGGAACAGGCTTTCAATGCGAGCTTCAGCACCATGTGGGGGAACGTGAGCTTGCTGATGGGGACAATCGGCATGGCGGTGGTGTTTGCCATTCTGCTGGTGACGGCCAATGCCATGATGATGAGTGCCCGGGAGCGCATGGGCGAAATCGCGGTGCTCAAGACCATCGGCTTTACCGATCGCACCTTGTTTGGGTTGGTCATGCTGGAGACGGGCGTGATCACCTTGGTCGGCGCGGCAATCGGACTGGGCGGCGCCAAGCTTCTCTACCGGGCCACCAATTTCAATGCGGCCGGGTTCCTGCCGGGCTTTGACGTCACCACCAGTACTCTGCTGGTGGGCGCATCGATCGCCCTGCTGCTGATGTTCGCGAGCGGGCTGGTCCCGGCCCTCCGTGCGGCTCGTCTACCGGTGGTGCAGGCGCTGCGGCGGGTCGAATGAAGATCCCGCTCAGCTATAACGCCCGGAGCCTGCTCCAGCGGCCGGCCTCCACCGCGCTCACCGCACTGGGCATCGCTCTCGTCGTGGCGGTCTTTATCGGGATGCTGGCGCTGGCCAACGGCTTTCGAGCCGCCCTCACCCGTACCGGCTCCGATCTGAACGTGCTGGTGCTACGGCGCGGCGCCGATTCGGAGCTCTCCAGCGGGCTCGACCGACAATCGACGGATATCCTGGCCGCTTCGCCGCACATCGCGACCGGCGCCGATGGCAAGCCGATGGTGAGCCCCGAGGTGTATGTGCTCATTCCCCTCCCCCGCACGGGCCAGGATACGACGGCAGTCGCCAACGTGGTCGTGCGGGGAGTGAGCGGCGCCGCGTGGACGGTGCGGAACAATCTGCACATCGAGGAGGGCCGCAAGCCGGAATCGGGGAAGGCCGAGATTTGCGTCGGCAAGAAGATGGCGGGACGGTTCGACCACACTGCGGTGGGCGACAAGCTCCACTTCGCTGGCCGGGATTGGAACGTGGTCTGTCGCTTCAGCGCCGGCGGCTCAGCCTTCGAGTCAGAGATCTGGGGCGAGAACGAGCAGTTCATGCCGGTATTCCGAGGTGAGGCCTTTCAGTCCGTCACCTTCCGGCTCAAGGACCCGGCTGCCTTCGACGAGGTCAAACGGACTCTCGAAGCCGACCGGCGGCTGACGGTGGATGTCCATCGAGAGTCGGAGTTCTACACCCAGCAATCGCAGTTGCTGGGCCGTATCCTTCAGATCCTGGCGCTGGTGATCACCAGCATCATGGCGATCGGCGCGATCTTCGGGGCAATTAACACGATGTATGCGGCCGTCGCCTCGCGCAGCCACGAGATCGCGGTGCTGCTCACGCTCGGCTTCCACCCGCGAAGCGTTCTGGCCAGCTTCCTGGTCGAATCCGCGCTGATCGCCATCGTGGGCGGTGTCATTGGAGCGCTGCTCGCCTTGCCGGTGAACGGCATCGTCACCAGTACCACCAACTGGGCCAGCTTCAGCGAGATCGCCTTCAGCTTCCGCATCACCCCAGTGCTGCTCCTCGCGGGTCTCATCTTTGCGGTTGTGATGGGACTGGCGGGAGGATTCTTCCCCGCTTGGCGGGCGGCGAGGATGCAGGTAGTGGAAGCACTCCGATAGGCGAGCCCGCCCCAGCGACGGGCTCACCCGCCGTCGAGCAGATCGAGGTCGGTTTCCGCCGCCGTGTACGGCCACTGGAGTCCTCCGTTATGCATCGCGAATTACTGCGGGAGTTCGCCTTTTGGCAGGGAAGCAGACCGAACGAGGGGTTGTGACAGGTGTTCAACTCTTTGACGCTGCTGAGCCCCGAGCCTTGACCCCCAGGGGGCAAATGGATAGGCTGGATACACCCCTACTGTTCGGTTCATGAGCACAATGTCGTCAGGCCTTCGGATTCCTTCCACCGGCTGGGTAGATACCGTTGCCTTGCTCGCGCAGGCTCGGAGCTGCGAGAGCAACGGCGCTCTCCACGAGGCGGAGAGTGTCTACAACGCACTGATCGTTGCGGCCGTGCGGCAAGACGATCAGGTGATCCTGGCCGAGGCGTTTCGCCGGCGGGCAGTGCTGGATCACCAGGCAGGCGATTCGGCCCGCGCTCGCAGCGCGTTGCAGCAGAGCTATGTTGTCGCCGTGTCGTTGGGCGACAATCGTCTGAAGGCGGAGACCTTGAATACCCTGGGCGGTCTGGAGCTGGAGACTCGGAACCTGACAGCCGCGGAATCGGCCCTCCAGGAAGCAGCCGAGTTCGCCAGCGACCATCCGTCAGTGCTCGCGCGGGTTTCCCAGAATCTGGGCATCGTGGCCAATATCCGAGGGGACCACGCCTCGGCCGAGGGGTACTACCGCCGTTCTCTCGTGGCCTACGAGGAGCTTGGTGACGCCCATGGCAGCGCCATCGCGCAGCATAACCTTGGCATGCTGGCGGCGGACCGGGGCGACTACCGGCAGGCCGTGGCCCACTATGAGTCTTGCGAAGCGCTCACCGCAACCAGCGGGGATTCGCACCTCGGAGCGCTGAGTTTGGTGAATCACGCGGAGGCGCTGCTCGCCCTCGAGCATTCCGCGGCAGCGCGCAACGCCATCGAAACCGCGGAGCGCACCCTGCAGGCACTGGGCGCACACTTCGATGCCGCAGACGTTCAGCGCGTTCTCGCGCTGTGCGATGATGCCGACGGCGCGGTCCACCAGGCCGAGGCGCGACTGCTGCGAGCCCGCGAGTTGGCGCAGATGACGTGCGCGCGTCTCACCGAAGCCGAGGTCGGACGGGATCTCGGCCGAGTCTATACCCGCACTGGTCGAGTAGACTTGGCGCGCAGAGCGCTAGGCGAAGCGGCGAAGGCGTTCTCCGAGCTGGGCGCAACCGCGGACGCCGAGGCGATGCGCCGGGAACTCGCCGCTCTTGCCGAAGAGCCTTCCTAGAGTCCAACCCCCCAGACAATCATGCCATGCACGGCAGGTGCCGCCGCACTAGGGTTGGCGTGCCTCTTGCCTTCACTCCCGGAATCCCATTCTCAGGTTGCCGAGATGACCAGGATTCGTGCCCGCCGGCCTGTCGGAACGCAGTCCATGCTCGCGCTTTGCGGCGTCCTGCTGCTCTCTGGATGCGCCGCGCACTACGCGCAAGTCCCTGCGCGGCTCAACCTTGCGCCCTATGGGCGGATCGCGCTGGTCACCTTCTCGGACGAGTCGAACAGCGCCATGAGCAAGCTGGCGACGCAACGCTTCTCCGAGATCCTGCTGGCGAACCAGTCGGGGGTCGAGCTGCTGGAGCTGGGCAATACCGATCCCAAGCTCAAGGCACTCTCCACGGCAACTGACGCCGCGCCGCTGGCCCAGGCACTCGGCCAGGAGAAGGACGTCCCGGCTGTTTTCGTGGGGTTTCTCAAGGTCTCGGGGGTCAAGCCGCGAGGGCATCTCGATCCCTCGGGGATAGCAGTCCGGGGAAGCGTCACTGGGGAGCTGACCGTCCGGCTGCTCTCTACCCGCACCGGCGGCACGGTCTGGCGCTCCAGCGCCTTGGCGAACGGAACGGTTGGGCGGGCGGCAGTCTCCCGCGGCGGGCTTCCGTCGGTTGCGTTACGGGATCAGGACGAGGCGTACGGCGAGGTAGTCCGAAGCCTGGTCGCGGATGTGACCCGCGATCTGCGTCCGACCTGGGTGAAGCAGTAGGGCGACGTCGGCCGGGACTAGACCGGCTCCTATTTGTTCTTGTCCTCGAGGCTCAGCACCGGTAACTCCAGGCGCCAAAGGATCGCCCCGAATCGCACCGCGGCGATCGTCGCCATACCCCCCAGCGCCGCGGCATCCTCGCGACACTCCGCTGATAGCGAAGACGCCGACGCCGATCAGTTCGATGATGTGGCGGATGAGGCCGGCTCACTTGTTTAACCGGAGCATACCGCGCTCCATGGCGGCGGTGACCGCGGCAGTGCGGTCGTCCACTCCAAGCTTGGCGAAGATATGCAGTAGGTGAGTCTTGACCGTCGCCTCGCTGATCCGAAGATCCTTCCCGATGATCTTGTTACTGACTCCGCGCGCAACCAGCGTCAGCACCTCCAGCTCTCGGGAGCTCAGCGAGCGATCGACTGGACCTCGGGCGCGTCCTATGACCTTGGATGCCACCGAGGGCGAGAGCACCGAATCGCCGCGGGCGGTCGCGCGGATCGCCTTGAACAGTTCCTCCCGTGGAGTGTCTTTGAGGAGATAGCCCGTCGCCCCGGCCTCGACTGCGCGCAGGATGTCGCCATCGCTGTCGTAGGTAGTGAGCACCAGAATCCGGGTCGCGGGCACGAGCTCTCGGAGCTGGCGGATGGTTCCTACGCCATCGAGCTCCGGCATTTGAAGGTCTACCAGCAGCACTTCAGGGGTGGTGTGGCGGACGACTGCTACCGCCTCTCGACCATTCGCCGCCTCACCCACGACCTCAAAGTCTTCCTGAGCAGAGAGCAGGCCCTGGAGTCCGGCGCGAAAGATAGGGTGGTCGTCGGCGATGACGATCCGGATGCGATTCATAGGAGGCCTCCGGTCAGGGTGTCAGCGCCGGTGGGGGGGACCACGGGCAGCGATATACTGACAGTCGTCCCTTCTCCTGGCAAGCTCTCCACCGAGAACGATCCCTGAAGTTTCTCAGCCCGCTCCCGCATACCGGTGAGACCATACCCCGTGGTCCCCGCCGCTCCTGCTCCCGCCCCTCGCTCGCTGCCGGGCACGAAGCCCTTGCCGTCATCCTGCACGTCCAACACCAGAATATCCTCCATGTAGCTCAGTGTGACAGACGCGGTGCGCGCCCCCGAATGCCGGGCCACGTTCGTCAGGGCCTCCTGCGTGCCTCGCAGCAGCGTGAGCTCGATCTGCGGATGCATCGGCGCAGGCGTCCCGGTGATCGAGAAATTGGCCGGGATACCGGTCCGCCGGGACCAGTCATCGCACGCCCGGCCCAGCGCTTCAGGCAGGCCCCGCTGCTCCAAGATCTCGGGCCGGAGGGCCGCGAGCATCCGCCGGGCCTCCTCCAGCCCTTCCCTGGCCACCGAACGGGCCATGTCGAGATGAGGCTTTGCCGGAGAGGTGCCCAGCGAATCGACCTGCTCCGCCCGCTCGAAATGGACGATGATGCTGGCGAAACCCTGGGCGAGGGTATCGTGAATCTCGCGGGCCAGCCGTTGCCGCTCCTCCAACCGTCCCGCCTTCCGCTCGGCAGTGGCCAGGCTGGCCTGGAGCCGCTTGCGTTCTTCGATCTGCATGGCCAAGACCTTGAAGGAGACACCGATGGCAAGGAGGGCAACGCTGCGGACCAGAGCGAGTGCCCAGGGGAAACTGTTAGGATCCGCCAGGACCGCGAGTCGGTGCGAATGCTCAGAGCCAATGGCCGGGGGACAGCCAGCGATCACTGCCACGACGAACGGCAGGTGGAGAAAGTACTGCGGCATCATGGTGAGGGCCACGATCCCAAACCCGAGCTCGAGCGCTACGAGGTAGCCCATGATCAGGCTACCCACGAGGGCGATGGTAATGGTCACCGGGCCCCGGCCACCCGGGTCGCGAGCTCGCCGGCTGACCCAGATTGGCAGCCAGAGGACGAACGCGACGGACCCAGCGATCATCCGCACCACCATAGCCGGTGAGTCTAAATGCCGAGCCACGGAGCTGACGACCGCAAGGGCCAGTGCCGCCAGCGGAAAGGCGTAAGGGTGCTCGAGCAGCCGCCGCACCACTCCCTCTGACACTCGCGCGGCGCTCCCGCCCCCTCGCCGGCCAGTCCCTTCCGACGGCTGGGTCCTCACACCTTCCACGGCCTGCTCCTTTTCATGGTCACGTGGGCATCAACTTACCGTCCGGAACGCGGCCTGTCGCCACCCGGTGGTAGGAGCTGGCCATCCACCGATCGATGGATAGTGGGCCGAGCTGGCGACGGATACCCGACGGCGGCTGGCTTTCCCATACTGTATCAGCGCCAACGAGGAAGGAGGAGGCATCGCAGACCGAACCGCAGGATCGCACCGCAGTAGCCGCCGCGCACACACGAGCCGCTGGTGATCGGACCATCACCGGCGGCTTTCGCCCGCCGCGAAGCGGCGGGGCTAAAGGCTCTAGGCTCTAGGCTCTAGGCTATAGGCTGCTCCAAAGACGTTCGATCTCCAATGAGTCCAACGGAGGCTCGAGTTGCATGGGGTAGCCTAGAGCCTAGAGCCTAGAGCCTAGAGCTCTATCCCCCCATCCACCGATCGACGGATGCGCTCCCCTCCTTGCGCTCGATACCGGGAAACTCCTGCTCTCCCGATCTTGGTTCCGCGTTGATGGGGCTCGATGCCGAGCGCCGCGTGAGAACTCGAAACGAAAGGGTCGGATATGCAGCGAGCAGCGTGGTTGCTCTTCCTCCTGGTAGGCGGCTGTACCCAGCGGCACGATGCGATCATCGCGCAAGGCACTATCGAGGTGGAGGAGACCGACATCGTTCCGACGGTGCAAGGCCGCATCAGCCGCATCTGGGTGGAGGAAGGTCGTCAGGTGCGCGCGGGCGATACCCTGGTCAGCCTGAGATCCTCGACCCTCCCCGACGATCTGCATGAGCGGGAGGCACGGGTTGCACGGGCTGAGGCGGAAGTCCGGGATCTCGAGCGCGGCTCGCGCCCGGAGGAGATCGCCCGCGCCGAGGCTGAGCTCAGAAGTGCGATCGCGGAGGATGCCAGGGCAGCCAAGGAATGGGAGCGGATGAAAGCGCTCGCGGCCGGCAACGTCGTGAGCCAGCAGGATGCGGACAACGCCCATGCTGCCGCCGACGACGCGCGGAGCAAGCGGGAAGCGCGGGAGCAGTCCCTTCAGCTCTTGCGCGAGGGCGCGACCCGCGAGGCCCGCGAGGCGGCCCGGTCCCGCTTGGCCGAAGCCAAGGCCTTCCTGGCGCAGGGTCGTGCCACCGACGGCGAGCTGACCCTGGTGGCGCCGGTCGATGGCGTGGTCCTGCCGCTCTACTACCGGGTGGGTGAGGTGGTGGAGGAGGGTGACCCGGTGATGACCACCGCCGATGTGTCGCATCCGTGGGTCCGCGTGTTCGTCAACCAGCGCGACGTGCCCTCGCTCAAGCTCGGCGGGGCCGCGGAGGCGGTGGTGGACGGCGCACGGAAGGACCCCATCTCCGGCCGCATCGTCGCGATCAATCACGAGGCCGAGTACACCCCTCGGGTCGCGCTCACCACGGAGGAGCGGGCGGACCTGATGTTCGGGATCAAGGTCGCGCTGTCGAGTGCTGACGGCGCTGCCCGGGCCGGCCTGCCGGCAACCGTGCGGCTCGACCTGACCGCACAGCCAGCGACCACACAGGTGGCGGAGGCCCGTCCATGACCGCTCCGATCTCCCTCATGACCACGGGGCCTGCCGTCGAGACGGCGGGCATGAGAAAGGTGTTCGGCAAGCTGGTGGCGGTGGACTCGCTCGACCTCTCCATCGCCCGAGGCACCGTCTACGGGTTGCTCGGCTCCAACGGCTCGGGCAAGACCACCACGATCCGGATGCTCTGTGGGTTGCTGACGCCAACCGGCGGTAAGGCGAGCGTGATCGGCCTGGACGTCGGCACCCAGGGCGAGGCGATCCGGAAGCGGATCGGCTACATGTGCCAGAAGTTCGGCCTGTATGACGACATGACCGTGCGGGAGAACCTGCTGTTCTACGCCTCGATCTACGGCCTTCGCCGCGCGGCGCTGAAGACCCGCACTGAAGAACTGCTGGTGGACCTTCGGCTCACTCAGCGGGTAGACCAATTGGTCGGGACCCTGAGCGGCGGGTGGAAGCAGCGGGTGGCTTTGGCCTGCGCCACGGCGCACCACCCCGAGCTGGTGTTCCTCGACGAGCCCACCGCCGGAGTGGACCCGGCAGCCCGGCGGGTGTTCTGGGACATCATCTACGAGCTGGCGCGGGAGGGCACCACCATCGTGGTGACCACGCACTACATGGACGAGGCCGCCAAGTGCCAGCGGTTGGGCTTCATGTCAAAGGGACGACTGATCGCCAACGGAACTCAGGACGAGATCCTGCGCCAGTTCGGCCAGCCCACGGTCGAGGATGTATTCGTGCAGCTGCAACGGCGGGACGAGGGGGTGGCAGCGTGAGTTTTCTCCAGCGGATGCGGGACTCATCCCTCTGGCCCATGCTCTGGAAAGAGTTCCGCCAGATGGGCCGTGATCGCTTCACCGTCGGCATGCTGGTCGGCCTGCCATCCATACAGCTGCTGCTCTTCGGCTACGCCATCCGGACCGAGGTCCGCCACGTCCCCATGGTGGTACTCGATCATTCAAACACCCAGGAGAGCCGCGCGCTGGTCACCCTGCTCACCAACACTCAGAACTTCGACGTGGCCGGTCATGCTCGTGGTCAGGACGAGGTCGAACGTCTCCTCGCGACCGGCGGGGCCAAGGCCGCGCTGGTGATCCCGCCTGACTTCAGCAAAGACCTTAAGCGGGGGCGGGGCGCAACGGCGCAGGTGATCGTCGATGCGGTAGATCCACTGGCCGCGTCCGCCGCGATTTCCGCCGCGGGACTCGCGAGTGGGACGGGCATCAGCCGGCTCACCCGTGGCCTGCCGGAGCCCGAGGCAGATCTCGACGTGCGAGTGCGCCCGCGCTACAACCCGGGCCTCGTGAGCGCGTTCAACGTGGTCCCAGGCCTGATCGGTGTACTGCTCACGATGACCCTGGTCGCCGTCACCTCGATGGCCCTGGTGCGCGAGCGTGAGCGGGGCACGCTGGAGCAGCTCATCGTGACGCCGGTGACCCGGACCAGCGTGATTCTGGGCAAGATCCTGCCCTTCGTGATCGTGGGCTATGTCCAGATGTCGGTGATCCTGGTATTGGGGCATTACATCTTGGACGTGCCGTTCCGGGGCAACTTGGCATTGCTCTACGCGATGACGCTTCCGTTCATCATCGCGGTGTTGGGCGTGGGCCTTCTGATCTCCACCGCGGTGACGACCCAGACCCAGGCGATGCAGCTCAGCATCTTCTACATGCTGCCGAGCATCCTGCTAACCGGCTTCATGTTCCCCAAGGAAGCGATGCCGCTGGTCTGCCGCGGCCTCTCGGCCCTGCTGCCGATGACGTACTACCTGACTGTGGTTCGGAGCATCGCGCTCAAAGGCGTGGGCCTGGCCGAGACTTGGCAGCCCGCGCTCATCCTCACCGCTTTTGCCCTCGCCCTCGTGACGGTGAGCGTGAAGCGGTTCACCAAAACCATGGAATAGAAAGGATTCGTAACCCGATGCGTGTCGCCACCCTGATTGGTACCGCTGCCCTGCTGTTGAGCACCAACGCCTGGGCCCAGGACGTGTCGTACGATTACGACAAGAGCGTGAACTTCGCCGCGCTCAAGACCTACGCCTGGGCCCCGGATGGCAACATCCAGGACGAGCTCACCCATAAGCGGATCATTGCCGCCGTCGATGCCCAGCTCGCCGCCAAGGGGCTGCGCCGGGTCGAAGCCGGAGCCACTCCCGACGTGGTGGTGGTCTACAAGGCCGGGGTGCGCCAGGAACTGGAAGTCAACGGCTACGGCGCCTATCGGTTGAACCGCTGGAACTCCGCCCGGGTCGAGCAGGTGCCGGTCGGGGCGCTGATGGTGCAGATGCTGAACGCCAAGACCAAGGACGTCGTGTGGCGGGGCATCGCGACCAAGGACCTGGACGTCAATGCCAGCCCGGAGAAGCGGGAGAAGAACATCAACAAGGCGGCGGAGAAGCTGTTCCAGAACTATCCCCCGAGCAAGTGACCGGGAGAGCAAGGCGCGATGTCAATGAAGCGGATCGTCTTCTGCACCTTCGGATCGCTGGGTGACATCTATCCCCTGCTGGCCCTGGCGCGAGAGCTGCGGCTCCGGGGCCATTCGCCGGTGATCGCCACCACCCCGGCGTATCGCGGGCTGATCGAGTCCAAGAACGTCGGCTTTCATCCGGTGCGTCCCGACATCGACGTGAACGACCCGGAGATCCTCAGCCGGGTCATGGATCGGCGCACCGGAGGACGCTACGTCGTGTGCGACATCCTGCTGCCCGCGCTGCGGGAGGCATACCAGGACACGGCCGCGGTCGCGGCGGATGCTGATCTGCTCGTCCTTCACCCGATGGCGCTCTCCGCCTTCCTGTATGCCCGGAAGACGGGAGCGGCCTGGGCGTCGGTCGCGCTCGCACCGATGAGCCTCTACTCCATCTACGATCCGCCGGTCCTGTCGGGCGTTCCCTTCGCGGAAGGGCTCGCCGCCCGAGGCCCTTCCTTTCAGCGGCACTTGCTCAAGGCCATGGCACTCCTGTTCGAGCCGCTGTGGAAGCCGTTTCGCAGGTTCGAGAAGGAGCTCGGATTGTCGGCTGCTCCCAATCCCCTGTTCTGGGGTCATTCGCCACACCTGGCTCTCGGGCTGTTTTCGTCCACGCTGGCCGCGCCCCAGAGCGACTGGCCGGCCAATGCCCACGCCACTGGCTTTCCGTTCTTCGATCAGGGACAGGGAAATTCGACCGAGCTGCAGCAATTTCTCGACGCCGGCGAGCCGCCCATTGTCTTCACCCTCGGCTCAGCGGCTGTTGGTGTTGCGGGAGATTTCTTCCACCAGAGCGCCAAGGCCGCCCATCAGCTCGGACGCCGCGCGGTTCTCCTCGTGGGGCGTGATCCCCGGAACCAGCCCGAAGGCGAGCTGCCTTCGGGTGTGATCGCCGTCCCCTACGCTTCACACGCCGCGCTCTTTCCGCGGGCCTCAGCCATCGTGCACCAGGGAGGTATCGGGACCACGGCCGAGGCCATGCGAGCGGGCCGTCCGATGCTGGTGGTTCCCTACAGCCATGACCAACCCGACCACGCTGCGCGCCTCACTCGACTCGGGATTGCCCGCAGCGTGCCCCGCGAGCACTACGACGCCGGCGTGGCGGCGCGCGAGCTACGAGCTCTGCTGGGGGATAGGAGCTATGCGGAGCGCGCCTATGATATTGGTCTGCGGGTGCAAAGTGAGACGGGGTCGGCAACCGCGTGCGACCTGCTGGAGGAACTGATTGGTCAGATTGGCGACTTGACGGCCGCTCCTACGGCTCACATTCTAGCTCATTAAGCCTAGGAACAATGACTGCCCCTCGATCCGGTTGGCGCTGGGCTCTAGCCCGCTGCACCGCCTGCTTGTGGCTTCTGGCCGCTCCCCTCACGGCCCAGGCCAGGCCGGCGCGTGTCGCGGTCATCCTCGATAGCGATTCTCCTCGCTTCCGTCCGCTGGTCGACGCGTTTCAGCATGAGGTTCTCGGGTTCTTCCGACCGGGCGAGATCGTCTTGCTGCCACCGGTGTCGGGGGACGGGACGGGATCCGGAGTCGGTCGCGTGCTCGACCGCGCGCTCAAGGATTCCTCGGTGTCAGTCGTCGTCACACTGGGGTCCATTGGCTCCCATCTGCTGGCCCGCTCCGGAACGCCTCCCAAGCCCGCCATCGCTGGGGTCGTCATCGATGCGTCCTGGCAAGGTATCCCACAGAAGGAGGGCACCAGTGGTATCCGGGGGCTGACTTACGTAGACGAGTCATTCTCGGTGGGAAGCACCCTGATCGATTTTCACCGCCTGATCCCGTTTCGCAAGTTGGCGGCCCTCATCGACAAGGATGTGCTCAAGGACATTCCTCAGCTCAGAGCCAATGCCACGGCGCTGGTCCGCTCGGCCGGTGCCGAGGTCGCCATCGTCCCGTCGGGGAGCACGGCGGCTGAGGTTCTGGCCGCGCTCCCCGCAGGCACCGATGCGGTATACCTGACCCCACTCCCTGCGATGAGCGACGAGGAGCTGACCCATCTTCTCGCCGGACTCAACGCCCGCCGGCTCCCCACCTTGAGCTATCTCGCCGACCCCGACGTCCGGCTCGGCGCGCTCGCATCTTATGAGCCGCCGGAGAACTGGCTCCGCCGCGCTCGCCGGGTGGCGGTCGACCTCCAACGCATCCTCGCCGGCGAGGACGCGGGAACTTTTCCGGTGCGGCTGGTCAGCGCGAGTCGCCTGACCTTGAACCTCGCGACCGCACGCCAGATCGGGTTCTCCCCCGGCTTGAGCCTGCTCACCGATGCCGACGTGGTAGGAGTCGATTCGGTTGGCCCGTCGGACACCTTGACGCTGGCGGGAACCATGCGGAGCGCGGCACAGGTCAATCTGGATCTGGCCGCGGCAGATCTCGAGGTCGCCTCCGGTAGTCAGAATGTGCGCCTGGCGCGGTCCAATCTCCTGCCCGATATCCAGACACAAATCGGCGAGACCTACACGAGGCAGAGCACGGCGGCCGCCAGCCTAGGGCAGCAGCCGGAGAACCTGGTGGACGGCGGGATCAGCTTCTCGCTCCCGCTGTATTCGGAGCAGGGCTGGGCCGGCTACGGTTCCGAGCGCCGACTGCAGCGCGGACGAGAGGCGGAGCGAGACCAGCTTCGGCTGGACGTGGTGCTCGATGCGGCGGAGGCCTACATCACCGTGCTCCAGGCCCAGACCGTGGCCGGGGTACGGAAGTCGGACCTCTATCGCACCCGTTCCAACCTCGAAATCGCCAGGCTACGAGAAGGGATCGGCAGCGCGAGTCG
>UEXR01000304.1_pt1 | contig 17550 bp, 14 predicted proteins | sample 4301101 | NCBI WGS metagenome assembly UEXR01 (sample SAMEA4773180, study PRJEB27434) | metagenome | biome: 2259; feature: agricultural soil; material: soil | place: USA | collected 2014-09 | depth 0.25 m
CCCTCCCGCCGCAGAGAAATTCCAGCCTGGCGGACTGCTTGACCCGTTCCACCTTGCGCAGGAGAATCGGCCCGATCTCTCCCGTGCGTCTGACATGGGTTCCCCCGCATGCGCTCCGATCCAGGTTCTCGATGGTGACGATCCGAAGTGTCCCCTGGCGTTCCGAAGGCTTGCGCAATCCGGTGACTGAATCAGCCAGCTCGAAGCTCACCTGCACCGGACGATTCTCCACCGCGATCTCGTTGGACCGATCCTCTGCTGCGACCAGTTGGTCGGGGGAGAAGGTGCCGGTATCGAGATCCAGCGTGGAGCTGACCTCGCCGAAGTGGACGCTAACCGTGTGATAGCCGAGCAGCTCAGCGATCACGGCGGAGACCAAGTGCTGACCGGTGTGCTGCTGCATAAGGTCGAACCGACGAGTCCAGTCGATCTCGCCCTTGACGCCGTCTTGAGATTGGAGCGGCAGGGCCAGGCGATGGGCGATTCGCTCCCCCAGGTCGACCACGTCGATGACCCGCTCACCGCCCAGCTGTCCGAGATCGTTGGGTTGTCCTCCACTGGTGGGATAAAAGGCAGTCCGGTCGAGGAAGACAGTGCGTCCTTCATCGGTCCGCTCCACCACGGTGGCGTCGAACTCGCGGAGGTAGCTGTCGGTGTAGTAGAGACGGTCGGTCATGGCGGTATGGGCTCGGCGGGAGTGCTGCGCACGGCGCGAGCTTCGCAGCGGGGGCTGCGCCGGCGGGACCCCCGCCGCTCCCGCCGTTCCCGCCTGGCGCGGAGCGCCTCGCGCCGCGTCTTGTCCCCCGGCGAATCCAAGGGTAAGGTCCGGCACCGCTCATGACCAGTCCATACAGCCGTAGTCTCACCGCCGCGGTACTGGGCCGCATCGGGCTCCCGGAACCGGTTCGCGATCTGGCGAGCCGGAGCTGGGACGTCATCGTCGTTGGCGCTGGGCACAACGGGCTGGCCTGTGCCGCCTACCTTGCCCGCGCGGGACGTCGGGTGTTGGTGCTGGAGAGTCGTCCGCAGGTGGGCGGTGCGTGTACTCTCGAGGAGCCCTGGCCCAGGGTGCGAATGTCGCCCTGCGCCTACGTCGCCGGCCTGCTGCATCCTCTGGTAATCAAGGAGCTCGATCTCCCCGGTCACGGCTTTCGCTGGATGCCGGCGACTGGCGGCATGTTTGTTCCCTTCGAAGACGGCTCCAGCATCCAGCTCTGGAATGACGATCGACGTTGCGAGGCGGAGGTCGAGCGCCTCTCAGTCCGCGATCTCAAGGGCTGGCGGGCGATGCAGGAGGTCAAGCGCCGGCTGCGAGACGCCTTGCGGCCGGAAGGTGACGGGGACCTCTGGATCGGCCCGGCGCCCAGCCGAGCCGAGATCGAGCGCCGGCTGGGCACCGACTCGGAGGCCCGCGGTCTGCTGTTGGAATGGTCGATGGTCGAGCTGGTGGAGCGCTATCTCCAGGACGAGCGACTGCAGCTCGCCTATCTGGGCCAGGGAATCATCGGCACCAATGCGAGTCCTCACGACCCGGGCACGGCCTCGATCTACTTTCATCACGCGTCCGGTCGCATGGGAGGGATGCCAGGTACCTGGGGCTATGTCGAGGGCGGGATGGGGATAGTGTCGTTTCTGCTGTGCGACGTCGCGCGCGAAGCCGGCGCGGTCGTCGCGGCGGGAGTCCCGGTGGCCCGGATCCACCCGCGGGAAGGCGTGGAGCTCGCGTCGGGGGAGGTGATCCGCGCTCCAACGGTGGTGTCCAACGCCGATCCCCGGGCCACGCTCACGCTGCTCGACGGCGCCGCCGATCCGGCCTGGGCCCGGCGGGTACGGGAGATTCCGATCGAGAGTGTCACCGTGAAGGTGAACATGACGCTGTCGGAGCTGCCCAACTTCACGTCCCGACCGGGCACCAGGTGCCCCCATCATACCGGGCAGGTGAACACGCCCCTCAGTAAGGCCGAATGGCGTGAGCACCATGGCACCGCCCGCTCGGGCCGTCTGCCGCCGCGCACCTGGAACGAGCTCTACCTTCAGACGGTGTTCGATCCCAGTGTCGTGCCCGACGGCATTCACACCCTGAGTGTGTTCTCGCAATACGTGCCCAACCGGTTTCTCGAGGGCGACTGGAATTCCCGGCGGGAAGAGGTGGGCAAAGTAGTGGTGGATTCGATCGCCCGGTTCTGCAGCAACTTCCCCAGGGCCATCATCGCCATGGAGGTGCTCGGCCCCCCCGACGTCGAGCGCCGAGTGGGCCTTACGGGGGGGCACATCTTTCAGGGGGAGATTCTACCCGACTACATGTGGGACCGGCGGCTCCAGGCCCGAACCCCGATGCCCGGGGTCTTCCTCTGTGGAGCCTGCACTCATCCCGGGGGGAGTGTGATTGGGATCAACGGGCGGAACGCGGCAATGGAGGTGTTGAGGGACGGCGGGAAGGGCGCGAACGGCGGGAGCGGCGGGGTCGCGCCGGCGTAGCCCCCCGCCGCGAAGCCCGCGCCGCGAAGCTCCCGCCTCCCTTAGCCCCACCCCCTCAGCGCCCGCACGAAATCGTGCAGCACCAGGAACTTTTCGTACAGGATCACGCCTTTCCGCTTCTGCCCGAACTCCGCAAACAGGTCGCGCAGCCGCCCACGGCGAGTCACGTAGAAACGGAAGGTTTCGGCGAAATCCTCCTGCGGGTGCTTGGCCGCGTAGGCGCTCACGAAATCGCGCGGCGCAATGGCCACCCGGCGGCGCTGAAAGTAAACCCAGGTGTTGTCCATGCCGCGGTATGCCTTGTCGACCTCGCCGAAGGCGCGGCGGAATCGGCGGGAGCGAGTCCAGTCCCAGTGATGATAGAGCAGGCTGTGACCCAGCTCGTGGGTGATGAGTCCCACGAGCATGGTCCAGGGGATCTCATCCTGCCGCCGCTTGCCGACCACGTAGCGCTGCTCGATCTCCACGATCTTGGGGTAGCGAGGATCCACACCAGAGATGCCGGGCCGAAGCAGCACCCGGTAGCCCCAGTCCCGCACTCGCGAGACCAGCAGCAGTCGCCGGACCCGGGTGAGGGCGCGAGGGATGAGGTCTCGCCCGGAGGCGTCGCTGCCGCACCAGGGACAGGCGTTCATCCAATCGTCCACCCCCCGGCCGCAGTGGGGGCACTCACCCTCAAAGGAATCCTCCTCTCCCCATGACTGTGGCCGACCGCACCAGGGGCAGTGGCTCATGGGATACTGGACTCCACCCCCACAGCCCCAGTCACAACGGGCATCCATCCGAAATCCCTTGGGAGCATTGAGGGGCCGCTCGCTGGAATAGCCCTCCTCGTAGATGTCGACCCCGCACCATGGGCAATAGCTGAACTTGTCGGACACGATCCAGCCGCAGTTGTAGCAGTCGGCTCCGGTCAGGTTGTCGCTGTCCCGCCAGAGGAGTGCCCGGGCACAGTTGGGGCAGTAGCGCCAGTAGCGGCTCAGCTCCCGCCCGCACACGCAGCGGAGCTCCGGGCTCGGCGCCCGTTCCCGACGGCGTCTAAGCGCGCTCATAGCGGCTCACTGCCTCTTCCACCAGGCGTTGGATGAAGCGGTAGTAATCCATCCCCGCTTTCTGCGCCGCATTCGCCATGTCGTGCCCGTAGCTGATGAAAGGGTTCGCGTTGGCCTCGAGAAACCAGATCTCCCCGTCCGGCGCCAGGCGGACGTCCAACCGGGCGTAATCCCGCAGCCAGAGCGCGCGAAACGCGGTCCGACAGATGGACGCGATCCGCTCCCGGGCATTCCGGGCAATCGGTCGGGCAAAGACGTTACGAATTCCCTTGCGGGCTCGATAGTCCTCGTCCCACTTGGCATACTGGGTCGCGATCCGTTCCTCCGGTCGGGTCTTTCGCTTGTCGAAGACCATCTCGGTGATTGGTAGCACCTCGATCGAGTCGCCGTTTCCGATCACGCTGACGTACAGCTCGCGACCATCGACGAACTGCTCGGCGATGGCTGGCTGCTGAAAGCGCTGATGGATCAGGGCCACCCGCTCAGCCAGTGCTTCCGAATCCTGCACCACCGAGGCCTGGGAGATGCCGGCGGAGGCATCCGATAGGAGCGGCTTGACGATAAGCGGAAAGGTCGGAGTGGAACCCTCCACCACCGACTCTCCTAGGCGATAGCTGACGAACCCCGGCACCCGGATACCGTGGTAGGCGAGCACCTTCTTGCTCATCCCCTTGTTGCGTGAGACCAACAGCGCCAGGGGCGGCGAGCCGGTGAACCGGTACCCCTCGGCTTCGAGCATTCCCGGGACCAGGTATTCCAGGGTGGGGTTCCCGTAGAAAGCCTCTACCCCATTAAAGACCAGATCGGGGCGTACATCGGTGAGAGAGTCGACCAGATACTTGAGATCGTCGCGGACGCCCAGCAGGAAGACCTCGTGGCCCTGCTTCCGGAGCGCATCGGCGACCTGGTACTCCATCTCCGGCTCATCATGATGCCACGCCGCAACTTCCGTCGCCATCTGGCGCTCGTGGTCGGGATGATCCCAACCGCCGTACGGGGTGTCGAAGACCACCGCGATGCGTAGGGAAGATCTGGAACGGGCCATGCATCCCAAAGTTGCCCTGGTTCCGTACGATACGGGAAGGGCCTCAGGTGAGGGGCGCGGGACTGGTGGACCGGGGCGGTTGGCTACATAATCCCACCCCCACGGAAACGCGGGCACTCGCTGGAGGTAGGAATGGATTCGACGCCCCGGGAGGCCAGGCTCAGGCCCGAATTTGCGGCACAGTACCCCGAGATCGAGCCGGGCGTCTGGGAGCCAGCGGCAGAGTTGGGAGCCAAGCTGCTGCTCTGGCAGGTTCAGCAGCAGGGTACTGCGGCACTCAACAGCCGCATTCTGGACGAACATCACTTCGATTTCCGGGGCGGCTGGCTCCGAGGCCAGGGCACCGAGCTCCGAACCCGAGCGACCGACCCGGCTTTCAACGGCCCGTAGGCAATCCCGGCAACATTCTCGATGACGTTGGCGGTTTTGGGCGGCGGTTCCCATTATTGGGACTTCTCCGACCCCCTGCAGGAGCGTGCCCATGTCATCGGGTTACCCCACCATGTTGCCGGATCCCACGTTCTATCCTTCGCCCAAGCTAGCGGCCCAGGCGCCGGTTGAGACCCTTGCCTACGTCGTCACGATCAACCCGGCCGGCACCGGGCCTGATGCGTTGGTTGTCATCGACCTCGATCCCAGCTCTCCCACGTACGCGAGAGAGGTCGGCCGACTGCGGATGCCCAACGTCGGCGATGAGCTGCACCACTTCGGCTGGAACGCCTGCAGCTCGGCACTCTGTCCCTACGCCCCCCACCCGCATGTCGAGCGCCGCTATCTGATCGTGCCGGGCCTGCGGTCTTCCCGGATTTACATCGTCGATACCAAACCCGATCCGAAGCAGCCGCGCATCGTGAAGGTGCTCGAGCCCGCCGAGGTGGCGTCCAAGGCCGGCTACACTCGGCCGCACACGGTGCACTGCGGGCCCGAAGGGATCTACATCAGTGCCCTGGGATCACCCGAAGGAAAGGGACCGGGCGGGGTGTTTCTCATGGATCATGACACCTTCGAGATCAAAGGGCAGTGGGAGCGGGAGCGAGGACCCCAATACCTGGCATACGACGCCTGGTGGCATCTCACCCAGGACATCATGGTCAGCAGCGAGTGGGGAACGCCGGACATGATCGAAGGGGGCCTCAACCCCGAGCTGCTGCTGGCGAAGAAGTACGGGCGGCAAATCCACCTGTGGGATCTGCGCCGCCGTCGGCACTTGCAGGCGCTCCCGGTCGGGGACGACGATCAGATAACCCTGGAGCTCCGGCCGGCGCACGACCCCAGAAAATCCTATGGCTTCGCCGGCGTGGTGGTGTCGATCGCGAATCTCGCCAGCTCAATCTGGCTCTGGCACCTGAAGAACGGCGCCTGGGCCATCGACAAGGTAATCGAGATCCCCGCCGAGCCGGCGGACCCCGACCTGCTACCGCCCGCCCTCAAACCCTTCAAGGCAGTGCCGCCGCTGGTGAGCGACATCGATCTGTCGGTAGACGACCGCACCCTCTACGTCTCCTGCTGGGGGACCGGCGAGCTTCGGCAGTATGACGTGAGCGATCCGTTTCATCCGCGGCAGACCGGGAGTATCCACCTCGGCGGAATCGTGCGCCATGCTTCGCATCCCCGATCGGATCCGCTCAACGGCGGCCCTCAAATGGTCGAAGTGAGCCGGGACGGGCGGCGAGTCTACTTCACCAACTCGCTCTACATCCCCTGGGACGTCCAGTTCTATCCCGAGGGAATCCGCGGCTGGATGGCCAAGGTAGATGCCGATCCAGGCGGCGGGATGAGAGTCGACTCGAATTTCTTCCTCGAATTCTCCGGCGAGCGGCCCCATCAGGTTCGCTTGCAGGGGGGAGACGCGTCGTCGGATTCGTACTGCTTCCCGTGAGCGGAGCATGGCCCTGGGCAGCAGTGTCGCTGCTCGGGGCCTTTCACGGTCTGAATCCGGCAATGGGATGGCTCTTCGCGGTGGCGCTGGGATTTCAGGAGGGCCGCCGCTCGGCGGTCCTCCGCGCCCTTGGCCCAATTGCGGTGGGGCATGCCATTGCCGTGGGCGCGGTCGTACTGGTTTTGATCCTCGGAGGCATTGCGCTTCCGCCGCTAGCGCTGAGAGGTGTCGCGGGCGCGCTCCTCATCGGGTTCGGCTGCTTTCGACTGATCCGTCCCGGAGCGCATTTTCGCTGGGTAGGTATGCGGGTGGGTCCCGGTGATCTGGTGCTGTGGTCCTTTCTCATGGCGACCGGGCATGGCGCGGGCCTCATGCTGGCGCCGGTCATCCTGCAGGGTTCGGCCAGCAGCCTCGGGTTGGTCGCGGTGCACACGGTGACGATGTTTCTGGTGATGGGCGCGGTGGCCCTCGTCGTCTTTGAGGCGGTGGGTCTCAGTGTGCTTCGGCGGGCCTGGGTCAACGTCGACGTGCTGTGGGCGGGGGCGTTGGTGATCGCGGGGGTGGTGACGATGATCGGTAGTCTTTAGTCGTTAGTCTTTGGTCTCTGGTCTTCGTTCACCAGAGCTCGCTACATCAGAGCAACGCCCAAAAATCAATGACCAAAGACTAACGACCAACGACTCCGCCCCTTCGAAAAGCCCGCTATCTTCCCCACATGACCTCCCTTCCTGAACGCTTCGCTGATCCCGCCCTGCCCGCGGCCGAACGGATCGAGGAGGAAAGCCGGCTGGTCGGCGACCTCATGGCCGAATTGGGCCGAGTCATCGTCGGCCAGCGCGCCATGCTGGAGCGGCTGCTGATTGGTCTCCTCGCCGATGGCCATGTTCTCTTGGAGGGGGTCCCCGGGTTAGCCAAGACGCTGGCGGTCCGCACCCTTGCCGCCACGATATCGGCAGCGTTTCACCGGATTCAGTTCACTCCCGATCTGCTCCCCGCCGACTTGATCGGCACCATGATCTACAACCAGCGCAGCGGCGATTTCACCGTCCAGCGCGGACCGATCTTTACCAACCTGCTGCTGGCGGATGAGATCAATCGCGCTCCGGCCAAGGTGCAGAGCGCCCTGCTCGAGGCCATGCAGGAAAAGCAGGTGACTATCGGCGGCCAGACCTTCCCTCTTCCTGATCTGTTTCTGGTGCTGGCCACGCAAAATCCCATCGAGCATGAGGGCACCTACCCGCTGCCCGAGGCCCAGGTCGATCGGTTCATGTTCAAGCTGGTCGTGACCTATCCCGAGCGCCGGGAGGAGCGGCTGGTGCTGGATCGAATGACGGCGGGCCCGGAACCGACCGCGAGCGCCGTGCTCCAGCCTGAGCAAATTCTGAGCGCGCGCCGGCTGGTGCAATCGATCTACGCGGACGATCGAATCAAGGACTACGTACTCGACGTGGTTGCCGCCACACGCCAGCCCGCCACCGTGGGTCTGACCGACCTCGCGCCAATGGTCGAGTACGGTGCCTCGCCCCGAGCTGCCATCTTCCTCCTTCGGGCCGCCAAGGCGCACGCGTTCCTGCGGGGTCGTCCCTATGTGACGCCCGACGACGTCAAGGCACTCGGCTTGGATGTGCTCCGGCATCGGGTCATCCTCACCTACCGGGCCGACGCGGAGGGACTCGGACCTGACGCGCTGCTGGAGCGAATCCTCGAAGCCGTGCCGGTCCCATGACTGTGGACCAGCTTCACCGTCTCAGCGCCGCCCTCGCTGAGAGGTACGCGATTGAGCGGCGACTGGGGCGGGGAGGCATGGCCACAGTCTATCTCGCCCGAGATCTGCGTCACGACCGTCCGGTGGCTTTGAAGGTCCTCCATCCTGAACTTGCATCCAGCCTAGGTCCCGATCGCTTCCTTCGGGAGATCAAACTCGCCGCCAGGCTGGAGCACCCCCATATCCTCTCGGTGCACGACTCAGGTGATGCTGGCGGACTCCTCTGGTTCACCATGCCCTTTGTCGACGGTGAGTCGCTGCGCGAACGACTCGCTCGTGAACGCCAGCTCCCACTGGAGGAGGCGCTCCGGATCGCTCGCGAGACGGCGCGGGCACTCGACTATGCTCACCGGCACGGTGTGATCCATCGCGACATCAAGCCCGAGAACATCTTGCTCAACCGGGACGGCGACACCCTGTTGGCGGACTTCGGTGTCGGGCGCGCCATCGGGAGCTTGGCGGACGGCGACAAACTCACCGAGACCGGGTTTTCGGTTGGCACGCCGGCCTACATGAGCCCGGAGCAGGCCATTGGGGAGAGCCAGCTCGATGGCCGCACCGACATCTACAGTCTGGGCTGCGTGCTGTATGAGATGCTTGCGGGGGAGCCCCCGTTCACCGGTCCCACGGCTCAGGCGATCGCCGCGCGTCGACTCACCGACACACCTCGGTCGCTGGAGGCCGCAAGACCCTCGGTGTCCTCGGGGCTCGACCATGTGGTGCAAAAGTCGCTTGCCCGAATCCCAGCCGACCGGTTCGCCACCGCCGCACAAATGGTGGAGGCTCTCGACCGAGTGGCGCTGGGCGAACCGAGCCGCGCGGTGCCGGCGGGGGAAAGCGTGTCGGCACCCAGCACCAGGCCGGCGGCGGTCCGCTCCAGGACCCGCCTCTGGGGTTATGCTGCCGTCGCACTGGTGCTGCTCGGCGTGGCTGTTGCGGCGGTGGCGCTCCGCTCTCGCGGCGGTTCTCCGCTCGATCATTCACTGATAGCGATAGCGCCCTTCGAGGTGCTTGACCCGAAGCTGGGGCTCTGGCGGGAGGGTCTGGTGGACCTGCTCTCTCGCAACCTCGATGGCGCGGGACCTTTGCGCACAGTCTCGCCGACAGTGGTGGTGCGGCGTTGGCACTATCGAGCCGATCGGGATGGCGCCGCCTCGCTCGGCCGGGCGACTGGGGCTGGTCTGGTCGTGTTCGGCACGCTTCTCGGCGCCGGGGGCGACTCCGTCAGGCTTCGCGCCACTCTGGTCGACGTCTCGAACGGGCGGTCGTTGCAAGAGGTCGAGCTGCGGGAGCTGGCGCCGCGGATAGACCGCGCCGCCGACTCGCTCACCACAGCCTTGCTGCGCGAGCTTGGACGCAGTCGGCCCATCGCGGCGCTAAAGCTGAGCAGCTTCGGCTCCTCCAGCCTTCCCGCCCTGAAGGCGTTCCTCCAGGGCGAGCAGCACCTTCGTCGCACCGAGTGGGACTCGGCGTTGGCGTACTACGAGCGGGCCATCGAGCTCGACAGCACGTTTGCGCCGGCGCTACGGCGGGCGAGCGCGGCGCAAGGTTGGGTTCGGACCGGCCTGGACTCGCTCTCGATTGCCTACGCACTGCGCGCGGGTGCCCATAACCACGGCCTCCCGCCGCGGGACAGCATCCTCATCAGTGCGGACTCGCTGTTCGCCTCTGTGCTCCAAGCAGGCTATCTCGCCATGCAGGCCGACAGTGGATGGGGATCTAGGCTTCATCGCCTGTTCGCAGCTCTGGACCAGGCCACCGGCCGTTACCCCAACGATCCGGAAATGTGGTTTGCGTTGGGCGAGGCAGCCACCCACGTAGGACCATATGCGGGCCGGCCCATGGAGCAGCAACTCGATGCCTTCAACCGGGCAATCGCGCTCGATTCGGCCTTCGCGCCAGCATACATCCATCCGATCGAATACTCGGCCACGTTGGGTCCCGAAGCCATGCGAAAGTACTTGCGGCCGTATCTGGCGCTGTCGTCCAACGACCTGACTAGAGACGGATTTCGTCTGCTTCAAAGACTACTGGACTCGACCCCACCTCCAGGAGCGAACCTGGAGGCCAGGTTCGAGCACACCAGCGACCCGGGTCTGTTCGCTGCCTATGGCCCGTTGAGCCACCTGCCCGACAGCTCAGAGTTGGTCATCAGGCTCGCTCGATACTTCCTCCGACACCCATTGTCGGAGCCTCCGATCAACAGCCCGAAGGCTGCCCGACGCATCCTGGCACGCGTTCTTCTGAGCCGGGGGCATCTCCAGGAGACATATCAGCTTCTGAGAGGGTGGGAAGAGCTCCCGTTGTTCACCGACGCGGCCCTTCTCGGGGCGGTTCCCGCCGAGAGTGCCGCGGCAACCTTTCGAGCCAGGCTCTCCGGTCCGGCATCACCCTCGCTCGTCGCCGGCTTCCCCTGGTGGGCGACTCGGCGGGATACCAGCTCACTTCGTACTGCGGAGCATCACGCTGATTCGCTCGCTCGATCCGGAGCCGCACCGGCCGATCGGCCACTGGCGCGGTACGTGGCCGGCTCAGCCGCGGCCTATCTCTCACTCGCCCAGGGCGACACGAACCTCGCGACCCAACGGTTCCGGGCGCTAGAGCGCGATCGCTGCCCGAGTTGCTATTTCGACCGGCTGACGTTAGCAGAGCTCCTGGTGGAGCAAGGTCGGTATCGTGAGGCCTGGCCCATCGTGCAGGGCGGGCACCCCAGCGAGGCGTTCGCTCCCTTTCCGACCGAGGTTCTCTGGGTTCTGTTGCGTGGCCGGGTGGCGGAACGGATCGGCGAGCGGGCGCGGGCGATCCAGTCGTATTCCTGGGCCGCAGGCATGTGGCGGAACGCTGATCCGGAGCTACAGGGTTACGTGAAGGAAGCGCGAGAGGCCCTCTCCCGGCTCAGCGAGGAGCGCCAACAATGACGCCGGAAGAAGTCAATCAGGAAGTCCGCCGCATCGAAATTACTACCCGCCATCTGGTGCGCGACATTGTGGCGGGAGAGTACTCCAGCGCCTTTCGTGGGCGCGGTGTCGAGTTCGCCGAGGTGCGGGAGTACCAGCCCGGCGACGACGTGCGCACCATCGATTGGAACGTGACCGCGCGACTCGGCAACGCGTACGTGAAGCGCTACCTCGAGGAGCGCGAGCTCACCGTTCTTTTCCTGATCGATTTCAGCGCCTCTGGGGGCTTCGGGAGCCGGATTCGAACCAAGGCCGATCTGGCCGCAGAGGTCTGTGCGGTGCTCGCCCTGGCGGCGGCGCGCAACAACGATCGGGTGGGATCACTCTTCGCCACCGATCGGGTGGAGCGCTATCTCGCCCCTCGAAAGGGCCGTCGCCACGTGTTGCGGGCAATCAGCGACCTGCTGGGATTCGAGCCGGCCGGAACGGGCACTGATCTGGGTGGCGCGCTGAGCTATCTCGAGCCGCTGCTGCGACGCCGTGCCGTCCTCTTCCTGGTCTCGGACTTTCTCGCCACCGGGTTCGAGGCGCCGCTGGCCCGACTGGCTCGACGACATGATGTGATTGCGGTGCAGTTGCTCGATCCTCGAGAGCGGGAGCTGCCCGACGTCGGTCTCGCGACCCTCTGGGATCCGGAGGGCTCCAGCTGGAGGTGCGTCGATACCAGCGATACGGAGCTTCGGGAGCGTTTCCGCCGACGGGCCGAGGAGTTCGATCGGGATCTGGAGAGCGCCCTGCGCGAGCGCGGTGCCGATCTGCTTCGGCTGGAGACCGGCAAACCCTACGCCGAGCCGCTCCTGGCGTTCTTCCGGCGACGGGAGCGGATGTTGTGGCGATGAGGCTCACCTGTATTCCTGCCTTCGTGGTGAGCTGCCACCGGAAGCTGTTGAGGAAACCGGGGCCCTCCATGCCCTCTGTGCCTCTGTGGCTGGCGGCGGTGCTGGTGGTGGCCGGAAGTCCTATGGCCGCCCCAGCGGAGGCTCAGCTTCCTGATCAGCACTTCGAGGTCATCCCCGAAATTACCAAGGCTGCTGTCGGCGATCCGGTGCCCATCCGCTTTCGAGTGCGGCTGGACGAAAGGGATCTGCTGTACGACACGATCCCGCAGCCAGTGGACGCGTTACCCGAAGGGGTTCGCATCCTGTCAGTGGAGAAGCTCCAACGGGGCGCCGATCGGATCTTTTCCGGCCGGGCGCGGATCGCCTTTTACCGCCTGGGTCCACAACCAGTTCCCATCTTCGGCCTGCCGTTCATGCGCGCGGTGAAGGGGGTTACTCGTGCAACGGTGTTGAGCGACAGCGCATCGGTCGAGATCGTGCCGGTGCTGCCGCCAGGGAATCCGTCGCTGCGAGACATCAAAGAGGTCGATCTTGCAACGGGACCGCCGCTCATTCCGCTCGCGCTGGCGGCCTTAGTGGCGCTGGGCATGGGGTGGTATGTGATCCGCCGTCGCCGGCGTCAGCCGGTAGAAGCTCCGCCGCCAGTTGTCGAGCAAATCGTGCCCGAGCCGGCAGCGCCCACCGCATATCAAGCTGCGCTCGCGCAACTGGACCAGATCGAGCGCGAGTCCTGGCCCGCTCATGGAGAGGTCGCGCGACACTACCAGGCAGTGGCCGACGTCCTGCGGGATTACCTCGAGGCGGGCGAGGAGCTTCCAGCACGGCAGAGAACCACCGCCGAGCTGCTCTGGTCTTTGCCACCGCACCTGGCGGAGGGTGGCTTGCGGCGTCGGTGTGAGGACCTGCTGGATGAGACCGATCTGGTCAAATTCGCCCGAGTGCGCCCCGATGTGACTACCTCGGCCAACTTTACTCGGGCCGCGCGAGACCTGCTCGCCCGCTGGCACCGTGCGGCGGACCGCGCCGAGGCAGTCCATGCGCTTCGCTGACCCGGCGTTCCTCGTCCTGCTCGGGGTTCCCCTGGCGCTCGCCTGGCGGATGTGGCGCGAGCGCCGGCGCCCGCCCGCGAGCCGTCTGGCCTTTCCCGGCTTGCACTTCCTGGACGACATCCAATCCACTGGGCGAGTCCAGTGGCGGCGTCTTCCTGAGGTGCTCCGGATCCTCAGCTTGATCCTGCTGATCGCTGCGCTCGCTCGCCCGCAGATGCCGCACGAGATCCGCCAGATCAGGAGCCGCTCCCGCAACATCATGCTGGCGCTCGACATCTCGAGCAGCATGAAAGCCAGCGACTTCAAGCCGGGAAATCGGCTGGAGGTCGCCCGGAAGGTTCTGAGCGAGTTTGCCCGACGGCGCGACGGCGATCTTCTGGGTCTGGTGATCTTTGCCGGACGCTCGTTTCTCCAGGCGCCGCTCACGCCGGATGTGGGGCTGGTGGGTCAGATGCTCAAGCGGGTGGACATCGGCATGTTGCCCGACGGTACCGCCATCGGCACCGCGCTCGCCATGTGCCTCAACCAGCTCAAGAATCTCCCGAACAAAGCCAGCGCCATCGTGCTGATCACCGATGGGGCCAATAACACCGGCAAGCCGACCCCTTTTGTCGCTGCCGAGGTGGCCCACGCCCTCGGGGTCCGGATTCACACCATCGGGGTGAGTGCCAAGGACACCACCGCGTTGGACAGGCGGTTCATCTGGCGACAGGGTCGAACTCCGGATCGGCTTACCGGCTCGGATGAGGCCGTGCTGCGACGGATCGCTGAGCGGAGCGGCGGGGACTACTTCCGGGCGACCGACCCGGCAGCCCTCCAGGAGATCATGGACAAGATCGATCCGCTGGAGCGCAACGACGTTCGCATCAGCGAGACCCGTGACTATCGCGAGCTGTATCTCTGGCTGCTCGCGCCGGCTCTCCTTCTGCTGGCTGGCGAAATCGTGCTCCGGGCGACTCGGCTGCGGAGCTTGCCGTGAGGGGAGAGGGGCGATGAGCTTCACCTATCCGGGGCTTTTGCTGGGGCTCATGCTGGTCCCACTCGCGATGGTTCTAGTCTTCCGCGCGGAACGGCGGCGACGGGCGCAGCTCGCCAGCTTCGGCGATCCCGCCGTCCTGAGCCGAGGCTCCAGTCTGCCCTCCGATCGGGCTACGATGATCCGCTCCAGCTTAGGCGTGGCCGCGTTTGCGCTCGGGCTGATTGCCCTTGCGCGCCCCCAGTTTGGCGAACGGGAGGCCGAACTGGCCCACACTGGTCGCGACGTGCTGGTCGTGCTCGACCTCTCACGCTCGATGAACGTCCCGGACGTTTCGCCGCGGTCGGGAGCGGGTCGGGTTGCGCGCCTCACCTTGGCCAAGCGGCTGGCGTGGGAGACCGTCTCTGCCTCACCCGGTGATCGCGTGGGGCTGATCGTCTTCGGCGGAAGCGCCTTTCTCCAGCTCCCGCTCACTCCCGATCAGGCCACGCTACGGCTCTTTCTCGACGCCGCAAGCACCGATGATCTGGGCGACCCGGCCACTGACCTCTCCGCTGCGCTGGCGACCGCGGCGCGTACTTTCGAGCACGAAGGAGAGCGAGGACGGCGCGCGATACTGGTGGTGTCCGATGGCGAGAGCGGGGAAGGGGACCTGGATGACGCAATCGCCCAAGTGCGGCGGCTCGCTATCCCGGTGTTCACCATCGGCGTCGGCACCAGTGCCGGTGCTCCGGTTCCCGCGGACAGCTCCGAGGCACCTGAGCGGTTTCATCGGGATCACATCGGGCGGATCGCGATCTCGCGACTCCAGGAAGAGGATCTGCGCCAGGTGGCCGCGGCGACCGGGGGAGCGTTCGCCCGGTGGGACCGGCCGGTCGACCTGCATCAACTCACGGCTTCATTGGGGAAGGTCCAGGTCCGCACTCTATCGAGTCAGAAGTCGAGGGAGCGGGCGGACCGTTTTCAGTGGCCGCTCGGGGTCGCGGTGCTGCTGCTTGGGCTGGAGAGTTGGATGGGGCGGACGGGGCGGACGGGGCGGTCACGGCGGACGAGGCGGACACGGCGGTCAGGCGTCGCCGCCGGAACAGCCGTCCCAGTCGGCAGCGCGCCGCTGCTCTTTCTCCTCACCCTGATCGCCTGCTCTGGCGACGCAGGCAAAGGGGATCGGCTTTACCAGGCGGGCAACTATCACCAAGCCTACGACGCGTATCGACGCGCCCTCGCGAGAGACAGCACTCCCCAACTGGTCTATCAGACCGGCAATGCCCTGTACCGCCTCCGACGGTACGATGATGCGGCGGCGCGGTTCCGCCAGGCGACCTGGGGACCGGAGCAGCTACGGCAACGAAGTTTCTACAATCTGGGCAACGCGCTGGTGCGGGCCGCCGAAGAGACGCCCGAATCCAACGATCGCCTGCATCGGGCTGTTACAGCGTATGAAGAGGCCTTGCGGCTGGATCCTGCCGATGCCGATGCCAAGTGGAATCTGGAGCTCGCTCTCAGGCGGCTGGGAGATGATCGTACCTCCGGCGGGTCTCCGGGCCGCGGCCGATCGGCCGACTATGGGCGGGGCGACATGAACCAGCCCGGCTACCAGGGGAACCCCGAACAGGTTGTCGGTGCCATGGCGGGCGGCGGCTTCGGCTCGGGCGAGGGAGAGTCAGTCGAGCAGTTGGACGAGGAGCAGGCCCGCCGCCTGCTCGATGCGGTGCAACGGGAACAGTTGAGCACCCACGAAGGGAAACGGATGCGGGAGGCATCCGGTGGGGGACCGGACTGGTGACCACCCTTGCGCGTCGCCGAGGTTCTTGCTAACGTACCCAGACAACCGAAGTCTCGTGGTCATTTGCGGCATATTGCAGCCACGTTAAACAACTGCTAAAAAGCCTCGCGTCCCGAGTGTCTTTTTGGCACCGGGCGCTTTTCGTTGGCCCGGTGTGAAGGCTCGGGGCCGAGGCGAGGAGTTCAAAATATGAGCGCCGGCCTCGGGCTTGAAATCGAACAGACACTTCGTCCCCTCCCTCTGGTGTGCCGGCTGTGTGGGACGCCACGTGATGCCGGACCGGTCGCCATCTGTGAAGAGTGTCTTGGGCCCTTGGAGCCGCTGTATGACTCCGAGCGCTCATTACCGGACGCCGACACCATCGGCCAGCGTGCCCGCTCGCTCTGGCGCTACCGCGAGTGGCTTCCCTTCGAAGGAGAGCCAACCCTTTCTCTCGATACCGGCTTCACCCCGTTAGTCGAGTCGCCGGCGTTAGCCAAGCGGCTCGGTGTCGGGCGCGTGTGGGTCAAGAACGACAGCGTTTCCCACCCCTCGCTCTCCTTCAAGGACCGGGTCGTCGCCACGGCGATCAACGTGGCCCGCTCCTTTGGCCTCGACACCATCGGCTGCGCCTCCACCGGAAATCTGGCCAACGCCGTGGCGGCGCAGGCCGCTCGAGCCGGCCTCCAATCCTGGATCTTCATTCCCCACGACCTCGAGCTGGGCAAGATCGTCGGCACCGCGGTCTACGGGCCCCATCTGGTCCGAGTGCGCGGAACCTATGACGATGTAAATCGGCTGTGCGCTCAGGCCGCCGATCGTTTCGGCTGGGGATTGGTCAACATCAACCTGCGCGGCTATTACGGCGAGGGCTCCAAGACCATGGCCTTCGAGATCGCCGAACAGTTGGGCTGGCGGCTTCCTTCGGCGGTGGTGGTGCCTATGGCGGGCGGTTCCCTGATCACCAAGCTCGCGAAGGGCTTTGGTGAGTTCCTCAAGGCCGGATTGGTTCCTGGAGGGTCGCCGCGGCTCTACGGTGCCCAGGCGAATGGCTGCGCCCCCATCGTACGGCTGGTCGAACGAGGCGGCGAAGCGATCGAGCCGGTCGTGCCCGCTACGATTGCTCGATCGATCGCGATCGGGAACCCCGCGGACGGCCGCTTTGCCGCGGGCGCGATCCGCTCCACCGGCGGCTGGGCTGCGTCGGTGTCGGATACCGATCTGGTCGCGGGAATCCGGCTGCTGGCCGAAACCACCGGGATCTTTACCGAGACCGCGGGCGGCGTGACGGTGGCGGCCGCCCTCGCCCTCGCCGCGCAGGGCAAGCTCTCTCCCGATGATGAAGTGGTTCTGTGCATTACCGGCAATGGGCTCAAGACCGTCGAAGCACTCCAGGGAGTGCTGCCCGACGCGCCTACCATCGCACCCCGACTGCGAGAGCTGGAGGCTCTTTATGCCAGTGCGCTTTAGTCTCCCGACCGTCCTTGCCCGGCTGGCCGATGGGCAAACCAACCTCGAATGTGATGGCGCGACGTTGGGCGATGTGGTCGCCGACATCGCCGGCCGCTTTCCCCGGCTGGCGCCACGCCTGCGGGACGAGGCGGGAGAACCGTATCCGTTCGTGACCTACTATCTGAACGATGAGGATATCCGGTTCCGTAGCGGCTTCGCGACGCCGGTGCGGGAGGGAGACGAGATCACGGTGGTGGCCGCGATCGCTGGAGGCTGAACTGCCGTGAGCCGTGAGC